>Ga0207831_100538_pt1 | contig 12074 bp, 10 predicted proteins | sample TtanPargueraPR_7_FD_187741 | JGI IMG/M metagenome (GOLD analysis project Ga0207831, IMG submission 187741) | Aerobic enrichment media microbial communities from Bioluminiscent Bay, La Parguera, Puerto Rico - Tt and M1 (2) (SPAdes) | ecosystem: Environmental > Aquatic > Marine > Unclassified ... | reverse complement strand
ACAGCACTTTTTTGAAACCGCTCTTGGATACGTAGTCGCGGACGCCCAAGACCAGCGCGTTCCAGGTCTCGGCCTCCTCGCTTAGGTCGTCCTTGGCAATGGAATTGGTCTTTGGATTATTCAGGTTAACTATCTGCACGCTTTCCACGAAGCCGGGCGACCGGTGAAATACCTTGCCTTGCCCGTCGAATGCACATGAGCGTCCGTCAAAGACCAGGTCGTCGTTGCCGCCCACTTGGTTCACATAAACCAGAGGAGTGGTGTATTTCGCGGCGACGGCTCCGAGCATGCGCTGCCGTAGATCCTGTTTTCCTAGGGAAAAGGGGGAAGCCGAGATGTTGAGAATGGCATCCGGTCCCTGTGCGGTCGCCTCTTCCAGCGGGTCGCGGTCGTAAGTTCTGGTTTCCCAGAAATCCTTGTCGTTCCATGCGTCCTCGCAGATGGTCACCGCGAATTTTCTGTCTTTGAATATCAAAATATTATTGGCTTCAGCGTTGTCGGAGGCCGGTTCGAAATAACGCGCCTCGTCAAAGACGTCGTAGGTGGGTAACAGAGTCTTTTTGAAGCTTTGGCGCACAGCACCATCTTTTAGCCAGAGAGCGCAGTTGTAGACCGGCTTGCCCGTGCCGGAGCGGTTGGTCTCCACCGAGCCCAGCAGTACCGGGATAGAGTCTTTGAGTTCTGTCGCCAGTTGTGCGGCACTGTTTTCCACTTTGTGGATAAATCCGCCGTAGAGCAACATGTCCCGGGGCGGGTATCCGGTGAGGGCCAGTTCCGGAGTTATGCAGAAATCCACTCCCATAGCCTCCGCTTTGCGGACGGCTTCGAGAATTCGTTTTGAATTGCCTTGTATGTCCCCGACAACGGGGTTGAGTTGCAGGATGCCGATTTTCATGGGCATGTGATACGCGAAAGCCGTTAGGGGGGCAACATTAGTGGCCATTTAATGGTGTAAAATTCGCTGCGGTCCGATATGTGCTTAACAAGGGTGTTCTGTGTTCATTAAGAGAAGTAATGGGATGGACCCATATATGGACCCGCCCCAATGGCAAGAGATTTTTTCAGACAAACAAGGATCAGATGCAGTCATATATCCGGCCTGTTTATGAGCAGTTTATCGCTCTGGCCTTGATGGGAATCCGCGCTTCCAATCCTCATCACTTCTTCGGTTTGTTTAACCAGTGGGTCCAGCAGGTTTTTCGGAAGCCGGTCTGATCTGTTTGCCCTCAGTCATCTCTTGTGCATCCCGTAGGTTGATTTGTCGTCAGCTATGTGGCTGGGCAGCTATGTCTTTCGCCAGCACGGCCCAGACAATGCGAGCAGTTTTATTCGCTTGTGCCACCGTTGCTTTCATAGTCCCCCGCCTTTCTTCAATTTCAGCAAGCCATTTACTGCGGTTGTCGTCTTTGTTTCGACATCGATAGACGACACTTCGTGCTCCATGAACAAGAAGTTTTCTGAGATAGCAATTGCCTCGCTTGCTAATGCCCATCAATCTGTCTTTCCCGCCAGAAGAATGCTGACGTGGTGTAAGGCCGAGCCACGCAGCAAGCCGCCTTCCGTTTTTGAAGGCCCGAGCATCACCAATAGCGGAAATCAGAGCCGTCGCAGTCAGTATCCCGATGCCAGGGATAGATTGTAATTTTCGACATTCGGTGGATTGTTTGGCTAGAGCTTCAAGTTGCTTTTCATATTTGTTGATCTTGCCATCCAAATCGACAAGTTCATTGTAGAGGTCAGAGAAAAAATCTCGTTCAATCAGCGTTAGTCGGTTGGATACGTTTTCAAAAACAGTAGGCAGAGTAGAACGGATTTTGGATATCCCTTGGGGAACAGAAATTCCAGACTCCAACAAGAGCCCTCTGATCTGATTGCAAAGGCTTGTCCTATTCCGGACCATCCGTTCTCGGATACGATGCAAAGCTTGGAGGTTCAGCTGCTCCTCACTTTTGGTTGGAACAAAGCGCATGTTGGGCCTGGAAACCGCTTCAGCATCGTTCGCATCATTTTTGTTTGTTTTGACGTAAGGCTTCACATACTGCGGTGGCATTTGACGAACTTCATGACCTAGCTGTTCAAGCTCCCTGCCCAATAATGAGAACCACAGCAAGCCTCGATGCCGATCAAGCAAGGTGCCACATTTGCAAGGAATGGCAAAACATTACGGCGAGTAAGTCGCTTTTTCAAAACAACTTTGCCCTTGGCATTTACTCCGTGGAGTTGGAAAACGTTTTTTGCCAGATCAATGCCGATGGTGGTAATATCTTTCATTGGACCCGTTCCTTACGTTTGAGCTTGTGCTTTATGTACAAGCTTGGTGGCAGCTTAGGCTGACCCCGATGAAAAGCCAAAGGGCTTATCAAAGGGGCGGGTCCATCCCATTACTTCTCACCTCATCGGGTTTTCCTCTTAAATCAGACCTTGGTCAAAAACGCACATGGCCCTCAAGTTCTTTCCCTTTTGTCCGATTAATCATACAGTCAGTGAATAAACCAACTGAGGAAAGCACAGGAGTTCAATATAAATGCGCGAACAATTTCCTAAAATAGCACACATAGGCTGGCTGGCATCATGCCATCTCCGCAGACGTGTCCGGGAACTTGCCCAGCGAGGCTGTGCAGATGTGTTATACACGGATCAAATCCCGGATTATATTGACCCGAATTCTGAAAATTACTCCATCTCGGTATTACCGCAAAAGCTTCGCAAATCCCCTATGGACTTACTGGAGTGGCTCAATCAAGACCTTTCCCGTCGACAAATTGACATAGTGCATTCGCATTCTACCCATTTCCCGGCGAGCCTTGGTTTTTTCTGTTCCAACGTAATACGTATTAACTCCATCTGGGATTTCGTTTACAGCAAAGACCCACTTTCGCCCATACACCATCGCGCGGTTCTGGAAAGCTTGAAGCAGGGCAGGCTGGCTGAAGCGGTTTCGTTTTCCTCCCCGGTTATAAGAGCCCAATGGTTGGATGAGGGGTATCCCCAAGAAAAAGCTTTTATGCACTCCTGGGGAGTAGACTTCAGAAAATTCAACAACAGAGGGCAGGAACTCGTCGCCTCCTTGCGCCAATCTCTTGGAATCAAGGAGGAAGAGCATGTCATACTCAGCTCTCGAACAACCAGCTTGCCAGCAAACCTTGATATCCTCATCAAGGCCGTCACTCAACTTCAAGAACGTTTTCCCGTCAGACTAGTAATAATCGGAGGTTCCGTTACTCGCGAATTTCGGTATATCGAAGATCTTCTTCAAAACGATTCAATCCGTAAATCAATCATTTTTCCCGGTTCCATAACTGACGATTCGACACTTAGCACATATTATAAAATGTCTTCAGTCGTTGTCTCTTTACATAGTAATGACCACAATCCGGCAACAATCCTGGAAAGCCTTGCCCTTAAAAAGCCCGTGGTTGCTTGTGACAGCCCAACCGTAGCCTACTGGGTGCGTGACAATATTACAGGATTTGTCGTTCCTGAGCGTGACACAGAAGCGACAGCTCAGGCATTGGCAAAGGCATTGACTATGAGTGAAAAACAAAAGGCAACAATGGGAAAACAAGGAAGGCAACTTATATTGGATGAGGCTGACTTTTTAAAAACAATCAAAAAAGTCTGTAATAATTACAAAAATATTTCCACCATCACCCCATCCATGGAGCCGGATGCTTATGCTCTTGGCCTGCTTATGGATATGAACTGTGCCAATGAACAGGCCTTGACTTTTTATCGCCAAGCAAAAGCTGAAGGCGACTCTTATGCGCCTTTCCTTAACGATTTGATTTGCGAAAAAAAAGCGCTTTCAGCTAAATCGTTCAACAAAAATTATTTTTGCACCAAACGCTCCCAAGGTGCTCTTATTACCACAGCACACTTACCAGAAAGATTTTGGGATGAAATGGTAAAAAAACTTGACCCACCCAAAAGCCTTTTTCTTCACGACTACGTAGCCGCTTTAGGGCCTTTATTGCAAAAAAATCTATCAGGTTTCCTAAAGCTTTTATATTTGCTGGCCGCACGTTTCGAATACTCTCCTCGTATTTTATTTGCAGAGGCGGTCCAATGGTTTGGTGCTATTTTAGGAGACTGGAACTCATGCAGTAATCTTCTTATTAAGTTAAATGAAGATGGAGGTAGTTCACTCGCAATTCATGCTTTGGCTTGTGCACATATGCAATCTGAGAACCCCTCACTCCGCAAAAAATTACTAAATAAAGCTTTACAATGGAGTGAAACTCCCATCTTCGATGTTGATCAAAATTTGGATAATACATTCCGGGAAAAAGTACACAATGAGGCAAAACTCATGTTGGAAAAAAAACTGACAGGCCTCGCTACTTCAATTATAGAAGAGTCAAGAGTCTACACAACAACCGACAGAATGTCTGCCTTCGTGGCCCGAAGAATTCTCCCCAAAGCATATGGCAAGTAAATAAAAATCTTTCTTATAATAACTATAAAATGTTTGAGAAAAAAAATGCAAATTCCTTTGACCCGCCCCCTAAAAACCAATTTTGAAGCGGAACTACTAGATCAGGTTCTGTCTTCCGGCTGGCTTACCCAAGGCCCCATGGTAAAACAATTTGAGCAGATGATCTCCGAAAGGACTAAGGCTAAGCACGTTCTTGCAACATCAAATGGGACTACAGCGCTCCATCTTGCGCTTCTTGCGGAAGGAGTTCGGCCGGGGGATGAAGTCATCGTGCCGTCCTTCACATGGATAGCAACAGCTAATGCGGTTTGCATGACTGGAGCTATCCCCGTATTTGCTGATATAGATCCACACACATACAATATCACAGCAAAGTCGATTGAAGAAGTTATCACGAAACGAACCAAAGTGGTTATGCCAGTACACCAATTCGGGCTTCCCTGTGACCTTGATTCCATTACCGAGGTTTGCGACAGATATCATGTTACGCTCATCGAGGATGCCGCCTGTGCACTGGGAAGCCTTTACAAAGGCTTCCCAGTAGGCAGACTTGGCACCGCATGCTTCAGCTTTCACCCAAGAAAAATAATTTCCACAGGAGAGGGAGGCGCAGTTACGACGCCCAACCCAGAGGCTTTTAAGCGAATGGCACGCTATCGCGACCATGGTAGAAGCATAAACCAAAGCCAACCTGGTATTGTATTCAAGCAAGAGTTTTTTCCGGAAGTGGGCTACAACTACCGTTTGTCAGACCTCAACGGAGCGGTGGGTGTTTCCCAAATGAAATTTTTGGATTTTATCCTCGAACGCCGCAGCCACTTGGCCTCCATTTACAATGATGAACTTAGTCAGCAGCCAGGAATTATTCCTCCCCATGTTCCTAAGAATATGCAGCCAAACTGGCAAAGCTATGTTGTGCACATAGAAGGAGGCGCCACAAGACGCGACGTACTCGCCCAGCAACTTCTCAAAGCCGGTATTTCTTGCCGCACAGGCAGCATGATGTGTCATGCCCAACCTTGTTACAGCTCATCCCCCAGAGGCAAACTCCATGGCACCCAGCAAGCTTATGAAAATACCCTTACCTTACCACTTTACCCTCAAATGACAGAAGAAGAACAAATTTTTGTAATCGATACAATTCAAAAAACGCTCAATAAAATTTTCACGTCCAATTCAATTGGCACTAACATCTGAAAAGAATCATCAAGAAAATGGAATAATACTTGCTAAACAATAAGGCAGCTGCAAATCAAAAAATAACCGGCAGTAGGCAAACCCATAAAACCAACAAACAATGGAAAGAGGAAGCAACGGAGAAAACAAATGAAGCCACGTATTCTTCATCTTTTCAACGACTTTCATATTGGAGGGGTTGAACGACAACATTTGCTTCTACTTAAACACCTTCCAGCAGACTTTGAGCACCTCTGCTGGTCATATACAAAAGGTCCAATTGAAAGCATATTGGACTCCATGAACATCCCTCACGTAAGCGGCCCTTTTGAAACACTGCGAAAACTATGCGCTGGTATGGAGTATGATTGCATAGTTGTCCGAACCAATCGCTACATGCGCCAACTTTCACCTCTGCTTAAACAGACAAACAAGCCTGTTATATATTTTCGTAATTATTTACGATGGCATGAAGGAAATGGAACCACTTTTGATCCAGAACTGGAACGCCTAGGCTTTGAAATGGCCGACCATGTTTTTTTCAGTGGGCCGACATTAAAATCTCCCGTTGAAAAGATGAAGTTCCCCATCCCCGGAGGAGAAATACTTCACAATGCTCTCGACTTTGATCAGCATACACTCATGCCGAAAACCACTCCACCTGCTCCCCCATTTAAGATCGGTATGCTCGGCAATATCAACCCGGTAAAAAACTATACTGCGGCCATTGAGGCTCTTTATCAAGACCTGCGCGCCCACAAGGTGCATCTGACAATTGCAGGCGCATTCCATTACCCAGACTACGGCCGAGAGCTAAAGTTAAAAGCTGAGGGCCTCCCCATATCGTTCATAAGCTATATAAATGATGTGTCAGCTTTTTTGGCAGCGCAGGATGTTTTTCTGTCCACCTCAAAACATGAAGGTTGGCCCAACAGCATTATGGAGGCTTTTGCAAACGGGTTACCGGCAATTGCCCCCGATGTTGGTGATATCATGGACACCTTTGGGCCTAACCAGCCAGGATTCATCTACCCTGCTGGCGAATATGGCTACATCCCCAGATTGATAGAAAAAACATGTAAGCCCAATCATTATGTAAAGTTATCCCGAGCGGCTGTTGAAAGGGCAAAAAAATTCAATATTGAGGTCGCAGTTGACAAACTATCGCAGACCATAAACATGCTCATACAGCAAAAAAATAATGATTGACCCCTTAAAACGATTGACTTCGTGTGCCGGGAAACGACTATGAAAATTGCATGCATAGGGAATATGAACAATAATATGTTCTGCCTTACACGATACCTTCGTGCTCAAGGTTTGGACTGCGATTTGTTGCTCCTTTGGTATGAACAGGATCATTTCCACCCATCCTGTGACAGCCTAGACGATGGCTGGAAAACATATACACACCGGCTCACAAAATGGGGTTCAAAATTCCTGACTGGCACACTGGCCGAAACCTATGCTGAAGACCTTGCACCCTATGACAAAATAATAGGTAGCAACCTAGCGCCAGCATTCGTGTATAAAGCAGGGCGTACTCTTGACATTTTCTGCCCTCATGGCAGCGACTACACAGAAGTACCTTATATCAAAGATAGTTCAGGCAATCTGACAGACTTGGCAAAATATCAGCGAAAGGGCATTTCCGCAGCCAAGCACTGCTTTGCAGCTAGGACAAATCAGAAACGATACAGGCTGCTTACGCGTTTTATCGATGAATCAAAAATAATTAGTCTGCCAATCACCCAATTCTATCTCAACGAATACAAAGAAAGCAAACTAGAATCGGCGGTTCGCTCTTCTACAGACTGTGCAACCCTCAAAAAAATCAAAGCTAATGCTGACTTTTTGATATTCCATCACTCAAGACAATGCTGGACAGGAAAAATCCCTCTTGATGCAAAAGATAACCAAATATTCTTTCAAGGAGTTGCGCAGCTCTACCATGAACAAGGGATCAAACCAGCAGTTGCCGCCTTTGAATACGGACCGGACGTAGATGCTTCTAAAGCTTTGGTTGAAAAACTTGAAATAGATCATCTTGTTCATTGGTTTCCAATATTACCCCGAAAAAAATTAATGCCCATGCTCTGGCTGTCGGATCTCGTTGGTGTTCAATTTGCTGACAGCTGGCTCACAGGAAGCGTTCTTTTCGAAAGTATGGCGCTTTCCAAACCCATACTTACGCGACGGGACGACGAACAGTACAGTGACTCTGAAGAATGGCTTCCACCAATCCTGAATGCTTCAACCCCCGAAGGGGTCAGTCAACAGTTATCACTTTTCGCCGACAATCGTGAAACTTATAAAAAGTACGGCGTCATTGGCAAACAATGGCTGGACGAAACAAGAACTCAACCGACAATCCAAGCTATGCTTGAGATCCTTCTTAACAAGCAGGCCAAGGTGAAATAACTATGTGCGGAATCGTAGGAGTTGTCCATTATGATGGCCGCCCTGTTGACGTTGCCACCATAGAAGGAATGATCGACGCCATATCCCACAGAGGACCGGATGATCGTGGTGTGTATGTACAAAGCAACGTTGGACTCGGGCATTCAAGGCTTTCCATTATTGACGTTCAAAGTGGGCACCAGCCAATGACGAGTCACGACAAAATGCTGTCCATTACCTTTAATGGCGAAATTTACAATTATCGCCAACTCAGGTTAGAATTAGAAGTGGATGGGATTCATTTCAAGACCAATTCTGACACGGAAGTTATTCTTGCTGCCTATCAACGATACGGATCAAAGTGCTTGGATAAACTTCGTGGCATGTTTGCTTTTTGTATTGCTGATTTTCGTTCGCACACACTTTTTCTGGCTAGAGATCACGCAGGAATTAAGCCTCTGTTCTATTGGGCAGACAAAAATTTCTTCGCCTTCGCGTCAGAGCTTTCAGCTTTACGCCAATTGAACACGATTCCGACCGGCTCCTTGCAAAGCATAGATTATTTTCTGAGGTATCAATACATTCCGGCTCCTTACACAATATACAAAGAAATCAATAAATTACACCCGGCACACTTTATCCGTACGGGATTTGAAGGCAACTGCGAACCAACACAATGTTACTGGCAACTCCATTTCAGTGAGCAAGAGACCACGGCCCCCAGTGATGAAGAAATTTTTCACGGTATTGAGCAGGCCGTCTCCAGTGCTCTGGTTTCGGATGTACCTGTTGGGGTATTTCTTTCGGGTGGGCTTGATTCTACTTGTGTTGCCAGCCTAGCCCGGCAACAGGCAAAAACACCACTTCAAGCTTTCTGCCTTGGCTTTAATGAAAATAAATTCAATGAGATTGGACATGCCATTAATGCCTCTTCGATTTTAAATATTCCGTGTCAAACAAAAATAATTGACGATGAAAGCCTCAACATTCTTCATACGTTGCTGCCTCATTACGGTGAACCTTTTGGGGACAGTTCTGCCATCCCCACATGGTACGTCTCCAAGCTGGCAAGGGACAAAGTTAAAGTGGTCCTTTCTGGAGATGGAGGCGACGAACTCTTTGGGGGATATGACAGATACTTCAACTGGCTTGACCTCGAAGCAAGGCTAAAACTTCAGAAAAAGCTAATACAAGAAGACAAAGAGGCAGGACGATACAGGACAGCTGAGGCGCTACGGGACGGTCTCGGAGACGGGCCAGAATCCTGGAGTCGCTATGTCTGTTTGACCCGATACGCAAACCGCAAAAAACTATGGAAAAACGAATACTCCCACCTTGCGGACACACCCTGTCAACTTTTTCTGGAAGCATGGAAACGGGTGAAACATATAAAAGGGACCATGGCCCATGCCCAGTCCATGGATTTTTCCACCTACCTCCCTGGTGCCGTTCTCACCAAGGTGGATGTGGCTTCTATGGCTACAGGCCTCGAGGTTCGGCCTGTTTTTTTAGATCGCAATCTTATGGAGATGGCGGCTCGGATTCCCTTGCGCCAAAAATACGGAGGAGGAAAAGTGGGAAAACTCCCACTACAAAAGCTTCTGCATGGTCAATTCCAAAAAACATTTATACAAAGACGCAAACAAGGCTTTTCCCTCCCGGCCCAAAAGTGGACAGCGCCAGGTGGGGCTGGGCATAAAATGCTTCTAGACCTATATGTATATGGCAGCTCCCCTCTTTGTGAATGGATGCATCGTTCTGAAATCATCCGCCATATTGAGTTACAAAAAAAGGGTATCCCCAATGCCCATCATCTCTGGCTGCTGCTGGTGCTGGGTCTTTGGATCAACCAAAATCTAGAAATCAAATTTTATTAAGACATGGTACCTCCCCCCTCCCATATGGAAACTATCGCTGTTATCCCCGCACGGAAAAATTCCAAAGGACTCCCAAGGAAAAACATTCGACTTCTAGGTGGTCGCCCACTTATTTCCTGGAGTATAGATCTGGCCCTTAGGACTTCAAACATTGATCGAGTTGTAGTATCCACGGATGATAGAGAACTAGCTGAAATTGCGCTGGATTGGGGGGCAGAGGTCCCGTTCATTCGCCCCCAAAGGCTTGCCAGCGACACTGCGGACTTGGGCGAAGCTATCCGTTACACCCTGAACAGAATGCAGGAAGAGGAAAGCTATGTTGCTCCTGTACAGGTCACACTATTGCCTACCACACCTTTTCGCTCACCCGATATTGTGGAATTCCTCATAAACAAGCTCAAGTCAGGCCACAAAAGTGTAGTGACATATGCGCCTATAAAAACACATAAGTACTCTTTTCTCTCAATTAATAGCGAGGGTCGTCTTGTCCGGCATCCAGACAAAGACCTTGTGCCAGCCAATCGAACATATTGGTACCCCACAGGTTATCTTATTGGCAGTAGTAACGCTCCTCCAGCCCAAATTAAGCCATTTTACAGGCATTGCATAATTGATCCTGCTCAAAATATAGACATTGATTATTACAGCGACCTCCTGCTTGCCAGGAAGGTACTGGAAAACGGACTATTCAAGGATCTCACATGATCGGAATCGCTATACTGGCAGCAAACAATAATGGACTTCCTTGGCATACCCTCCCTTACCGCCAACATCTTGAAGCGTTGCTGGAAAGGCTATCTGAAATAGCAGACCAAAAACTGTATTTCATCACAGATTTAAAACAACTCGCCAAATACGATTTACAGTGCACCAAGACAATTCACATTTCGAATCTTTCTGAATTTGAAAAATCTACACTGCTGACCAAAATTCGATCCGAAGAGGGATTCGATAATCGCTCAAAAGTATTCATGGTGGACGCTAAGAACCTCTATATGGATTGTGACACTATAAGAAGCGGAATAGATCTCATGATCAAAAGCGATACCCCCGTTGCTAGCCTTCGGCCTATGCAAGGACGTCCACATCAGTATGTCCGCCTTCATTCCATCCTATACACTGGCGCAGTATACCTCCTGGACAACCAGTGGACATGGAAACAACAAGCAGAATTAGTTGGCACACGTCTTTTTCGAGTCAGTAACTTTGAGTTACAAACTCAATCCATATACGCTGTTTCTGGAAATGCTGAATCCATTGAGCTTGTCCCAGCCGACAGGACACAAATTCAGAAGGGTTGCTACCTGCTTTTTGAAGAAAACGACAAAGCTCGCTTTATCACCAAAAGAGAGTACGTCGGACAACTGTCAGGCCTGTCACTCCCGCAAAATAAAAACAACATGCCAGCTCGGCTCTACAAAATAAGCACAGGCTACCAGCTTACGCTTGACTGCGGGGGAAATGGCCAAGTTGAGGTACTCCCCTTCGACTCAGAAGGCCCACTTCCGGAACGAATACTGCAAGAGTTAAAAATGAAAAAAGGCCAAGTATACTTTGAAGCCGACTTGGACAAGGCCTCGGGCATCATTGTTTCCGCATACTCCACGGAGTGCCCTCCTCCTCCGGACTGTGAAATACCATATGATCCCGTCCCCCCTCTTTGGCATCAGAGGATAGGCCAAGTGCGGTTGCCCAATGGAAAAGTCATAACTGGTCGGCAGCAGCTTACTTTGTACAGCTGGAACGGGGAGTTCCTGGCGGGCAGAGCCGCAGACCTCGAAAACTTTGAAAATTCACTAAACAAAGGCCAAATATCTCCCCTCATATTACCCATTAAACATAAAATTATTGAAACACTTTTCGATTACTTAGTGTATGAATCACACAGTGAGTCTGAGGATTAGACAATGAAACAAAATGGTAGGGAAGCACACAGCGCCGGAGTTGGCTCCAAGCTCAACCGTCAAAGCTTCGAAATGAATTTAATGCTTGGAAAGCTGGGCAAACTGCACTCCAGGGGTGGCTCTTCGGCTGCCAAAACGATATTCGCGCACTTCAAGCAAGGTAAACACCTCACACACACACAGCAAACCGAACCTTCCCAAGCTCACGACAAAACCTATTACGCATGTTCAGCCCTTGAGGGGAGTCGAATCATTGATATCGCCACTTTTAACGGCTTGTTC
>Ga0207831_100537_pt1 | contig 12131 bp, 13 predicted proteins | sample TtanPargueraPR_7_FD_187741 | JGI IMG/M metagenome (GOLD analysis project Ga0207831, IMG submission 187741) | Aerobic enrichment media microbial communities from Bioluminiscent Bay, La Parguera, Puerto Rico - Tt and M1 (2) (SPAdes) | ecosystem: Environmental > Aquatic > Marine > Unclassified ... | reverse complement strand
TATGTCCTCCATGCGTTGCATACGGGAGCAAAAGCCCGAGCTTGGCCTTGCTGTGGATCTGGCAACACGTCAGGGAGAAGTTCGGCATTTGACCGTGGATACGGCGCCATTGTTCGATCTGGACGGTACGCTGATCGGTGCGTTTACGCTGTATACCGACCTGACAGAAATCAAGCAGAATCAGGCCCGTATTCTGGAACAAAACGACAAGATAGCCCGGGTTGCTGAACAGGCCGTGGAGATTGCATCGTCATTGGCCGCTGCCGCTGAGGAGCTTTCCTCGCAGGTGGATGAGGCCAGTACAGGGTCCTCTGTGCAGCGGGAGCGCACGCAGGAAACGTCCACGGCCATGGAGCAGATGAGTGCTTCTGTCATTGAAATCGCCCGGAGCGCAACACAGGCTGCGGAAGATGCCGACACAGCCAGAGTTCAGGCATTGAACGGCGCGGACGAGGTGGCCAAAGCCGTGCAGTCCATTCATGAGGTGCAGCAGCACGCCATGGAGTTGAAGGACGGTATGGCGGAGCTTGGAGAGCATGCCGAGAGTATCAGGAAGGTCATGCAGGTCATTAATGACATTGCGGACCAGACTAACCTGTTGGCGCTCAACGCGGCCATTGAGGCCGCCCGGGCCGGAGATGCCGGTCGCGGTTTTGCCGTGGTTGCGGACGAGGTTCGTAAATTGGCCGAACGGACGCAGGATGCCACCAGCGAAGTTGGCAGTGCTGTCGGTACCATTCTCGACGAGATCGCCGAGAATATCCAAAGTACGGAAACGGCTTCCAGAGCGGTGGAGAGCAGCACCGAACTGGCTGGACGTTCCGGGGATACATTACGAGAGATCGTATCCCTCGTGGAACGCACAGCCAATGACGTCAGTTCCATTGCCACAGCTTCCGAGCAGCAGTCTGCCACCACCGAGCAGATCAATCGTTCTACCGACGAGATAAACCACATTGCCGAGGAAACCGCCCGTATCATGACAGGATCGGCCGAAGCGGTCACCGAGCTTGCCCGTTTGGCAGGGGAGTTGGATCATCTTATTCAGGAAATGACCAGCTAAGCGATACCGATGAAAATTCAAAAGCCCTGTCCGAATTCGGGCAGGGCTTTTTTTTTATGATGCTTCCGGTACCATTCCCCTATGCCCTTTTCGGAGCATGTACACGCCTGCATATACCACGGGCGTGTCGAGGGCCGCGATAAGCAGTTTGATGATCCATTGGCCGAGGATGATTTCACCCACCGGCATGACACCCCAGAACGCGACGGTGACGAAAATGGCTGAATCCATGAGTTGGGAAATGGCCGTGGACAGATTGTTGCGCAGCCAGAGGACCCGGCCGGATGTCCTTTTTTTGAGTACGTGAAAGAGCCAGACATCATGTTTTTGGCTGACCACATAAGCCAACAGTGAGGCGGCCACGATGCGTGGTGTGCTGCCGATGACGCTTGCGAATGCTGGTTGGTTTTGCCAGTACCCGGCAGCAGGCCAGATCACGGCCAGCCAGCAGATGATTGTCGCACAGACCAGTGCTACAAAACCGGCCACGACCATGTCCGTGGCAACTTTCGGTCCCCACAGTTCTCCCACGATGTCCGAAATGGCGAATGTGATGGAATAGGCCAGCACTCCGGCGGGAAAGGCAATGCCGAACGCGGTGATTATCTTGCAGGAAATGATGGCGGCGCTTACCAGTCCGCCAACGAAAAGACCGACAAGCAGGGTGTATGCCCTGCGTTCAAAAGAATCCATGTTCGTTTCTCCTTGAGGATAAACAGTCCGAAAAGGAATTGATAGTCGTCCGCTTGCGGGCAGTAAGACCCGGGCGGCTCCATTGCCAAATGGTGAGAATCCTTGCCATCCGCGGCGCTAAAAGTCAAAATGCGCGCTCAAGATAAAGGAGTTATACAATGAGCAGGACCAGAAGCCAGGATAAGACAGATCACCTCAAGACCCTGGGCAAGGGCGGCGAGACCACCTATCTTTCCGAAGGACCGCATCCGGGTATCCTTGAGGTTTTTCCGAACAACTATCCCGGCCGTCCCTATATCGTAAGCATTGAATTCCCCGAATACACGTCGCTGTGTCCCAAAACCGGGCAACCGGATTTTGCCACTATCGTCATGGAATACGTTCCGGATCAGCATATTGTGGAATCCAAGAGTTTCAAGCTCTACATGGGCGCATACCGCAACCATCAGTCGTTCATGGAAACCATTGCCAATACCATGCTGGATCATTTCGTGGAGGCGCTCGACCCGCACTGGTGCCGGGTCAAGGGTTTGTTCACGCCAAGAGGCGCGACATATCTGCATGTGTTTGCGGAGCATTTCAAGGAAGATTCTCCAATGATCGACCAGGTGCGTGCCGCTGTCTCCGAATGGAAGCAGGAGAATGGAAGGCACAGGCCCTAGGCTGATCTGTTCGTTTATCAGGAAGGGTGGAATCCGCCTGTGGCGGGATTGGACGACAGGATTTCGCCTCCGGCGGCAAGGGACACGTCCCTTGACCCTTTTCTGTCCTGCCTTCTGCGAACGTGGGACGAGCGGATACCATATCCATTTCCTTTTGTTCTTGTTAAACAATAAATAACTACGGCCGCCCTGCTTTCGCAGGGCGGCCGTAGCGCTAAAAAGTTTGGGAGATTCCAAAGAACCTTTTTCAAAAGGTTCTTTGGCCGCCGGAGGCAAAGCCTTTCTTCTTTGCTTATCTTCACAAAAAAGCCCGATCATTTGACCGGGCTTCTTGAATACATGTTGCGAAACGCTATTTTTTCATCTGCTTCTGAATCTTGGCCCAGGAATCGCGCAGAGTCGCGGTCCTGTTAAAGACCAGCTTTTCTCCCGGTACATGGTCGCGCAAGTCCGCGCAGAAGTAACCTGTGCGCTCAAACTGGAAGTTGGTGCCGGGCTGCATTTCGGCCAACGCAGGCTCCACAAGGCAGTCGGTGAGCACCTCAAGGGATTCCGGGTTGATGTAGTCGACAAAGGTCTTGCCTTCTTCGGCAGCATTGGGATTGTCCACGGTGAACAGCTTGTCGAAGAGACGAACTTCGGCCTGCACCGCATGCCTGGCCGAAACCCAGTGCATGGTGCCCTTGACCTTGCGACCGTCCTTGGACCAACCGCCCTTTGTCTCGGGATCGTAGGTGCAACGCAACTCGATGACCTCGCCGTTTTCGTCCTTGATGACGTCCGTGCAGGTCACATAGTAGGCGAACCGCAAACGCACTTCACGCCCCGGTCCCATGCGGAAGAATTTTTTGGGCGGATTTTCCATGAAATCGTCGCGTTCAATGTAGATTTCACGCCCGAACGGAACCTTGCGGGTTCCCATGGATTCGTCTTCCGGGTGCAGGGGCATCTCAAAGACGTCCTCCTGATCCTCGGGGTAGTTTTCAATGACCACCTTGAGCGGGTTGAGCACACCAAGATAGCGCGGCGCACGCTCGTTGAGATCCTGCCGCAGACAATGCTCCAGCAACGCGGATTCCACGGTGGAATCAGCCTTTGCCACGCCAATGCGGTCACAGAAATCCCGGATGGATTCGGGGGTGTAACCACGCCTGCGGAAACCGGAAATGGTGGGCATGCGCGGGTCGTCCCATCCGCTGACGTGCCCTTCCTGCACCAGCTGAATCAGCTTGCGCTTGGAGAGCACGGTGCCGGTGATGTTCAACCGGGCGAATTCGTACTGGTACGGCCGTGCGGAGAATCCGGGATGGGCCTTGAGCTCCGCCAGAAATTCGGGGCAGTCCGCAAACAGGGATTCGTTCTTGAGTCCTTCAAGCAGAGTGTCCAGAACCCAGTCGTAAAGCGGACGGTTGTTTTCGAACTCCAGCGTGCAGATCGAGTGCGTCACGTTTTCGAACGCATCCGAGAGGCAGTGCGCAAAGTCGTACATGGGGTAGATGCACCATTCATCACCAGTGCGGTGATGGTGGGCATGCTTGATGCGATAGAGTGCGGGGTCGCGCAGGACAACGTTGGGAGAAGCCATGTCTATCTTGGCCCGCAACACGCAAGCGCCGTCTTCGAACTTGCCGTCGCGCATGGAGCGGAACAGCTCAAGGTTCTCCGCAACACTGCGATCCCGGTAGGGAGAGTTTTTGCCCGGTGTCTTCAATGTTCCCCGATACTCGCGGATTTCATCGGCACTGAGATTGTCCACGTAGGCACACCCCATGCGGATGAACAGTTCGGCCACATCATAGAAAAGATGGTAGTAGTCCGAAGCGAAGAACTGGCGATCTTCCCAATCGAAACCGAGCCAACGCACGTCTTCCCGGATGGAGTCCACGTATTCCGTATCTTCCTTGACCGGGTTGGTGTCGTCGAGGCGCAAGTTGCACTGGCCTTTGTATTCGGCGGCAACACCGAAGTTCAGACAGATGGACTTGGCGTGTCCGATGTGCAGGTAGCCGTTGGGTTCGGGCGGAAAGCGCGTGTGGACGCGGTCGCCGTATTTGCCGTCTTCAAGATCACGGTCAATGATCTGGCGGATGAAATCCTTGCCTTTTGCCGGGGCTTCGGGCTGATTGCTCATTCGTGTCTTCCTTGTTCTTCTGCGGAATTACGCAGCTGGATGTATCGAAAATCGTTGAGTGGAAATACGGTAATTCCTTGAGGCGGTCAACGCAAGAGCTGCCTGGTTTTGCCTTGTTGCCTTGAGCCGGACGGGCCGTGAGCGCGGCCAGCATGGATAGAATCAGAAATCCGAACAGTATTCTTTTCATGGCGAGCCTCCCGGAAGAGGGGTTATTCCAATATACCCTCTTTGCCAGATGTTGTGGACATGTCCGTCATGAACGGGAAACTCTTCGGTGACAAAATGACACCTGCCTGAATACACGTGCATTTTGTTGGGTGTCGAGGCTGTAGACTAACGCCTGCAACGTTTTCCGGGCAGAAATGAGGCCCTGAGAAAGTCGGGGGAAAGGAAGATCAACGGATTACGGAGTACCCGGTCCGGCAGGATGTGATACCAGCGGTAACCCAGCGCACGATAATAGGCGCAAGCCTGTCGGAAATAACCGGATTCTCGGGCGGCCTGAAGTGCTGCATCACGCTGGCAGCGCGACCGGGCCAACGGTTGCAGTATGCGCACATTGTAGCCGTGTCGCGCCAGCTGGGATTTGATGCGGCGGTATTCCCGGTGACGGGCCAGGCCGTCCGCAAAGGCAAAAAGGCACACGATCAGCCAGCCAACGCTCCAAAGGCCGAGCATGGCGGCCTCGTAACCATGCCCTTGGCGGAAGAGGATTGCAGCGTAGGCTGCGAGAAAAAGAACAAGAAGCAGGGAAGCCAATGCCGTTCCATGAGGCCATGGGGCGCAGCGCAGATAGTGCAGTATGCGTCCGACGGGGCTTCGCATGTCGTTGTCAGTGGCTTTCCGGCAGGGCCAGACTCAGCCCCAGCAGGACCAATACGCTGCCTGCCGCCGTTTTCATGCGTGGTTCGAACCTCGGATTGCTCCGCAGTTTGTCGCCTATCAATCCCGAAAACAGGGCCACCAGACTGAAAACCGCAAATCCCGAGACCATGAACAGGCCACCGAGCACCAGCATCTGCAATTCGGGGCAGCCTCCGTTGGGCGTTACGAACTGGGGCAGAAAGGCCAGAAAGAACAGGGCCACCTTGGGATTGAGAATGTTGGCGATGATGGTCTGCTTGAAGATGGCCTTGGGGCTGATGACGTCCACCTTCTGCATGGCCTCGGCTCCCTTGCGGCTGCGGATGGTCTGGATGCCGATGTAGATGAGGTAGGCGGCGCCAGCGTATTTCACGCACTGGTAGGCCACTGCCGAGGTGCGCAGAATGGCGCTGAGGCCCACTACCGCGAACATGGTATGGGCGATGACGCCGATGTTGAAGCCGCAGGCGGCGTACAGGGCGGCCTTGCGGCCCTGCGTAATGCCCCGGGTCAGCACATAAAGCACGTCCGGTCCCGGAGTGATGGCCAGCACCAGCGAGGCGCCGATGAACATGAGCAATTGCGTTGTATCAAACATGGCGGGTACGTATGGTCCCGCCGAAAGGCTGGCTTTCGACGGGACCGTGTGATGTTACAGGTTGGCAAGCAGGATTTCGCCGAATTCGGCGCAGCCCACTTGTGTGGCGCCGGGAATCTGTCCGGCGAGGTCCACGGTGACCTTCTTGTCGGCAATGGTCTTTTCCACGGAAGCGTGGATGAGCGAGGCGGCTTCGTGCCAGCCGATGTGCTCCAGCATCATGGCGCCGGAAAGGATCAGGGAGCCGGGGTTGGCCATGTCCTTGCCTGCGATGGTGGGAGCGGTGCCGTGGGTCGGCTCGAAAAAGGCCAGGGAATCACCCATGTTCACGCCCGGAGCCAGACCAAGGCCGCCAACTTGCGCGGCCAGTGCGTCGGAGATGTAGTCGCCGTTCAGGTTGGTGGTGGCGACGACCGAATACTGTTCGGGGCGCATGATGCATTCCTGGAACATGGCGTCTGCAATGCGGTCTTTGATGATGACAGGAGCTTTGCCGTCTGCCCCCTCACGTACCACCTTGCCCGCGTATTCCTGTTCCGCCAGTTCATAGCCCCAGGCCCGGAACGCACCTTCGGTGTGCTTCATGATGTTACCCTTGTGCACCAGGGTTACGGAATCCCTGCCGTGGTCGAGGGCAAAGTCGATGGCGCGCTTGGCCAAACGCTTGCAACCATGCTCGGTCATGGGCTTGATGCCCACTCCGGCCGTCATGTCCACCCTGGCGCCCAGTTCGTCGCGCAGGAAGGCGATGAGCCGTTCGGCTTCCGGGGTGCCGGAGGCATATTCGATTCCGGCGTAGACGTCTTCGGTATTTTCGCGGAAGATAACCATGTCCACGAGGTCCGGACGCTTGACCGGGGATTCGATTCCCTTGAAATATTTGATGGGCCTGATGCAGGCATAGAGATCAAAGGTCTGGCGAATGGTCACGTTCAGGCTGCGGAACCCCTTGCCCACAGGCGTCTGGAGCGGCCCTTTCATAGCCAGTTCGGCTTTTTTGAGGGCGTCCAGCGTGGATTGCGGCAGGTATTCGCCGGTTTCGTCAGAGGCCTTTTGTCCGGCCAGCAGTTCCTGCCAGTCCAGAGCGTTTTCCGTGCCGTAGGCTTTTTCCACGGCGGCGTTCAGGACAGGGCGGCCGGCTTTCCATACTTCGGGACCGATGCCGTCGCCTTCAATATAATATACTGTTTTCTTGGCCAAAACGACCTCCTTATCGTGGCGATGTGATGCGGGGTGTTGCATTTGTGAAAATGGAAACGCACTATAGCCGTGGCCGGGGCAGTAAAGCAAGGGCTTTGGATGTGGATGGAAAAATGCTAGGTAATCCTCATATATGATTGCGGAAAGTTTGATAGCAAAAATGGAGACGGTCAAGGCGTTGCTTTCGGGCGCGCGGCATGTGGCCGTATTGACCGGGGCCGGGGTTTCCGCGGAAAGCGGCATACCCACGTTTCGCGGCGCAGACGGCATGTGGCGCGGCGAACTGGCCGAAGACCTTGCCCGGCCGGAGACGTTTGCCCGCAATCCCGAACTGGTTTGGGAGTTCTACAACTGGCGGCGGTCCCTTGTGGCGCAATGCCAGCCGAACCCTGCGCATCATGCCTTGGCCGCTTTGGAACAACGAGTGCCGGAGATGGAGATCGTCACCCAGAATGTGGACGGACTGCACCAACAGGCCGGAAGCGAGCACGTCATAGAGATGCATGGCAGCCTGTGGCGGTTGCAGTGCACACGCTGTACGCATTTTGAGGAGACCCGCGCCGAACTGCCGCCCCTGCCGGAATGTTCCCGGTGCGGCAATCTGTTGCGGCCCGGTGTGGTCTGGTTCGGTGAGCAATTGCCGCGTGGCGTGCTTTCCGTTGCGCTGGAATCCATTGCCAGCGCGGATATTCTGTTGGTGGTGGGAACATCGAGCCTTGTGCAGCCAGCGGCGTCCTTTGTTCATGTGGCAAATCGCTCGGGGGCGGTGTGCGTGGAGATTAACCTCGAAGCCACGCCCAACACCGGGTTCATGGATTTTGCCTTGCACGGCAAGGCCGGAGAGATTCTGCCGGCATTGGTTGATTGAAAAAAAGGCCCGTCAAAAAAAACGGGCCTTTGCTTTAGAGTATCAATAATCCTTACTTTACCAACATTCCTTCCCGAAGCTGTTTTTCAACGTCATCGCCCATGAGTCGGCCTGCAAGCGTCAATGCGAACTCCATGGCCGTTCCCGGCCCGGAGCCAGTGATGACCGCGCCGTCTTCGGTAACAGGAAGCCCTGTGTATACTCCGGGAGCCAGCTGGTCGGCTAAGGCTGGATAAACGCTTGCCTTTTTGCCCTCCAGAAGGCCCTGCTTATGGAGAACCACAGCTGGTGCTGCGCAAATGGCGCCGGTCAGCCTGCCCGCGTTTTTCTGCTCGCGGAGCAGGGCGGTCAACGGCTTGGAGTCGGCCAGATTGGCCGCGCCGGGCATGCCTCCGGGCAGGGCAATCAGATCGAACGGTCCGGTGCATTCCTCCATGAGCGTATCGGCCAGTACGGATACGTCATGCGCGCCGGTCACCTGTATGCCTTCGGCATCCACGGCGGCGGTGGTCACATCCGCTCCTGCGCGGCGGAGCACATCGATAATGGTCAGGGCTTCGATTTCCTCAAATCCCTGGGCAAGAGGCACCAATACCGTTTTACTCATGACTTTTTCCTTTGCAGCTTGCGTTTGTAATAGCTCGTGTACAGGGCTGCCGCCGGGTTGTGCCCCAAAACGTGGTCTTTTGCCAGCAGGGTAGTAACCGGCGCTTCGGATGCCTGCGAGAACATGGCATCATGCCCCACGCACAGACCCATTTGAATGTTCAGCTCGGTTTTGTCCCTGTTCAGGGTCCGGGCCTGTCCTACGGGATTGCAGGTAATGGGCTTGCGGTTCGGGTTTTTGTTGGCAAGGCCTATTTCGGCTTTTTCAATGCCGCACACCTTGCAACAGACAGAAGAAACCGTAAGTCCGGCGTCCACCAACAGTTGGTTCATGGCTTCGGCCTCGCTCGCCACAGCGTAGCAAAAAGCCAATCCTACCTTCTTGTAGCCCATATGCTTGATGAAGGACAACGTTTGTTCAACTCGGGTGGTCGGTTTTCCGCTTGCCGCGGCCTCGGCTCCCTTGAGCATGGCGGACATTTCGTTGTCCGTCTGGTACAGTTCGATCATGTGGGGGCGCAGGTTGGAACAGTTTTTTCCGTCAATACATTTCCTGTCGCCACATGTGGCACATTTCATGGGGCACTCTCCAATATGTGTAGATGTATCTAGATTTGCAGGCGTTTTTTTGCGTATGCAAGTTGTTCTGGCGTGAGTTGAAATATAGTCAGTTGTTTACCTGAGTGCAAGGGGCGGGATTGTCTAAAAGACAGCATTGTGATGTCTTTACATCAGAAATGTTTCTGCACGATTTCGTCGCAAAAGTTCGTTTGAACGTAGTAGCCGTTGACGTTGAGCAGGCCGCACGGTTTTTGGTGGTAGCCGAGCTGGTTTCACGTCAAATGCTTGAGGGGCGACCATTTCTTTTTAGTCGGATCAAAAAGTTCAAAATAAATCAGTGTCCTAAGTTAAAAAAAACGAGCACATACTGTGGCTCGCTTTGAGTGCTTTGATATACGGTTTGATATACATTTGAGTAAAAGGGGGATGCCCTGAGAGATCAGGGTGTATATTTTTCTCATTTAGCTGAGTTCGTGGTAGCGAAATAGGTATGGTGTCCCCCCTAATTCAGAAGCCTAAACAATGACGGCTATCCCGTCTATTGAATTGACTCTCTTTTGTTCTGTGGGGTAATTGACACCCTTGATTTGGTACTAAAACTCCGGTGAGGTTTGGGATGTATGATAATTCATTTCAATTGTTGGAAAAATTCACTGAAAAACGCGAAACATCTATTGTAGAAGCCTCACAGTGGATAAAGGTAGTCCATGAAGATCACAAAGATTGGTATCCAATTGCATATCTATTAACTCATGGATACCTTGAGTGGTCGATTAAAAGTGACGGGACCAATTGGAACACAACGCAATGCCACTTGGTTGCCAAAGAAATCTTTTTATTATTTATTGGTAACGAATACCCAAAATATGGCTATGACATAGGCTATGAATACTCGCCAGAGGAATCAAGAAAGGATCTTTATTTTTATCCATCACCGAAAGCATTTCAATACTTCAATGAGCAAAAACAAAAGAGGAATGATGTTCGAAACACCTTGTTTGTTGGAATTTTTATCGCGTGCATTACATCATTTTTAACAGCTCTTTTCACTTACAAGATTGACTCATTATTAATTTGTATTAAAAGACTCTGGAATTAGGGGAACATCATACCTATTTTTCAACTTGGCCTATCGAGTAGAATAAAGAGATAGTGGCCCCCCTCCGCAGCCTTACAGCCCCTTTTTTCCTCAATCCACTTATCAACCTGCGGCGGGTCATACTTCTCGAACTGATCAAGCAGCCCATCGGGCGTGGCATCAGTAAGCACCATGTTGCGGTGCTCCTGTACAAGGAATCCGATCAAGACCATGCGATCCATGTGCTCGGCAAGGCAGGTGTAGTAGCCCTTCACCTCAAGCAAGCCGCACGGCTTAGCGTGATACCCCAACTGGTTCCAGGTCAAATGTTTGAGGGACTATCCTGCTTTTGTCTATGAAAGCTAAGACAAATAAAGGCCCCGAGTTCCTCGGAGCCTTTTTATCAACATTTATAGAAAACGCCTTTGCTGAAAACAGCAGGGCATTTTAGTACAACAATGAAGAAGTGTTTAGTCTTCGCGGCTCGTGATCTCCAGCAGGTGGTAACCGAACTGTGTTTTTACCGGGCCATGAACTTCGCCAACAGCTTCGTTAAACACCACGGTGTCAAATTCCGGGACCATGACACCAGGGCCGAACTCACCGAGATCGCCGCCGCTCTGACCGGAAGGACAACTGGAGTGCTTCTTTGCCAGTTCTCCAAAATCGGCGCCGTCCTGAATTTGTTTTTTCAGGTCCAGGCAGGTTTGTTCATCACTAACCAAGAGGTGGCGGGCCGTTGCTTTTGCCATGTGTGGGCTCCTGTAAGTTTGTATATGGGTTTAATTACTATGCAATTTTGCTGTTACGACTTTGTACACCGCAAATAAAATATACAAATTGGAAGCGCTTTTACAACCCTTTCTTCCTCTCAATCCATTTGTCCACCAAGGGCGGATCATACGTCTTAAACTGATCAAGCATTTCCTACGTCTTTAAGAGTCGTCTCAGCACTTCAAAACTTCTTCCATTTCCAATCCTGCCTCGGTCCGGCGATAATTATAATGCTGACCGCTTGATATTAATTCGGAGAGTTTTTTATAGTTGGACTACCTGTCAATAAGCTCAAAGGAGAGGGGATGAAGTGTTCGCTCGCGTTTCTGCTCATTGCGTTATTCTTGTGTACGCCGGCATTTGCCGATGGTCCCACTGTTCTTGTCATTCCAAAAGGCGAGCGGGTCCAATATTGGAAATGGGTTAGGAAAGGGGCAGTTCAGGCAGGCGAAGAGCGAGGAGTGTCAATCATTTTCCGTGGTCCGCGCACCTCCGATGACTACCGGGCGCAGTTGGGAATCATACAGCAGGCGATTGATGACAGGGTTGACGCTATCGTGATAGCGCCAAGCCACAGTTCGATTTCCACAGACCTTCTTGAAAAAGCTCACCATCAGGGTATTCACGTTGTTATTATCGATTCAGCATCGGAATTCAGCGAGGATGTTTCTTTCGTGGCGACCGACAATTACCGCGCAGGGTATGATGCGGCCAAGTTCTTGTTATCCCTCATTGATTCCAACGGAAAAGTACTCCTGCTTCGCTACAAGAAAAATAACGCCTCCACCGTTGCAAGAGAGAAAGGTATGCTCAAAGCCTTTGGGGAAGCGTCAGGTGTCGAAATCGTTGATTCCGGCTATATCGGTGTGAGCATTGGCAAAACGTATTACCGTGTCTCCGACATCATCAAGGCGCATCCGGACGTAGAGGCCGTGATATCTCCGGGAGAGGCGACCACCGTGGGATGTTTGCGTGCTTTGAAAGATACGGGGCTGGCTGGCATCGTAAAATTTGTGGGATTTGACTACAC
>Ga0207831_100535_pt1 | contig 12149 bp, 7 predicted proteins | sample TtanPargueraPR_7_FD_187741 | JGI IMG/M metagenome (GOLD analysis project Ga0207831, IMG submission 187741) | Aerobic enrichment media microbial communities from Bioluminiscent Bay, La Parguera, Puerto Rico - Tt and M1 (2) (SPAdes) | ecosystem: Environmental > Aquatic > Marine > Unclassified ... | reverse complement strand
TGACCGTGGAAAAGCTTGCGATTGAAGGTCGAACACTTGAAAAAACGCAGGATGACACGAATCTAAGGCATGCGATCTATCGCCTGCACCCCGCCCTGAGACCAGGGGAAGAACTGTGTCTGACAATTGAAGCGCGTCTCGCCTACAAGGGGTTCCACCAATCGGATTTCCAGAGCGATCTCACCTATAACGGAACGGTATTGGGCACGGACTTCCTGCCCTTTTTCGGCTACGACCGATCCCGAGAGCTAACCAACAACAGAAAACGGCTAGGGCAGGGACTCTCGTTACGGGATTCCCGGATGAGTGGGGCAGACAACGCCTTTTCCCGGGCCAACCGGTTCGAATCCCTTCAATCAGACGGCCTGACGTGGAACATGGTGGTCAGTACCGATGCGGACCAGCGCATTATAGGACCAGGGGAGGAAATCAAAACATGGCGGGACCAGGGACGTAATTACGCCCAATACACCTCCCAGCGTCCCGGCGCGATGGATTTCAAAATAATTTCCGCAAAATTCGCCACACGAGAATTCATCTGCCAGGGAGTGACTTGCCAACTATTCCACATCCCCCGCCACACATACAACCTTGCCGTTTTCCAGGATGCCATGAAAAAGGCCATCCCCTGGCTCACCGCGAGGTTGGGGCCCTATCCCCACAGTCACGCGTTGGTAATTGAAAAGCCATTCTACGATGACGAATTCCTTTCATTTGTCAATGTCGCAGCCATATCAGAAAATCGAGGCTGGACGGCGGATATCAAGGAGAAAGAGGATGGGCAATACATTCACCTGATCGTAGCCGAACAACTTGCCCGGCAATGGATCCTTGCCTCCCTGAAGGTCGCAGACGTGCAAGGAGCACAATTGCTGACGGAGTCCATCGCCAGATATTACGCGTTCCGGTTCATGGATGAAATGTGGGGACCGGATCAAACAAGCAAGTGGCTCAATCAAGCCTATGACGATTATGAAAAAGGACGGGGCGAGGAAGGCATCGTGGAAAAGCCTCTGCTTCTTGTCGACAAGGCATCATATATTTCCCGTCATAAGGGAGGACTCGCCCTATACGCCCTCGCCCAGCAAATCGGACCGAAATTTTTTGATCACTGGTTGGCCGGGTGGGTGGCTCAGGCCGCTCAAGAAAAAGACTTCCTCACCTCTGCCGTTTTTTATGAAGCCCTGAAAGAAGTTCTTCCTTCCGGTCTCTTTCCCTTTGCCCGTGATTGGCTGGAAAAACGCGTCCAGTACAGCCTGTCCCTGATCCATACTCAGGTTGAAAATCAGCGGATTGCTCTCACCGTCCAGGCCACCAAACAGGAGCATGACAACAAGAGCAACATCCAAACGGTGCCCTTTTCCACTTCCCTAGAAGTTGGCTTCATAAACGATGCGGGAGAAATGAAGGAGATCAAGAGAATCATGCTGAAGGCTGGCGAACACGTTTACGGCCTTGATTGCTCTTTCATTCCTAAGGCGGTGATCCTTGATCCACACCATTGGTATTTGGTTGAAAGTAGACAGTCGTGTTTTCGTAAATTGTAGCTACTTTTTAAAAAGTTGCGTTTTAAGACTCCCCCCTTTTGTGTTTGTCCTGAAAAAGTAGTCGTAAGGAGAGGATGATATGATTTCCAAACAGGGAAAAGCCCTAACGTTTGGCTTGATACTTACTGCGATGGGATGGTTGGCACTCCCTGAGCTCACAAGGGCAGATTCTAACGAAGTGCTATTGGAGCCCGTGAATGTCACAGCCCAGAAACGCGAGGAAGACGTCCAGCAAGTCCCTATAGCTGTGGGAGTGTTGGATGATGTGAAGCTGGAGGAAAGCAGAATCAACGAAATTTCGGACCTCCATCGCATTACTCCCGGTCTGTATATGAGCAACACTGGAGGGGCATCTCTGACCAGCTATGTGGGTATACGGGGGCGCATCAATGGTCCGACGGATATCGATCCCACCGTGGCCGTAATTGTGGACGGCGTACCTTACGACGATACTTTTTCCATAGGAGCAAACCTGCTCTATGACGTGGAACGAGTGGAAGTGCTACGCGGTCCGCAAAACACCCTATATGGGGTCAACAGCGTAGCTGGGGTCATCAATGTAGTCACCCGGCAGCCAGGCGAAACCCCGTTTTACAGTGCTTCTGCCGAGGGCGGCATGGGGCCTGAGTTTGACGGTTCCTGGAAGCTGTCCGGCTCGGCCAACGGCCCCTTGATAGCTGACAAATTGTATGGCGGACTGGCCCTGATGGGCAAAGGACAGGGGGGATACATCAAGAACCGGCACACGGATGATCTGTACAACAGTGAAACCCTGTCAGGGGCGCGCGGCACTCTGGTATGGACTCCGACCGACAGCCTGAAACTGACCGCAGGGCTAGCCTTTTCCGATGTGGACGGCACAGGCGGGTGCATCCTTTTACCATTAGACAAGGCCGCTGCGACCCGTGCAGGGCAAAAATACGAAAAATGGAAAATCGATGTGGATGATGAAGGCTCCAACCAAGTACAAAGCCTGGCACCCAACCTTAAGATCAATTATGATGCAGGATTTGCCGATTTAATCTCCATAAGTACCTATCGCAAGTCAACGCAAGATGTTAGTTATGATTTTGATCTTTCAAGCGCTTCTCTTCTTATCGGGGAAAGCGAAGCCACAACTGAAACCTGGAGCCAAGAGCTACGCGTACAATCAAAGGATGAAAATAACTCTCACTTTCAATGGGTGGCCGGATACTTTCACAACGCATTCACCCGTAATCAAAATATGGGGATCGGCGCCCCAAGTGCCTCCATACCGCTCATGTTGGATGCCGAGCTTCGCGGATACAGCGATGCTCTATTCGCGCAGAGTACCTACCGGATGCTGGGCGACAAACTGGGGATTACGCTGGGGGGGAGACAGGAGTGGACCAACAGGCAGGTGCACGATGCCACAGGTAAGAATTACGACGACGCCGAGATGAACGATTCGCAATTCCTGCCGCGCATTGCGGTGGATTATCGTTTTTCGCCCGATATAATGGCATATACAAGCGTCGCCCAGGGATGGCGCAGTGGAGGCTTCAATCATCTAAACACGGCGGCAGGAAGGCTGCGCTTCAAAAAAGAAACTAGCTGGACCTACGAGGTAGGGGCCAAGACCCGGTTTCTGGATGGTCGTCTGACACTTAACGCGTCGGCATATCATTCAGAATATTCGGACTATCAGGACAGGCTTCAGACCGGTGCGATAACCTTCTATCTGGGGAATGCCAAAAAAGTGGAGATGAACGGCATGGAAGTGGAAATGGAAGCATTGCTAACCGATAACCTGCTGTTTTCCGGTTCTTTGGGGTATGTAAACGCCGAATATACGGATTACGAAGACGACGCCAACGACTATAGTGGCAAGACTGTCGTCATGGTGCCGGATTTCGACATGAACTTGGCCCTGAAATACACCTTCCTTGATCACTATTATATTCGTCCTGAAGTACAGGTGGTGGGCAAAATCTATTGGGACCGCCTGAACACCAAGAGCCAGAATCCGTATTGCCTTTTGAACCTGCGGGCTGGCTACGCTAAGGACAATTGGGAAATATACGCCTTCGGAGAAAACCTCACTAACGAGTATGAATTCACCACCGCCACTGACTTTTTCGGAGACGGCAACCTGTACGGCAACCCCATCACGCCCATGCGTTTCGGTCTGGGAGTAAACTTCACCATATAAAAGCGTCAGCACGCATATGCCGGTTGCCGCCCCTGGTACGGAAGCCTGCAAGGGAGACACTATATGCGAATCGTCATTTCAGCAATTGCGTTTGTGGCGCTTATGGCCGTTCCGGCCTTGGCCCACACCCTATTCATGAATCTCAACGATAACGAAGACGGCACGGTTACTGTGGAAGGCATGTACTCCACAGGTGCTCTGGCATCCAAAACGGAGGTACGCCTGGAAAACCACGACGGAAAAATTCTGTTCAAAGGCAAAACCAACGAGGACGGGGAGCTCGAATTCAAAAAACCCAAGCAACCGTACACAATCATCCTCGATGCGGGGCCCGGCCATACGGCCAGCGAGGATGGTCCTCAATAGCTGCAATTCAATGGAGAAATTACATGAGGAAAGTAACTTTTATTTTTGCTGTTACAACAATGGCGTTGTGGGCCGGAGCCGCATCCGCCCATATGCTCTGGATCAACCTTACCGATTCCCGGGCCCATCCTCCGGGACACATAATGACCTCTCTGGGGTTCGGACACACACTGCCTTTTGACGATTTTCTGGCGGGGCCCCAGGGTACAATCCAAATAGGAAAATACCAGATAGTCGCGCCGGACATGCGTACCGATGACTTGGGGCTGCCGGACGCCACCTATCATGCGCCCAGGGAATCTCCCATAAAATGCAACGTGACAAAGGGCGATCTGGGATTGCGCAAGGTAACACTGGCGGAAGGAACGAAAAAGGGAACGTACCAGGTACTTGCCGAAACCGTCCCCATGTTCTTCACCCAATACATTGATACAAAAGGCAAGGAGCGCATGGCGGCCAAGCCTATTGATGCGATCAAAGACCTGTCCTCCGTGCTTGCAGCCGTTAAGCACCAGTCCATTGCCAAAGCGTTCTTCGCCATCGGCGAATGGACTGAGCCCAAGCCTGCGGGCTGTGATCTGGAAATCATACCACTCACGGACATGTCCGACATCCATGCGGGCGACATGGTAGAATTCATGGTGACCTTCCGGGGAAAACCCGTGAATACCGATAGCAAGAACATCCGCTACCTGACCTGCGCCAGCAACACCTTCGGCGGCCCCGATGGCTTTCACCTAGGAGCCATGGTAATGAACGGCAAAGCAGGCTTCCGCATCCCTACATCAGGCCAGTGGGTCGCCAACATATTCTATTCGGAAACTGTGGCCGACAACCCGGAGCTGGCAAACCTCAAGGACAAATGCTCCATGGTCTATACGGCGGCTACAGCCTTCTTCAATGTCAGGCCGTAACCGTTATCAACAACCAGAGAGATCGATTCAACTCTGATCTCTCTGGCTTCTGAAATTCAAAAGGATTCGACTTGTTACCAAGCTAACGAGTTGAATCCTTTTTTTGTGCCTTGGCATACAGACTGGTATACATTTGAGTGCAAGGGGATGCACTGGGGTGGTTGGGATAAATCGCCATTCAATTTGAGAAAGGAACCCACCCGATTTGAGAAAAACGGCTGGGCTCTTTTCGTGATTGACACGCTGAATCCCAAGCGTGCGCAAGTACATACTCTGCCCCTTTCCGGTGTGGGCGGGTCACATCCATGTTTAGCAAGACATCCTATTGACATTAAAGTAAAGAACTATTCAACTGTGACGTTTCCATGACCGGATCCAGCCCTGAAAACTGTAACCGGCTGCAGTGTCAGAACCACTCAACTTCCTCGAAGCGACCAAAATTCATGAGCATCCTTAGCTGCTTACATAGAGCGCAAAAAAACAAAACCACATCTATCGCAATACTCCGGATCGGTAAGTTCATCCTGTTGTTCTGTGGCATGCTGCTCCATGCCTCCGTTTCAAGCGCCGCCACTGGGGAAGTCATTATCGTGGGGGGAGATGAAAGTTATCCACCGTATGAATTCATAGACAAGGAAGGCAAGCCCGCAGGCTACAATGTGGAATTGACGTTGGCCATTGCGAAGGTCATGGGTATACAGGTTGAAATTCATCTCGGGAAATGGAACGACATGCGAGATGCCCTGCTCAGGAATGACGATACAAAGGGCAAGATCGACATTCTTGAGGGAATCGTCATTTCCACGGAACGCAGTGAACTATACAGCTTTTCTCCACCTCACAGTATAACCCACGAGTCCATTTTCGCACGGGAAGGCTCACCTTCGGTATCCGATTTGAAAGAATTGTCCGGGAAGGAGGTTATTATACAGAGAGGGGGATTCACGCATGAAAGATTCCTGAAAAAGAAGCAAAGGCCAAAATTGATTCTGGTCGATACCCATAGCGAGGCCCTTAGCCTGTTGGCCGCCGGCAAGCACGACTATGCTTTGGTGGGCAATCTTCCTGGCCTCTATCTGAGTCATGAACGAAACCTTTCCAACATCAAGCCCGTGGGCAAACCCTACCCCGCACTTCCTTACGGTTATGCCGTGAAAAGAGGGAACGAAAACCTTCTCGCGCTTTTCAGCGAGGGATTGGCTATCTTGAAAAAAAACGGGAAACAACAGGAAATATACGACAAATGGCTCGCCCCGCTTAAAAAGGCGGATATTCCCTGGTCAAAAATAGTATTCACCGGTGGCCTTATCATCGGCCCGCTGATTCTTGTTTTGGGCGGTATCATCATCTGGAACCGTTCCCTCAAAAGGGAAGTGGAGCGCCGAACCAAAGAATTGCGGCAACAGCAGCAGCAACTCATCCAGATTGACAAAATGGCTTCCCTTGGCATCCTCATTTCCGGCGTTGCACATGAGATCAACAATCCCGTCGGGCTTATTCTCTATAACATTCCCGTGCTATCCAGAATATACACTGTCGCCATGGAAAATCTCGAAGATCAATATCAGGAAAACGGCGACTTCATGATAGGGGGCCTGCAATACTCCATGATACGAAAGGAAATACCGCAAATGTTTATTGAGATGCGGGAAGGAGCAAAACGCATCAAGCGTATTGTCGAAGATTTGAAAGATTTTGCCCGCGTCGAGTCCTCGGACTTGAGCGCCGTCGTCAATCTCAATGAAGTGACGCAAGCCGCCATTCGTTTGGTGGACAACTCCATCAAAAAATCGACCAGCCACTTCAAAGTCCGGTATTGTAAAGAAACGCCGGAGTTCAAGGGCAACAGTCAGCGAATCGAGCAGGTTATCGTCAATCTGGTTCTTAACGCCTGCCAATCCCTTCCCTCCCAGGAGTCAGGCATTTTTTTGAAAACACGTGTACATGCATCTACCAACGAAGTGTCCCTCGAAGTGAGGGATGAAGGGTGCGGCATTCCCGATGAGCATCTGCCCCACCTGAAGGATCCATTCTTCACCACCAAAAGAGGACATGGCGGCACAGGCCTCGGCCTCTCCATTTCGACCGGTATTATTGAGGAACATCAGGGTCAACTCAACATTTCTTCAGTTCATGGGAAGGGGACCACCATCACTCTCGCCCTGCCCATGTTGAAAGGAGAGTGTCGGCAATGAACAAGGAAACGCTCTACCCATCCTTCTCCGTACTTCTTGTTGACGATGAAGAAGCCTGGCTGCGAACTGTCCACATGAACCTCGCCATGTCCGGCGGCATCAACAACGTCATCCGTTGCCAAGATAGCCGGCAGGCCATGGGCATCCTCGCCAAGGGCGGCGTTGGGCTGGTACTGCTCGACTTGAACATGCCGCACATTTCCGGGGAGAAACTGCTTCCCGGAATCGTCGAAGAATACCCTGATGTCGCCGTCATCGTCGTAAGCGGCCTCAACCAGATCGACACTGCCGTATCGTGCATGAAGCAGGGAGCCTTTGACTTCTTCGTCAAAACTGTGGAGGAGGAACGGCTCATAAAAGGGGTGCAGCGCGGCATACATATGATCGAGTTGCAGCGGGAAAACACGGAACTGAAAAACCGCTTTTTCAACGACAAGCTTGAACACCCGGAAGCATTCTCGAAGATCGTCACCTGCAACAAGGCCATGCGGTCCATTTTCCAATACATCGAGTCCGTTTCCCAAAGCACCCAACCCGTTCTCATCACGGGAGAAAGCGGTGTGGGCAAGGAGCTGATAGCCAAAGCCGTCCATGTCCTGAGCAGAAAAGGAAAGCCCATGGTTTCCGTAAACGTAGCCGGGCTCGACGACAATGTCTTCTCCGACACCCTCTTCGGACACACCAAAGGTGCTTTCACCGGGGCAGAAGCTTTACGCAAGGGCATAATCACACAGGCCGACGACGGGACTCTGTTCCTCGATGAAATCGGCGATTTGACCATCGCCTCCCAAGTGAAACTTTTGCGGCTTCTTCAGGAGGGAGAATACTTTCCCCTCGGCAGCGACACGCCCAAGCGAATGAGCGCCCATATTGTCGTGGCCACGCACCACGATTTGATGGGCATGCAGGCGGCCGGACAATTTCGCAAGGATTTGTACTACAGGTTGTGCGCACACCACATTCATATTCCTCCGCTTCGGGAACGCAAGGAAGACATCCCCCTGCTGCTCGACTTTTTCCTTGAAGAGGCGGCACAGGTTCTTTCCAAGAAAAAGCCCACCGTCCCGAAGGAACTGCTCATCCTTCTGAACAATCATCCGTTCCCCGGCAACATCCGGGAACTGAAATCCATGGTCTATGACGCCATGAGCCAACACAAGAACAAGATGCTGTCCATGAACGTCTTCAAACGAGCCATGGACAAGCTTTCTCCGCAAAAAATGCCTGTGGCTTCCTCCACTGCGGAAGAACCTCCCGTATTCAATCCAAATGAACCGCTTCCCCCGCTCCATGACATCTCAAGGCTCCTGGTCATGGAAGCCATGCGCAGAGCCGCCGACAACCAGTCCATAGCGGCCCGTTTTCTGGGTATTTCCCAGCCTGCCTTGAGTAAGCGCCTGAAAAAAATGAACGAGGCATCTTGAAGCGCACTCTTCCTGCCGTGAGCCGGAAGGCCGTGCCGATTATTTCCGCGCAAAACATGCCACGTCAGACCGAGCCTGTCGTCGAAGCCGCATCGCCAACACCCCCCATAACCTTCCGTATTTCCATAACCTCACGAATTCAACAATAAAATCCTGTAATAACTACAGTTCTTGACTTTCAATCCAAGAACGGACGTTCGCAGGTTATACCCCTTCCCGCTCTCCCGGAGGCTCCGGGAACCGCAATAATCTTCTTGACTTCAACTGCTTAGGGGAAGTCTGCGGGCTTGGCATCTCCTTTGCTCAACAAAACGCCAACCAACATACATTTTATCTGATCTGAAAAGTAATATCCCCATCCCGGGGAAGGACAAGGCACACCCTTATCAACAGGAGATGCGAACAATGAACATGGCTACCAGAATGGAACATGACCTGATCGGCAACAAAGAAGTCTCAGCTGATTGTTATTACGGAGTACAGACCCTGCGGGCATTGGAAAATTTCGACATCACCGGCATCGCCATCTCAAACAACCCCGAAATGATTCAGGCTCTTGCCACTGTCAAGAAGGCGGCAGCCCTGGCTAACGCGGAGCTTGGCATTCTTCCGGCCGAGATCGGCAGAGCCATGGTGCAGGCCTGCGATGAAATCATTCAGGGAAAATTTCTGGATCAGTTCGTGGTCGACGTCTTTCAGGGCGGAGCCGGCACATCCACCAACATGAACGCCAATGAGGTAATCGCCAATCGTGCATTGGAACTCATGGGCCATGAGAAAGGCCAGTATCTGCACTGTCATCCCAATAATCACGTCAACTGCTCCCAATCAACAAACGATGTTTATCCCACAGCCTTGCGGCTGGCTCTGCACACGTCCATGGGACGGCTGATAGAAAAAATGACAACCTTGCAGAAATCATTCGCGGCCAAGGGTATCGAATTTCAGGATGTCATCAAAATGGGGCGAACTCAGCTGCAAGACGCGGTGCCCATGACACTGGGCCAGTGTTTTTCCGCCTATGCCACCACAATAGGCGAGGATATCGAACGCATCCGGGAAGCGCTGCAACTCATCCATGAAATCAACCTCGGCGCAACCGCGATCGGAACCGGCATCAATACGCCTCCCGGCTATACCAGTCTGGTCACCGAACATCTCCGTTCGCTGACCGGCATTCCGCTTGTCACCTCACCGAACCTTATCGAAAGCACCTGGGATACCGGTGCCTACGTGCAGATATCCAGCGTCCTGAAACGATTCGGAGTAAAAATCTCGAAAATATGCAATGACCTGCGCCTTCTTTCTTCCGGCCCCAGAGCCGGTTTGAACGAGATAAACCTGCCCAGGATGCAACCCGGCTCCTCCATCATGCCGGGCAAGATCAACCCGGTTATTCCCGAGGTGGTCAACCAGATAGCCTATCAGGTCATCGGCGGGGACGTCGCCATCACCATGGCTTCCGAAAACGGCCAGCTCGAACTGAACGTCATGGAACCGGTCATCGCATACAACCTGTTCCAATCCATCGACATGCTGGGACGTGGCTGCACCACCCTGGCGGAAAAATGCATTGACGGTATCACCGCCAACAAAGAGCGCTGCCGGGAGATGGTGGAAAACAGCATAGGCATCATTACCGCCCTCAATCCGACCATAGGCTACGAAAATTCCTCCGCAGTGGCTCAAGAGGCGTTGGAAAAGGACCGTACCATCTATGAACTGGTTCTCGAAAAGAAACTACTCCCCAAGGAAAAGCTCGACGAGCTTCTTTCCGCCGACAAGCTGGTCCAGCCCAACAGTGGTGTCTGCTGACCAGCCCTCGGCATCCCATACTTGTCATTAAAAAAATACGTTTATTCACGGAGGTAGCGATTCCCTTGTTCTGGGAATCAAACAGTTCAACCCAACAAAAGAGGAGCGCCCGATGAGCACGCAAACACGTCAACAATCATCACCTTCCGGCACAGGAGAAAAAAATATGGTACGCATGCCAACCATGCTTGAAACGGTTTTGGTGCTGGGCGGTTTTCTCGCGCTGGCTTTTGCCTTCACCGAGCTTAAGATTGAAATACATCTTGCAATCTACGGAGGATGGTTCCTGGCGATAGGCGTAGGAAAAATGACCGGCCACAAATACAAGGACATGGAAAAAGCCATCACACAAGGCGTTTCCAACGGTATGGATGCAATCATCATACTCCTCGCGGTCGGCGCCCTTGTGGGCACATGGATTTCCGGCGGTGTCGTGCCAAGCCTGATCTATTACGGGTTGAAGGTCATCCATCCCTCGATATTCCTGCTGGCGACTCTCATCATCTGTTCGCTCACCTCCATTGCCACGGGCACTTCATGGGGGACGGCTGGAACTGCCGGCATCGCGATGATGGGCATCGGCGCCGGACTTGGGATCCCCGCCCCCATGACCGCAGGCGCAGTTCTTTCCGGCGCCTACTTTGGTGACAAGCTCTCCCCTCTTTCCGACAGCACCATCCTGACGGCTTCCATGTCCAACGTGGACCTCATGGACCACATCAAGTCCTTGCTGCCGGTTTCAATTCCCGCCTATATCCTGACCGCACTGGCTTTCACCGTAGCCGGGTTCAATGTCGGCAGCAGCAATGCGGACATGGGGCAGGTCACCACCGTATTGCAGGGCATTGACAGCATGTTCAACATAGGTCTTGTCTGCCTGCTGCCCATGGTGCTGGTTGTAGGTCTTCTGGCCTTGAGGATGCCCTCCATCCCAGTCATCTCGTTCGGCGCCGTGCTCGGAATCATCTGGGGCATAGCCTTCCAGGACCTGGCTCCCGTTGAAGCACTGGGCACGGCTTGGGCGCAAATTCCCAAGAACACCGGTCTGGTGTTTATCGACAACATCCTGGGACGTGGCGGCATGAGTTCCATGCTCTGGTCCGTCGGCATCATCATCCTGGGATTGGGATTCGGTGGCCTGCTCGACCACATCGGAATTCTGAAAGTCCTTACGGCCAAGGTGGAAAAATGTATCCGAGGCGGAGGCTCGTTGACAGCCACGACCATCGGAACCGGTTTTCTTGGCAACCTGTTCGGCAGCGCCATGTATGTTTCCCTGATCCTTACCCCGAAAATCATGGGTGGAAAATACGACCAGCTCGGCTACCAGCGACGCGTTCTTTCCAGAAATACGGAAATCGGCGGAACTCTTACTGCCGGCATGGTTCCCTGGAGCGATAACGGCATCTTCATGGCCGGCATTCTGGGGGTGGCAACGCTGCAATATGTCCCCTACATGTGGCTCTCCTTCGCCTGCATAGGCCTCACCACTCTGTACGGCTACAGCAACAAATTCATGTGGCGCACTGAGGAAGCGGCCGAAGTCGAAGCCCCTGCCTTCACCACTGCAACCGCAGAACCTGTCCAGGTTCACGGAAGCTCCACGGAATAGCCACCCTTGGCGGACCATTCCGAGGTTGAATCGGCAATACATTCAATCAAGCGGCTCCCAACAGCCGCCGCAGCCCCACTACCGGGCTGCGGCGGAATCACCC
>Ga0207831_100534_pt1 | contig 12175 bp, 12 predicted proteins | sample TtanPargueraPR_7_FD_187741 | JGI IMG/M metagenome (GOLD analysis project Ga0207831, IMG submission 187741) | Aerobic enrichment media microbial communities from Bioluminiscent Bay, La Parguera, Puerto Rico - Tt and M1 (2) (SPAdes) | ecosystem: Environmental > Aquatic > Marine > Unclassified ... | reverse complement strand
GACGCTCAAGCCCGTTCCCAGCAAACCGCTGACGTTCGAGCTGGACATTGAAGCCATTGATGCGGCCATCACCGACAAGACCCGCGTGCTCATGCTCAACTCGCCCAACAACCCTTCCGGCGCAGTCTATTCCCGCGAAGAGCTGGACAAACTGGCCGCCATTCTTGAAAAGCACAACCAGGGCCGCACGAGGCCGATCTTCATTCTCGCGGATGAACCTTACAGATTCCTGGCCTTTGATGGTGTGGAAGTTCCCAGCCTGTTGGACGTCTATCCATACTCCGTGGTCTGCTCCTCGTTCTCCAAGAACCTGAGCATGGCCGGTGAGCGCATCGGATATGCCTGTGTCAATCCGGCAATGCCCGGCAAGGCGGAACTGCTCGGCGCGCTGATCATGACCAACCGCATTCTCGGATTCGTCAACGCTCCGGCACTGGCGCAAAAGCTCATGATGCGCTGTCTCGGCAGTCAGGTGGACATTTCCATTTACGACAGACGCCGTGCGGTCATGGCGGAAGTCCTGAACAACGGCGGCTACAACTACACCATGCCCAAGGGAACGTTTTACTTCTTCCCGGAAGCGCCCAATGGCGACGATGTGGAATTCTGCAGTTTGTTGCAGGAAGAAAAGATTCTGGCTGTGCCCGGACGCGGTTTCGGCTATCCCGGATACTTCCGCCTGACATTCTGCATCGGCGAAGACGTGATCACCCGCTCCAGCGACGGATTCAAGCGCGCCATGGAAAAGGCGAAAGCCTAAAAAACTTCAAGACGGTTTTGTTTCAGGGGTCGGGATGTCATTCATCCCGGCCTTTTTTTATGGAACGAATTCGAATGAGCAAGAACGGCGGGCAGAAAAAAGAATAAAAAAAGAGTCCTTCCGCCAAAGGACTCTTTTTTACTCGACGGCCGCCATGGGAGAGAGGAGAGGGAGCAGCCGTCGACCCGTTGGAAACGAGTATATTGTCTTGATCCGTTGTCGCTTTATTGAAGCTGGCTGATGCCCATGGAAAGGGCAAATGCCACACTGGTCCAAAGGAGCACCTTGAGTGTTGCGAAGGTGCGATTTGCCAAGCAGGGCCGGATGCAGGAGCTGGCCATGGCCGCGCCGACCGGGGTGCTGTCTTCCGGCATCACCAAATCAACCAGAGAAATATTTTTTTTGCGTCCGAAGCTCATTTCAAGGCTCCTTTGGTCGATTTCGACCACGTTTTCCGTCGTTGAAAGAAAACTAATTGACTCCGGCGCCAAAAATCCAATCATATTGTCGGATACCCCATTCGGAATTCCTGATTGCCTTCAAATAGGTTTGCGCATACTCTCCGGTTCATGGAATTGTACCATCTACGATCGTTCATAGCCGTGGCCGAGGAAGGACATCTCACCAATGCGGCCAAACGCCTGCACACCAGCCAACCCGCTGTCAGTGCCCATATCAAAACACTTGAGGAAGACCTTGAGGTCAAGCTGTTCAGCCGCACACCCAAGGGAATGATCCTGACCGAGGCCGGGGATATCCTCAAGGCCCAGGCACACAAAGTACTTACAGCCGTAGAGGAATTTCACACCAAAGCCAAACGGCTACGCTCGGACCTGGCTGGAGCCATTCGCATCGGCCTGAATACCGATTCCGAATATCTGCGCCTGACGGACCTGATCTCCACCGTATCCGAAAAACACCCCAATCTGGAATTACATCTTTCACAAAATTCATCGGACAGAATTCTGGCCGCCATCCGTGCCGAAGAGATGGACGCCGGATTCGTTTTCTATGAAAACCCCTATTCCGACATCAAGGCGCACGCCCTGCGCCGCTCCCGTGTCCTTATTGTTGCTCCCGTGGAATGGGAGGACAGGGTACGCGACGCCAGCTTCGCGGACTTGGCCAAGATGCCGTGGGTCTGGCCAGCGCGGTACTGCCCATTGGGCGCCCTGGTACTCGACCATTTCGAATCACGGGGGTTCTGTCCGGCGCGAACAATCCATGCGGACAGCGAAGACGTGATCCGCAGACTTGTTCTCGGTGGCAAGGGGCTTTCCATCATGCGGGAAGACGAGGCCGAAGCCCTGAGAGCTGAGGGGAAAATCGTCTGCTGCCAAACCGACCAGAATCAGGACATCGGAATGGATATTTTCTTTGTCTACCACCGGGACAGAAAAGACGATCCCGAAATTCTCGCCCTGCTGGACGCGGTCCGGCGTGTCTGGAATCCGACCCAATAGGCCAGTTCAGATCCCCTGAACGCCCGGTAAGGCCAAACGGGCGCTTCGTCCGAAAAGCCAGCCGCATCAAAAAAACTCGCTCATGGCAGAAGACAAGCCCGAAGAAATACGGACTCTCTTGCCTGTCGAAACCCGTTTACTGGAAGTTGAAGAATAAAAATGGAGGGAAAACCCCACAACACCAAGGAGTGCACATGCGATGTATGGGACTTTCCCTCCGAAGGTCAGTTCGGCGCAAATTGATGAGATCCTGAAATTCGAATCAGAAATTCAGAACCATGTATCGATATACTACGAATCTTTTGTTTCCGTAATCCAATAGTTTTCGCCGATCTTCTCGTTTACCAATCCCGATACCGCATTTACGCTTTTGAACATTTGCACAAAAAAACAACATTTTTCTAAAAAAAACAAAATAAAAACCTGCTTTTTCTTCACGAAACCTGCTCAAAAGCACGATTTTGAATTCTTATTTCCATTGCCATGGAATTGATTTCCGCTTAGTAATCGCGGATGGAACTCTACCAATTGCGCACTTTTGTCGTCGTTGCCGAAGAAGGACACCTGACCCGTGCGGCCGAAAGGCTTTTTGCCAGCCAGCCGACCGTCAGCTCCCATATCAAGGCGCTTGAGAAGGAACTGGGAGTACCGCTTTTTCTTCGCACACCGCGTGGGATGCGCCTGACAGAAACGGGCCGCAGGCTGCGCGACAGAGCTGCCATCATTCTCAAGGGTGCCGAAGAACTGAAGCGCGAAGCGCAGGTGTTGAGCAAACAATTGGTAGGTGACGTGCGTTTGGGACTGAATACGGACGCGGAGTTCTTGCGCGTGGTGCCGTTGATCACCACCCTTGCCGATGCCCATCCGGGCCTGAACCTGCAATTCGTGCAGAGTTCCAGTGGGTCAATTCAGGACGAACTCAGAAACGGTACCCTGGACGGCGGCTTCATCTTCGGAGAACCCCGCACTCGGGACATCATTGCCATTCCGTTATCCGAAACGCAATTTTACGGAGCCTATCCCGCAAGCTGGGAAAGCAGGGTCGGCAAGGCTTCTCTGGAAAAGCTGGCTCACGTTCCCTGGATTCATACGGCCAAGGATTGCCCCTGTCAGTCGTTGCTGGACCGGGCATTCGACTCGCAAGGACTGAAAATAGCCAAGACCACGGAAGTGGACGGCGACGAAGTTACCAAGGTTCTGGTGGCATCGGGCAAAGGCATGGCACTGCTGCGTGAAGATGAAATCAAGGCCGCGAACCGGCCCGGATATGAAGTCCGTTCCCGCGAGCTGGGCATCAGCCTGAATTTGTGTTTTGCCCACTTGCGTCGTCGCGAAACAGACCCGGTCATGCAGGCCGTAGTCCGGACAGCCCTGCGCGTATGGACGGACGACGAAGAAGAATAGCCTAGCTGACCAGGAAGGTCCGCAAGCTGACCCGCTGACCGCTCAGTCCCAGCTTCTTGCGCAGGGACGATCGATAATATTCCACTGTTTTCACAGACTTTTCCACAACATCTGCTATTTCCTGCGAAGTTTTGCCTTCGACAATAAGGTGTGCGATACGCCGCTCTCGTGAAGAAAGCGCGGGGTTAAGCCTGTACAACTTGCGATCGAGTTTCGGCTTGTAGTTGAGAATGGCGGCCTCTATATTCGCCGCCATTTCCGCAGTGCGATCCGGAGGTATATCGGCTTTCAAGGCATTCAGGTAGGGAGCGATGCTCTCGGAAACCCGGTAATAGGCGTTGCTTTCGGTGCGATCCCTGTCTGCCATAACGCTTTCAAGCAGCTGGCGCAGCTGGGCGTTGTTTTCCTCCAGCCTGCCAAGACTGCGCTCCAGCTCACGGTTCTGGGCCACCATGTCACGAATCATCACTTTTTTGTCGGTCATGTCATGTGCGACGATGGCCGCTCCGAGGACTTTTCCCTCAACAACATGGGGGAAATAGCGAATATCCATGTAATGTTCGCCAACGGAAGGAAACTCAAGCCAGCCTTCGAACGAAGAACGTTCACCGTTTTTCAGGCAACGGGCAAGCTCAAGGCCCAGATCGCCATTAAAAACGAATTGACCAACAACTTCAGAAATATGGACTCCCAGACAACTATGCAAAGGTCTGTTGAACAGCCGGGAATAGGTCTTGTTCACATAGCGGTAGGTGCAGGCACGATCAACATAGGCAACCAGAGCCTGCACCGCATCCATCACTGAAAAACAGAATTCGGCAATGGATAGATCACATCTGTCATAGGACATGTCTTCCGGGATGGCGTGTGCGTCCATAAATATAACAATTCCTCAAAGTCTACCAAATGGGATACGTCCAGCATACAGGATGTCAGCCAACTATTAAAGCCTCCAAAAAATATTTATTTTTCACCCAATATCCTAGCAAAAAATTAGTGCGTCTTCAGGTTATGGGAAACCGAGCTTTGCAGTATATAACCTGATCCCCAGCTAAGGGTCACATTTTGGATACGTGCCGGGGGTAAAAGCATTTGTGCGTTGCGGGTCGCCGCCTGACGTTGAACTAGCCCTCACAAAGCGGCGGTCCCGCACCCCTTTTCCAAACATGACCATGCCCAGCCTTCCCCTGCTCCGCCCTTGAAAATCGGCGGTTTTTCCCATACAGAGCATACAACGAAAACAAGGGGGACTCATAATGAAAATTCTGGTTGTCGGTTCAGGCGGACGCGAACACGCCCTGTGCTGGAAGCTGGCCCAAAGCCCAAAGGTTTCGACCATCCTGTGTGCGCCGGGAAATGGCGGAACTGCTGAAATCGGAACCAATATTCCGGTCAAGGACGATGACATTCCCGCCCTGGTGGCGCTCGCCAAGGAAGAAAGCGTTGACCTGGTGGTGGCCGGTCCTGAACTGCCACTGGTTCTCGGTCTTTCCAACGCTTTGGAGAAGGAAGGCATCCCCTGCTTCGGTCCCGGAGCATTTCCGGCCAACCTTGAAGGCTCAAAGGCCTTTTCAAAAACCGTCATGCACGAAGCAGGTGTTCCCACTGCGGATTTCCGCGTATTCGACGAATTTGATTCAGCCTGCTCCTTTGTAAAGGAAAAAGGCGCCCCCATCGTGATCAAGGCGGACGGCCTTGCCGCGGGCAAGGGAGTCGTGGTGGCTACCTCTGTTGAAGAAGCCATTGAGACCCTTGAGGAAATGATGGTCAAAAAGCGTTTTGCCTCGGCAGGTGACCGCGTGGTTGTGGAAGAAGCGCTTTGTGGTGAGGAAGCATCCTTTCTTGCCTTTTGCGATGGCAAAAACTATGCGCTGTTGCCTTCCAGCCAGGACCACAAAGCCGTGGGCGAAGGCGACACCGGCCCCAACACGGGCGGCATGGGCGCATACAGCCCGGCCCCGATCCTGCCTGAAGAGCAATACGGAAAAACAGCCGAACTGGTCATCAAGCCCATTCTTGAACATCTGGCCGCCAAAGGCGAGCCGTTCAAGGGCGTCCTGTACGCAGGCCTGATGTACACCCCCAACGGTCCCAGCGTTCTGGAATACAACGTGCGCTTCGGCGATCCCGAATGTCAGCCGTTACTCATGCGCCTTGAGACCGACCTTGTGGACATCATGATGGCCTGCATTGAAGGCACATTGGACAAGATAGACGTCAAGGTCCGCCCGGAAACCGCCTGCGGCGTTGTCATGGCAGCCAAGGGATACCCCAACGACTACCCCAAAGGCATGCCCATTTCCGGCATTGACGAGGCTGACAAGCTTGACGGCGTCAAAGTTTTTCAAGCCGGGACAAAACCCGCTCCGGATACCGGAGTCGTCACCTCCGGCGGGCGCGTGTTGTGTGTGACCGCTTTGGGGAAGGATCTGGTCCACGCGATTGAACGCGCCTATCAGGGCGTGGAAAAAATTTATTTTACCGACAGTTATTACCGCCGCGACATCGGGGAAAAAGGCCTGAAACGGTCCTGAACCCGGCACAAGGAGAGAGACATGCCGCAAGTCGTCATTTTCATGGGATCCATTTCGGACGAAGACAAGATGCGTCCCTGTGCGGATCTGCTCAAAAATCTGGGCATCGATTACGTATTCACGGTGAGTTCCGCACACCGTACGCCGGAACGCACGGCCCAGTTGGTGACACAGTATGAATCCGAAGGCTGCCAGATCTTCATCTGTGCTGCCGGTTTGGCCGCACATCTGGCTGGAGCCGTGGCTGCGAAGAGCATCCGCCCGGTATTGGGAGTGCCGTTGGCAGCTTCCCCGCTCGGCGGCATGGACGCGTTGCTGGCAACGGTGCAGATGCCTCCGGGATTCCCGGTGGGGACGCTGGCGCTGGACAAAGTGGGTGCGAAAAATGCCGCATGGCTCGCCGCCCAGATTCTGGCCCTGCAAGACCCTGAACTGGCCGAACAAATTCGTCAGGCCCGTGAAGATTTCAAGGAATCCGTGGAGAAGGCCGCAGCAGAATTGCAGTAAGAATTTTGCCCCCAAATCGTAAAAAGCAAAGAGCTGACGTTTTGATAAACACGTCAGCTCTTTTTTATGCACAAACAACAGAGTCCGCCCTGCAAAACAGGGTGGACTCTGCGTCAAAAATCATTTGTCCGCCAAAGGCAATACCTCGAGAGTTACTCCGCACCCACGTGCAGCTTGAAGGCCTCCACAGTATTGACCATGAGCTGGGCAATGGTCATGGGACCAACACCGCCGGGAACAGGCGTGATGGCGGCAGCCTTTTCCTTGACGCTCTCAAAATCGATATCGCCCACGAGACCTTCGTCCGTGCGGTTTATACCCACGTCCACGACCACAGCGCCTTCCTTGACCATGTCGCCGGTCACGAACCTGGGCATGCCCACGGCCGCAAACACAAAATCCGCCTCGCGGCATTCGGCGGCCAAATCGGCAGTACGCGAATGGCACAGGGTCACGGTGGCGTTGGCACACGGTCCAGCCTGGGAAAGCATCATGGCCAGGGGCTTGCCCACGATGTTGGAACGTCCGATAACCACGGCTTTCTTGCAAGCGGGATCCAGATCATACCGCTTGAGCAGATTGATGACACCAGCAGGTGTGCAGGGACGGAATCCGGGCAGTCCGAGGCTCAACTTGCCGACGTTCACAGGATGAAAACCGTCCACGTCCTTGTCCGGATCAATAAGATCGAGGCACTTCTGGCTGTCCAGCCCCTCGGGCAAAGGGAGCTGCATCAATATGCCGTCTACGCGAACGTCACGGTTGAGATCGTGAATAAGGCCTTCCAATTCCATCTGCGAGGCCGTAGGCAAACGGTGCGGTATGGACTTGATGCCGCAGTCTTCACAAGCGCGTTCCTTGTTGCGTACATAAACCTGCGATGCCGGGTCTTCGCCAACCAGAATCACGGCCAGTCCGGGCTGGCGGCCATACTTGGCGGCCAGAGTGTCCACCTCGGAACGCAGTTCAGCGCGAACCTGTTTGGCAGTTTCCTTTCCGTCGAGAAGAATCATGAGTGCAATCCCCCGTTAAGAATGTGTATCAAAGCACGAGCCGATTCCCACGAAACAGGCGGCAACGTCAAGTCCTGTCCATGCCGAATCAGGACGATCCGGGGATGAAAATTCACTCCCTTGCCGAGGCTATCAGCGCACAAAACCGGGCGACAGGCAATGAGTTATTCCCTAAAAACGGATAAGGTGTTTCTATCCCATGCACAGGGACCACAACCATGACAACGGCATGACGATGATCAGGGCCGGAATCATGTTGGCAACGGGGAACTGCTGGATGCCGCAAATGCGAAAGCCGGTCGCCAGCATGATCAACCCACCGCAGGCAGAAAAGTCAGCCAGCATGTCCGGTGTGGTCAATGGCATGATCAATGATGCGGCAAGAAAAAGCAGCCCCTGTATCACCAACTGCGGGATAACGAGAATGGCAACGGTAAATCCCATGGTGGAGGCAAAGATGGGAGCAGTGAAAAAATCCAGAATGGCTTTGACGATAAGCAGCGTCGGATCTCCGGTCATCCCCTCGCTCATGGAGCCGTAAACGCCAGTGCCGCTCATGCAAAAAAGCACCAGCAGGGCCACGAATTTGTCCAGGAACTCTTCCTGGGTCAGGTCTCCGGTGGGGCGAGTTATTTTTTCGATACACTTTCGAGCGCTGCCAGCGCCCTTCTGAATAAGCTCTTCCAAGTGGCACAGCTCACCGAGTACGGCGCCCAGAACCAGAGCAAAAACCACGGGGGCAAGAAATTTGACTTTAACAATCATGGCTACACCAAGCCCCATTGAGGCACAGCCGAAAACCATGGGCATCCGGCTTCGCATGTTCATGCTGAGCTTCGGGCCGAGGAGGGCTCCTGCTACGCTGCCTGCAAAAAGAGCCGCACCATTGACATAAGGACCGATCATATCCGCTCCTTTAACGACGCGCCGCTAAAACGCGCCCTGAGTTAACAAAGGGTTTCGAAGGATGAGATGTTCTTGGCGAAAAGAATACCCGGACAACGATCCACAGGATCGAGTCTATCCGATGGCATCAGAATTCGAGGGTCGTCAACGCTCGGAAGTGAATCCGAACTCTATCCTGGATTTCGTGTAGAAAACGCGTAGTTGCTTTTTCTCAATCCGCTCCATCAAATGCTCACACTCCTGCTCGGTAACAGCCATGGCCACCTGCATCGGAGCGTCTTCCAAATCAAAATAATTTTCCGAATGAAAACGGCCGTCATGACCGAATCCTTCCTTGCCGGAAAAAAGCGTGGCACCCCGCACGCCGAGTTCCTTGGCCTCTTCCACAATCAGACGGGCAATGGAAACGCCGTCGACCTTGCGGCTGCGCTGGGTGAAGAAAGTAACAAGATAACCTTCCACAAATACTCCCTATTGATATTTGTATTTATCCATGAGGTCATGATCTGGCACATGGCCGACCGGGCAACGCCCTGAAAAAAGGAATAAGAAGAAAACGGCAGAAAAACAATGACCGGGATCACTGAACGGAAACAGAAGCTCAAAGAATGAAAAAAGAACTGGAGGACAATTCGTCCACCCTGTCCTTTTCCAGCACCCGTATGACACCTCTCGACTTGGAAATCAGGCCGAGATCATCAAGACGGGAAACGATCCTTGCCGCGGTTTCCCGCGACGTTCCCACCAGTTCCGCAACGTCGGCGTTCGTAAGCGGCAGGCTTGTGCCGATGCGGGAAGACAACATGCTCAACACATTCAACACACGCCTTTCGGCGCTCTCGTCAATCAAATCCGAAATTCGGGCATAGGCGCCGTCCAACAAGTCGCCCATGGTGCTGATAATCCCTGCGGCAACATCAGGATTGTCCAACACCCATTGCCGAAAGATCGTGCAGGGAATCGCAAGAATGGCAGATCTCTCCGCGACCCGGGCAGCAAAGAAACGGGTTCGGGCACGAAAACAGGTCACAGCGTTCAACGGCGTTCCCCGGACGGCGATACGGAAGGTAAACACCTTTCCCGAAGGAGATTCCCGCGACAGGACGACCCTTCCGCTCTCCACAAGCAGATAGCGGTCCGCATCGTCCCCGGTTTTGAACACATACTCGCCCTTGTTAAAGAACAGCCGGTTCACGTTCCCGGCCAATTCGGCGAGCGCTTCCGGAGTAGCCCTGTTCAGGTTGGAGTCTTCCTGTAACGCTTCGATAATTTGACGGGTATCCTGATCGTTCATTCACAGCCTGCCGTTCATATCAAAACCAAACAACAGGAGGCAGCTCTCCGCCTCCCGCAAAAATAACGAAAAAGGCCGCTCCCAAAAGGAACGGCCTTTTGATTTTTCTCAGGACAAAGCCTAGTCCTCACCGAACCAGCTTTCTCCGAGGATGGGACCATAGTAGATACCGTCCTCGGCAAGGTCTTCCTCAATGCGCAACAACTGGTTGTACTTTGCCAACCGGTCCGAGCGGCACAGGGAACCCGTCTTGATCTGTCCGGCATTCACGGCCACAGCCAGATCAGCAATGAAGTTGTCCTCGGTCTCGCCGGAACGGTGGGAAACCACGTTGGTGTAGGCCGCGTTCTTGGCCAGTTCAATGGTATCCAGCGTTTCGGTCAACGTACCGATCTGGTTGAGCTTGATCAGGATGGAGTTTGCGCAGCCCTTTTCAATGCCCTCGGCCAGAATGTCCGGATTAGTCACGAACACGTCGTCGCCGACCAGCTGGATACGCTCGCCCAGCTTGTCCGTAAGCACGGCCCAACCGTCCCAATCACCTTCGGCCAACCCGTCTTCAATGGAAACCAACGGGTACTTGGCGCACATTTCCGCATAGTAGTCCACCAGCCCGGCAGCGTCGAATTCGCGGCCTTCACCAGCGAAGACATACTTGCCGTCCCTGTAGAACTCCGATGCGGCGGCGTCGATGGCCAGGGCAATGTCCGGGCCGGGCTTGTAGCCAGCCTTTTCAATGGCTTTAATGATGTACTGGAATGCTTCTTCGTGGGACTGGAGATTCGGAGCGAAACCGCCTTCGTCACCAACGGAAGTCACATGACCATCTGCGGCCAGCAGACCTTTCAACGTATGAAAGGTTTCCGCGCCCATGCGCAGGGCCTCGGCAAACGTCTCCGCGCCCAGCGGCATGATCATGAATTCCTGAATATCCAGATTGTTGGGAGCATGTTCGCCACCGTTGATGATGTTCATGAGCGGCACAGGCAACAACTTGGCGTTGACGCCGCCGATGTACTGGTACAGCGGGATGCCCAAGAAGGCGGCAGCAGCGCGGGAAGCGGCCATGGACACGCCGAGAATGGCGTTGGCGCCCAGCCGCTCCTTGTTCTCGGTGCCGTCCAGATCGATCATGGCGTTATCCAGTGTGACCTGACGCAAGGCGTCCATGCCCACCACGGCTTCGGCAATTTCGTTACGTACGAACTCCACGGCAGTGCGTACGCCCTTGCCGCCATAACGTTCTTCCTTGTCGCGCAATTCGAGAGCCTCGCGGGTTCCCGTGGATGCGCCCGAGGGGACGGCCGCACGTCCGACCACGCCGGATTCAAGGACGACCTCGACTTCAACGGTGGGGTTGCCGCGCGAATCCAGAATTTCGCGGGCCCAAACGCCGGAAATGATACTCATGGTCCTCTCCTTTATTCATGGTGAAAATCGAATTCAATGTCAGAGTTTCGGGGGCAGTGTATAAGAAAAGAAGCCATTCCACAAATGGACGGGCCATAATCACGTTATTTTTTACGAAATTTAACGGCTTCGAAACAGGCCGAAACCGAGAACGCCCATGGCCAGCACAAAACCTATCGGCAGCAAAGCCGAGCCTGCGCCGTCCGGAACGATAACCGAGGCCAGCTCCATTTTTGCATCGGCAACGGATTGGTAGCGCATTTGCGGCACAAGACGCACCGCGCGCAAGGCAGGGTCTGCGTTTGCCAGCGATGCATAATCCGACACGTTGCAAACCATGGAAAATTCCAGCATGCCACGCCGGGTGTAGTAAACATATTTGTTGGTCCGCACGCGTTCCTTCGCGCCATCGGATTCTATGGCATAGGCGAACAAGGCTTTTTTCGGATAGAAACGGCTGTCCACCACTTCGGGGTGATCCTCGGGACGCATGCCGTTCAGGCTGGATTGCACGGCAATCTTGTTCAGGCCCACAATATCCGAGGCTGGCACCATGCCGGTCTCGACACTACGCACCAGAATATAAGGATGCGGGCTGCCAAGTTCGCCCTCGCACCAGTAGGCTGCGTGAAAATCCTGTCCTTCAAAAACAAACGGTTCCTCCATGGCCAGCCTCCAGCCAGCCGGAAGGGACAGGGAAAAACCCAAGGCGCTGTTGCGAACGTCCTCGGCCTGAGCCGAGACGCAAAACAGCAGGGAAAAGATAAAAGGCAACACCAACAAACACCGCATGCAAGCACCGTATATATAAATAGAAAGTTTAAACAAAAACAGCAGGGAAAACAGTATTGTCAGGCCGGTGGTATCGGCTTTCCACCGGCTTT
>Ga0207831_100531_pt1 | contig 12309 bp, 11 predicted proteins | sample TtanPargueraPR_7_FD_187741 | JGI IMG/M metagenome (GOLD analysis project Ga0207831, IMG submission 187741) | Aerobic enrichment media microbial communities from Bioluminiscent Bay, La Parguera, Puerto Rico - Tt and M1 (2) (SPAdes) | ecosystem: Environmental > Aquatic > Marine > Unclassified ... | reverse complement strand
GGGCGTTTTTGTCTTTGTGTGATCAGCGCACGTATACTGCGTTGTTTCGTCAACGCCGAAGCCTCGCGTACGTTTTGTACGCGTCGTCCCCGCCGTTTTTCTCACGCCTTGTCTGCGCACGCTTCTCGCCCATTGCAACGCTGTGGTATTAATTCCAAGGTATTGGCCCTGACGTATCCTCCTTCTACCCATGAAGCGGCAAAAGCCGCTGAATCGATAAAAGTTTTGGGAGATTCTCAAGAACCTTTTTTCCAAAAAGGTTCTTGAGCCGCCGGAGGCCTCCTTACTTCTCCAAAACTCGACGCTCGGTAACGGATTTGCCGCCGATGCCCCAATTGTCGGTCTCAACTTCGTCGATAATCACAAATGTCGTGGCCGGGCTTTTTCCAAGCACGTCAGCCAAAAGATCGGTCACCCCCTGAATGAGTTGTTTCTTTTGCTCCGGGCTGGCTCCCTCACGCGTGATGCGAATGTTTACGAACGGCATGGTCACTCCTTTTAATATAGTGCTTTGTCGTAACCTAGCCTGCCCTGTGAGTAAAATTCAAGTTGTCGGAAACGAAAACGGCAAAGATTTGTTGCGAACAAAAAAAACATATCGACTACCGCGATCCGGTTGCAATCAATCGCAATTCAGGGATAGAAAGGGGCGTTTCAGGAGGAGAGCCGCATAGGACCTCTTTGACAATACCGATTGCGGAAATTCGAGTTGCATGGTAACTCACCGCCTGAGTTTCACTTTTTTTTAAGAGATTTGCGCAAGCTCGGAATTGTTGTTCCGGTGCGCAAATCCCTTTGGTTGTGGCGATTATTTCTACGGCGTCGATGTTGTTGTGACGACATCGCAAGCGTTTTTCGCTGCACGTTGTCGGCATGGTCGACGAATGTAGTAGACTGGTTGGGAGGAATATTATGCAGAACACCAATGGCTGGAATTGGGAGCCGGGCCGCAGAAAGGAAACGTTTTCCGACTGTGAGCAGGGTTCCGAGTGGCTGGAAGAGTGGCACGTGAGCCCGGATGGCGAGAAGGTGGCATGTGTCGCCTGTACCGCGCCCGCCGAATTCACAATGTGTGTCAACGGAAAGCTCGGCGAAACCGTTTATGAAAAAGTCATTTGCCCCAAGTTTACCGAAGACGGCAAACTGGCCGCATACGTGTCGCAGGACATGGAGTGGTTCGTGTACGTCGATGGACAAACATGGGAAGAGGGATACGGTTTTGCCTGGGATTTGAAGAGTGCGGAAGGCCATGTGGCTACCGCCGTGCAGCAGGACATGAAGTACGGCATGGCCGTGGACGGCAAGCTCTGGGAAACCATGTATGAAAACGCCAACAACTTCACCCTTAGCCCGGATGGTTCCCGTACGGCTGCTGCCGTTCAGGTAGAGGCTCTGGCTCAGGCTGATATCTACAAGTTTCAGGAAGGCGTGTTCAAACTGGCCGTGGATGGCGAGCTGTTCGGTGATGCCGTCATGAACGTGTACAGCCCGACCTTCAGCCCGGATTCCAAAAGCGTTGCCTGCGAGGTTCGTACCTCCCTGTATGATTACTCCATTGCCGTGGACGGCAAGAAGTGGGCAACATCCTACAACGCCGTATGGGCTCCGGCTTATAATCCGGTCTCCGGCGCTGTTGTGGCACCAGTCCGCGTAGGCGGCAAATGGGGCCTGGCCGAAAATGACAACATACTCTGGCAGCCCAAGTATTCCCAACTCTGGAAGCAGCGTTTCACCGCACAGGGCGACATCTGGGCCGTATGTGCGCCGTCATACGGCGAATTTACCCTCGTCAAGAACGACACTCCCTGGAACGTGACCGCCAACGTTGTGTACGACGTGGCCGTCAGCCCGGACGGACAGCGTGCCGCTGCCGTGTCCCGTGGCGACGACCGCCGCTACAAGGTGATGAGCGACAACAAGTTCTGGCCCGGCAGCTTTGAAATGATCTGGCGTCCGGTGTTCAGCTCGGATAGCTCCAACTGTGCCGCACGTGTGGACATGGGCGACAAGCAGACCATTATGGTCAACGGCAAGGCATTCGGCGAAGAGTTCGACGAATGTTTCGACCCCGCGTTCAGCCCGGATGGTTCCAAGGTGCTGGTCAAGGCCCGCAACGGCAAGGAATATCATCGCATCGTCGTCGATGTGAATGAGTTCAAATAAGGGGGAACGAAATGTATCATAGCATTTACGACATCGTTACCGGCCCCCTGGCATGGCTCGGATGGGCCGTCTTTATTCTGGGAAGCCTGTACCGCATGGCCTCGCTGTACGGCGAAGCCAAGAAAAAGGACGCTTCTTCCATTGCCTATGTCAAGGCGTCCTACGGCTTTAATTCCATCATGCATTGGATCACTCCGTTCGCCACGCTGGGCTGGAAGGAAAATCCGGCCATGACCGTGGCTACCTTCGTGTTCCATATCTGCCTTTTGGCCGTGCCCCTTTTCCTGGGCGCGCATATTGATCTTTGGAACCAGTGGTTCGGCGTTTCCTGGGTGGCTCTGCCCGATCATGTTGCGGATACCATGACCGTGCTGGTGATTCTGGCTGCGGCTTTCTTCGCCTACCGCCGCATCGCCGTCCGGGAAGTGGCCTTCGTGACCACCTGGAAGGACTGGATGACCCTGATCATCGCCGTGGCTCCGTTCCTGACCGGTTTTCTGGCGTATCACCAGATTCTCAACTATCAGTTCATGATCGTTCTGCATGTTGTCACCGGCATCGCGTGGTTGATTTTCATTCCGTTCGGCAGGCTCAGCCATGCCATTCTCGGCTGGTACTCCCGTGTCTACATCGGGTCTGAGTTTCAGGGCGTTCGCCACTGCAAGGACTGGTAGCCCGATCACAAGGAGGATCAAGCAGTGTATAACAAGATATTCGACAGGAAGATTGACGACATCGGGCTTCAGACAGGTATTGACCGTCTGACTCCGGAAAAGATCGAAAAGGTCGTCAACGAAGTCATCGCCGGTGAAACCGGTGCCAAGCTCAAGGTATACCATGACACCTGCGTGCGGTGCGGACTGTGCGCCAAGGCTTGTCATTACTATGTCTCTCACGATAACGACCCCAGCTATTCCCCGGTGGGCAAGGTCAGCCAGACCATGAGCATCCTGCTGGACAAGAAGGGCAAGGTCGGCCCGGACTTCATTTACCAGTGTGCGCAGATAGCCTACACCGAGTGCAACCTGTGCCGCCGTTGCGTGCATTATTGCCCGCTGGGTATCGACACTGGTTACATAATGTCCACCGTGCGCCGTATCTGTCACAAGCTGGGGGTCACTCCCCAGTATATTCAGGACACCTCGCACAGCCATTCCGCTACCATGAACCAGATGTGGGTCAAGGATGACGAATGGACCGACTCCCTGCTGTGGCAGGAAGAGGAAGCTCGCGACGAGTTCCCGGATATGCGCATTCCGCTGGATAAGGACGGCTCGGACGTCTACTATTCGGTCATCGGACCCGAACCGAAATTCCGTACGCACCTGATCTATCAGGCCGGAGCCATTCTGCACGAAGCTGGCGTAGATTGGACCATGCCGAGCCTTCCCGGCTGGGATAACTCGGATATGTCCATGTTCTCCGGCGACTTCGAAATGATGGGTCGTCTCAAACGCACCCATTTCGAAAGTGCGCAGAAGTTGCACGCCAAGAAGATCGTCATGGGCGAATGCGGCCATGCCTTCCGCTCTATATACGACCAGGGCAACCGTTGGCTGGGCTGGAAGGATTACCCGGTCGAGGTCGTCCATTCCATCGAGTTCTTCGCCCATCTGCTCAAGACCGGCAAGATCAAGATGGCTGAGAAGTTCCCCGGTCCCGTGACCATCCATGACCCGTGCAACGTCATTCGAGGACGCGGCCTCATGGCGGAACTTCGTTACGTTGTAGGCGAGATTTGCGAATCCTACATCGAGATGACCCCCAACGCCGAGCATAACTACTGTTGCGCTGCTGGCGGTGGCGTCATCAACTGCGGTCCTCCGTTCAAGAACGTGCGCATGGAAGGCAACAAGGCCAAGGCGGACCAGCTTCGGGCCATGGCCGAGCAGGGCGTCAAGACCGTCATTGCCCCGTGCCACAACTGCCACGGCGGATTGGAAGATATTATCCATCATTATGAACTGGGCATGGAACTCAAGTTCCTTGGCGACATCATCTACGCCAACATGGTCAAGACCAAGGCCGTGGAAGAGTAGGGAGGAGAAACCATGAAGAAATGCATCACCATCATGCTGGCGGTGGCCGCGGTTCTGGTCTTCATCCTTCCCGCGTTCAGCCAGGAAGATATCACGGAGATCAAGGATTCCGCTTTCGGTAAGTTGCAGCGTCCGGCTGTGCCGTTTATGCATGACGAGCATAATGAAAAGGCCGGGCTGGATGGTTGCCTGCCCTGCCATCACGAGGGCAGGGAAAACGGCGAATTCGTTGAGGGAGACCCTGTTCCCTGTTCCGAATGCCATGAAGCGAAAACTACCGATGGTTCCATGAACCTCAAGGAAGCCTTCCACAGGCAGTGCATCACCTGTCACGAAGAGTCCAAGAAGGGCCCTGTGGCTTGTGGCGAATGCCATGTGAAATAGCTTCGCTGCCAATACTGTCAATGCTTGGGTCGCCGGATTTGTCCGGCGACCCTTTTTTTGTGGGCACTTTTTTCCGGCGCGAGATTTGCAAATAAACCACTCGAAGGGAAAAACCGCCACAGAGCGGCAACATAAGGAGTGGACAATGGCATTGAGTATCAATGGCCTTGGCATTCAATCGTACGGGATGCGCCTTCGTGAATTTAGGGATAGCGAAGACGGGACAGACCAGCAGCGCTCTGTTCTTGCAAAAAATGACACGGGTAAAACCCGGTCTTCTGTCCAAATTTCCCTGTCTGGAGCCGCCAGACAGCGTGTGCAAGAAGAGGAAGAGGCTAACGCCCGGCTGGCAAAACTTTCCCCCGAGGATCGTCAAGAAGTGAAAACTCTGGTGGGCGAATTGGAGTCCATGGTCAACACGTCGGGAGGCTTCCGACGCCTGAGCGAAACCCAATGGGAACGCGTCGATGAAATTCAGACCAGAATTTCAGAAATTAATGGGGAAGATCCTGCCGAAGGCTCTGCCAAATTGCAGGATCTGAAACAGGTCTACTCCCTTGAGGCTGAACTGGAGTCCCTATATTCGGGTGATGAACCAATGACCACCGAGCAGCGGGAACGCGCTGACGCCATCATGGAAAAATTGGGCACACTTTTTGGAGATCAGGAACCGTCTCGAATGGCGCCTGAGCAGGAAAAACAGGTTGACGATCTGGAAGACGAGCTGGATAAACTTATGGACAAGTTCGACAAATGGACGTTGACCCCAGCGGATGAACAGCGTGTCAATGTCATATTTTCCCAGATGGAGTCCCTTTTCCAGGGAGCTGAACAGCACGTTCTTGCCAATAGTATCTGATCGGAATTGGTTCAGGGAACATAGAAGACAGCTTTGATTGCTTTGTCTTCGTTTTGGATGATTTTCATTTGCCTGCCTGTGGAAAAAAACATCCGAAGAATATCCCTGCGCCTTGTTCTGGCGTATTTTTTCCCTTTTTACACAAGTGCGATTTTTGTGGCCTTTTGTGTCACGAAAATCGCGCTTGCGTTGTTTTAACAATTAGACAATACTCCGCCTTCTAGTAATGACTATCAATTAGCAGCGGAGTCAATATATGTTTTCAAGTTTGAAAAGCAAGTTAATATTCGTATTTACGATCATGATACTTCTATTTCTCACAATGAGCGGAACTGGGTATTATGAATCTTTGCGTGACGGCAACGTAGCACGCACGTTGGCGCTTCGCGGCGTCCCTCTCGTGTCCGCGGTGAAAGATGTGAGGGTCCATATCCTCAATCATCGGCGCTATGAAAAGGATCTTTTTCTGAATTTCGGAGATAAAGAGAAACAGGCAAATTACATTGAAAAGTTCAAGCGGGAGTCGCAGGAGTTTCGGGAAAGCCTGAAAGAGCTTCGTTCCCTTTTGGAAGAATCTCCCGACCTTGTCAAACATGCCCAGCTCGTGGGTGATCTTGAGCGGAACTACCAAACATACCATGATGGCGTCATGCATGTTTACTCCCAACTACAGTCCGATGCGTCTCTGACCCCGCGTCAGGCCAACATGTTGGTCATGCCGTTCAAAGAAAGTGTCTACGTTGTGGAAACTACGGCGGCCAAACTCGAAGAAGAAATTTGCAGTGCGGTTGACTGGCTTTCCAAGGACATGGTTTCCACCGCGAGGACCGCAAGCATGTTCTTTCTGATCAGTGCTGTGGTCGGGGTGTGTGTGGCCGTAGGACTGGTCATCTACATTCTTTCTGCTGCCATCGGACCTTTGAATCGAATGACACAATATGCCTCTGCCTTGGAGCAGGGGGATTTCGACGTTGAACCGCCTGCAAATTGTCAGGGTGAGTTGCAACTGCTCAAACAGGCCATTTGCGGCGTGGTCGATACGGTCAAGAGCAAAATTGCCGAGGCCTTGAAAAGTGCTCAGGAAGCCGAAGTCGCACGCCGCGAGGCCCGCACGCAGCAGGATGCCGCGTTGGAGGCCAAGGCCGAAGCCGAACAACAGACGGAAGTCCTTATCGGTGCTGCCGGCCATATTCGCGATTTGACTGGCATGTTGTCCGATGCCAGCGTCACTCTTGGTCGCGAGGTGGATATGGTGAGCCAGGGCGCCGGAGACCAGCAGAGAAGGACTCAGGAAAACGCTGCGGCAATGGAACAGATGAACATCAGCATTCTTGAAGTTGCCCGCAACGCGTCCAACGCTGCGACAGAATCCGCCGATGCAAAGGAAAAAGCCGTGGATGGTGTGGACATCGTCAAACGTGTGGCCCTTTCGGTTCGCGAGGTTGACGAACATTCTGATGCAGTCAACCGCAGTCTTGAGTTGCTGGAAGGACAGGCGTCGGATATCGGCAGCATCATGGCTGTAATCACGGACATCGCGGACCAGACGAACCTGCTGGCTTTGAATGCGGCCATTGAGGCTGCCCGTGCCGGTGAGGCCGGCCGCGGATTTGCCGTTGTTGCAGACGAGGTTCGCAAGCTGGCCGAGAAAACCATGGTGGCCACCAAAGAGGTGGGGAACGCGGTTTCGGCTATTCAGGACGGAACGCGGGAGAGCGCGGAAGGAATGGCCAAGGCCAGCGAAGTCGCCCATGCTTCCACCGCGCTTGCCCAAGAAGCCGGAGAGGCGTTGCAGGAGATTCTTTCCCTTGTGGAACGCAATGCCGACCAGATTCAGGCCATAGCCACTGCTGCTGAGGAACAATCCGCGGCCAGTGAAGAAATCAACCGTTCCGTGGAAGAAGTTTCTTCCATTTCCGAACAGATCCAGGAGGGCATGAGCCAGGCTGTCGTACCCCTTGGGCAGTTGAGCGATCTGAATGGCGATCTTGTTGAGATTGTGGAGATAATGGCCCGAGGCGACATGGCTGCCCTGGAAAATCGCAACTGGCAGGAACGGTCAACACGGGCCGTTCGTCCTGTGGTATCAACGGTACGTCCTCCCGCTCACAGGAAAACTCCCAAGCCTTCTGCTGCGCGAAAGGATGACCGGCGTTCCCTTATGGTCTGGGACGAGTCCCTGTCCGTGAACGTGACCAAGATCGACGAACAGCATAAAGAACTGGTGGACCTGATTAACGAATTGAACGACGCCATGCGTTCAGGTAAGGGCAAGCAAACCTTGCAGGATGTTTTCCGGCGTCTTCGGGAGTACACGGTCTATCATTTTTCCACGGAAGAGGAATTATTTGCCAAGTACAATTATCCCGGGAAATTGGCGCATGAAAAAGAGCATGAGCGTCTTGTGAATACTGTGGTGGAACTGGAAGGGAAGTTTGCCAAGGGACAGGTTGCCGTGACCAATGAAGTGATGGACTTCCTCAAAAAGTGGCTGTTGAACCACATCAACGGAACGGATAAGCGGTATTCCTCGTTTTTCAATAAAAACGGCGTGTACTAGTTTTTCTGCCATGTATGAAAAGCAGAGGCGGCCTTTGGCCGCCTCTGCTTTTTTTTATTGTCAGGATGTCCAGATACTCATGTAAGAGGTGGCGTCGCCGCCGCCTTCGATGTGGCTGATCAGGGCCGAACCGATGACGGCTGCATCCATCAGGCCGGCAAAGGGGGCGACCTGATCCGGGTGTTTGAGACCAAAGCCCAGTGCAACCGGGATATCGAAGACCTCTTGCACTTCGGCCAGCTTTGCCTTGACCTTGGTGGGCAGGGAATCGCGTTGGCCCGTGGTCCCCAACACAGAGACCATGTATACGAAACCTCCTGCGTCCCTGGCATACATTTCGAGCCGTTCCCGCGGAGTATTCAGACCCACCAGCGGAATAAGTTCGACGTTGTGCGGCTTCAGGGCTGTTGTCAGAAATTCGGATTCATTAATAGGCATGTCCGCAATAATCAACCCGGAAACGCCTCCTTCGGCACAGGCCGCCGCAAAACGCTCAGGACCATACTGAAGCACCGGGTTCAGGTAGCCCATGAGCAACAGGGCAGCGTTGTAACGACCTTTGCGTTCTTTCAGACCTTCGAGAATCCAATGCAGGTTGATGCCGTCTTCCAGCACCTTGAGACAGGCGGCCTCGACCACGGGGCCATCCGCTACGGGGTCGGAAAAGGGCATGCCTATTTCAATGACCGATGCTCCTGCGGCGTCCAGCTTGTCCAGCTCCTCCCAGAACCGTTCCCGTGTGGGATATCCGGCGGGAAGATAGGGCACAAGGGCGACTTCTCCCTTGGCGTTGGCCTCGCGTATTTTCGTATTCAGCGGGGAAACACTCATTTTATTCTCCTTGTGCGAGCACACGCTCGACTATGTCCATATCCTTGTCGCCTCGGCCGGACAGGTTGACCATAACGTTCAGGCCTTGAAGTTCCTTTGCGTTCTCCAACACCCAGGCCACGGCATGTGAGCTTTCCAGCGCGGGGATGATTCCTTCACGACGGGAAAGGGTCTTGAATGCGTTGAGCGCCTGCGTGTCGTTGACGTTTCCGTAGTGTGCACGCCCCATTTTCTGGAGCGCGGAGTGCTCGGGGCCGACTCCCGGATAATCCAGCCCGGCCGCAACGGAATGCGAGGGCATGATCTGACCGTCCTCAGTCTGGAGCAGTTTGCTTTTGGCACCGTGTAAAACGCCGTCTGTGCCGAGGTTGAGTGGCGCGGAGTTGAAGCATCCGGGCTCACCGGTTCCTGCGGCTTCCACACCGACCAGTTTCACGGATTCATCCGGTACAAAGGCGTGGAATGCGCCAATTGCGTTGGAGCCACCACCGACACAGGCGCAAACGACATCCGGCAATGAACCGATGCGGTCCAGGAATTGTTGGCGGGCTTCGCGGCCTACCACGGCTTGCAGTTCGCGCACCAGCAATGGGAACGGATGCGGCCCGGCTGCTGTGCCAAAGCAGTAATGTGTGGTTTCCTGCGTGGAAATCCAGCACCGCAGGGCTTCATTGATCGCGTCCTTGAGAGTCCGAGTGCCGGATTCGACAGCCACGACTTCCGCACCCAGCAGTTCCATGCGCCGTACGTTCAGAGCCTGACGTTCAACGTCCACGGCTCCCATGTAAACCTTGCACCCCATATCCATCATGGCGGCGGCCGTTGCAGTGGCCACACCGTTCATGCCTGCGCCGGTTTCCGTGAGCAGGGTTTTTTTGCCCATTTTCCTGGCCAGCAGAGCCTGCCCCAACGTGTTGTTGATCTTGTGCGCACCCGTGTGGTTCAGATCCTCGCGTTTGAGCCACAGATTCACGCCAATATCCTTTGAGAGGTTCGGGCAGAAAGTCAGAGCGGAAGGGCGTCCCACGCATTCCTTGAGCAACGTCGTAAATTCCTTTTGGAAATCCTCGGAAGCCATGATGGTGTCCATGGCCTGTTCCAGTTCCAGCAGTGGCGGCATAAGCAGCTCGGGGACGAACTGTCCGCCATAGTCACCAAAATAACCTTTCTTCATGATGCCTTTCCTTTGTGGGCTGCAATGCGGCCCATGACCGCTTGCAATTTGGTTGCGTCCTTGATTCCGGGAGCGGATTCCACTCCGGAATTGATGTCCAGTACGGTTGGTTCCTGTTGCAGAATTGGTTCTACGTTGTTGGGGTCTAGTCCACCTGCAAGAAACCAATTTGTTTTTATTTCAACTTGTTGAAGGTTCGTGAAATCAATGGTTCGCCCATGTCCGCCGCCGCTGGAGCCAGCGTCGAAGAGCAGGAATGCACATGCCGGAGCAAAGCGGTCTATTTCCATTTGCAGTTCTGCTGGAGAGTCGTAGCGTTCAGGCCACAGTACCTTGATCACCCGGTCGGCTCCTACCTCGCGGCAATCGTCCGGGGACTGGCCTCCATGAAGCTGGGCAAAATCAAGGTTGCACCGTTCCATGATGTCCCGGATTTCGTCCGGCGACTGTCGCACGAATACGCCGACCTTGGCCGCGTTGGGACAAGATGCCCTGGCAACGAAATCCCTGTCAGCGTTTCTCGGGCTGGATTCATGGAAAATGAAGCCCATGAAATCAACACCAAGCTCACAGCACAAATGTACATCCTGTTCGCGGGTGAGTCCGCAAACCTTGACCTTGGTCATTCCTTTGCTCCGGTCAGTTGGGCCAGCAATGTGGCCGGATCGTCGGCCAGCATCAGGCTGGTGCCGATGAGCACGGCATCAAAGCCAAGCTCGGCCATTTCCACTATCTGTGCACGATTATCCACGCCGCTGGCGCTGATCCATAGCTCCCCATCCTGTTTGTCCATGAGGCGGCGTGAAATGTCCAGCGTGGTTGTCAGTGTATTCAGGTCGCGGTTGTTGACCTGAATGATTTTCGCTCCGGCTTCGCGCGCCGATTCAAGATCGGACTCGTCAAAGACTTCGGTCACGGGTTCCAGACCGGCCGCTTCGGCCAGTTGTACCATCTGGCGCAGTTCATGGCTGGAGCCGAACATGCGGGCGATAAGCAGTACCGCGGATGCCGGGCTGGATGCGGTCATGGCCACCTGAAGCGGGTCAATGATGAAGTCCTTGCGCAACAGGGGCAATCCACGGTCCGCGCACATGAACAGATAGTCGGGGTGTCCCTTGAAGTATTGGGATTCCGTAAGCACACTCATTGCCGCCGCGCCGTTTGTCGCATAGGTATCTGCATAATCCAGTGGATTGGCGTGTTCCCGCAAGACTCCTTTGGACGGTGATGCCGGTTTGAATTCCGCAATAACGGCACCCGGTCCTTTGGCCCGGATGGCATTGGAGAAGCTCGGCCTGTTTCCCTCATAGACAGCCGGAATACGGCCTTCCATGAATTCGTCGTGCAGTGCCGCGATTTCTTCCTGTTTTGCGGCTCGGAACTTATCCAACATTGGGCAACCCCTTTGTCAGGCCCTGATTGACTGCATCACGGGCTTTGTCCGCGCATTCCCGCAGCGGTTCCTCTTCCAGCAGGTGCAGGCAGACGGCCAGGTTTACGGCCACCATGTCCATCATGGCCTGTGGGCCTTTGCCTGCGAGGATATTGCGCATGACGGCAACTCCCTCTTCCTTGTCCTTGACGCGAACATCTTCCGGCGAGTGGGTCGGGAAGCCGAGGCGGTCAGGGTTGACTGTTGTCTTTTCCATGATGCCGTCGTGCAACAGGTAACCTCGTGCCGGACCGAAGGTGGTCACTTCGTCGAAACCGCCTGCCCCGGCTATGACCATGGCCCGTTCAATACCTGTCAACAGCAGGGCTTCACCCATGATCTGGAGTTTTGAAGGATCGCCAACTCCCAACAGCTGGTGCGTCGGGCGGGCCGGGTTGAGCAGCGGTCCCATGAAGTTGAACAGGGTGCGAATGCCCAGTGCCTGACGAACGGGCATGATGTGCTTGAAAGCCGGGTGGTAATGCGGTGCGAACAGGAACGCGAAGTTGGTTTCATCCAGTGAACGGGCGGCATATTCAGGATCTTGCATCAGGGGGATGCCCAATGCTTCGAGTACATCGGCGCTGCCGCAGGAAGAAGACACGGAACGGTTGCCGTGTTTGGCTACCTTGTAGCCCATATCCGCAAGGAACAGGGCCACGGCCGTGGAGCAGTTGAAGCTCAGGGAACCGTCGCCGCCGGTACCGCAAGTGTCGATGACTGGTACGCCGACACTTCCGTCCGAATAGCCGGGGATGGCACGCGCATGGTCAAGACCTGCACGGACACCCGAGGCCAGATCCGTTGAATCCTCTCCTTTGGCACGCAGCCCCATGAGGAATGCACCGGCTGCAGCTGGGTCCATTT
>Ga0207831_100530_pt1 | contig 12311 bp, 9 predicted proteins | sample TtanPargueraPR_7_FD_187741 | JGI IMG/M metagenome (GOLD analysis project Ga0207831, IMG submission 187741) | Aerobic enrichment media microbial communities from Bioluminiscent Bay, La Parguera, Puerto Rico - Tt and M1 (2) (SPAdes) | ecosystem: Environmental > Aquatic > Marine > Unclassified ... | reverse complement strand
CATGTGCAGGCACAAAATGAAACGTACATCATTGTTGCAGGAATTTCGGGAATACCTCAAAACCCATAAACGTTACTGGCTTTTCCCACTTATTCTAACCATGGTGCTTATCGGACTAGTCGTTTTTGTTGGGCAAAATACAGTGGTAGGAACATTCATCTACGCCTTGTTTTGACATCGGCATAAGAATCTCACCAATAATACGAAATGAAAAAAAAACTTCTCAATATGATCATGGTAATTGTTGCAGTTTGCATTGCCGCCCTTCTCGGAGAAGGTTTGCTTGTTCTGAAAAATAAGGACATGAAAAATTACGACATTGAAATGTGGCGTTATGCCAAGCTCCTGAAAAAAAGAAGCGCTGACCCAAAACTCGGGCACGAGCACGCCCTTAACCGTCAGGCGACCTTGCAGTCGGTTCAAATCAGAACAAACAATTGGGGATTGCGGGGACCGAACATACAGCTCAAGAGTCCCAAAAAAAGAAGGATCCTATTTTTAGGCTCCTCGGTAACGCTGGGATGGGGGGTACCTGAAGACCAGACCCTGCCTGCAATGATCGGAGCAGAGCTAGGGAAGGATGCGGAGGTATTGAACGCCGGCATTGGAAATTACAACATGGTCAAGTACATAGAGTTGTTTTTTTCCAAGCTCACGCCACTGAAGCCGACGGATATTGTTCTGAATTTTTTCATTGCCGATCCAGGCGTTCGTAAATCCGAACAAAGCAATTGGCTACTGGCTCACAGCCAGCTTGCCGTTGTTGTCTGGCATATCTATAACGGGCTTGTAAGCAAAGACAACAGCGAGGACATGCTATCGTATTACAAATCTCTTTACGATCCAAATTCCTCCGGATATCAGGGCATGGTCAATGCTCTTGACCGCATCAAATCTTACGCGGATGCAAACGGGATCCATCTTTATATGATCATTACGCCTGAAATATATTATCTGGGCAATTATCTCTACGGATTCGCGCATGATGCCATATCAAAAGAAGCGCAAAGCAGAGGTATTAAGCTTATTGATCCACTGCCCGCATTCGAAGAAATACAAGATCCGAAAACTCTGTGGGTCATGCCTACCGACCATCACCCCAACGCTAAAGCTAACCGGATAATAACCGATTACTGCATTAATAATAACTTTTTCAAAAGACAGTAAGCCATGCTGTTCTGTTCCTCTGTATTTTTTGTTTTCTTTATCGTCTTTCTCCTTCTTTGGTACGCCACTCCCAAAAAATGGCACCACTGGCTCATCATCATTGCCAGCCTATACTTCTATGGATACTGGAATTGGAGCTATACCCTTCTACCATTGGGGCTGACTCTGGGCGGCTTCTTTTCCATAAAATGGATTGACAATGCAACAGGCCCCCAAAACAAGAAATTTCGGCTTGCCTTGTGCATAGCCGTTATGCTCATTCCCCTTTTTATTTTCAAATATCTCAACTTCTTCCTCCGAAGGGAGATCATCACTGTTGGTCTGCCCTTGGGCATCTCATATATCACCTTTACGCTGATCGCATACCTGATTGACGTGGCAAAAAAGGACTATCCTGCGGAAAGTCATTTTTCATGGCTTCTTGCCTATGTGACTTATTTTCCTCAACTGATCGCAGGGCCGATCCTCAGGCCGAGGGAGCTGTTGCCCCAGCTCAAGCAAAATCTGCAGCCCACCAATCTTGTCCGCTGGCAGGCCGTAACTATTTTCACTGCCGGGCTGGTCAAAAAACTCATCTTTGCAGACCAGATCAAGCCTTTTGTCGATAGTATCTATTCAGTGAAGGGAACACCCGACGCGCTTCAGAGCGTGATCGGTTTCTACCTGTTTCCGGCCCAAATATATTGTGATTTCAGTGGCTATACCGATATGGCCATCGGGCTGGCCCTTTTTTTCGGAATTCAGCTCCCCATGAACTTTAACCGGCCATTCCTTTCCTGTTCCACAACGGAAGTGTGGCGCAGATGGCAAATAACCCTTTCCTTCTGGCTGCGGGACTATTTGTACATCCCGATTGTAAAAAAATATAATTACAAATACATAAAACCTATTGCCAAATTCATAACCCTGACTCTGTGTGGCCTTTGGCATGGTGCAAACTGGACCTATGTTGTGTGGGGCTCGTTCAATGGAATCCTGCTTATTGTGGAATCTCTATTCAAAAACACTCAATGGTCACGGCGACTCCCCAAACCGATAAAAATCCTGACTACATTCCACTTGTTTGCCTTTGGGGTAGTTTTTGTCAGGTCAAGGACCATAGATCAAGCGTGGGACATCCTCAGATCTTTGTTTTTCTGGCAATCCTTTACTCTCGGAGACGTTTCCCCTTACGCCTACCCATTGATGCTCTGTTCTCTTACATATTTTTCCCATCATTGGGACTGCATGGATTGCCTGAAAGAAGTTGTCGAGCGGTCAAACAGATTTCTACTGACCGCATCCCTGTCCGTGCTCTGGTTCCTGGCCGTCATTCTCAACGTGCTTGGCGGCGGCAGCAGTAAGTTCATTTATTTTGACTTTTAAGCATGGGAAGGAGGTTGGCCCTGACAATCCCCGCATAAACATCTCTGGCCATCATGGCATTCCCTTTCGCTGTAGGGTGCAAATCGTTGTCAAGAAATGTTCCCTTTTGATGCTTATGATTCAAGCTCAAACGGTGATCGATGACAGGTACCCCGTATTTTTCAGCGACCACCCGCACAGACCGGACATAGGTCGAAATGGTTTCAACCAGATAATCCTTGGTGTACCGAATCTGGAACCTGTCCAATCCCTGTTTGGGTAAATGAGTCGAATCAAGAGGCGGCTCCACAAAAGCCAGCCCAACTCCGTGAGATCTGCATACATTAATCATCGCCTTAATGTTGCTTTTGAATTTGTCCAACGCCTTTGCATTGAAAACGTTTGTTTGGGTGCTTTTTTTGGGAAAACCCATAAGGCATGCATACCCCAGCCGCGAATACTTCATGGCCATTGTTATCCACCGAGGCGGTTTCTGGTAGATAAGAATATCCGGATGCCAATTTGCGATGGTCGAATACCAGATGTCGTTGCCCAAAATGCAAATCAAAACCAAATCCGGTCTGATTCTGTTTTGCGACAATATCTCCTGAAGGGTCACCAGCACCTGGCTTGAGGAATAGGAAGGAACCCCACCATTTATCACAAAGACATCACCATACTTTTCCGAAAAGCACTTTTCCAAATGAAAGGGATACGTTTCATTGTCCCGTACACGCCAGCCAAACGTTGTCGACTCCCCAAGAGCGAGAATGACGTGTTTGCGATTCAGATCCTTGGGGAAATCCTGCCCGCGAAATCCTTCGGAATTTACGGTATAGCACCCATTGGCGAATTTCGATTTCAAAGCAAAGCCGCGGGTTCGGCTCGCCTCCACGAACGGCCGCTTTCGTATATGCCAGTTCCGATCACTAAACGCAGGCACGATTTCGGAAGCCGGAATCATCAGCCTGAAAATACCTTCAACAAAAAGAAGCATGCCGATTAGAACAGCACAGTTGATGACCAAAATGCTGATATATTTTTTAGCCCGGATCATTCTATTCAATCGCCTTGCGTTGGATTGTTATCAAATTCAAAGGCAAGAACTACACCATGCGTTGTTTTTGCAACAGGCCAAGCCCTTCAGGGTTCGCAGCTTATATATCTCTCGAGAGGTTGGCAAACCGGATATTCGACCATCAGTCTAGGTGGTACAAGCGCGGCATGCGGGCATCCCGTCCACCACAACCTTGTGCCGCAGATCTTCTCACATCTGTTTACAAGCGATATGCAAAACAGTCTTCAAGTCCGCCCCCCTGATTCAAGCCAACGTTATAGCCCCAGAGCCTCCCGCCTCAAATCTCTGCTTCATTGACACCCCTCCCCCTGCAAAAGTAGTCATCCATTCACAGCGTGCAAAATCAACAACATGATTTTGCCATTCTATTCCACTTGCATTCCAAGGAGCATCATCATGGATGTAAAGCAACTCACCGCGCCGTGTGGATTACCCTGTTTCGCCTGCGCCGTTTATAAGGAAAATATCACCGAGGAAATGACCCAATTTGTTGCAAAGGCACACGGAATCACACCTGAGGAAGTGCCTTGCAGCGGCTGCAGAAGCGCCCAAGGGTGTCCTTTTGAAAAGCTTCTTACGGATACCGGATGCCCGACAAAAAAATGTGTCGAAGCGAAAAGACTTCACAACTGCTCGGAATGTAGCGAGTTTCCCTGCGAGAACCTGATGCCGACGGCAGATCTCGCCAAAGAACTTCCGCACAACACCAAAATGTATAATCTGGCCCGCATCAAGTTGATCGGCCTTGAAGCATGGGCAAAAGAAGCCCCATTAATCCAAAAGAAATACTTCATGGGCAAATTCGTGTATGGCGCAGGTGCCGAGCTTGATGGAGATAAATAAATTTCGCTCTGTTCAGCGTTACCCATTTTAGAAGGGGGCTTGGAACAAAAACATGCTCTCTTCTCTTTTCAAGCGATTTCGCTGCCATACACAATTCGTCATCTTCCCCTTGACAATGGTTCGACGACGACATGGCCATCAAGCGAGACATCATTGAAAATAACGAGCTGGTCCGCTCCATATACGGCACGGCCGAGAATCCGGGATTCACCGTATTCAGCATCGATCACGGCGAAGCCTTTATGTTCGATTTCAGCGGCAACCCACCTCAATCACATACGTTCTAGTCTTTCCCCTGCCGCAGTAAGGCGGCAAACAATCTGTTTCAGACAATACCATCGGCAAGCCCGGCCAGACGCCCACTGGCCGGGCTGTCGTCATTGCAAACGGTCTGCCCCTTTGTGCTGTTTCATACACGTAACTTGACTTTTCCCGAGAAAGGACAAAGGAATTCCAGTCGCTATGAAGAAAAAAACAATGACCGCCGTCAAAAAATCCCTCCAGGACACATGGAGACTGGCCCGGCCCTACTGGTTCTCCGAAGACCGGTGGTACGGACGGGGCCTGCTTGCCGTTATCGTCTCCATGAGTCTGGGGATCGTATACATCAACGTTCTGCTCAACAAATGGAACAAAACCTTTTACGACACCCTGCAGAATCACGATTGGAACGGCTTTAAGCATCAGCTGGGCATCTTCTGCATACTGGCGTTCATCTACATCGCGGTCGCCGTCTACCAACTCTACCTCCAGCAAATGCTCATAATTCGATGGCGTAAATGGCTTACGGACAAATTTCAGGAACGATGGCTGAAGGATCGGGCCTACTATGCCCTGCAAATGCGCGGCAGCGAAACCGACAACCCGGACCAGCGCATTGCCGACGACATCGACTCCTTTGTGGCCGAAACCCTTTCGCTGTCACTGGGCTTACTGAAAGCCACCGTCACGCTGGTTTCCTTTGTAGGCATTTTATGGGGACTTTCCGGCGCACTCTCCTTCACGCTCGGAGGACTGGGCATAACCATTCCCGGCTACATGGTCTGGGCGGCGCTGATTTACGCTCTTGTGGGCAGTTACCTCACTCACCGCGTGGGGCGCCCACTCATCCGCCTGAATTTCGACCAACAGCGATACGAAGCGGACTTCCGTTTCAGCCTGGTGCGGTTCCGGGAAAATGCCGAAGGCGTGGCCCTATATCGCGGGGAAAAAGACGAAACAAAAATCTTCAAAAAACGTTTCCAAAAAGTCGTCGACAACTGGTGGGCGATCATGAAACGCCAAAAGCGTTTGTCCTGGCTCACCAACGGTTACGCCCAAATCGCCATTATCTTCCCCATTCTGGCTGCGGCACCGCGCTATTTTTCCGGGGCCATGCAGCTGGGTGGCCTCATGCAGACCGCCTCGGCGTTCAAACAGGTACAAGATTCCCTCAGCTGGTTCGTGGAGGCATACACGTCCCTGGCCGCATGGCGCGCCACGGTCGAGCGACTCACCAGCTTTGCTCACGCCATGGACGAAGCCCATAGGATTAACGGACGTGCGGACATAAAACATGAGGCAAACGGAACCAATTCCTTGCAGGTCGAAAAACTGCGGCTGAACCTGCCGGACCACGGCCCATTACTGAAGGAACTGAATCTGGAGGTTCAGCCGGGGCAAAGCCTGCTGATCAACGGCCCTTCCGGGGTAGGGAAAAGCACTCTGCTCCGGGCCATTGCCGGACTTTGGCCCTATGGATCAGGTGAAATCCGGCTGCCGGGCAACAGCAAAAGCATGTTTCTGCCGCAAAAGCCGTACCTGCCCATGGGCAACCTGCGCGCCGTGCTGAGCTACCCCACCCCGGCCGGAGGCTTTGACGACAACACACTGCGCAAGGCGCTGGTCGACTGCGGCCTGAAACACCTTTCCGGGCACCTTGAAGACGAAAGCTATTGGGCGCAACAACTCTCCCCCGGAGAACAGCAAAGGCTGGCCTTTGCACGCATGTTGCTGCAAAAACCCGACTGGCTGTTTTTGGACGAGGCCACCTCGGCCATGGATGAAGCCAGCGAAACCCGTTTATACGCACTGCTCAGGGAACGCCTGCCCAATGCCGCCGTGGTCAGCGTGGGCCACCGTTCCTCGCTTTTGCCGTTCCATGAAAGACATCTGACCTTGAACACGGCCAGACTGGAGCAGGCTCCCGCGTAAATACGGGATTTCACCGGGGGCTGTCTGCGTAAAGGGAACGGACAATCTCGCGGAACTCGCGCAACGGCGAAGAATATCCTGCGCCGGAGGGATAGGAAAAGCACAGGGGCACGTACAATGGCTCCGGCCAAAGCTCGGCCTTGCCCGCGTCCTTGAGCAGCCGGGCCTCACTCTCCCGAAGGATGACCGCTCCCAACCCCTCGGCGGCAAGCTCACGCATGATGTTTTCATCATCGGCCTGCTCGGCCAAATTCGGCTCAGTACCGTAAGTGAAAAGCCGCTCCCGAAGGACCGCGTGGAACGGACAGCCCACAAAGGAATAAATCCACGGGAGCTTGCCAAGCGTTTCCCAGTTGCCAAACGCCACTCCCTCCATAAAATTGTTGGGAATGGCGATGTTCAGGGTCACGGTGGCGAGCATTTCGTCATGGACACCTTCCTCGCCCCACATGCCGTAGCGAAATCCCGCATGAATCTCCCCCCTGCGCAGCATCTCTGCCGTATTGCGGCTTTGGGACACAACAAAAGACAAGCGGGCCTTGGGCATCACTGAACGCATCCGGTTGGCCAGCGCCGCCATCTTGAAAAAGGCGGGATCAGTTTTCAACCCTATGGTCAATCCGGGATGGGCTTTGCTTTTCAACATGGCTGCGCGTGAGCGGACTTCTTCCATGGCCTGCCATACGAGCATTCATGTCGTCCTCATCGGGCTGTCATGCCTTGAACTGCTCGACGTAGCGGGAATCCTTGCCGTTGCGGACGGCTTTTTCATGACCAACGCGCTGATAGGCACGTTGGCAGCAGTTAAACTCTTTCGCAAGCCTCTCCCCAAACTGATCGCAGCGCTTTTGAGCCTCGGAATATGCACAGTGCTCGTCCAAACGCATTGGCCGGTCATTCTGGCCATTGGTATCATTGCCGCAATCACCCTGTTGCCGCACTCCAAACTCGCAGGACAAAGACCATCTTAGCCTCTTTCCCTTTTTTATCGATAATATTCTGAATACTTTAAATCTTTTTCTTGTTTTTACAAAAAATGTTCCTTCATTCTGAACCTCTTCAATGAATCTAATAGGAAAAAGATTTACATACGTGGTACTTTCACTTGTGTATCAATAATTTGCCAACGGCCGAAGAGGGGGAGCAAATGAGTATCAAGTGGAAACTTCTGTTGATGGTGGGCTTACCCATCGCAGCCATAATTATCATTTTCGCGGAAGGGCTTTCCAGCTTCTACGTCGTCGACACAAACATCGTCGACGTCAACAAGCTGCATATGAACCGGGCCACTATGATCGATGCGGACAGGGACGCCTATCAGGCGCAAGTCGCGGTCATGAAGGCCCTTGAAGTTGAATCCGCAGAGGAACTCAGCTCGGTAAAACAATCAAGCGACGAAAATCTCAAGCAGGCCTGGGACAGAATCATCGAGCCTTCAAAGAACTTCACCAAGGAAATGGGCTCGCCGCTCAATGCGTTCAAAAACAACTACAACGCATGGGAAACCAACAACAAGGTCATTTTCGACCTCTCCAGCCAGACCATTGACGCCAACGTCGCTCGCGACAAGGCCGAAAAGGCTGCCGAGGCGTCCTTTGACGATATGCGGGACATCATCGACAAACTTGGAGAGATGGTAAACGAAAGGCTCAAGAGCCCTCTCCTGTCCCCGGAGCGCCGTCTGCAAATGGAACAGGCGCTCTCAAAAATCCTCAATGCGGACAGGGACGCCTATCAGGCATATGTCGCACAACTGCTCATTATAGCAGCGAAGGACATACAAACGGCAAACAAGCTTGCCGAGTCATTCGACGAAAACGTGGGCCAAACAAAAGATAGGGTTACAGCTGGTGCAAACCTGCTGGGAAGCGCGGGTGCGGAATTGAAGGCTGATTTTATCGAAAAATTTACCTTCTGGGAAAAGCAGGGCCGCAAGGCTGTGGAGCTGACACGCTCCAACATTGGCAAAAACCTCAAAAAGATCCGGTTACTGCATGAAAGCGACAAAAACTTTGCTGCCATGCGAGGCAATATAGACACGCTCGGTGAAATGGAAATGGCCCGGGTCGAGGCCGACCTTGAGCACCTTGACAACGTCATCGGCAACACCATCATTTTGTACATACTCGTATCCTTGGCCTTTATCGCAATCTCCGTGGTCATAACGCTCATCGTCGCATCCCGCATTTCCAAGGCATTGAAGGACAGCGCCAACATCGCCACCGCACTTTCGGAAGGCAACTTCAACGTGAAACTCGACCTGCAAAGAAAGGATGAAATAGGGCAACTCTCAAGCGCTCTTTCTACCATGGTCGGCAAACTGAGCGGCATTGTCCACGCGGTTCAGGACGCAGCTTCCACCGTTGCTTCCAGTGGTGAAGAGCTGGCGAGTTCTTCCGAAACCCTGAGTCAGGGTGCAACGGAACAGTCTTCCTCCGTCGAAGAAGTGTCCTCGGCCATGGAGCAAATGACCGCCAGCATCGGCCAGAACGCGGAAAGCGCCAACATGACACAGGGTATCGCCCGCAAGACTGCGGATGAAAGCAGGCAAGGCGGGGAAGCGGTCAAACAGACCGTCGACTCCATGACCCGCATTGCGGAAAAGATATCCATTGTCGAGGAAATAGCCCGCCAAACCAACCTTCTCGCCCTTAACGCGGCAATCGAGGCCGCCAGAGCAGGAGAACATGGCAAGGGCTTTGCGGTCGTTGCCGCCGAAGTCCGCAAACTGGCTGAAAAATCCGGTCAGGCGGCAAGCGAAATCAGCGAGCTTTCCACCTCTTCGGTTGAAGTGGCGACTCGTGCCGGGGAAATGCTGGATTCGGTCGTTCCCAACATTGAAAAGACAGCCGAACTGATACAGGAGATCGCTGCAGCCAGTGCCGAGCAAAACACTGGAGCCGTGGAAATCAACACGGCCCTCCAGGAAATGGATAGCGTTGTCCAGGCAAACGCGGGATCTGCCGAGGAAATAGCCTCCACAGCCGAGCAATTATCCTCGCAGGCCATGCAGCTTGAACATTCCATGAGTTTCTTCAAGCTGGGAGAAACATCGAACGAACGGACAAAGCAGGCTGCGCCAATAACGCCGCCCAAGGCCATCGGCATGGGGGAATCAGCAGGAAACATCGCACTTGACGGGGAGGCTGACAGCGATTTTGAACGATTCTAAAAAAAACTGATTTCAAACGGGGGGGGAGACTTTTCTCCTCCCTCCCGTTTCAGTCTCCTTGTTGCTCCACATTTGTACCAGCACGCCCTTCAGCCTCCACAAACAACTCATCCTCACCCAAAAACAACCCGCCATGGTACGGGTATCCCCCCAAAAGCCTTTATCAACCCTTTATAAAAACAATATACCCCGATTTACAAACCGTTTTTTCCCTGCTAGGCAAGCCTCCTCAACAATTTCCCCCTGCGAACGTCCATTTTTTTTGGGCAGGGAATGCCGTTGTAAAAAGATGCTCATTAAAGGGAGAAAAATGATGCTCAACCGCCTCTCCATTCGAAACAAAATACTTTCGTTGCTTTTATTGATGCTGCTTTGCCTTGCCGTCACCATCGGCATGCTCCTCAGCACCATGAAAACGATCGAAAACTTTTCCACGATGACCACTGAAAAGACCATGCTGAAAATGGAAAAGGCCAAGTTAAAGACGGCTTCACACTCCATGGCCATGGCTATTGGCGATCTTATCGGCGACATGCCGGAAGAAAGCCGTGTTGATCTCATCCGTAAAGTAGTAGAAAGAATCCGTTTCGAAACCGACAAATCCGGATACTTTTTCGTCTATACCGGCACCACCGTGGTCGCATTGCCCACCAAAAAAGAGCTTGAAGGCAAAGACCTCGGGCAAGCCAAGGATAAGGACGGACTCTTTTACGTTCGGGAGATGGCTCAAAAAGCTGCCGCAGGAGGCGGATTCGTTCAATATGTCTTTCACAAACCCGGCATGGGCGACCAGCCCAAGCTGAGTTACGCCGAAGCTATTTCAGGGACAAAATACTGGATTGGAACCGGCATTTACATCGACAACATCAATGCAAACAAGACGGCGGTATCAGAATCCATCCACTCCATCGCCAAAAACGAAATCGCAGTCCAACTGGGTATCATCGGCGCCATTCTCGTCCTGATTGTTCTGCCGTTAGGCTTAATCATCACCCAGGCCATCACCAAGCCTCTACGCGAAACCATGGAAGCAACGGAAGCCATTGCCAACGGAGATTTGGACGTTCGCCTGCACCCGAACGGAACCGATGAAATCTGTCAGATGCAAACATCCATCAACGCCATGGTGGGCACGCTGGAAGAAAACATCGACAGCATCAAGGTCAAGGAAGCCGAAGCCAACAGTCAGGCCGAAGCCGCGGAAGCCGCAGCCCAAAAGGCCGAAGAAGCCATGGAAAAAGCCGAGGTTGCAACACGCGAAGGCAAGATGGCAGCTGCGCAAAGCCTGACCGGCATGGTCAACAGCCTGCGCGAGGCCAGTGACGACATTGAAAGCCGCAGCCACAAGATAAGCGAAGGCACGCATGAGCAGGTTTCCCGCATCGCTGAAGCCGCCACAGCCATGGAACAGATGAACGCAACGGTTCTTGAAGTGGCCAGAAACGCCAGCGAAGCTGCAGAACATGCGGACAAATCCCGCAGCATAGCTGAAGAAGGTTCGGAGCTGGTTTCCCAAACAGTGGAAGCCATGGGGCACTTGCAAAAGCTGACCATAACCCTGCGCAACAACATGCATAAGCTGGATGAGGAATCCGAAGCCATTGGCGAAGTAATGCATGTGATCAACGACATTGCGGACCAGACCAATCTGCTGGCTTTGAATGCGGCCATTGAAGCGGCACGGGCAGGCGAAGCCGGACGAGGTTTTGCCGTGGTTGCGGATGAAGTTCGCAAGCTGGCGGAAAAAACCATGGGAGCCACAGGCGAAGTCGGCACCAACATCCAGGGAATTCAACAGCTCACCCACCTGAACGTGGAAGGCATCGACAACGCGGTCAGCGCCATAGAGACTACGACCGGCGTCACCGACGAATCCGGCAAAAAACTGCAGGAAATCGTACACATGGCTCAGGAAACGGCTGCACAGGTTCAGTCCATTGCCGCTGCGGCCGAGGAACAGTCCGCGGCATCCGAGCAGATTACCCGCAGCGTGGACGAAATCAACAACATTGCCCGCGAAAACACCGAACAGATCTCCCAGTCGGTCCAGAACATCAACGAGCTTGCAGAACTGACCCACGAAATAACCGAAGTGGTGGACGATCTGAAATCCTAGCAGGCGTGTACCAATGAAAATCTAAAGGCTCCCTCCTCCCGGGGAGCCTTTTTCATGTAAACCGGACAGCCCGGGCACACTTGCAACCCGGCCGGAAGCGTTGTAGAGATTGCGCGGTCCGGCGGACCTCCGCCCATTACATATTTCAGGAGAATCTCCATGTCACTGAGCATCGGCATCGTGGGACTGCCCAACGTGGGCAAATCCACCCTGTTCAACGCCCTGACCAAGGCCCAGAATGCGGAAAGCGCCAATTACGCTTTCTGCACCATCGAACCCAACAAGGCTGTCGTTCCCGTTCCCGACAAACGCATCGACAAGCTGGCCGAGCTGGTCAATCCGCAACGCGTGCAACACTCCACTGTCGATTTCGTGGATATTGCCGGACTTGTGGCGGG
>Ga0207831_100528_pt1 | contig 12329 bp, 14 predicted proteins | sample TtanPargueraPR_7_FD_187741 | JGI IMG/M metagenome (GOLD analysis project Ga0207831, IMG submission 187741) | Aerobic enrichment media microbial communities from Bioluminiscent Bay, La Parguera, Puerto Rico - Tt and M1 (2) (SPAdes) | ecosystem: Environmental > Aquatic > Marine > Unclassified ... | reverse complement strand
AACGATGTAGGAGTTGCCCTCATCCTCGACCGACGAGCCGGACGATTCACCCGCTACATCCGAGAAATGAAACACACACAAGATCCTGTCAAAGACACAAAGACGTTTCTTCAACGAACCCAAACTACGATTTCTCCTTAGGCAAAAGATCTGGAATCCCATCAGAAATAGAATATTTTTCCAAACACTTTACACAAGTCAGTGTACCGCTGATAATCTCATCATCTTTTTTTTCATCAACACAAAGTTTTAACTCTTCTTTACACACCGGGCAGCATAAAATCTCAACAAGGTCCTCTTTCATAACCATAACACTCCTTAACGCTTCTCACCAAGATAAAACGGACGTCTGCGACCAACATCTGGATCATATAAAAACGTCCAAGAATCATCAGTCATCCTCTTTGCATCATCAATACTTTGTAAATAGTTTTTCACCTGAGAATCCATCATATCTGCCTGATGAAGGACACATGCCTCAATTGTCTTTGGCATTCTTGGCGAGCCAAACTCATATCTACCATGATGGCTTAAAATCATATGGCAGAGATGATCTTCGAGGTCTTTTGGAAAATCCTCTCCTTTTTTTCGTAATGATTCAATGACCTCACGAATCCAATGCTCACCCATCACAATATGTCCAATTAAATTCCCTTCATCTGTTTTATCAATTGCAGATGAATACCGATATTCCTTTAATTTTCCCACATCATGAAGAATGGCGCCTGTCACCACCATATCCACATCAATATTTGGATAATACTCACAGATGTTTTTACATAATCTTAATACACCAACTGCGTGTTGTATATTGCCACCAACATAATTGTGATGATTTGTGATTGCTGAAGGAGACATCATATAGTCTTTTACAAATTGTTCATCTGAAAAAAACGCATCTAAAAGACTGTGAAGATTGGGTTGTTTAATTTCTTGAATCTCCTTTTTAATCTCCTCAAAGAGATGCATCCTTTCATCTCCTGTTAGAGAAAACATGAAGTCTGATGCATTAAACTCATCGTCGCTGCATCTTCTCAACCCACCATTTTTTTCATTGACTGAGATTTGAAGTTTTTCATCATACAACTCCACATTCCCCAAACGAATCTCAACAACATCTCCTACTTTGAAGCTATCATATAATCTTTTTACACGATCTCTGTTGTCGCCACCCCAGAATTTTACGCTTATCTCGCCAGTTCTATCACTGACAACTATTCCAAACCATGTGCCTCGTTTATATGGGCGTGGAGCAGATTTTGTCTTTACAGCAAAGACATCGTTAATTGTATCTCCTTCTCGAATTGATTCGATAAATTGGGCCTTTTGTTTTTTGGAAGTTTTTTGCCCAGATGAAGTTCCAAACTTTAGGATATCCGTCATTTTTTCATTCCTCACAGACATTATTTTATCAGTGCACCCCTTTTTTTGTTTTTTGATAGTTCCCATTCATGATTTTTAGGGACGAGAGGCAGCCGACTTTTGCAAGAGGTAAACAGTTATCAGCCGCCCATTGAGAATCAACTATTTTTGTTCTCAGCTAACATAGAACAAAAATATTGATAAAAAAGAAAAATTAGAAAAAGAAAAAAGGTTAACTTGTGGTTAACTTAGTCGATGCTCACTTGAAACTCATCTTTTTGCTTACCTGAATCCTTTTTTAGGATCACCACATCCAAAATACCATTCTTATAAGTGGCAGTGGTCTTTTCAGGCTCCACAGGTGAAGAAAACTCAACCACTTTACGGTAGGGGTTTTTCTGATCATTTACTTCAACAATCATTCTTTTTTCAGTAACTCGAACATCAATCTGATCACGACTTACATCAGGAATCTCAAGAGTCACAGCAATATCTTGGTCTGATTCTAACACGTCTGTGCAGGGTTTTCTTTCAAGTGCAACATGTGCAGGTTTTGCTTTCTTTTTTGGAGGAGAAAATTCTTCAATATGCGGAGAACCATCAGGGTTCATTCCAACCTTAAACCCTTTGAAAAAAGGTTTTTTAGGACTTCCCTCACCATACATCTTTGAGACCTCATCCATCATACGAGAAATCTCATCTTGAAATCTATCGTCATTGAGGATGTTGTCAAACATTTTTTTGAAGAAATCATCCATATTATCATCAAATGGATTCTTCTTTTTTTTATCATCATCAAAAGTACTCATTTCGCTCTATCGTCCTAGTAGTTGTCCGCCAAGATAGTTGTAAAAACTTCTATTTAAATTTTTTCCATGTTTTTTGATAAATCATCAAGCATGCTTACAAGGCACACAGTCAATACAAAATAAAAAAGACTAAAACCTCAAAGCAACTTCATTGGCTGAAAAAAAATGAAAGACCAACTCTTTGAAGACCTTATATCAAAACAAATCACAAAACAACAACTTTACAAAGAAGCCCAACAACAAAACATACCTATAACTACGCTTCTTAAAGGTACAAAACATCCAAAGGCCGTCGTACGATACAGTTGTTCAAAAGCCCTTCAAGACTTAAGTGCCACAAAACCACATCTTCTCTACAATCAGTACTATTTCTTTTTTGACTTACTTAAAAGTGAATATAGAATACTAACATGGAACGCCCTTTTCATCATCTCCAATCTCACAACGATAGATACAAAAAAATACTTCGACAAGCACTTTGAGTTGTATTTTTCATACCTGCAAGATGACTACCTCATCACCGTTGCAAACACCATAAAAACAACTTCAACAATCATCGAATCAAAACCATATCTTTGTGAAAAAATAATCGAATTACTGCTAAAAAATAAACAAAGAAAAACAACAGAACATCTCACAGAAGAATGTAAAAAAATACTTGCAGCAGAAACAATAAAAGTCTTCACAGCACACTATCAAATAGCAACAAAACAACAACAAAAAAAGATACGAGAATTTATAGATTTTTACAAAAACACCCAAAGAAAAAACCTACAAAAAGAAATTAAAAAATTTGAGAAAAAACATTCACAAAATGCCGAAGAACATTAAACGCTGAAAGCAACATACCCCACCCATAATCTTATCAACTCAGAACCGATATGCATCTTTTTGATTAGAATGGATTTTACTGGCCGCGATGTCATCACCATTAAAGAACTGAGCAAAAAAGACATAAACTCAATACTTACCGCCGCTGAAAAACTCGTACCCTATGCAAGAGGAGACAAATACACCGATCTTCTCAAGGGAAAAATCATGGCAAGCCTCTTTTTTGAGCCAAGCACCAGAACACGATTGAGCTTTGATGCTGCCATGAACAGACTCAGCGGACGGATCATTGGATTCTCAGATCCTGGAGGAACCAGCCTCAAGAAAGGTGAAACACTTGCTGACACCATCCGAATGGCCGATGCCTACAGCGACATCATCGTCATCCGACATCCACTCGAAGGAAGCGCGCGACTTGCAGCAGAGTTTGCCGACTCGCCCATCATAAACGCAGGAGACGGGGCCGGACAACATCCCACACAATGCCTTCTGGACCTTTTCACCATAAAAACAGAGAAGAAGAAACTTGAAGGAAACAATGTCGTGCTGCTTGGAGACCTCAAATACGGCAGAACTGTGCACAGCCTTGCCTATGCGCTCTCCCTATATGGTTGCCAACTCACTTTTGTCAGTCCAAAAGAGCTTAAAATGCCAAAAGAAGTCATAGAAGAATGCAGATCATTTGGAATCGAGCCCACCAATACCACCAATTTAGAAAAAGCAATCAAAGACGCAGATGTGCTCTACACCACCCGCATTCAAAAAGAACGATTCCCCGACCCTGAAGAATACCAAAAAGTTGTAGGAAGCTACACTGTCGATAAAGCACTTCTTAAAAATGCAAAAAAAGACATGATCATCATGCACCCACTTCCACGAGTAACAGAGATACATCCTGAAGTAGACTACACCCCGCAAGCAATCTACTTCAAACAAGCATTTAATGGAGTGCCCGTGAGAATGGCACTTCTAAGTATGGCTCTAGGAGGGAAACTATGAAACAACTCAAAGTAACCCCAATTAAAAATGGTACTGTCATCGACCACATCAACTCAGGAAGCTCACTAAAAGTGCTTAAAGTGCTCAACCTACCAGAACCCAAAAAATCAGATGCAATCACCGTAACCATGAATGCGCGAGGAAAAAATGGGCTCAAGGATATCGTCAAAATCGAGAACCGAGAACTCAAACCACAAGAAGTCAACAAAATCGCAGTCATCTCCCCAAAAGCAACAATCAACATCATCAGAGACTACAATGTCATTAAAAAAACAAAAGTACAACCACCAAAAGAACTTGTCGGAATCATACACTGCAGCAATCCAACCTGCATCACCAACACACGAGAGCCTGTTGAAAGCAGATTCATCAAAGTACAGGACGAACCATTAGTAATCAGATGCTACTACTGTGACCGTGAAATCGAGGAACTCAGCGAACATATGTGCTAAGAAAATAATCTTACCTACTTATTTTCTCATCTGCTCAAGTAGCTCTTTTGCGTAATCCAGTTTTACTTTCTCATCAGAGACCAAACGACTTGCAAGAGACTCAATCTCTTCACCGAGCGCACCTGCCATCACCGCGATGTTTTTGGCATGAAGCGACATATGGCCCTTTTGAATCCCAACTGTTGAAAGAGCAAACACTGCAGCAAAATTCTGAGCAAGACCAACGCTTGCTACAATTTCTGCTAATTGCTGAGATGTTGAAACACCAAGAATCTTTTTTGCTAACAAAGCAGTTGGATGAATATTTCCTGCACCACCAACCATACCCAACGCAAGAGGCATCTCCAACTCACCAACAAGATTTCCTTGCTCATCCTTCCAATAGCTTGTCAACGAAGTATACTTACCATCCCTTGCAGCAAATGCATGAGCACCAGCTTCAACAGCACGCGTATCGTTGCCTGTTGCAAGAACAACAGCATCAATACCGTTCATAATTCCCTTATTGTGTGTTGCAGCACGATAAGGATCAATTGATGCAAGAGTGTATGACTCTAAAAAAGCATCAACAATTTTTTCTCCACCCATCTTCTCCGCATCAAAGACCGCTGTAGATTTTACAAGTCTTTTATCACAAAGATTTGAGAGAATCTTCAACCGTACCCTTCCGCCACACAACTCAGAGACAATTGGAGCAAGAGCCTCACACATCGTATTGACTACATTTGCGCCCATCGCATCACGAACATCGACTAAAAGATGTAAGACAACCATCTTACCTAAAGTAGACTCTAACACCCTAAACTCAATATCTCTTGCTCCGCCACCAAAACCAACAAGAATAGCATCTTGCTCATTAGCCACACTCAATAATTTCTCCTTGTTTTCTTTCACAGCATCTTGTGCTTTTTTAACATCATCAACATCTAAAAGTTGAATCTGACCAATCATCACAGGATCGGAACACTCTGTTTTAAAACCACCATGGATTCTGGCAATCTTAGCACCATTACTACACGCAGCAATAACACTTGATTCCTCGGTTGCCATCGGAACGATTACCTCATTATTATTGATGATAAAATTCATTGCCATCCCCAAAGGCAGAGAAAAAGTTTGAACCACATTTTCTGCCATAAGATCGGCAGTCTTCATATCCAATCCAACATCAAAATCACTAACAGAAATATTTGCAAAATCAGCGATTTTCCCCATACGTTCTTTTACAGGCAACTTATAGAAACCAGAAATACTTGAAGTTTTTTTTGTACTCATAGTAAAACCTCCAATAGACGAAATACGATTCTATATTGAAACATCAAATCAAGGCACACTCATTTAAAACCCACCGATGTCAAACTCGACAACTGCCTACAAAGCCAACTCATCAATTGATTCGCGGGTCTTCACCGCCATGCCCACCTCAAAAGCCATCATCTCCTCACGATTCAAAAGACAGCGACCAACACCCAAAAACGTATCATTTTCATCAACAATCAGACACTCATCCAACGGTCGGAGCGTTTCGTCACAGCCCACAACAAACTTGGAAAAAACACTCTTTCCCTCTACGATAAAAGGAACGGCATCCTTATCAATAACCACTCTTAGTTCTGGAGAAGGCAGCCCAGAATGAAGACGGCGGCCCCCCTCAAGTTTTAATGTAAAAAACCCGTCACCTGCCCGCATCGACAACAGATGGTTTTTATTCTGCAAGACATTACGAATCTTACCTGTTTTCTTAGAACAAACAATGTCGATTTTTCCTTGATCAAACAATGCTTTAAAAGCACCTCTTCCAAACTGCATCTCAACAACTGCCTCAACACGACGCAGCTTCCAATCAATGTTGGATTTACAGCCCAAAAACTTACGATCATCAAGATACGTCACATCCGAATCAGAAACAAAATCTGAAAAAACTTTTTTTGCAACCTGTCTTGTATGTTGATCGACATCTTTTGGAAAAACAGACTGAGCACAAGGATACATCTCATCAAGTTCAAGAGGAACCGGGCCAAAAAGAGAATCAACAACAACACATCCCTCATCGCCCACACAATTAGCTACATTTCTATAAGAAGAAAAATACGGCTTATTTGCCTCAGGAACAACAACTACATTTTTTTTATTTAAATCATAGCGCTCCAAAAGTCTTTTATGAAAACGATAAAGCGAAGGCCTATGGATTGTTTGTGAACCCGTATAAAAAACCGCACGTGACGTACTCAAAGGTTCAAAGCGCTCAAGATAATCCTTATGTTCAGCTAACCGAAGCTCACGCATCGCTTCAAGAAGAAATGGATTAGAACGCGCACGTTCCTCGACTAATTCCCAAAGCATCCCCTCAGACATAGCTTGTCGAATCCTACGCAGCTCAGCAAAACTGACATATAAATTATGCTTTGCAAGTAGACGTATACGCTCTTTAGAATCCATCGACCTTAACTCATCAGCAGCATATTTTGAACACACCGGACAAGAACATGGAAGCTCAACAATATCTTTTAGATGCAGCGTCCCCCATGAAAACATCATCCTCCCATCAGCAGCATATTTAGCATACGCTGAAGAATCAAAAAAATCACAACCAAGTGCAACAGCAATAGGGAAAATCAACGGATGACCCGCTCCGAACAGATGCACAGGCTTTGAAGGATCCAAACCCCTTTTTGCATACAAGATACTTCGAATCAAATCAGCATACCACTGATTCTCCATCAAAGGAACAACACCACCAATCGGGAAAAAATCGGCGCCAATCTCTGAGAGCTTTTGTGCACAATCTAATCGTAATTCTGGATACACCGAGCCTTGCACTGTTGCAGCAAGATTCATCTCACCTTTCAACGAAACACTCTTCTTTGCCCTCAACAAGGTTTCATCCATCGCAGACTTTGCCTGCTCAAAAGACATATCAGGCGTACTAAAGATATCAAGAATCGTTCCCACATCACTGCCGATATCTCTTTGAAACTCGACAATCTCCAAAGGATCCACATCGACATCACCATATACATAGGATTGAAAGGTACCACTATCCGTCATAATGGGCCCATCAAAATCAATCAAACGATGCACGCCTTCCTCAAGAGCACGCGATTTTAGCTGCTCATCTTTTCTGATGATATATGAGTTTGTAATAACCATCTCTGTGCCAAAAAGATTTTTCATCTCCTTTGGAGGAATCAACATTCGATTTGGATTTATCACCGGCATCAAATTTGGTGTGTTCACCACACCATGAGCTGTAGAAAACCTACCAATTCTTCCGGCTGCATCACGAGAACGAATCTCAAAGTTCATCTGAAAAACCTTTTGGCACAACAAAAGATAGTATTAAAAAGGTTTAGGAGAAAAATCCTGATGCAAACAATCAACTTCCCACAACAACTGGATCGATAAGGTTGCTGATGCAAGCAATTGCTGCAAGAGATGCCATATAACTCGACCGAGGGTTCCTTGGATTTGGTACATTTTCAACAACACTCTCCAAACGACCAAAGCTACCTGAGACAATCACACGATGACTGTTACGTTGTACGTTTGGATCTGCAATAATTCTCACCTTGGTCTTCTCAAAACCAATACCTGCGATAGATAAAATAGCTGACACATTGATATTTTTTGGAAATTGTTTTACAGCCTCTTTTGCAAATCCTTCAAAAACAACCGTAGGTTTTTTTGCAGAAAGCCCTAGATTCTTGGGATTTTTTGTTGTCTCTAAGACCACCTCATCAATACCAGCATAATAACCTGCTAAAACACCATCGATTCCACACAATGCTCCAGAGGGAATGCGAATCTTTGCATTGTTTTTTTGTGCAACCATCTTCAAATGAGAAAAGAATTCATCGTCATACAACGCACCCACACTCATCACAATAAGGTCTTTTCCACACATAAGAATCTTTTCTGCATAATCTCTTACTGCCTCTTGAGAAGCTGCCTCACATACCACATCTACCTCATCAATCAACTCCTCAACAGATGATGCAATCTTACCGCATTTCATCTCATCGATTAATCCAGAAACAACAGACTCTTCGACATCATAGACTACAATACTCTCCAAGCCAGAAACACCGTCTAACTGACGAGCAACATCTCCACCAATCGCACCACAGCCAATGATTCCTAAACGCATAGGGCAACTACCACAATCCTTAAAGAACAACTGCTGCTTAAAAGTATCTCGTATGGACGACGACATCAGACGATTTCTCCAAGAAGACCTCAATGGCTCTGGAGACATCACCAGCCAATCCCTTTTCACCAACGAAGAAGCACAAGCCCACATCATCGCTAAACAAGACTGCATCCTTGCAGGACTGCATATTGTAGAAGAGATTTTCACCCATACAAATTGTACATGCAATGCTCAGCATCATGATGGAGAATTTGTAAAAAAAGGAACACACATCCTTACCGTCTCAGGGCCAATCATCTCGATGCTCTCCTCGGAAAGACTTGCTCTTAACTTCCTTGGCCATATGAGTGGCATAGCAACAAAAACAAGGGAACTTGTTGATCTCTGCAAACCTCTTAATCCCACACTTCAGATAGCCGCAACACGAAAGACCATACCTGGCATCAGAACCTATCAAAAAAGAGCAGTAGAAATAGGTGGCGGAATTCGGCATCGGGAAGGCCTCTATGATGCAATAATGGTAAAAGATAACCATCTCAAATTCTTTGATTCTGTTGAAGAAGCCATTGAAAAAATCCGTGAAAAATCTGCAGAACTACCAATAGAAATTGAAGTCGAAAAAGAAAGTGATGCTATTGCTGCAGCACAGCTTCATGTCTCTACCATAATGCTTGATAACCAAAGCCCCGATCAAACACAGAAAATCAGTCAAAAAATAAGAGAAATATACCCTGAAATACTCATAGAAAGTTCAGGAAACATCACAAAAGAAAATATACAATCATATGCACCGTATGTCGACCGTATAAGTCTTGGATGTCTCACCCATAGCGTGCAGAATTGTGATTTCTCCATGGAAATTTTATGAGATTTTGACGAAATATTTAATAACGCCAGAATCATTCGCTGTTTATTCCAGACCGTAAACTATTACGTGGGGAGCAACATAGGAGAAACCTTACATTTAGGATGGTGAGAGACCCATGAAAAAAATTATTGAGGATGCTATGGCACAACATGATGCGGATACTACTTCTACTCAAACTGAATCTGAAGCTAAAGAGAACAAAGTAGCTGAAGAAACTCCAATTTCTCGAAACAATGTCACCTATACTCAGCCGCCTGTCCAACGACGAGGGGGCACTACAAGAATTGCAGGTGTAAGTAACGACGAATTGGAGCAAATGCTTGCAGGCTTAACGACCAATATCAAAGTCATCGGTTGTGGAGGGGCCGGAACAAACACCATAACACGATGCACCTCAGAAGGAGTAAAAGATGCAGATCTCATCGCAATCAACACCGATGCGCAACATCTACTTCTAGCAGATGCACCAAAAAAGATACTGATTGGAAAACACCTCACAAGAGGACTTGGTGCAGGATCTCTTCCACAAGTAGGTGCAGAAGCTGCAACAGAAAGCGAACAAGATATTCGAGAAACCCTTGTTCCTTCTGATATGATTTTTATCACCTGTGGCCTTGGAGGAGGAACAGGAACTGGAAGTGCACCCGTTGTTGCACGTCTTGCAAAAGAAAGCGGTGCTCTTACTATTGGAGTTGTGACTCTTCCCTTCAGTGTTGAAGGCGCACTTAGAATGCAGAATGCCGATCAAGGACTTTCCCGGCTCAGAGAGACCTGTGACACTGTGATAGTAATACCAAACGATAAACTTCTTGATATCGCTCCAAACCTTTCACTTAATGCAGCATTTAAAGTAGCTGATGAAGTGCTCATGCGAAGCATCAAAGGGATAACTGAGATGATTACCAAACCAGGTATAGTCAACCTTGACTTTGCTGACCTTAAAACCGTCATGAAACGGGGCGGAGTAGCAATGATTGGACTTGGTGAAGCTGAAGGCGAAAACAAAGCACTCAATGCTGTCACCGAAGCACTCAACTCACCTCTACTTGAAGTTGATATCAGTGAAGCAACAGGTGCACTTGTCAACGTCACTGGTGGAGATGACATGACAATCTCAGAAGCCGAAAAAGTTGTTGAAGAGATTTACAACAAAATCGATCCAAATGCCCGTATCATCTGGGGAACAACCGTTGATCCTGAACTTAAAAGAAGCATCAGAGCAATGCTTGTTATCACTGGAGTAAAATCAAAACAGATTCTTGGACCAGGGCAACGAGCAAACCAGCGAGAAGAATTCGGAATTGATGTTGTCAGCTAAATGCTGACACAATTTTTCTTTTTTTTTACCCAAATCTTATTAAATTTTAATCGACCTTCTACTCACCGGCTCATCTCATGAAAAAAGAGGAAGAAAAAACTACGTGTGCTTACTGTGGCAAGAGCATTCACAAAATTGAGGCAGAGATAAATAATGGATATTGTAGTAAATGTGCTCAGACAAAAGAATGGAAAAAACTGCTCAAAGACGTTGATTCACTGCAAAAATAACACTACAAAAAAAACCAAACACAAAAGGGGGCAAATCCTTTATATATGACTTATTATTTGCCTCTTACACATCTTGTAGGTGAAAGGCCTTGAATAAAGAACAAAAAGGATTCATGGACAAAGCATGGGACTTGCAACATTCAATCGAGTCTCGACAAAAACGCATCGGAAAAGGAAAATATGGAAGAGTCCTTAAGATGGCTCGTAAACCAACAAACGAAGAATACGAGCGAACAAGCATGATCACCGGAGCTGCAATACTGCTTATTGGTGCAATCGGCTTTGTCATCTACATCTTAAGAGAACTCGCAGTACCTGCAATACTTTCTCTTTTCTAAAAATTGAAAAATTGCCTAATCATTTACTCGGTTGGACCACTATGCCAGATGATCTCGAAGATATCGCTGAAGAAAAAACGCTTATTCTAGCAATCAAAACACAAGTTGGAAAAGAACAAAACTGTGCAGACCTACTCAACAGCAGAGCTGAAAAACAAAAAGATCTTGACATCCCAAGTATACTTGTCACCCCTGAACTGCGAGGATATATCTTTGTTGAAACGTATGATCCTGAGCGGCTTAATCAAGTCATCAAGACCATCTCCTATGCTAGAGGAATACTTGACGGCGGAGACATACCAATCGATCAAATCGAACATTTCCTCACCCCTGCCTCAAGTGTTGCAAAAATCACTGAGGGAGATACTGTTGAAATGGTTGCTGGACCATTCCGTGGTGAAAAGGCAAAAATCACCCATATCGATTACTCAAAGGAAGAAATCACTGTGGAGCTTTTAGATTCCATGGTGCCGATTCCAATCACTGTACGAGGAGAGCAAGTACGCGTCATTAAAAGAAAAGAAGACGATGAAAAATAATTTGGAAGGTAGAAACACATGGCAGAAACAGTAGAAGCACTCGTTGAAGGTGGAAAGGCATCAGCCGGTCCTCCACTTGGCCCAGCACTTGGACCAATGGGTGTCAACATCATGGAAGTCATCAATACAATCAATGAAAAAACAAAAGATTTTGCAGGAATGAAAGTGCCTGTAAAAGTCATTATCAATCCAAAAACAAAAAGTTTCGAGATTGAAGTGGGAACACCTCCTGCTGCAAGTCTTATCCTCAATGAGATTGGATTAGATGGTGGATCTGGTAGACCCAACACAAAAAAAGTCGGGGATCTTAGTCTTGAACAGGCCCAAAAAATCGCCCGAATGAAAAGCGGGAATCTGCTTGGAGCTGACCTTAAAGCCAAGACAAAAGAGATTATTGGAACTTGCAATTCAATAGGTGTCACCGTCGAAGGTA
>Ga0207831_100527_pt1 | contig 12374 bp, 11 predicted proteins | sample TtanPargueraPR_7_FD_187741 | JGI IMG/M metagenome (GOLD analysis project Ga0207831, IMG submission 187741) | Aerobic enrichment media microbial communities from Bioluminiscent Bay, La Parguera, Puerto Rico - Tt and M1 (2) (SPAdes) | ecosystem: Environmental > Aquatic > Marine > Unclassified ... | reverse complement strand
AGCCTGAACGAAAAAGTGCGTGAACGTGAGGCTTCGCTCCGGGCCGAGAACGTTTCGCTTAAATACCAGATATCACGGAAGAGCAAAGGCTTGTACATGGTCGGTGACAGTAGCGCTATGACCGAAGTGCAACGCCAGATTCAAAAGGTGGCTCCCACCAAGGCCACGGTTTTGCTGCTGGGCGAATCCGGCGTTGGCAAGACTCTCATCGCACGGATCATTCACAGGTTGTCGGACCGCAAGAACCACGCGTTCATCAAGGTCAACTGTGCTTCCATTCCGGACAATCTCATTGAATCCGAGCTGTTCGGCGTAGAAAAGGGCGCCTACACCGGTGCGACGCACTCTCGCGCAGGACGGTTCGAAGAGGCTGATCATGGAACCATTTTTCTGGATGAGGTCGGTGAATTGCCGCTGGCTGTGCAAGCGAAGTTGCTTCGGGTGATTCAGGAGCGGGAGTTCGAACGGTTGGGCAGCGTCGTGACCCGCAGGGCGGACGTACGCATATTGGCTGCGACTAACAAGGATCTGGAACAGCTGGCTCAGAGCGGTGAGTTTCGCCCGGATCTCTATTACCGCCTCAATGTCTTTCCCCTCCGTGTACCGGCACTGCGTGAACGGAGCGGCGATGTTCCCGGCCTGCTCAATCATTTTCTGTCCAAGGTCTCCGAAGAGTACGGGCGCTCACTTGTATTTTCACCGGAAGCTTTGGATGCGCTTACCCGGCACCTGTGGCCGGGTAATGTCAGGGAAATGGAGAATCTCATCGAGCGGCTCGTCATCATGACGGAAGGCGGCAAGATCGCGGCCGACACGTTGGATATGTTTCTTGATCAGGGAGCGGCCCTCCCGGAGAACACGCGTGACCGGGAATTGCCGGAAGCGGGTTCGGAAAAGGTCTGCCCGCGGGCGTTGCATGAGATCGAACGGGCCGAAGTGATCAATGCCTTGCGGCGAAACGGGTGGATTCAGTACAAGGCTGCAAGTGCGTTGGGCCTGACACCTCGCCAGATGGGGTATAGAGTCCGCAAGATGGGGCTGGAGCCTCTTATCGCCCAGGGCCGCGCCAGTCTCAGAAAATAGAATTGGGCCTGACCTCGTCTTGAGGCCTTTGATAATCGGCACCACCTTTCTTGTAGTATGCTGCAAAATGTGGATATCGGACAGGCATCACCTGATCCGTTTTTGCGGTTTTGCCTAATATCCCATGTCAATACGGATACTCTTTGCCAGCAAGAAGGCCCCGCACGGCGGGGCCTTTCTCCGAGGAGTATCATGTCATGCCGTGCCGGGGAGCCGACAGGCATGTGCCACACTGTTTTTGTTATCCGCACCCAAGTCCGGTTCCGGCGCAACTGCTGCCGCCAATGCCGGCCTTTCTTGCTTTGTATACGTCCATGTCTCCCCCTGAATACAGGGTGTTCAGAGCATCCGCGATGGGCCCGGAGCATGTGTGCGCCGCTATTCCGGCCTCTTCAAGATACGTCTGGGGCTGCACCCCCATAGCGCTTGCCAGCACGGCGCGGCAATCCTTGAGGCTGATGGCCAGCTTTTCCCAGCGTTGCGGGCCGCATCCGGGGCGCGGTGCCATGCGTTCCTCTATCATGCGGTATCCGCCGCTGGTGTCACGCCCCCAAATCTGAAACCGTTCGGCCTCGCCGAGGTGACTGTTGACAAGTACGCCTTCGCGGCTGGCAACGGCAACATAGGGACGGGTTTGTTCCGGGCTTGCCGGCTTTATGCCGGAACATGCCTGCAACGTGCCACACAATGAACCGGACTGATCGTTCGCCAGCAGACCGACGGCATCGGCGCGGCAGCGTTTGCAATGTGTCATTTGGGCAATGTGTTCTCCTGCCGCTTTTCGCAACGGCAAGACCGTTTCCCTGCCCGGTTCCGGAAGATCTGCAAATTTGGTGTCTTCGCTGGGTTTGAGCGGAATAAGATTCTGGATGTCGGCTCCCAGTTCGGCAGCCTTTTGGGAAACTTTCACGACGTGTTCATCGTTGATGCCGGGAATGACAATGGTATTGACCTTGACCATGACCCCGCGAGCCTTGAGCCCTTTGATCGCTTCGATCTGGCGCTCAAGCAGCAGTCGCGCCCCCTGTTCTCCGCGGTACACCACGTTTCCGTCCTTGATCCATGAGTATATTTTCGCCCCGATTTTCGGGTCTACCGCATTCATGGTGATGGTCACGTGTGATACGTCCAGTTCTGCGATCTCATCCATGTACGGGGGAACGTTCAGCCCGTTGCTGGAAAGGCAGAAAATAAGTTCCGGGTGCTTTTGGCGCAAAAGGCGCATGGTTTCCAGTACCTCGCCCGCATTGGCAAAGGGATCACCGGGACCGGCTATGCCGGCAACGGTAATGCGCGGTTCCTTTTCCAGAACGGCGTCCATGTACACGGAAGCCTGAAAGGGCTTGAGTACCGCACTGGAAACGCCCGGACGCGACTCGTTGACACAGTCGTATTTACGGTTGCAGTAATTGCACTGGATATTGCACTTGGGAGCGACCGGAAGGTGCACACGGCCGCAACTGCCGGCGGCTTCCCTGTTGAAGCACGGATGTCTTGTCAGATCCTTCATGTTCTCTCCCTTTCTACAGGTATCCGTAGCCGATATGGGAATCGGCCTGTTTCTTTTCCAGAACCGCATTTACTATGCGGTCATACAGTTTTTGCGCGCCACCATAGCCGAGTATACGCAGCCGTTGCCCTCCGAAGCGGTCATGGATGGGGAAGCCCACTCGCACGAGGGGAACACCCCAATCCCGGCAGTATCGGTATCCCTTGCTGTGGCCGATAACCAGATCCGGAGCCAGTTCATCTGCCTGTTCGGCAATATCATGAAAATCAACGCCTTCACGGATAAGGGGCTGTTGACGAAGGTCACTTCCTACCTTGGCGATGGCGCCCGCGAGTTTTCCGGTTTTGGAACCGGTGGCCACGAGTATCGGCTGCACGCCGATTTCGGACATGAAAGCCACGAGTCCGACCACGAGATCTTCCTCGCCGTAGATAACCGCCCGCTTTCCCGAAATGTATTTGTGCCCGTCCACAAGAGCGTCCACCAACCTTCCACGGTCCATGAGATAACGGCGGGGAACGGATCTGCCGGAGGTCTTGGCAAGCACGTCCATGAAACGGTCCGTTTCCCTGATGCCGACCGGCATGCCGAGTCCGTGGCATGGCACGCCGTATTTGTTCTCCAGCGTGATTCCTGCCGTGGAGCCGGGAAGGCAACGGCCGAATTCTATGCTGCATGCGGCATTGGACATGGCCTGGATGCGCTCGACCGGCGTGCCGCCCGAAGGAATGGGCTCGTAGTCGAGCAGGGCCGGACCATCGAGTGTTTCTGAAATGTCAGGCAGGACTGTGACGTCCAGTCCAAAGTGCTCAAAGATATCTTTGAGATTGCGCACGTCCCCGGGAGAAACCATGCCGGGAAACAGGTTTACGCTTTCGGTCGTCTCAGTCTTTTCGAACACCAACTGGTCGGCCATGGCCTGCACGGCTCCGGTCCAGCCGTCCATGTGCGTTCCGTTGTAACTGGGGGTGGACACGTGCACGAGCTCAGGGAGGTCCAGATCACCGAATTCTTCCTTGAATTCGTGCAAGATGCCGGAAACATGGTCACCGATGGTTTCCGTAAGGCAAGTCGTGGCAACGCCCACCACGCGGGGTGAGTATTTTTTCATTACATTCAGCAGGCCCTTCTTCAGGTTGGGACCACCGCCGTATACGGCATGCTTTTCACCCAACGCCGAGGACGCGATATCCATGGGCTCGCGAAAATGGCTGATGATATACCGGCGCATGTAGGTTGCGCAGCCTTGGGAACCATGCAGGAACGGAACCGATTTTTCCACACCGCGAAAGGCCAGGGATGCGCCCAGCGGGGTGCACAGCTTGCAGGCGTTGGTTGTGGATACGTAATTCGTCTTACTCATGTTCCGCCTCCTTCTGTTCTCGTCTGGGCACGAATTTCCAAACCGGGCTTATGGCGGAGGTATGGATTTCGCGGGCAAAGTTGAACATGCCGACAAAACCTTCCAACGCTTCCTTGCGTTCATGGTTGTGGTCGCAGAATCCCACGCCCATCTTGAAGGCGATGGGGCGTTCCTTGACCCCGCCCACAAAGACATCCACGTCTTTTTCCTTGATGAATGCGGATAGCTCCAAGGGATTGGAGTCATCAACGATGATTGTTCCGGGATCGGTGATTTCTTCCAGCTCCCGGTAGTCCTCTTCCGTACCCGTTTGGGAACCGACCATGACCACCTGCATTCCCAGATGCCGGAAGGCCTTGATTAGTGAAAATGCCTTGAAAGCGCCGCCCACGTAGATGGCGACCTTCTTGCCCTCGAGATCTTTGCGGAATCGTGCCAGCTCAGGCATGAGCACTTCCAGTTCATCCCGTACGAGATTTGACGTCTTTGTCGTGATTTCCGGGTCAATGTCCTTGAAGTGGTCGGCAATGTAGTACAGGGAATCGGCCATGTCTTCGATGCCGAGATAGGAAACACGGATGTAGGGTACGCCGTATTTTTCTTCCATCATTTTAGCCAGATCGAGCGTTGCGCCGGAACATTGCACCACGTTCAGTGCCGCCCCGTGGCATCTGCGCACGTCGGCCACGCGGCCGTCGCCCGAGATGTTCGCCACAACCTCGACGCCCATGCGCTCAAGGTATTCGCGGATGATCCATATTTCCCCGGCAAGGTTGAAGTCGCCAAGGATGTTGACGGAAACAGGGGATATGTCCGAGGTGTCTCCGGTTCCGACCAGTCGGAACATGGCTTTGCATGCGGCATTGTAGCCCTCGCGCTTGCTGCCCTTGAAACCTTCGGATTGTACCGGCAGGACCGGAATGCCTTTTTTTTCACTCATCGTGCGGCATACGGCTTCGAGGTCGTCACCGATAATACCGACGATGCACGTGGAATAGACGAAGACAGCCTTGGGATCATGGCGGTCAATGAGTTCATCCAGTGCGGCTTCCAGTTTTTTCTCTCCGCCGAAGATGACGTCTTTTTCCTGAAGGTCCGTTGAAAAGGAGAGTCTGTGCAGTTCCGGGCCGCTGGAAAGCGACCCGCGAATGTCCCATGTGTATACGGCGCATCCTATGGGGCCATGGACCAGATGGAGGGCATCCGCGATCGGATACAGCACCACGCGGGAACCGCAGAATACACAGGCCCGCTGGCTTACCGCTCCAGCGAGGGAATCCCTGTTGCAGGCCATTTCGATGGGCCCTTGGCCCGTGCGGTGCACTTGCCCCTTTCTTTCTTCCAATACTGCGGCGGTTTCACATTTCATATCCGTTCCTCCGGAAGTATGCGCTGTGCGAGGCAGACCATGTTGGTCCGCTCCCAGCCCATACGGCTGTAAAATTTCAATGCCGAGCTGTTGTTCCTGTCCGCCAGAAGCTGCATGCGCGTTGCACCGTTTTGTTCGGCCCATTGCCGCACCGCATGTATGAGTTCTTTTCCAATGCCTTTGCCTCGCCAATCTTCCAGCACCACCACATCTTCAATAAGTACGGACGGAGCGCCTTCTGCTGTGGAAATGTTGAGCTGCCCCGAGCACATTCCCACCACGCGAGTCTCAATCTGGGCCACGAATACCGTGCGGGACTTGCCGTCAAGCATCGCTTCCAGGCCGCGCCGTTGCTTTTCTGGATCAATGCTGAAGTCATTTTCAATGGAAAAGAGTATGCGCAGCAGTTCGCTCATTTCCGGCATATCTTCGTGCCGTGCGGTCCTGATGGTGATGGCTCCCGGCATTTTGGTCCTCAGGAAATCAGGTAGTCGGTAGCAGGTTCGCCGTCTTCGATGCCGTCGAGAATCGTATCGATGGCGTCTTCGCTATCCACGCCCTTGAACCACCAGTTTTCGGGTTGGACCACCATAACCGGTCCCTGCTCACACATCTTGAGACAGCCGGTTGCGACCACCTGCATGTCGAGTCCCCGGTCAAGGATTTCCTCCTCGATGTACTGGAGGAATCCGTTGGTCTGCTTGTGGCAGATGCCTTTGGGGTCGCCGTTGACGCGAAAACTCTGGCAAACAAGTATCTGTCGTTCCGGTGTGGCCATTGTATTCTCCTTTGTGTGTTGATTTTTTTAGGACTGCCGTCCGCATCCGGGCTTCTTCCCACCAAAAAGATTATCCACGACTCCGGCTACATCGCAGTCCGTGATCAGAACCCGTAGCCCGGAATTGCCGAGTACCTGTCGGGGGCGTTCTCCTGCACTGGTGACGAGCACCGCAAAACAGTCCCCGAGGATTTCGGCCAGTTCATTCCATCGATCGTCTCCATGACCGGACTCCGGTGCTGCCCGTGTTTCCAACAGGACCGGAAGTCCGTCTTCACGAGGCCCATAGACCAGAAAGCAGGCGGCATGGCCGAGATGGATGTCCACTTCCATGCCCCCGACGCTGGCAACCGCAACGTTCGGGCGTTCGGGAGTGGGGCGTGGCAGCGTGGCCGCCGAAGTGAAGGCGTCTTCACATTTGGATTCGGGAACATTGCTGCCCACAAGATCCTTTCCGCAGTTCCCCCATTCAGGCATCAGTGCCATGTGTTTGGCGGCAATCCGCGCCAGTTTTTTCATGAGTTCCTTGCTGGGGGCCGATATGGAGTCATCGGGATTGGATACCACGGGCGTCACGGACATGATGTCCGCGCCGAGGGCCGCTACGGATCGAGCGATTTCTTCTACGTGTTCGTCATTGATGCCCGGAAAAATCGTGGTGTTGACCTTGACGGTCAGCCCAGCCTTTTTGAGTACCGTTATGGCCTCGGCCTGTGCATTGAGCAGCAGATGTGCAGCTTCCTGCTTTGGCAGGGTATGCGTTCCGGGCCGAATCCATGCATATATTTTTTCGGCTATTTCCGGGGCCACGGCATGGACTTCCACCGTTACATGGGAAAGGCCGAGCTTTGCGAGATCCTTGCTACATTCTGCCGCCCCAAGGCCGTTGGTGGACACGGTCAGCGGCATATCGGGGTGGGCCTTGCGAACCTCCTGCAATGTTTTCAGGGTGGCTTCCGGCACTGCCAGTGGTTCGCCAGGCCCTGTCACGCCGACGATGCCCACGTGAGTTCCCTGAGCCAGTACGTGGTCGAGATAGGCGAGCGCCTCCTCGGGAGCGAGTACTTTTTTGGGCATGTCGGACGCCCCTGACATGAGTCTGGTGGTCGTTTTCGGAGCCACGGGCAGATGCAGCCTTCCAATGCTGCTGCGTGCGTTCGGGGCGAAGCACGGATGATTTTCAACGGAACTTGCGGATTTGGTCATGACTGCACCTGCCTGTGGCGTGGGTTGATCGGATTAAAGCACCAGTTCGAATGTTTCTTCAGGATCGTCACGGTCCTTGCGGTCGAGCAGAGCCATGAGGATTTTTTCCAGAAGCCGGAGGCCGCCCTTGTATCCCACGGTGGGGAAATACTGGTGGCCGACTCTGTCCAGAATGGGGAAGCCCCAGCGTACAAAGGGAATGTCCTCGTCCCTGGCGATGTACTTGCAGTAGGTGTTGCCGATGATCAGATCCACGGGATCGTTCTTGATCCACTGGTGCAGCAGGAACATGTCTCCCGCAGCTTTCACATTTACCTCGAACGGCATGTCCGCGGTCAGCTCCCTGATACGCTTTTCGAACTTCTTGCCGGGCGTACCCGTAACGATGTGCACCGGGCACATGTCGATGGACACCAGGAATTCGGTCATGGCGATGAGTTGATCCGGGTCGCCTACCAGCGCGACTTTCTTGTTGTAGAAGTACTGGTGCATGTCCGACATCATGTCCACGAGCTGGCCGCGTTCGTGGGCAACCTCATCAGGAACGGTCACGCCGGCCGCAATGCGCAGCGCGTCAATGAACCTGTCCGTTGCCGAAAGGCCAAAGGGCATGTCCAATACCTTGCAGGGCACTTTGTGGGTTGAATCCAGCCAGCGTGCCGCGTCAGCGGAACACCATTCGCCGAGGGCCAGCGTGCCCACTGCGTCGCCGGTAGATTTCAGCTCGGTCATGGTGGTCCCCCCTTCGGGGAACATATGGTATTCGCCGGAAAGCGGTCCGTTGAGTACGCCGGAAGTGTCCGGGAAGAGCGTGATGTCCACGCCGACAAGAGCTGCCAGCCGTTTGATTTCTTCCATGTCCGACGGTTCCACCCAACCGGGAATTACATTGACCTTGCCGTTCTTGGTGCCGGTTTTCTCGGCCTGCATGGCCATGGATTTGACCATGTTGGAGAAGCCGGTGACGTGGGAACCGACGTAACTTGGAGTCGATGCGCCGATCACATGCTTGCCCTCAGGGATTTTTCCGTCCTTGGTGGCTTTTATGGTGATCTGTTTCAGGTCGTCACCGATGGTTTCGGAAAGACAGGTCGTATGTACGGCGATTACTTCCGGTTCGTAGACCGAGAAGATGTTGTTGATGGCCTGTATGAGGTTTGCCTGCCCACCGAAGACCGAGGCCCCTTCGGTGAAGGAACTGGTAGCTGCGGAAATGGGCTCCTTGTAGTGGCGCGTCAGTGTGCTGCGATGATAGGCGCAACACCCTTGCGATCCATGGCTGTGCGGCAGGCAACCGTGGATACCCAGTGCTGCGTACATGGCCCCAATGGGCTGGCATGTCTTGGCCGGATTTATGACCAGCGCGTCACGCTCTGTTATCTCTTTCGGAGTATGTCTCAGTAACATTTCGTCATCCTTTTTTCAGGCTTTGGTAATCCGTCATTCCCAGACGTACGTTGCCGAGAGTTCGGGGTTCTCCTGCCACGGCGCTTTCATGTAGCCCCAGATTTTGCTGTTCACGAGGCGGTCGATTTCCTTGTAGAAGTTCTTTGCACCCCGGAATCCTGCATACGGACCGCCGGAATCGTAACTGTGCAGCTGCTTCATGGGCACGCCCAACTTCTGTATGGAGAATTTTTCCTTGATGCCTGCGCAGAAGATGTCCGGCTTGAGGATTTCCACCAGCTTTTCGGCTTCGTATTGGTTCAGGTCGTCAATGATGATGGTTCCCTTGTCCATGTCAGTGACCAGTCCGTCATAGTGCTTGAATTTGAATCCAGCTTCTTCAAGCTTGCCCAGTTCCGCTTCCGGTTTGCGCGGATTGTAGCGTTCGGGATCGGCCTCGATTTCCAGCTCTTCGATGTTGCGGCTGTCCGCGTCCACTTTGAGGTTGGGAATAACCTGCCGGCCTTCGTAATCGTCGCGGTGCGCAAATTCGTATCCGGCAGAGAGTGTACTCATGCCGATCTCGGCAAACAGTTCCTGATAATGGTGTGCCCTTGAGCCGCCCACAAAGAGCATGGCGGTCTTGCCATCCGTGCGCGGCAGAACATCGTCGCGTACGGCTTCCACACTGGGCATTTCCTCGGCGATCACGGCCTCGACCTGGTCGATGAGTTTCTTCTCACCGAAGTACTGGGCTATTTTGCGCAAGGACTTTGCCGTGGCCTTTGCTCCGATGAAGTTGACCTTGATCCATGGGATGCCGAATTTTGTTTCCAGCATATCCGCCACGTAGTTGATGGAACGGTGGCACATGACACAGTTCAGGTCGGCCTTGTGCGCCGAGGCAAACTGGTCGTATGTGGAGTTGCCCGAGAACGTGGCGATATTGGTGATGCCGCATTTTTTCAGGACGCGATCTATCTCGAAACCATCACCGCCGATGTTGTATTCGCCCAGCAGGTTGATTTTGTATTCGCCGGCCTTTTCTTCATCGTTTTCACCGACCACATGCTTGAATATCTGGTTATTGGCGATGTGATGTCCGGCGGACTGGGAAACGCCCTTGTATCCTTCACAGCTGAATGCGAAGACGTTGCAGTCGCCAAATTTTTCGCGCATTTTTGTGGCCACGGCATGGATGTCGTCACCGATCAGGCCCACCGGGCAGGTTGCGAAGATGGCGATGGATTTGGGATGGAAGGTGTCGTAGGCTTCCTGTATGGCCTTTTCCAGCTTCTTTTCTCCTCCGAAGATGATGTCTTCGTCATGCATATCCGTGGAGAAGCAGTAGTTCATGTAGTTTTCCGCGCCTTCGGCTGAGGCGTCGGTCTGGTTACGGCGCGTAAGCCATGAGTAAAAACCGCAGCCGATGGGCCCGTGCGTTATGTTCACAAGGTCGCGGGTCGGCCCGAGGATAACGCCCTTGCAACCTGCGTAGGTACACCCGCGCATGGTGATGATGCCGGGTACCGTGCGGACGTTCGCCACGATTTCGGGAGCTTCGTTGTCGTTGGCCTCATTGATGAGGATCTGCTTGGCGCGCTTGCGGGCCACCTTGGGCGGATACTTCTTGAGAAGTTCTTCCTTGATGTCTGTGGGCGTCCACTGCACCATTTTCTTTTTGGTCGTTGCCATTTTTTCCCTCCCGGTTAGAGAATGGACTTGGCTCCGGCCTCGCCCGTGCGGACGCGAACAGCGTCTGCCATGGGCAGGACAAAGACCTTTCCGTCACCGGGCTTGCCGGTCTGGTTCGTTTCAATGATTGCCTGGACGACATCCTCGACATCCTCGTCGGGCACAACTACGGTCACCATTCGTTTGGGATACAATTTTCCCTTTTCGCCGAGCAGTGCCGCAGCTTCCTCGAAGCCGTCTTCGGCCCCTTCCAGAACCTTCGAGTTGACGAATCCCTTGCCGCGTCCCTGCGCCTCATGGGCGAAGAAGGCATCCACACCGGCTTCGGTCAGCGCCTTTTTGGTGCGGTTCATCATGTTCATGCGGACAACCGCGATCACTTCCTTCATGTCGCGCTCTCCATGGCTTCTTCGGCAGGCTCCTTCACCCCCGAACTGATGGTGTAGACATCGCCGACATCGCTGACGAAGATCTTGCCGTCGCCGAAGGCACCCTTGGTACCGGAACGGGCGGCATCCATGATGGTGGAAATCACGAAGTCCTTGTCCGTTGCCGGAACCACGCTCATGAGCATGGTTTTGGGGATTTCGTCGTAGGTCACCTCGCCTATTTTGATGCCGCGCTGTTTACCCCGGCCAGCCACTGAATACTTGGTTACGGCCGGGAACCCGGCGTCCATGAGGGCGGCGAGAACCTGATCCGCTTTTTCGGGCCTGACAATTGCTCTGACCATGATCATCGTGCTTTTCTCCCTTTTTTAGCTTAGTCCCTAGGCGGCCATAAGACCGAAATCCAGAAGCAGCTGTTCGAGTTCCTCGATCTCCAGCGGAGTGGGGATGACGAACATTTCGTTTTCGTCGATGGCTTTTGCCAAGCCTCGATATTCATTGGCCTGCGGAACTTCGCCGTCCCATTCTATGACCGTTTTGCGGTTGATTTCCGCACGCTGTACATCGTTGTCGCGAGGTACGAAGTAGATCATCTGAGTGCCGAGTTTTTTGGCCAACTCTTCGATCATTTCCCTTTCGTTATCAACGTTACGTGAGTTGCAGATCAGTCCGCCGAGACGCACGCTGCCGGACTGGGCATATTTCATGATGCCTTTGCAGATGTTGTTGGCCGCGTACATGGCCATCATTTCGCCGGAACAAACAATGTAGATTTCCTCAGCCTTGCCGTCGCGGATGGGCATTGCGAACCCGCCGCAGACAACGTCGCCGAGAACGTCGTAAAAAGCGTAGTCAAGCGCCTCGGATTCTTCATAGGCACCAAGGTTTTCAAGCATGTTGATGGAAGTGATGATGCCACGGCCAGCACAGCCGACTCCCGGTTCGGGACCACCGGATTCCACACACCACGTATCACCGAAGCCCGGCTTGCGGATATCTTCAAGCTCAACGTCTTCACCCTCTTCGCGGAGGGTATCGAGAACCGATTTCTGAGCCAGACCGCCCAACAACAGGCGGGTGGAGTCAGCCTTGGGATCGCAGCCGACAACCATAACTTTTCGACCCAATTCCGTGAGGCCCGCCACAGTATTCTGTGTGGTGGTGGACTTTCCGATGCCGCCTTTTCCGTAAATGGCTACTTTCCTCATTGTGTTCCCTCCGGGACGTTTTGAAGTTTGTTGTCTCTCTTAGGGCAACCCTCGTGCCAAAACGTTGCGATATGGAATAATAGCCTGTATTTATTGATTATATGCAGTAATTTCTGTCGTGGCGTTTGAGTTGCCAAATACGTGCAGTCTACAATGTGGAATCTACAATTTTGTCGTTTGCGACACATTGGTATGCGTTTTTTTTCTGTTCGGATGGAAACGGATGCATAGTGATTGCAGGGTATTGGGAAAGAAGGGATTGAATGGCACTTTTTATGCTTTCGCACATATCATGATTATGAACGACAACGGAAAAGGAATCGGCCATGTTGATAGACACGACATTGCGTGAGGGAGCACAGTTGTACGGTGTGAGTTTTTCGCCGG
>Ga0207831_100526_pt1 | contig 12423 bp, 11 predicted proteins | sample TtanPargueraPR_7_FD_187741 | JGI IMG/M metagenome (GOLD analysis project Ga0207831, IMG submission 187741) | Aerobic enrichment media microbial communities from Bioluminiscent Bay, La Parguera, Puerto Rico - Tt and M1 (2) (SPAdes) | ecosystem: Environmental > Aquatic > Marine > Unclassified ... | reverse complement strand
GAAAACAGCGGCTGAACAGGCCCGTTTGCTGCTCCGCCGCGCACGTCGCGCAGTTTCCACGGCCAAGGATTTGGGCCGCAACCGGATTTTCGCCTATGCGGATATTCTGGAAAAGGGCGGCAGGCTTTTGGAAATGTTGCCCATGGGCCGCATGGCAGTGAGCCTTGGCGAGAACGTTGGCGCACGGGTGGGCCAGCGTTTTTTGGTCAGTTCACCCCGTTCCCGGCAGCTTGCCACAGCTTCCATTACCGAGGACGAACCACTTTCCGGCCGCTATCCCACGTTGTACAAAGGTGAAGCCGTACTCATTGAAGTGCAGGAAGAAATGGCTTTCGCCGAGCTGCTCTATGCCGGTGATCCCGCGTTTCCCGTTGGTGCAGGGGACCGCCTGCGGCTTGTTGCAGAACACGAGAGTATTTTCGAACCACGAACAGAATCGGACGACATGACAAGAAAGGAAGCCTCCACAGGGCTTTACGTATATAGAGATTTTATTTCCCAATTCGAAGTCGCTCGCCAGTCCCAATCTCGATTCGGGCTTGTCCTGGTGCGGTTGCAGGATGAGCCGGGCGAACAGCCCGGAACCTATCAGGACTTCATGGATTCCATGGCCCGGAGTATCCGGGAGCAGGGAGCTGCGGTTTTTGGCGGGACTTCTCTGGCCGGGCGGTATGGGCTTGGCGGCGTGATTTTTTATGTTCCCGGTGCGGACGATGCGCAATTGCGTGAAGACATTGCCGAGTTGGAACGCAGAGCCTCCGAGCATTTGGAGATCAATGTGGCCATGGGCGGGGCCGTGTTCCCGTTCCTCAACTTCCAGCGTACCGACATGCTGGAAAATTGCCGCAAGGCACTCGACCATGCTTCGCTTCTGCCTGAGCCGTGCGTGGCTGTTTTTGATTCCGTATCCATGAACCTTGCCGCGGACCGTCTGTTTACGGACGGCGATATCTACGGCGCTGTGGAAGAATACAAGTTGGCGCTTCTGGCAGACGAACGGAATATTCTGGCCCGTAACTCCCTGGGTATCTGTTATGCGCAGCTTGGCCGTCTTGCCGAGGCCCGGCAGGAATTTGCCGCCGTGCTTGAAAGCGATCCCACGGACACCATGGCCTTGTACAATCTTGGTTGGGCGTACCATCGCCTCGGGAGGCTGGACAAAGCCCGTGTGGCCTATGAAGAATGCCTTGAGCAGGATAGCGAACACGTGTTCAGCATGATTCGTCTCGGCAACCTCGCCGAGCGGGACAAGGATTACGATGCAGCCTTGAGCTGGTATTCCGGTGCGCAGGATCTGCCGGGCGGTGAACGGCTGGTGCTGCGCTCCATGGCCCGGGTTTATTGCGCCAAGGGCGATCACGAACAGTGCCGCGAATATTTGCACCTTGCATTGAATGCCAATCACAATGACGATCAGGCCATGCATATGCTGGCAGGCTTGTATCTGGAAACCGGCGAGGATCCGCAGATAGCCGAGGTTCTGGCCCGGCAGAGTGCTGCTCTGAACCCGGGACGGGACGAATATTGGGAAACGCTTGTTCGCGCTTTGCTCGAACAGGGCAAGGAAGAAGAAGCCCGGAAAGTCCGAGGCAGGGCTTCCGGCTAGAACCTGTCTGCATTTTTACTGTTTAAAATTTCACTTTATCGTGCGTTATCAGATTTTTTGATGTTCTATGCCGTTGACGATACCTTCCCCTCTATGTATTTGTCTGCTTCAATCGAAAATGAAAACTAGATTCATTTTCATAGACAAATGTGGAGGATCAATGATGAAGCGTATTGTATTGTTTGCTGTTGTTTTGTGCGTTCTGATGGCGTCCGTTGCGGCGCAGGCACATGATATGTGGCTTGAAAAACGGGGCGATCGCGTCTGGCTGCTGTATGGTCATCCGGGCGCAACGGATCCGTATCCCACTTCCCGCATTACCGCCATGACCGGCATCACCCCCAACCAGTGGAAAGTTGAGCTTGAGCCTGTGTACCACAAGGGCATGGCCTTTGCGCACCTCAATGACGAATTCTCGATGGTTACCATCGATTTCGACAACAAGTACTGGTATCATACCGAGGAAGACGGTTGGCGCAACTTCATGGCTCCACAGGAAGTTTGCGGAAAGATTCTGGACGAGGGCCTTTCCTACAAGTTGTCCAAGGAGATTGTTGCCTGGCAACCGTTTATGGCCAAGCCCATTGGCATGCGCACAGAGATTGTGCCCCTGAAGGATCCGACCAAGATGAAGGAAGGGGACAGTTTGCCGGTTATGCTCTATTTCGAGGGCAAACCCATGCCTGTTGAAGGTGCCCGCGTTTCCAAGACGTCCGATTCACATATCGAGCATCCCGAAATGATGAACCTGAAAGGTTCCAAGCCTGTTATGGTCAAAGTTGGGCCTCCTGGCCGCCAGTTGATTATCGGCAAATATGAGAAGCGTCTGAGTGACACCAAGCGTGTCTGGTTTGCCTTCTCCATGAGCTTTACCACCAAAAAGTAAGTAAATCTATTATCGTGCCGGGGACGTTTGGCGTTCCCGGTTTTTTTTGAAAGGAGATATTGCCATGAAAAAATCAGGAATTGCCTTGGCGGTTTCGTTCGCCCTGCTTGTATGCCTGTTCTGCGTTTCAATCGCCTTTGCCCATTCCGCCCTGTGCACATGCGCGGACAACGGAGACGGAACCGTGACCTGCGAAGGCGGTTTTTCGGACGGCTCCTCGGCTGCCGGGGTAAAGGTCTTCGTGCGTGACGGCTCCGGCAAGGCGCTGGTGAGAGGCAAAATGGACGAGGACAGCGAGTTCTCATTCAAAAAGCCGGAGGATTACTACACCGTGACCATGGACGCCGGTCCCGGGCATCAGGTGGAAATCAACGGAAACGATATCGTGGAGTAGCACCGCTCTGCGGCGCGATTATCCTGCCGGGGCAAAGGCCTGACTGACAATGGCTTTTGCCTCGGCTTGTATTTTTTCGAGATGTTGCCTGCCCTTGAAGCTCTCCGCATAGATTTTGTAAATGGCTTCGGTGCCGGAAGGACGCGCCGCAAACCAGCCGTTTTCGGTGGTTACCTTGAGACCTCCGATAGGGGCGTTGTTGCCCGGCGCGTTGGTCAATATGTCCTTGATGGGATTTCCGGCGAGTTGGTCTGCCGTGATCATGGCTGGAGTGAGTGAGGCGAATGCCGCTTTTTGCTCGGGGGTAGCCGGGGCATCCATTCGTTCATAGACAGGAGAACCGTGCCGCTCTTCGAGTGCCGCGTAAAGCTCCCCGGGATCGCGGCCTGTTTGGGCCGTAATTTCTGCAGCCAGCAGGTCCATGATGATGCCGTCCTTGTCCGTGGTCCAGACAGAACCGTCCTTGCGCACGAAGCTCGCTCCGGCAGATTCCTCGCCGCCGAAAGCGCATGTCCCCTCGGAAAGTCCCTGAACAAACCATTTGAAGCCGACCGGCACTTCATGCACCTTTCGTCCGAGACCCTCGGCCACCCTGTCGATCATTGAGCTGGACACCAGGGTTTTGCCGATAGCCGTGTTTTTGTCCCAGCCCGAGCGGCTGCGGTACAGATAGTCCACGGCTACGGACAAATAGTGGTTGGGGTTGAGCAAACCCGAGCTGCGGGTCACGATGCCGTGGCGGTCGTAGTCCGGGTCGTTGCCAAAAGCGATGTCGAAATCGTCCTTGAGCCGGATCAGGGAAGCCATGGCATAGGGCGATGAGCAATCCATGCGGATTTTTCCGTCCTTGTCCACGCTCATGAAGGAAAAAGCCGGATCAACCCGGTCATTGGTCACGGTAAGGTTCAGACGGTATATTTCGGCAATGGGCGCCCAGAAATCGATTCCTGCGCCACCCAGCGGGTCCACGCCGATTTTCAGCCCATGGGCTGAAATGGCCGGCATGTCCAGTACGTTTTTCAAGTCATAAACATAGGGCAGCACGAAATCATGCTCTTTTACGCAGTCGGCCATGAGCGCACGGGGGTAGGGTATGCGTTTTATGGAGTCGAGCCCCAAAGCCAGCAATTGGTTGGCCCGATCCTGAATAGCCTTCGTGGTCTTGGCGTCAGCCGGTCCTCCGTGGGGAGGATTGTACTTGAAGCCGCCGTCCCGTGGCGGGTTGTGCGATGGCGTAATGACAACGCCGTCCGCCTGTGAAGCATTGTTCCTGTTCCATGTCAGGATGGCATGGGAAACCACCGGGGTGGGAGTATAGCCCATTCCTTCCTGTATGCGGGTTTCCACGCCATTGGCTGCCAGCACCTCAAGCGCCGTGCTCAGGGCCGGTTCGGAAAGGGCGTGGGTGTCCTTGCCCATGAACAGGGGACCGTCGATGCCCCGACTTGCGCGATATTCACATATGGCCTGTGTCGTGGCCACGATATGGGCTTCATTGAAGCTGCCGTCAAGGGAACAGCCCCGGTGTCCGGATGTTCCGAAGCTGACCTGCTGTGCCGGATCCTCCGCATCGGGCGCATTCAGGTAGTAGGCGGAAACGAGCCGGGGAATATCGGTAAGCAGCGATTGCGGAGCCGGTTTTCCGGCCAGTTCGTGCAGGGCCATGTGGTGCCTCCGGAAAAAGTGTGATGCGGAATCTGTGTCGTACCGGGCAGAGTATGGCGTAAACCGCTGGTCACGACAAGGGAACGTGGATGATAATAAGCCACTTTCGGTTATTTCATGGAATTCAGGCGCTGGATACGTTGCAGTACGGGCGGATGTCCGTATCCCAGCCATACCGTCAACCAATGGGGGGTCAGATTGGAAAGGCTGTCCGTGGACAGGCGCTTCAAGGCCCGAACAAGCGCGGCCGGATTCCCTGTGGTTTTCGCGGAAAAGGCGTCCGCCTGGAATTCATGGCGACGGCTCATGGCACTGGTCGCAAGCGAAAGGCAAAAGGATAGTGGCGTGTAGAGTAAAACGAGAAAAACGAGCCCTGCATAGAGGCTCACGTGTTGCATGTTGAAGGCGTCGAACAGGGCCGGGTTGTTCAGGAAAAGGCTCATGAAATAGAAGATGATTCCTGTCTGGAGCACAGAAACCAGCAGTCGTTTTTTGATGTGCCCGAGGCGTGCGTGCCCCATTTCATGAGCCAGCACAGCCACGATTTCATCCGTACTGTGCCGCTCCATGAGCGTGTCGAACAGGGCAATGCGCTTGGTGTGCCCGAATCCGGTAAAGAAAGCATTGGCCTTGGTGGAACGTTTTGATCCGTCCATGACAAAGATTCCGCTCAACGCATAATTCTGTCCATGGGTGTATTCTTCGATGGCCTCGCGCAGTTCGCCGGATTCCAGCGGCGTGAATTTATTGAAGAGTGGCAAGAGCCATTGGGGAGCGATGTAGGAGAGGAGCAGTGAAAAAGCCACGGCAAAACCCCAGCACCACAGCCATGCGTAGGAGCCTGTGGCTTGCAGGAACCAGAGAACGACCGCCAGCAGGACTCCGCCGATTACCGCGCCGAGTATTAGCCCCTTGATTTTATCGGCAACAAAGGTTCCTACTGTTGTCTTGTTGAAGCCAAAACGTTTTTCCAGAATAAATATATGATATATATCCGAAGGCAGACCGACAATGGAGGATAGGAGTACCAGTGCGCCGCAGTAGAGAAGGCCTGTGGCGATCGGTCCCAATCCTGCGGAGCGGACCAGAATGTCAAGCCCGTTGAAGCCGTTCAGGGCGATGAACGCCAGAAGCAGGATCAGGGAAATTGTGTCGGCGATGTTCTGGAAGCGCATGTTGGCTCGGGCATATTCCTGGGAACGGGCATATTGCGCCGCGTCCGTTACATCCGCGAATTCAGGCGGAAGCTCTGGCGAAAGAGCCTCGGTATTGAGTCGGCGGGCTATCAGGTTTAACAGGTATACACCGATGAGGGATGCGATAATTATAGCGAGGAAGAGGTTCATGGCATATGTCCGGTGATGATGGTTGTGCCCGTCTGTTGTTTTGCGGCGAACTGGCCGGGCTGCTCAGATGTGGGCATGCTGACGGATGCATACGCTATCCGCTGACCCGCCGTGCGTCAATCAAGGACGTTGTGGAAGCGCTGGGTGTTCCGCATACCGAGATTTACGGGATTCTTGCGGATGATACGCCGTGCGGTTTCGATATGTTGCTGCAACCTGGACAGGAGGCATCGTTGCTTCCTGCGGATATGGCACAACCCTGGCCTGTTGACGTGACCCGTTCCACGCTTTTGCGTCCAGTCCCCTTGTCCGTATTGCGTTTTGTGGTGGATGAAAACGTGGCCCGATTGGCCATGCTTTTGCGTGCTATGGGTTTTGATGCGGCCTATGATCGCAATTGGGACGATGCGTATATTGCCAATTTGGCCGCAGAGGAAGATCGTTTTGTTCTTTCGGCAGATCGGGCGCTGCTCAAACGGTCAGGTATCGTTTGGGGGCGTCTGGTGCGTAGTCGAAATCCGGATGGTCAGCTGGCCGAGGTTGCAAGGCTTTTGGACATCAAACGTGCCCCGGCAATGTTTCGGCGTTGCCTACGGTGCAATGTGGCGACGGAATCAGTTGAAAAAAATGAAATTATAGATTTTTTGGAGCCGAAAACAATACGCTATCACAATACGTTTCGCCGTTGTCCGAAGTGTGGGCGCGTGTATTGGCCGGGTTCGCATCAGCAATATTTTTCGCGCCGAATTGAGGCGTTGGGAATTACATCACGGTGAAAATCTTGTGATCCGAAACCCTTGTGGTTTGCATTCTTGATAAAAGAAGAATACTTGGGTACGTTATAAATAGTTCTCTGCGAATAGGGGTGGGAATTAATGAGTGTGAATGCCAAATCCATTCGGGAAGACATAGCGCGGGCACGCGCCTATGCTGCCAAAAATGATTATCTCAAAACGCTTGCATGTCTTGCGCGCGCGGTGAACGGCGTTACCGGCAGCAAGGTCTTTGGCCGTGAGAAATTTGAGGTCCAGGCTCTTTTGGAAGAGGCCATCAAGGATCTCAACGGCATGAAGATGATTCGTAAGCTGTTTCCCAACGGCCTTTCATATGTGCGGGGGAAGGAAAAGGTTTTCTACCAAACGCTCAGGCGGTTGCACGACAAACTCAAGGAAGCTATCGAAAAATCGAGAATAGCCCGGCAGCGCAAACGGTTGAGCGTTCTGGACGACAATCTTATCAAGGCACAGGATCTCATCCGCAACGGCGATGCTATTGAAGCCCGCAAGATATTCCGCAAGGCGTCGGAGTATTACACGGACATTGACGGTCTTGATTCCGATATCGGAACGCGGTTGCTTATGGGCGGTATGCCGGGCGAGGCCGTGGAATATCTCAAGCGCGGCCTGGATCGCAATGGCGGTGACCAGCGTGCGCACAGCGGACTGATTGCCGCATTTGAGGCTTTGGGCGAGATGGATAAGGCTGCGGACGCGGTCAAGGAAGCGATGCGTCGGCTGGGCGGATCCGAAAGCCTGATGCTCAAGTTGGCCAAGATCAGTTTTGCCAGACGGGACTGGGTCGAGGCGCATCGGCAGGCAAGCGGTGTGCTGGAGCGCAACCCTCTCAATGCGGACGCCAAAAAAATCGCCAAGCGCGTGGAACCGAAGATTTTCAGTGCCACCGATAAAAAATCCAAGGGCGGCCCGATCAAGCTTGATTTGTAGTTTTTTTAGCCCGAAATATAGAAAGGCCCGCGTTCCTTACGGTTCGCGGGCCTTTTTTCCGACCGGGTCGCAACACCACCAGACAATGTGCCGGGACCATCCCGGCATTTAGTTTCTTCCCATGACAGGAAGCCGGTCAGAAATATCAATTCTTGTGTCAATGATCTTTGGCTGTCCGGGAGCTGTTCCCCCGTGCCGTGAATATCTTTTTGTCCATTCCAACTAAGATGTCCAATATCTTTTTACATCATGATCAATATGTATTATGTATTGATCATGGAGCTGAGACATTTACGATATTTTATTGCCGTGGCCGAGGAACTGCACTTCGGAAGAGCGGCCAAACGGCTGCATATTGCGCAACCTCCCCTGAGCCAGCAGATACGTCAGCTGGAAGAGGAAATGGAAGTCCAGCTGTTTGCGCGCACCAGCCGAAGCGTGAAGCTGACTCCCGAGGGGGAGCTCTTCCTGGTGGAAACGCGGCGATTGCTGGCAGGCCTTGAACGGGCTGTGGACAAGGCTCGTGATATGGCATTGGGCAAGCAGGGCAGTCTTGCTGTAGGCTTTATGGGGCCGGCAGCCCTGAGTCTGCTGCCGGAAGCGTTGCGCGTATTCCGGCGCGATAACCCGGATGTCCGTCTGGATTTGAATACGGCGGCGAGTCGCGATCAATTGAGCATGCTGCGAACAGGGCGAATGGATGTGGCCTTTGTGCATGCCCGGGAGAGCGATGTAGAGGAATTCCCTTCCCGGCTTTTTCTGCGGGAGTCATATGTGCTGGCCGTCCCGGCGGGGCACAGACTGGCCAACTACGCAACTGTCAGCATTGACGAGTTGCAGGGGGAACCCATGATCTTCTATCCACGCCATTTGATGCCGCATTTGTTCGATAACTTTATTGGCTGTTTCAACCGTGCCGGGTTCAGTCCCAACATCGTGCAGGAATCCAACTCGGAACAAAGTACAATCGCGTTGGTCTCTGCCGGGTTGGGCTGTTCGATGGTGCCGGAATCTTCTCGGCAGGGGCACGGACAGGGCGTGAATTATATCCCGGTACGCGAACCTCTGCCGCCGTGGGAAATCACCATGGTCTGGAATCCGGAAAACGAAGGGCCGTTGCTGGATCGTTTTTTTGAGGTTGTAGAGCGATTTCGTCGCACCGATTCAAGACAGTAATAATGGTCACGGGCAGTGGTTGTTCCGGTTAGTTGTTGCGAGCCGCACAATTTGTAATGGCTTGTGGTTTTGCCCCATTTCTTGAAATGGATATTCCCTGCCTATTCTGGGTCAGACCTTCGTGCGGCACATCAACACAGGCCATGCGTAGAAAAGGCAACGCACAGAGAAATAGCAGGGGCAATGCCAGAATAATGCGTCCGTATATCGAAGGTGACGATTGATTGTATCCGGAGTGGTCTGCTCTGGCATTGTCCGATATTTCCCGGCGGATTTTCCGTTCCATATTGTATAGGTCGTTCATGGTTACCCCTTGGCGTTGTGCGTTTGCTTTTGTTTTTGCCGCCAAGTATGACCTGAATAAACGATATGTCTAATACCTCTTTTTTGATATATTGATACGGAGAAAATATCATTATGGAGCTGAGACAGCTGCGATATTTCCTTGCTGTGGCCGAGGAACTGCACTTCGGAAGGGCTGCCTTGCGGTTGCACATGGCACAACCTCCGTTGAGCAAGCAGATCAAGAATCTGGAAGAAGAGCTGGATGTTGTGCTTTTTGACCGGACCAACCGGAAAGTTCGACTGACCCCGGAGGGGCGAAAGCTTGTTGATGTGGCCCGGACAACGCTGAAGACGCTGACTTGCGGCCTTGAACAGGTGCAGCGCATGTCTCGTGGCGAGATCGGCCGATTGACAATAGGTTTTATCAATACGGCAACGCAGACCTCATTTCCTCACGCCGTTGCGGAATTCCGCCGCCGATATCCGGGAATAGCGCTCGACCTTCGTGAAATGAATTCCCATATTCAGCGGGATGCCGTGCGCGATGAGCAGCTGGATGCAGGGCTGGCCCTGATGTGTTCCCATGTCGACATGTCGGGTTTTGAATTCATGATTTTCATGCGGGACAACTACCTGTTGGCAGTCCATGAGGATCATCCGCTTGCCAACCGGGAAATGGCATGTGACCTCGATTTGCACGGGGAATCGCTGATTATGTTCCCGCGTGTCTATGATCCCGTTTCCTATGACAAAACCATGAGCCGATTCCGTGAACATGGGGTGGAACCCAACGTGGTGCAGGAGGCCGGGACTATCCAGACGAAATTGTCGCTGGTGGCGACCGGCATGGGAGTCGGGTTTGTTCCCAGCCGCACAGAGCGGGGCTTGCCGCAGGGAGTCCGGCTTGTTCCCTATGACCATGGAACCGTTTCGGGTATCACGAATCTCAAGCTCATTTGGCGTGCCGGGCATGTTTCTTCGGCCTTGCAATGCTTTATCGACGTGATGCGCAAATATGCCGAAACAGACTGTTAGTATTTTATATGCACAATAAATGAAAAGGCCCGGGTCGAATGACCCGGGCCTTTTCGCGCATGTTTGGAACGAATCCGTTGGAAATTTGTGTTTATTCTTACTTAGAGGCAGATGGGAATGAGCATTGCGAGTGCAGCCAAGCCAAGGGCCGCCCGAACAATTCCCCGAAGCTGAGAATCGTGCTTCGATTCACCCATGCTCTCAAATCCTGCGGATTCGCGGATTTCCCTGCACATGTCGTGTTCGAGTTCGTAAATGCTGCTATATACCATGGTGGCCTCCTTCGTTTCGGGAGTCTGTTGTGACCCGTTGCTTGACTCCACTATGGCCCTGTCAATATTTTAGTCCAATACTGTTTTTGTTGTATTCTGATATGAAAACTGTATCACCCGCTCACTTTTTCATCACTTTTTCTGATTTTGTTATTCAGAAAAATAAAAATGTAGTGCTTTTATTGCATGCTGGCACATTTTGGATGTACCCTTGCTTTGCCTGAGTGTTTCGCAATTGCCCCGTCTTACAAGGAGAATTACGGAGCGCCTGACGGCAAGCATGTTTTTTGTCGGAAATGTTTGCTGGGTGATGATTATCTTAGAGCCGCAAGTGTTTTTCGGCAAATTGCCCCTCGACATCACTCCGGTTGTGGTGCATGACTTCGTCCTGAAACAGGTGTCTTTTATCGGGATCTGAATCGGCTTTGGAAGCTTGTCGGGCACGGCGGGCAATAACGTATAATCAATACCTTTTTACGCAGCTTGTAAGACGAAATTGATATCATGGAACTGAGACAGCTAAGATATTTTATTGCCGTGGCTGAAGAAATGCATTTTGGTCGGGCTGCGGAGCGGTTACACATGGCCCAGCCTCCCCTGAGCCAGCAGATCAAGAAGCTTGAGGAAGATCTTGGTGTGCGCCTGTTGGACCGAAACCGGCGCAGGGTGGAGCTGACGCGCGAGGGCATCCAGTTCTTGAGTGTGGCCCGAAATACTTTGGAAGTGCTGGATTCCGGTGCCGATCAGGTGCGCATGATGGCCCGCGGGGAAATCGGCAGGCTGCGGATAGGGTTTATCAGTTCGGCGGCACAATCCCATTTCCCGGACGCCATGGCCCAGTTCCGCAAGGAGCACCCCGGCATTGTGTTGAGCATTCGTGACGTCCATTCACCGGATGTAATCGACGCCGTGCGTGACGGTATCCTTGATGCGGGTATCATTCAATCCCGGGCTGAGGAAGGGTATAACTCATTGGAATGGATGACCTTTCTTCTTGAGCCATATGTGCTGGCCGTACGCGAGGATCATCCTTTGGCGCATAGTGGTCAGGTCGGTCCGAGAGACTTGCATCGGCAACCGTTGATCATGTTGCCGCGCGAGCATTATCCCACTACATGGGAAACGTTGACCCACCTGTTTGAAACCGGCGGCATCAGACCCCGCATCGTTCAGGAAGTGGATCCGCATTTGACCCGGCTGGCCCTGGTTGCTGCCGGTATGGGAGTGAGCTTTGTCCCGGCGCGCATGGCGCGAGTCTGTCCCCGCAGTGTGCGGCTGATCCCCTTGAACTGGAAGGAACACAGGCTCATGAGCGAATTGCGCCTTATCTGGCGCAAAAACGACATGGCCGCAGGGCTTGAAATGTTCATCAAGGTCATGCAGCGGTTCTGCCATAAGGGAGGAAGCTGCGCCATAGATAACTGAGTCCTGTTACGGCTCGCCCCTCCCTTATGGATAGCTTCATTTTTTCCAGTAGGGGTGGCTCATGTCCTCAAACGCGGACATGGCGGCCACTGATCCTTCCCCAATGGCCGTGACTATCTGTTGTACGCCGCCAACGATATCTCCGGCCGCGTAAATTCGCGGAATATTGGTCCGCATGTCCGCGTCCACTCTGACAAATCCCTTGTCGTTCAATGTCAGACCGATCATTTGCGCAAGCTCGGTGTTTACGTCCTGTCCTATGGCGACAAAAAGCCCGTCCACAGGCAGATCCATAACAGAATCGTCCTTGACGTTGCGGAGAGACAGGCCGCTTACATGCCTGTCGTCGCCCTTGATCTCTTCCACCACGGTATTCCAGAGCACATGAATGCCTTCCTGCTCCACCGAATCCTTGAGATGTTTTTGAGCCCGGAATTCATCTCGCCGATGGATGACGGTCACATCCACCCCCAGATTCTTCAGGTGCAGGGCGTCGGTCAGGGCCGTGTTGCCGCCGCCCACAATGGCGACCTTTTTGTTTTTGAACAGGTAGCCGTCGCAGGTTGCGCAGTAGTTGACACCTTTGCCGAAATATTGCTGCTCTCCCGG
>Ga0207831_100523_pt1 | contig 12478 bp, 10 predicted proteins | sample TtanPargueraPR_7_FD_187741 | JGI IMG/M metagenome (GOLD analysis project Ga0207831, IMG submission 187741) | Aerobic enrichment media microbial communities from Bioluminiscent Bay, La Parguera, Puerto Rico - Tt and M1 (2) (SPAdes) | ecosystem: Environmental > Aquatic > Marine > Unclassified ... | reverse complement strand
CGCTTCCGCCCCCGGAACCGCCCGCCGCAGTTTCAAGTTCATCCCCGTTCTGAAAAGCGAAAAGATAGACATCCCCGGGAACGACTTCACCGCCCATCAATTCGAAGACAGGCAGGGAATCGTCCTGTGCATGCGGCAAATAATTGTTGATTACAACGGTTCCTTGCCCTTCGACGGTGATGACGAGATCGTTTCCTCTGCCGATGAAAACCGCATCATTCACGTCAAAACCGAAGGAGAAAAGCTGCCCGGCGGCAATATCGTACTCGACGATCTGCCCCTTGCCGGGCAGGAGAAGCGGCGTTTCGGCCATCGTATCTGCGTTATCAACATGAGACATAACTGTTTCCTTTCATTGCAGCTAGCTCTGAAAATTTTTATTACGCATCAAAATAACCGCTTCCGACAATACGCGTCAAATTTTATGAAAATACAGTTATTACAATATATTTTATTGTTGAAAACCTGTAACAAAACAAATGGGAGCGCCCACCCCTCAAGGAAAAACCAATCCCTGCCATAATCGGCGATTATCATCCTTCAATATATAGTTTTAAACAGAACTTTGTTGAAAAAGTTGCTGTCTACCCTTTTATAAATTTTATTTTCTTTTTTTGGTGAAACACACAAAACCCTCTGTTTACGGACCTAAATAACCCAAAAAGATTTTCAGAATTGCATCAAAACAGATCCGTCTTTTTTTCAGATAGCAACAGTAGGATAAAAAAAACTCCAGGTTACTCAATTTTTCTCAACACGACCATCCTCCTTTCCAAAAAATAACTTTGCCACGTACTGGCGAGAAGAAAACAGCAACCGCAAAAAAAGACCCCGAAGCGATTGCCCGGGGCCCTTGGTCAACCGGCGCATGCGCACCGGAACTCGGTCAAGACCTGTTGCGGATCAACCCGCAAGGTAGGGAGAAAGCGCCCGCACCAACTGGTCCGGACAGGAAGTGGGCCGATTGCCGCAATGAATACCCCGCAGCCTGTCGGCCACGTCGGAAACATGCATGCCTTCCACCAGCTTGCTGATGCCCTGCAGGTTGCCGTTGCACCCCCCGGTGAATTCCACGTTGTGGAGGATGCCGTCTTCCACCTGAAAGCGGATGAGCTTGGAGCAGACACCTTTGGGGGTATAAATTTCGATATTGCTGTCTTGGGGGGATGAAGACGCGCCAGACTGCATTGTGAGTTCATTCAAATCCATGAAGCAAACCTCTTCGATCATGTATGGGTTGTGAAACGATTTTAGATCACGGCATGCCGTGTTCAGGCACGGCAGATAATAAGCCTCCTGCCCGGGCTGTCAACCGCAACTGTCGGGACCTTCCCTGCGCGTTGCACTGTTCCCGCCCTGTCCAAACAGCCGCCTCATTCACGTCGTGCAGCCAATCATTAAGCGCAACTCGGCACCCCATCCCCCTCTGCTTCACAAGGATTGGGGTAAATCACCACAGCAAGTGTCAAAATTCCCATTTTTGTCCAAAACGACATGAGAAGTATGAATTCTTTCACATTTTCGTATAAAACATTCACACCTACGACAAGCTAACACATTGAGAATAAAAGATTTTTCTAGTTTCATCTCTACACATCGCCATTGGTATCCATATTGCTGAGGGTAACCCATGTCCTCCGCAGTACGAAATCTCAAATTCACGGCCCTGCTGGCCATCTGCGAAATCATCGACAAGGCGCTGGATCTGGAGTCCGCCCTCGAAGAGGTCCTGCGCGTCCTTTCCGAGAAGCTGGCCATGAAACGAGCCACCGTGACCTTGCTGGACGACGGCAGAAACACCCTGAACATAAGCGCTTCCTACGGACTGACCCAGGAAGAAAAACGCCGCGGCGTCTACAGTCTCGGCGAAGGCATCACCGGCGCCATCTTCCAGTCGGGAGAACCCTATTTCGTGCCCGACATCAGCCAGGACCCGCTCTTCCTGAACAAGACCGGCACCAGGAAGATTTCCAAGGCGAAACTGTCCTTTCTGGGCGTGCCCATCATGCTTCACGGCGACCCCATCGGCGTACTCAACGTGGATCGACTCTTCGACGATGAGGTGTCCTCGGACGAGGATACTGGATTCCTGTCGGTGGTGGCCACTCTCATCGCCCAATTCATCAGCCTGAACCGCAAAATCGAGGAACGCGAGGAAGTTCTCCGCGCGGAGAACACTTCTCTCAGGTACCAGATATCGAAGGAGGCCAAGGGGCTGTACATGGTGGGGTCGAGCACGGCCATGATGGACGTGCAGCGCCAGCTCAAGAAGGTGGCCCCCACCAAGGCCACCGTACTGCTCCTGGGAGAATCCGGCGTGGGTAAAACCCTTATCGCCCGCATCATCCACCAGCTTTCCGACCGCAAGGAACATCCGTTCATCAAGGTCAACTGTGCCTCCATCCCGGAGAACCTGCTGGAGTCCGAACTCTTCGGCGTGGAAAAGGGAGCCTATACCGGCGCCAGCCATTCCAGGGCCGGACGCTTCGAGGAGGCGGACCGGGGCACCATCTTCCTGGACGAGGTGGGTGAACTGCCCCTGGCCGTGCAGGCAAAGCTGCTGCGCGTCATCCAGGAAAAGGAATTCGAACGACTGGGAAGCGCCCGCACCAAACGCACGGACGTGCGCATCATTACGGCCACCAACAAGGACCTCGAATCCTTGTCCCGTTCAGGGGAGTTTCGGCCGGACCTTTACTACCGCCTCAACGTCTTTCCCATCCGGGTTCCGGCCCTGCGCGAACGCAAGGAGGACGTCCCGGGCCTGCTCAACCACTTCCTGACCAAGGTTTCCACGGAATACGGCAGGTCGCTGGCCTTCACCCCGGACGCACTCAACGCCCTGACCCAGCACGACTGGTCGGGCAACGTGCGCGAGATGGAGAACCTCATGGAACGGCTGGTTATCATGGCCGATACCGACAAGGTCGATTCGGAAATGCTGGAGGGCTTTCTGCACAAACCGCGACAAAAGCCAAAACCTGCGGCGGAAGCCATCCTCGCCCCCTCCTACGGCAATCGTTCCCTGTCCGATGTGGAGCGCCAGGAGATCGTGGCCGCTCTGGAACGCAACGGCTGGATTCAGTACAAGGCCGCCAAGGACCTAGGACTCACGCCGCGCCAGATGGGCTACAGGGTGCATAAATTCGCATTGGAACCCCTCATCGCCCAGGGACGCGCCAACCTCCGCAATTGATTGCCTTACAGGCAGAACAAAAAAAAGAGAAAGCCCTCGGAAACAATTCCGGGGGCTTTCTCAGGTGGAGGTTGCTATATTCCTACATATAGCAAATATCGGTATTCCCTAACCGCAGCCAAGCCCGGTCCCGGCGCAACAGCTGCCGCCGATGCCGGACTTGCGAGACTTGTAAACGTCCATGTCCCCGCCGCTGTAAAGGGTTTCGAGCGCTTCATCGATGAACCCGGAACAGACATGGGCCTTGATGCCGGATTCCTCCAAGAACATTTTGGGCTGCTCGCCCATGGCGCTGGCCAGCACGGCCCGGCAGTCCTTGAGGGTCGAGGCGAGCTGCTCCCAACGCTTGGGGCCGCATCCCGGCTTGGGAGCCGTGCGTTCCTCGATCATGCGGTATCCGTCATCCCCCCGTCCCCAGATCTGGAAACGGACGGCCTCGCCCAGGTGCTGATTGACCAGCATGCCCTCGCGACTGGCGACGGCCACATAGGGCCGTGCCTGTTCCACGGTCAGGGGCTTGAGTTTTGAGCAGGCCTGCAGCGTGCCGCACAGTTCGCCGGAGCGGTCCTCGGCCAGCAGGCCCACAGCGTCGGCACGGCAACGCTTGCAGTGGGTCATCTGCTCGATGAATTCCCCGGCCGCCTTGCGCAGGGGAACGACCACATCGTGGCCCGGCTCGGGCAGACCGGCAAAAGGAGTGCCCTGGCTGGGCTTGAGCGGAATCAGGTTCTGGATGTCCGCTCCCAGTTCGGAAACGACCCGGGACACCTCGGGGATATGGTCCTCGTTGACGCCGGGAATGACGATGGTGTTGACCTTGACCACCACGCCCCGCTCCTTGAGGCCACTAACAGCCTTGAGCTGCCGGTCGAGAAGGAGCTTTGCCCCCTGTTCGCCCCGGTAGACCACGTTGCCGTCCTTGATCCAGGAATAAATCTTCGCGCCGATGACCGGGTCCACGGCGTTGATGGTGATGGTCACATGGGAAACGCCCAGCGCGGCGATCTCATCCAGATACGGCGGCACGTTGAGCCCGTTGCTGGAAAGACAGAAAAGCAGGTCCGGATGCCGCTCCTTGAGCAGCCGCATGGTCTCCAGCACTTCCGGGGCGTTTGCGAAGGGATCGCCCGGCCCGGCAATGCCCGCAACCGTGATGCGCGAGTCCTTTTCCAGGATGCGGCCCATATACTCGGCGGCCTGAAAGGGCTTGAGCACGGCGCTGGACACACCCGGCCTCGACTCGTTCACGCAGTCGTACTTGCGGTTGCAGTAGTTGCACTGGATGTTGCATTTCGGGGCCACGGGGAGATGAACCCTGCCGCAGCTTCCTGCGGCGTCCTTGTTGAAGCAGGGGTGTCTGGTCGTATCCTTCATGTTCTTCTCCCGTGATTACAGGTATCCGTAGCCGACGGAACTGTCGGACTGTTTCTTTTGCAGTACGGCGTTAACGATGCGGTCGTAGAGTTCCTGGGTTCCGCCGTAGCCGAGGGTGCGCAGCCGCTGGCCGCCGAAGCGGTCGTGGATGGGAAAGCCCACGCGGACGAGGGGCACGCCCCAGTCCCGGGCATAACGATAGCCCTTGCTGTGGCCGATGACGAGATCCGGCTCCAGCTCCCCGGCCATCTCGGCGATCTCGTGGAAATCGACGCCTTCGTGTACCTGGGGCTGTTCGCGCAAGTCCGCGCCAACCCGTTCGATGTTGGCGACCATCTCGCCGGTACGAGACCCGGTGGCCGCCAGCACGGGCTGCACGCCTATCTCGCTCAGGAAGGCCACCAGGCCCACCACGAGATCCTCCTCGCCGTAAACGATTGCGCGCTTACCCGAGACATACTTGTGACCGTCCACCAGAGAGTCGACCAACCTGCCCCGCTCCAACAGATACCGGCGGGGAACACTCCGGCTCGCGACCTCACTCAGGGCGCTCATGAACCGGTCGGTTTCCCGCAGTCCCATGGGCATGCCCAAACGGATGTTGGGGACACCGAACCGTTCACGCAGATCTTCGCCGGCCGTCTTGGCGGGCAGGCAGCGGCCGAATTCCATGCTGCACACCGCGCCGGACATGGCCCGGACGGCCTCCAGGGTCGTTCCGCCCGAAGGAATGGGTTCGTAATCCAGTAGGGCAGGGCCGTCCAAGGTTTCGGAAATATCCGGCAGCACGGTCACATCCAGGCCGAAATACCCGAAAATGTCCTTGAGGGCCCGGACGTCTCCAGGAGAAATCATGCCCGGAAAAAGGTTCACGCCGCCGTTGTTAGGCATCTTCTCCGTGACCAGCTGCTCGGCCATGGCCCGCACGGCACCGGTCCAGCCGTCCATGTGCGTACCGCTGTAGCTGGGGGTGTTCACGTAGACCACCTCGGGCAGATCCAAATCGGAAAACTCGCTGCGGAATTCCTTGAGGATCATGCCCACGTCGTCGCCGATGGTTTCCGTGAGACAAGTGGTGGCCACGCCGATGAGAGCGGGCTGGTATTTCTTCATGACGTTGAGCAGCCCCTTCTTCAGGTTGGGGCCGCCGCCATAGACCGCGTGCTTTTCTCCCAGGGCCGAAGAGGCGATGTCCATGGGCTCGCGGAAATGGCTGATGATGTAGCGCCGCATGTAAGTGGCGCAGCCCTGGGAACCGTGCAGAAAGGGAACGGACTGTTCCACGCCCCGGAAGGCCAGGGAAGCGCCGAGGGGCGTACAGAGCTTGCAGGCGTTGGTGGTGGAAACGTAGTTGGGCTTACGCATTGCGGGCCTCCCTTCTGGGCACGTATTTCCAGACCGGGCTCATCACCGAAGCATGGATCTCGCGCGCGAAATTGTACATGCCCACGAATCCTTCGAGGGCTTCCTTGCGTTCATGGTTGTGGTCGCAGAATCCCACGCCCAGTTTGAAGGCGATGGGCCGTTCCTTGACCCCGCCTACAAAGACGTCCACGTCCTTTTCCTTGATGAAGGCGGAAAGTTCCAACGGGTTGGAGTCGTCCACGATGATGGTACCGGGGTCGGTGATGGCTTCCAGTTCCCGGTAATCCTCTTCGGTGCCGGTCTGGGAGCCGACCATGACCACCTGCATTCCCAGGTGGCGGAAGGCCTTGATGAGCGAGAAGGCCTTGAACGCGCCGCCCACGTAGATGGCCGCCTTCTTGCCCTCGAGGTCTTTGCGGAAATCCTTGAGGCCCGGCAGGAGCACGTCGAGCTCGTCCTTCACCAGTTCGGAGGTGCGCCGGGTGATGTCCGGGTCTATTTCGCTGAAATGATCGGCGATGGCGTACAGGGAGTCGGCCATGTCCTCGATGCCGAGGTAGGAGACCCGGATGTACGGAATGCCGTATTCCTCCTCCATCATCTTGGCCAAATCGAGAGTCGCGCCCGAACACTGTACCACGTTGAGGGCGGCTCCGTGACAACGGCGGATATCCTCAACCCTGCCGTCGCCGGTGATATTGGCCACCACCTCCACGCCCATGCGCTCCAGGTATTCGCGGATGATCCAGATCTCTCCGGCCAGATTGAAGTCCCCGAGGATGTTCACTGCGACCTTGGAAACATTTGAGGTGTCGCCGCTGCCCACCAGACGGAACATGGCCTTGCAGGCCGCGTTGTAACCCTCGCGCTTGTTACCCTTGAATCCCTCGGACTGCACCGGAATGACCGGAATGCCCTTCTTCTCCTCCATCCTGCGGCATACGGCCTCCAGGTCGTCGCCGATAAGCCCTACGATGCAGGTGGAATAGACGAACGCGGCCTGCGGGCCGTGCCGGTCTATGAGTTCGTCAAGAGCGGCCTCCAGCTTTTTCTCGCCTCCGAAGATGACGTCTGTTTCCTGCAGGTCAGTGGTGAAGCTGAGCCTGTGCAGTTCCGGGCCGCTGGAAAGCGCACCGCGGATATCCCAGGTATAGACCGCACAGCCCACCGGGCCATGCACCAAGTGCAGGGCGTCGGCAATGGGATAGAGAACCACGCGGGACCCGCAAAACACGCAGGCCCGCTGGCTCACGGCTCCCGCAAGGGAGTCGCGGTTGCAGGCGATGTCGATGGGCCCCTGCCCGGTGCGGTGCACCTGTTCGCGGCGTTCGTCCAACAGGGCATTTGCTTCACATTTCATATCCGTTCCTCCGAAAACACGCGTCTGGTGAGGCAGACCAGGTTGGTCCGCTGCCAGCCCAGACGGTTGTAAAAATCGAAAGCGCCGTCATTCTCCAGATCGGCCAGGAGCTGCATGCGCAGCGCGCCGTTGTCGGCGGCCCAGCCATGCACGGCGTCCATGAGCATCCTGCCGACGCCCCTGCCCTGCCAGTCCTCCAGCACCACCACGTCCTCCACCAACACGGAAGGCGCGCCCTCGGCCGTGGAGACGTTGAGCTGGCCGGAACACATGCCGACAACTTCGCCTTCCGCCTCTGCCACGAACACGACCCTCCCTCTTTCTTCGAACATCAGCCCGAGACCGCGAGACTGTTTTTCCGCGTCAGCTGTGAAATCCTCTTCAATGGAAAACAGGACCTCCAACAGGGAACACAGGGCGTTCATGTCTTCGGGACAGGCCCGGCGTATGGCGATGGCGGCGGTCATTTCAACACCCTAAGAGATCAGGTATTCCGCAGCGGGTTCGCCGCCCTCGAGACCGTCCAGTACGGCATCGATGGCTTCTTCGCTGTCAATGCCTTTGAACCACAGGTTGTCGGGCTGGATGACCATGATCGGCCCGGCCTCGCACTGTTTGAGACAGCCGGTGGCCACCACCTGCATGTCCAGACCGCGATCCAGGATCTCCTCTTCGATGTACTGCAGGAAACCGTCGGTCTGCTTGTGGCAAATGCCCTTGGGGTCGCCGCCTGCGCGGAAGCTCTGGCACACGAGAATCTGTCTTTCAGGTACAGCCATGATATTTCTCCTTGAATGCTTACGTATTACTTCTTCTTTTTCCCGCCGCCGTACAGGGCGTCCACCATGCCTTCCACATTGCAATCCGTGGCCAGCACACCGAGGCCGGACTCGGACAGCACCTGCCGAGGCCGCTCCCCGGCGCTGCTCACCAGCAGGACGAAACAGTCGGAAAGACGTTCGGCCAGCAGCTTCCATCGGGCGTCCCCTCCGCCCGGTTCCGGCGCGAACCGGGTACCAAGCAGGCAAGGAAGACCGTCCTCGCGCGGTCCGTAGATCAACAGACGCGAGGCGTGCCCGAGATGCTGGTCCACGTCCATGCCGTCGGAACTGGCCACGGCCACGTTGGGGCGCTCCGGCGTGGGCCGGGGCGTTCCCGGCGCCTCGAAGACCGGGTCACGGGAAAGCTCGGGAATGGTGGTTCCCACCAAGTCCCGACCGCACCCTTCCCAGGGCGTCATGAGGCGCATGTGCCGTCCGGCCAAATCCATGGCGGTGCGCATGAGTTCGTCTCCGGGAGCCGTTTCCTCGTCACCCTCCTCCGGGCTGCACGGGCAGACGGCCATGATGTCCGCCCCCAGCAGGGAGACGGCCTTGGCCACTTCCTCCACATGGGCCGCGTTGACGCCTTTGAAGACCGTGGTGTTGACCTTGACCGTCAATCCGGCGTCCTTGAGGGCCACGATGGCCTCGGCCTGGGCGTTGAGAAGCGTCCGAACGCCTTCGGCCAGGGGGATGGTCCTGGTGCCGGGCCGCACCCAGGCGTAGATGTCCTCGGCCACCTTCGGGTCCACGGCATGGACCTCGACGGTGACGTGGGACAGCCAAAGGTCGGCAAGGGACTTGGCATGGGCCGCCGCATGCAACCCGTTGGTGGTCAGACACAGGGGCATGCCCGGGTAGGATTCGCGCACCAGGCGCAATGTATCCAAAGTCAATTCCGGTGTGACCAGAGGTTCGCCCGGCCCGGTGATGCCCACTACGCCGATGTCAGTGCCGTCGCGCATGGTTCTGTCCAGCCAGGACACGGCCTCGCGCGGGGAAAGGACCTTGCCGGTCATGTCCGTGGCCCCGTACCTGAGACGGGTGGTGGCCCGCGGCGCCACAGGCAGGTGCATACGACCGACCGTTCTCCGGGTCTCGGGCCCGAAGCACGGATGCGTGGGGGTGTGAGGAGCTGTGTGAGTCATGATACACCTGCCTTTGTGGCTCTTGCGGTTTCCAGTTTTCCGGAACGAATTACAGGACCAGTTCAAAGGTTTCTTCGGGAGCGTCCCTGTCCTTGCGGTCCAGGAGGACGCCAAGGATATTCTCCAGCAACCTGAGACCGCCCTTGTATCCCACGGTGGGGAAGTACTGGTGGCCGACGCGGTCCAGAATGGGGAAGCCCCAGCGCACCAGCGGAATGTCCTCGTCGCGGGCAATATACTTGCAATAGGAGTTGCCCATGATCAGATCCACGGGCTCGTTCTTGATCCACTGGTGGAGCAGGAACATGTCGCCGGAGGCCTTGACGTTGACCTCGAACGGCATGTCCGCAGTGAGTTCCTTGATGCGCTTCTCGAAACGCTTGCCCGGGGTGCCGGTGACCACATGGACCGGGCACATGTCGATGGAGACCAGGAACTCGGTCATGGCGATAAGCTGATCCGGATCTCCCACCAAGGCCACCTTCTTGTGATAGAAGTACTGGTGCATGTCGGACATCATGTCCACGAGCTGGCCGCGTTCATGGGTGATCTCCTCGGAGACGGACACGCCCGCCACCGTACGCAGGGCGTCGATGAAACGGTCCGTGGCCTTCAGGCCGAAGGGCATATCCAGCACCTTGCACGGCACCTTGTGAGTGGAGTCCAGGGCGCGGGCCGCATCGGCCGAACACCATTCGCCCAGGGCCAGAGTTCCCATGGAATCGCCGGCGGACTTGAGTTCCTTCATGGTCACTCCGCCTTCGGGGAACATGTGGTACTCGCCCGAGAGCGGACCGTTGAGCACGCCCGAAGTGTCCGGGAACATGATGAAGTCCACACCCACCAGGGATGCCAGACGCTTGATCTCCTCCATGTCGGCCGGTTCCACCCAGCCGGGAATAATGTTGATCTTGCCGTTCTTTTTCCCGGTCTTTTCCGCCACCATGGCCATTGCCTTGACCATATTGGAGAATCCGGTGACGTGGGAGCCCACGTAGCTGGGCGTGGGAGCGCCGATGACGAACTTGCCGTCCGGAATCTTGCCGTCCTTCTCGGCCTTGTCCCTGATCTGGTTCAGGTCGTCGCCGATGGTTTCGGACAAGCAGGTGGTGTGCACGGCGATCACTTCCGGTTCATAGACCGAGAAGATGTTGTTGATGGCCTGCACAAGGTTGGCCTGCCCGCCGAACACGGACGCGCCTTCGGTGAAGGAGCTGGTGGCTGCGGAAATGGGTTCCTTGTAATGCCGCGTCAAGGTGCTCCTGTGATAGGCGCAACACCCCTGCGACCCGTGGCTGTGCGGCAGGCACCCGTGGATGCCCAGGGCCGCGTACATGGCGCCGATGGGCTGGCAGGTCTTGGCCGGGTTGATGACCAGCGAGCCGCGTTCCGTTATTTCTTCCGGAGTGTGTCTCAGTAACATTTCACTATCCTTCCTGCGTTATTCCCAGACATAGGTGGCCGAGAGTTCCGGAGTTTCCTGCCAGGGAGCCTTCATGTAGCCCCAGATCCTGCTGTTCACGAGGCGGTCGATCTCCTTGTAGAAGTTGATCGCGCCCTTGAACCCGGCGTAGGGACCGCCCGAGTCGTAGCTGTGCAACTGCTTCATGGGCACACCCAGCTTCTGGATGGAGAATTTTTCCTTGATGCCTGCGCAGAACACGTCGGGCTTGAGGATCTCCACCAGCTTTTCGGCCTCGTACTGGTTGAGGTCGTCGATGATCAGGGTTCCCTTATCCATATCCGGGATCATCCCGTCGTAGTGCTTGAACTTGAACCCGGCCTCTTCCAACTTTTCCATCTCTTCAGAGCTTTTGCGCGGACTGTAGCGGGCCTCGTCGGCCTCGACCTCGATCTCCTCGATGTTGCGGCTGTCCGCATCCACCCGGAGGGTGGGGATGACCTCGCGGCCCTCGTAGTCGTCGCGGTGGGCGAACTCGTAGCCCGCGGACAAGGTCTTCATGCCCATCTCGGCGAAGAGTTCCTGGTAATGGTGGGCGCGGGAACCGCCCACAAAGAGCATGGCGGTCTTGCCTTCGGTACGGGGATAGACGTCTTCGGCCACGGCCTTCACTTCGGGCATTTCCTCGGCAATGACCTCTTCCACGCGGTCGATGAGCTTCTTGTCGCCGAAATACTGGGCGATCTTGCGCAGGGACTTGGCCGTGGCCTCGGCCCCGATGAAGTTCACCTTGATCCAGGGGATGCCATACTTGGTCTCCAGCATGTCGGCCACGTAGTTGATGGACCGATGGCACATGACCGTGCTCAAGTCGGCCTTGGGCGCGGAAGCGAACTGGTCGTAGGTGGAATTGCCCGAGAAGGTGGCGATGTTGGTGATGCCGCATTTCTTCAGGATGCGGTCGATCTCGAACCCGTCCCCGCCGATGTTGTATTCACCGAGCAGGTTGATCTTGTATTCACCGTCCTTTTCCTCGTCGTTCTCGCCCACCACGTGACGGAAGATCTGGTTGTTGGCGATGTGGTGACCGGCGGACTGGGAAACGCCCTTGTACCCTTCGCAGGAAAAGGCGAAGACGTTGCAGTCGGCCAGCTTTTCCTTCATCTTTTTGGCCACGGCGTGGATGTCGTCACCGATAAGACCCACCGGGCAGGTGGCGAAGACGGCGATGGCTTTGGGATGAAAGGTGTCGTAGGCTTCCTGGATGGCCTTTTCCAATTTCTTTTCACCGCCGAAGATGATGTCCTCGTCCTGCATATCCGTGGAAAAACAGTAGGTCATGTAGTTCTCGGCGCCTTCGGCGGATGCGTCGGTCTGGTTGCGGCGGGTCAGCCAGGAATAGAATCCGCAGCCGATGGGGCCGTGGGTGATGTTCACGATGTCGCGGGTGGGACCGAGGATGACACCCTTGCACCCCGCGTAAGTGCAGCCGCGCATGGTGATGATGCCGGGCACGGTACGCACGTTGGCCGAGATCTCGGGAGTCTCGTTCTCCTGGGCCTCGTTGATGAGTATCTGCTTGGCGCGCTTGCGGGCCACCTTGGGAGGATACTTCTTGAGCAACTCCTCCTTGATGTCGGTGGGTTCCCACTGCACGAGCTTCTTTTTCAGTGTAGCCATAGGATGGTCTCCTCCGGGCTAGAGGATTGATTTCTCACCGGTTTCGCCGGTGCGCACACGGACCGAGTCCGTTACGGGGAGCACGAATATCTTGCCGTCCCCGGGTTTGCCGGTCTGGTTGACGTCGATGAT
>Ga0207831_100515_pt1 | contig 12685 bp, 12 predicted proteins | sample TtanPargueraPR_7_FD_187741 | JGI IMG/M metagenome (GOLD analysis project Ga0207831, IMG submission 187741) | Aerobic enrichment media microbial communities from Bioluminiscent Bay, La Parguera, Puerto Rico - Tt and M1 (2) (SPAdes) | ecosystem: Environmental > Aquatic > Marine > Unclassified ... | reverse complement strand
GTATTCTTCCAGGGGCTCTAATGTGCCACTCATATGGATGCTTGAGTGGAATCGTCTGATAATGCCTGCAGCAAGGCTTGGGTCAAGACAATAAGCTTCGATTCGTGGGTTTTTTCCAGCTCCTCCATCGACGACGAGTTTTAAGTATTCACTCATTTCAAGGTTGGTCCAAAACTCTAGAAATACTCCGAGTTTGTAGAGATATGATCGAGGTAGTTTTCCTTGGTGTTCGCGGTATTCTCGTATTTTTTCACCATAGGCAAGAAGATCGATGACGATGTCGTTGAGATGTTTGCTTGTGATGTTGAGTCTGCTGAGAAGCTCTGTTTCTAGTTCGTGTGTTGGGATGAGAGCATCTTCTTTACTGTAGCTTGTCTTTCTCAAGCTGTCTTCTAAGATGCCGTAGACGTAGGTATCTCGGAGTTGTGTGAGAAGCTCAATTAAGGTATCACAGAATGCTTTGACTGTTGTTTTTCCTTGGGCAAGACTAGGGTTTCCAAAGTGTTCTGCTTCTCGTGCGCAGCTTGTCAGCATCCACATGCTGCATTGTGCACTGTAGAGGTCTCGCAGGTAGTTTGGTAGATTGTGTGCTTCATCGACGATGAGGATGATGTCATCTTCTGATATGCCCATCCAGTCAAGAAGCATTGTTCGTATGTTTTTTTCAAAGATGTAGATGTAGGGTACTACGACAAGAAGAGAGTCTTTGATGAGTTGTTTGTTGAGTTCATAAGGGCAGAGATGTGCCTTTTGGCAATAGTCGATGAATTCTTCTGCTGTTGGCAGATTTTGTTTTATCCAATCTATGCTTTCTTTGACCTTTTCTTGTTTGTTGACGATGTTTCGAAAGTAGTGGCATCCTTCATTTTTCTTGGTGAGTGCTTTTTTTTTCTGTCTACTGCAGTATTTTGAGAGTTCTTCGCTGGTTCCAGAGCTTATTTCTTCATCTTGGTCTGCAAGCAGACACATGTTGTTTCTTCCTTGCATGGCCACTGCAAGTATTTTTTCATCGAAATGATGCTTTTTAATTGCGCGTGTCTCAAGGATGACTTGTCGTTGTTGACTGTTGGTTCGTGTTGTATAGAGGATTTTTTTATTTGTTTTGAGTGCATAGTCGATGACTGAACTAAGAGCACAGACGGTCTTTCCAGACCCAGTTCCTGATTCGAAGACAAAATGCCCTCGTTCTTGTAGGGTCCGCTGTATGGTGCCCATGATGACTTGTTGGTTTGTTCGTGGTTGGTAGGGAAAAAGTTGCATAGGATGTTTCAGGGGGTGTATGGTGTAGGTGTTCAAAAACCTTTGAATGGGTTGATGAATGTATTATGTGGTGTGCGCGGCATTTTTATAAGGGTTTTTATGTTGGTTGGTGTAACTATGCGTCTTAGTCCCTATGATGAGATGAAGATTCACTTAACAGAGGCTCTTCCGAAGTCTCTTCATCAGTTTTTCCCAAAGAAATGGGAAAAAGTTGGCGATGTTGTCGTCGTACGTTTTTCTGATGAGTTATCTGAGTTTGAGTCTGTTGTAGGAAAGATTCTTGCAAAAGTGTTGAAGTGCCGTTCTGTTGTGCGAGAGGTATCAACCATTTCAGGTGATTTGAGGCTTCCTGATGCAAAGGTAATCTTTGGAGATAAAAACTCTGAGACAGTACACAAAGAAAATGGGATTTATTTTGCACTTGATCCTTGTAAGGTGATGTTTTCCTCAGGCAATATGGATGAACGTATTCGTATGGCAAATATTGCTTCTGAAGGCGAAATTGTTGTTGATATGTTTGCAGGAATTGGTTATTTTTCGATTCCTCTTGCTGTATATAGTAGGCCAAAAAAGGTCTTTTGTTGTGAACTTAACCCTGTGTCTGCTGATTTTTTGAAGAAGAATTGTATGCTCAATGGTGTTGAAGACTGTGTTGAGATAAGAAGTGGGGATTGTAGAGATGTGTGTCCAAAAGATGTTGCAGATAGGGTGTTGATGGGCTTTTTTGGTGGGACTAAAGAGTTTCTTCCAACTGCTTTTTCTGCTTTGAAAAAGAAGGGTGGAATGCTTCATTTTCATGAGGTGTTTTTTGAAGAGGAGGTTCCAGAGGGTGTTGAGCAGATGTTGAGCTCTGGTGCATCAAAATATAAGAGGAATCTTGTTGTTGAATCATTGAGGGTAGTGAAGTCTACTGCACCTCGTATGGTTCATGTGGTGTGTGATTGTGAGGTGTCTGGAAGTGTCTAGGGATGTTCGTTTGGTTGTGTTTCATGCTAATGATGATGATCCAAAGAAGTGTACAGCAAAGAGGTTGGCTAGGTTTGATAGAGTGGATCTTGTTGAGAAGACTTCTCTTGTTCCAAAAGGGGCAATTGTTTTAGATCCTTGTGCAGAAAAAGCCTTATCTTCTGAGGATACAAAGACTTTGGTATCAAGGGGATTGGTTGGTCTTGATTGTTCTTGGAATCATATTGATAGCTTTTTTTCAAAGCTTCGCATTCGTTGTATTCCTCGGGCTCTTCCTTTTTTGGTTGCTGCAAATCCTATAAATTATGGCAAGGGCTTTAAGTTGACAACAGCAGAGGCTTTTGCAGCTTCGTTGATGATTTGTGGCTTTGAAAGCCAAGCAAGAAATCTTTTGGAGGGTTTTAAGTGGGGAGAGCAGTTTTTTATCTTAAATAAGGAGCCTTTGGAGGAGTATGCAGCGTGTTCTTCAAGTGAGCAGATTATTGAGGTGATGAATCAGTATCTGTCTGATGAGTAGTGTTTTTTAGTCGACCCAGTCTACTTCTACGACTTCTTTGATTTTTTCTTTTGTCTCCGGGTCTAGTTCTTCTTTTTTTGTTTTTGGTGTCTTCCATTCTTTGACGGTGTCAGCAGGGATGCAGTATTCACAGAGACCTAGGAGTTGGAAGTAGCAGGTATTACATACTGCTCTAGTGCAGTTGGTGCAGATGTTTTTTGCCAGCTCTTCTCCACAGATTTCACACTTTCCGTGTGGCGTTTTTTTCTCTTTTTTTTGGTCTTTGCCTTCTGAATTTTTTAGTGAGGCGTCATGGGCTGTTGCCTCTTTGGCCCATACTTGGAGGTCTTTGTTCATGATGCTTTTCTGCGGTTTGCTTTTTTCATCACTCATTCTCCTACCTCGTTTTTGTGTTTATGCAATAAAAATGGTGTTACTGGATTTTAAGCTTTTGTTGCTTGTCTTTTTCGTATTTTTTTGTTGATAAGATTTGAAAGGATGTGAATAAATGGTGATACTATCAGTAAAAAGATGATGTGTTCAAGAGTAAGGTTTGCTGTAAACCAATTGGTCTTGGTTAAATTGGCTAAAGAGAGGATGCTGCTCATAAGAAAACTGCTGACGAGCACTCCTATGATGAAGTCGAGTTGGTCAAATGGTATCCAGTCTTCTCCTCGTTGGATGTTGGCTCTTCGTTTAAGAAAACTTTCTACAGAGTCTCCAAGCAGTGCTCCTGTACTAATGGAGAAGACAAGTGGAATCATAAAGGGGAATCCTTCAAAGTTGGTGATGCTGAGTTGTGAGAAATCATTGTCGATGAGAAAGGAATTGATGATTGGTGCAGCAGTGGAGAGGGCAAAGCCACCAGTCATCCCGATTAGTGTTCCTATGATAAGTCCTTGCCAGGTTTTTCCATCGCCTAGTATTCGTCGCCCATCTTTCCATGTTTTTCCGCCATCAATTGGCCGCCCTCCTCCGGTGAGAAGAGCACTAGCGTTGGCTATGTAGGCTGGAGTTATTATCCAAAATGACTGTATGAGGATGATAAGTAGATCCATCGTTGTGGGGTATGTACAATCCCTTTAAATGAGTTGTTAAAAGAAAGGAGTTTTTCAAGAAGCAGTTGGTGTTTTATTTTTTTTATTCTCGTGTTATTTTTAGGCCTGTATAGGTGAGTTTTGTACTCCGTTTTGCCAGTGATTTAAGTGCTGTGTTGCTGATATTGAATTGTTCGCCAACCTTTGTGCTAAGTGTTCCTTGTTCACCAATAAATTCGTAAATGTTGTCTTCGAGTTCTTTGAAGATTTTTTCTGGAAGGGTACTGATATTAAAAATTTCAGATATTTCGTTGACGGGGCAGCTGAGATTGATGTTAAAGACACTGTAAAAGCTTCTATACATCTTTTGTGGTTTTCCATCGACACCGTCTTCTGGTGTCGTCCAACGGGTTTCTGCAAGCTTCATTTTATCAAAAAATTCTAGTGCTTCTTTTCCGTCTTTTCCGAATTGATCTATGATAAGACTTGCAGGTACCCAGTCCTTTGATATCTCGGTGTAGACTTGTTTTTTTGTGGGATTGTCAAAGGCAAGTATAATGCTTACTAAATCTGTTGAATCGTTGACTACTTTGGTTCTAAGCATAATGCATCAGTTGAGCTGTAAGTGTTTTATATATGTGTTAAAAGAAGAGGGTTCGCTATTTAAAATTTTTGTATATATAAACCAAAATAAAAGTGCTCTTCTTTTTTTGATTTGTAATTTTTTTCTTTGAGAAAAAGAATAATAAGTAATTATTTGATGTATTTTGTTGCTTAAGCTAAGCAATGTGGACATTTCTGTCTAAAAATATAGGATTGGAATTATGATAAAGAATAAAAAATCTCCATCTTCACCAAATATAGTTCTACCAAAACCTGCCCTTTCGAAAGATCAAATTGAAAGTCTGAATGAAAGATTCATAAAATCAAAAAAATGCTTGAGTTTTTTGTTGGAACATTCTCAGGGTTTAATTGTTCTTTTTAATGAAAACAAACAAGTCTTTTATACTAATCCTATAACAATGAAAAGAAATCTTTTCCCGCCAGATTTATTAATGGGTCAGTCACTTGAAAAGATTATTGAATTTTCAAAAAAAATTGGTAATGAAGTCCTTACTAAACAAGTTGAAGTTGTCATTAATTCTCTTGAGAAGGTAGATATACAAGGAGTTGCTAAAAACGTACAGATTCAACTCGCTAACATGTCAGGAGGCATTCATAATGTTATTTGTGATATTGGTAAAATTGAGGATGAAAATGACTCATTTTATGCAATGGTTGGGCTTGATGTTTCAGATAGAACTACCCTAAAAGCTGTGAATAAGCAACTGCTTAGCCCAAGTGGTCTGCCTGGGAGGTTGATGGAGAATTCTTCAGATGTTATCTGTCTTTTAAACAAGGACTGCATGGTACAGTTCGTAAATGGTAGTATTGAACATTTATTTGGTTTAAGTGTCGAAGAAATTATTGGCCATTCTTTCTTAGAATTTGTTGATCAGGATGATAGAAAAAAGGTTACTGAGGCTTTTTCTTTAATTAAAAAGAAAGAGAAAAACTCTACTTCTTTTAAGTATAGAGCGAAAAAACCCACAGGAGAAATGAGATATTTTGAATCAATTGTTACTAATTTCTTAAATAATCCGGTGATTAATGGCATTATTGTCAATACAAGAGATATTTCAGAGCAAGTTTTTTCTCAAGAAAAATATAAGATGACTCTTAATTCGATAAATGATCTCATCTTTACGGTTGATAATAAACTCAATGTGGTATTGACCAATGACAGATATCTTGTTTGGGCGAAACGATTTAAATGGACAAAAAATCCTTTGGGAAAGCGTATTGATAATGTAATCAATATAAAAGATTCTTCAGTCTCCGAATACGTTTCTGTTACTAAACTTAAAAAGAGGATTGTTAGTGAGTATGAATATGAGTACGATGGTGAAAAATTCTTCTTTTCAGTGTCAAAAAACCCTATAATCCAGGACGAGGAACTTGTAGGGATTTTAGTTGTTATTAGCGACGAGACAGATAAAAGACTTGAAGAAATTAAACGAAAAGCAACCGAGGATTATCTTAAAAATGTTATTGATGAGTCAAATAATCTTATTTTTATGATTGATGCAGTTGGAAATATTGCGTTTTGGAATAAAGAAGCAGAAGATGTTACCGGTGTTAATTCATCAAAGATTGTTGGACGTCATTTTTCCTCAGTTGATGTCTTTTCTAAGGATACTACTCTGAGGCGTTATCTTGACTCCATTTCCCAAGGTTTTGAAGATTCTATTGATGAAATGTTTTTGCGCTGTTCTGAGGGCAATATCCGTCATTTTAAAATGAAAGCAATACCGCTAAAAGGTGTTTCAAAAGATGAGTTAATGGGAATAATTTTCATGGCCAGGGAGTTTACATCAATTGGAAAACGTTCAGGCCGATTGAACAAAGGCGATTGTGTATATGTGGTTGATAAGAATTGGAAAGATTCTTTTAATCTTGTTGGAGATTTTGTGTCTGACTCTAAAAAGGGCCTTGTGGTAACAAGAAAAGAAAAAAGCAAAATGATAAAGATTAATCAATTTGGCTGCACTGCTTTGTTATTAGGTGATGAGGTTGGCCTTGGTGGCGATTCGGATTCCCTTCAAAGAGTTTCAGATAAAATTGAAGAGTTTGTATCAAAAAATAGTAATGCCATTGTGTTATTAGATCGAGTTGATTATCTCATTTCATTGTTTTCATTTTCAGAAGTTATGAGCCTTTTGTATCGTTTATGTTCTATTATTCGTAGCAATGAAGCAGTTCTTGTGGTTCGGTTGAATAGGGAGATTGTTGATGAAAACGAATTTGCCTTATTGGTGGAGGAGTTAAATTCATTGCCTGGAGAAAAGATAGGCTCTATCGAGATTGATAAGACGAATTTGAACATTTTGAAGTTGATTATGTTAAAAAACGATACAAATATTGCAATTTCCTTTAAGGATGTTGGCAGAGAATTGGGTATTTCTAAGGTGACTGTTTCGAAGAGGATAGGTATGTTGCTTGATTTTGGTCTAATTGTTGTAAATAGAAAGGGAAAATCAAAGCATATTTATATAACGAGAAAGGGTAAAAGATTTTTAGAGCAAAGAATGGTAGATTAAACCTGATATTTACCTATCATTTACTCGTTTTTTAATCAACTATATATACAACTATATTGTTCCTAATCGTAATCATATAGATGATAAAAGAGGACATATCATCGTTGTTGCTAAGGAGTTATAAGAATTATCAAAAAGATAAATTAAAGGAGAAATAGGTTATGGCACGAAACAGTGTAGAACAAATAGACAAAGACGAAAAACTAATCATGAGCATCCTTGAAAAAGATGCAAAAGAAAATATCGACACACTTGCTGACCGATGTGGCTTCTCAAGACAGAAGGTTTGGCGAATCATCAAACGCTTAGAAAAAACCAAACTCATCTGGGGCTACGCAGCAATCAATGGTGGCGAGAAGATGGAAGTTGGTAACTTCGTCGTCTTGATTAAAAAGTCAAGTAAACCTGCAGATGAAAAAACAATTAACAGTATTGTTGGACGAGAACTTGATGACATTGCAGAAGACATGGAAGTGACAATCGAAAACAGCTTCTTTGTTCATGGCGAATATGATTGGATAATAACTTTTAATGCCAAAGACCTAAGAGCAGCCAAAAAGTTCCATGAGCGTTTGTTAAAGCTTTATGCTGGGATGATTGCAGATTCAACACTCTTAGAGACACTTGTCCCACTTAAAAAACAGGGAATCGTCAATCCAAACGGTGATGATTTAAGAGAATATCTTTAATCAAAAACCCATGAGAAGAAGAAAATATATCTGATTTCTTCTTTTCAACTATTTTTTTCTTTATTCTAAAAATGAACATATTTTTCAAAAAAGAAGATGGACTCGTCGGGATTTGAACCCGAGGCCTCCACCATGCCAAGGTGGCGATCTTCCAACTGATCTACGAGCCCTTCAAATAGATTGTAACGAAAATAACTAAAAAAATTATAATGGATACATAACGTGCAATGCTGAGATAATGACTGCTGTAGCAATACACATAGCTACAACAAACCATGGTGGGATGATTTGTTCACTTTTTTCTTCAGCATCAAAGTATCGTATGAGACCTGCTCCGGATCGGAACCCTTGGTCTTTGTTCTTTTTTGCCATGGATTATCACTTTCTAGAGGTAGAGCATATGCTTTCAGTATTTTAGCTTTACTATGGGAAACAAAGTAAAAAATCATCCATGAAATGACAGCGTCAGTCAAAAACTCTATATAACGCTGGGAAATAACCCCGACAAAGCGATGGTGTTGTTGATGAAAGAAATAGACGCCCTCAGAAGAAAAGCGTTTGAATATCGAGATGCAGGCTTAACAACCTATGAGATTGCAAAAGACCTCAATGTATCTAAGGATACTATCGAATGGTTGCTGTCGCAAGATGCAGTTGAAAAGCCAGAAGGAGACGTCAAGATAGGATGGCGATCTGTTGGGGTTCGCCCTACCCGGATTTCGTGGATTGCAGAGGCGATGTATGATATAATCATTGAAGAGATACAAAAAAGAAAAATCAGTGTTGAAGGCATCGTTGGTATTGCAATCAATGGTATTCCTTTTGCTACCTATGTTGCAGAGAATCTTGATGTCGATTTTTCTGTGTTTAGGCCAGATGATGAGAAGAGAGGGTCGTTTTCTTCAAACTTTGCCACAGTCAAAGGTAAAAATATCATAATCATCGATGATGTTGTTGGCACGGGTATGACTCTAAGCAATACAATCAAGCAGACAATTGCTGATGGTGGAAACGTCGTTTTATGTGTCTCTCTTGTCAATAAGACAGCTCTAAATGAAATCGATGGCATTCCTCTGCGTTCATTGGTGCGCGCTCGATCGATTTAAAAAAATAGTCGTTGAGGTTGGTCTGGTATGCATTGGGCAGAAGTTGAAGCACAAAAGTTACTCAAAGACAAAAAAAGCCATGTGTTAGCCACAGGTATCACTCCATCAGGCCCGATTCATATTGGAAATATGCGAGAGATCTTGACAACTGACGCGGTATATCGTCAGTTGAAAAAAAAGGGTGCTGATGCCAAGTTTATCTATATTGCAGATGATTTTGACCCATTGCGAAAAGTCTATCCTTATCTGCCTAAGTGGTATGAAGACCATATAGGAAAGCCTATCTCAGATATTCCTTGCCCTTGTGGAGAACATAAGAGTTATGCCGACCATTATCTGTCTGCATTTCTTGATTGTCTTGATGAAGTTGGGGTTAACCCTGTTTTGTATCGTGCAAACGAGATGTATAAGCAAGGTATGTATCAAGAATCTATCCGTATTGCTCTTGATAAAAAAGAGGAGATTAGAAAAATCATTGAAGAAGTATCCAAGCGTAAGCTTCCAAAGAATTGGCTTCCTTTTAATGTGCGCTGCCAGCAATGTGGAAGCATGTATGAGGTTCAACCACTTGGCTACGATTATCCGATTATTACTTATCGATGTAAGTGTGGCTATGAAGGAGAAGCAGACATTACAGTTGGCGGGGTTGGTAAACTCCCTTGGCGTGTTGATTGGCCTGCTCGTTGGAAGATGTTGGGCGTGACCTTTGAGCCATGTGGAAAAGATCTTGCAACTGTTGGTGGTGCTCGCGATACTGGAAAACACATTGTTGAAGATATTTTCAACTATCCCCATCCTGCCCTTGTAGTCTATGAATTCATCCTCTTGAAGGGAAAAGGTGCAATGCACAGCTCCAAGGGTACAGCATTAAGTTCAGATCAGATGCTTCAGATGACTCCGCCGGAGGTCTTACGATTTTTATTGATGAACAATCAGCCAAATAAGCACATTACTTTTGACTCCGGTCTGGGCCTTTTGAATCTAGTTGATGAGTATGATAGATTTGAACGGGTCTTTTTTGGCGCTGAAGAAGAAATTAAAGGTATGAAGGATTTAGAAGAGACCTATGAATTGTCCCAGCCAAAAGAGATTCCAAAAAAACTTCCTATTCAACTGCCCTATCGTCATCTGGTAACAGTTGCACAGATTGCAGAGTCTTGGCCGGAGATGAAATCGATTCTGATGAGGACAGATCAGATTCCAGAAGAGATTAGTGAAGGCGATGAGCAGAGATTGGCTCAGCGTGCAGGCCATGTGCGTTTTTGGCTGGATAATTTTGCACCTGAGATGGTTCGATTCAGCGTGCAAAAAAAACTACCAGAAATCGAGCTTTCAAAAGAGAATTCAAAATTTCTTTCAGCGTTTTATGGCAAACTCAATGATATCGATTGGGATGCAGAAAGTATCCATAATGGTATTTATCAGGCAGCAGAAGATGCAGGTGTTTCGGTTAAAGACGGCTTTTCAGCGCTCTATAAAATCATTTTGGGTAAATCCAAGGGCCCTAGGGCAGGTTTTTTCCTTTCAAATCTTGATAAGGATTTTGTTGGCTCCAGGATTTCAAAAGCCCTTAAATAAAAAAATATCTGTGGATGGCAGACATGCCAAAACTCTATGTTGAGACGTATGGTTGCACTGCAAATAAAAGCGATGAATCATTAGTGTTGGGCATTCTTAAAAAATCTGGCTATGAGTTGGTTTCTAATGTTGAACAAGCAGATGTTGTAGTCGTGTTGACTTGTGTTGTGATTGATACAACAGAGCAGAGGATGCTTCATCGACTCAAGACGTTAAAAGACATGGATAAACAGGTTGTTGTTTCAGGTTGTCTTGCAAGTGTTGGTGAAAGGAAGATAAGAGATATTTTACCAAATGCTATCATAATCCATCCGCGTTTGCTTGCAAACATTGATGAGCTGTTGATGGGAAAAGTTGTATTTGAAACGCAGAAGGCTGGTAAAAATAAGGTTTTTTCAAGTGTTTCTGCTCCGATTGCTATTGCAGAAGGGTGTCGTTTTTCTTGTTCGTATTGCATCACCTGTCTTGCTCGAGGTAAGTTAAGGAGTTTTTCAAAAGAGCTAATTTTAAGAGATGTTAAATCTGCTGTTTCATCTGGCTGCAAAGAGATATTGGTGACTGCTCAGGATACTGCTTCATACGGCTCAGATTCAAAAGATTCTCTTGCAGATTTAATAAATCAGATTTGCAAGATTCCCGGAGATTTTAGAATTCGGGTTGGGATGATGAATCCTAGAAGTCTTTTAGCTCAATCAGAATCTGTTTTTGATTCTTTTGACCATGACAAGGTCTATAAGTTCCTTCATCTGCCTGTCCAATCAGGTGATGATGAAATATTATCAGCCATGAAAAGGGGCTATTGTGTTAATGATTTTGAAGGGCTTGTTGAATCGTTTCGTCTGCGCTTTCCCGATGCGATGCTTTCTACTGATATCATCGTTGGCTTTCCAAATGAATCAGATGATCAATTCGAGGCTTCAGTAGAGCTGATAAAAGAGGTTAACCCAGATATTGTAAATATAACTCGTTTTTCAGCAAGACAAAATACATATGCTAAAACTCTTCAAGGAAGAGTGCCAACAAGCATTGTAAAAGAGCGATCAAAAAGGTTAACCACGGTATGCCAAGAAGAAATGGCAAAGCGTGCAAAACAGTATCTTGACAAGGAATATTCCATGATGGTCTTTGAGCAAAATGAGTCTGGATGTTGGGGGCGCATACAAAATTATAAATTGGTTTTTTTAAAGGAGAAAAACATAGATTCATCTTTTGTGGAAGTCGAGATTATTGATACAGCTCCAACCTTTTTGTACGGAAGACTTATATAAGGTGTTAAGTTGCTTTTTTTGGTAGTGGTTGAGGATGATACGCGTAGCCATTAACGGATTTGGTAGAATAGGTAGAAACGTATTGAGATCTGCAGTACATCTGCCTCAATATGGAAAAGATTTTGAGATTGTTGCAGTAAACGATTTAGGTTCAACTGACATCCTGGGTCATCTCTTAAAATATGATTCAGTCTATGGTCGATTTGACGGCTCAATCTCTGTTGAATCAGAAGGTATTGCAGTAAACGATAAACTCATCAAGTTTTATTCTATGAAAGATCCTTCTGAACTTCCTTGGCGTCAGGAAGAAATCGATGTGGTTGTTGAATCAACCGGGATTTTTAGAGACCGTGAGGGTGCAAGCAAACACTTAGAGGCAGGCGCTGATAAGGTGTTGATTTCTGCTCCTGCAAAGGATCCTGATGCAACGATTGTGATGGGTGTGAACCATCAGAGCTATGATCCAGATGCTCATCGTATTGTGTCAAATGCTTCTTGTACGACTAATAGTCTTGCTCCAACGGTGAAAGTGCTTCATGAAAAATTTGGCATTAACCAAGGCTTTATGACAACGATTCATTCTTATACTGGTGATCAGAGGATTTTAGATTTTCCACACAAAGACCTTCGTCGTGCTCGTGCTGCAGCAGTATCAATTATCCCAACAACAACTGGTGCTGCAAAAGCTGTTGCCTTAGTGATGCCAGAGATGAAGGGAAGAATCGACGGTATGGCGGTTCGTGTGCCAACACCGGATGGTTCGCTTACTGACTTTACGTGCATTCTTGATTCTGAAGTTTCTAAAGAAGAAATCAATCAGGAGCTTTCAAGAGCTGCAAACGCTGAGCTTCGAGGAGTCTTGGAGTATTCAGAAGAACCTCTTGTCTCAACAGACATCATTGGAAATCCTCATTCATCAATCGTCGATGGTCTTTCAACTAGAGTCAATGGTGAACGTGGTAATCTTGCAAAGATTCTGTGTTGGTATGACAATGAGTGGGGTTATTCGTGTCGTGTCAATGATCTGTTGATGTATATGTATGGTGTTCCAACAAGTGTGCTTGCAACACCGACGATGTAAGGATGTTATCCTTCGTCGTTTTTTCTTTTTTTTTGTGTGAAGTTTTATATGACTATTGCAGTTT
>Ga0207831_100514_pt1 | contig 12702 bp, 9 predicted proteins | sample TtanPargueraPR_7_FD_187741 | JGI IMG/M metagenome (GOLD analysis project Ga0207831, IMG submission 187741) | Aerobic enrichment media microbial communities from Bioluminiscent Bay, La Parguera, Puerto Rico - Tt and M1 (2) (SPAdes) | ecosystem: Environmental > Aquatic > Marine > Unclassified ... | reverse complement strand
GAATCCACCACCCGCGGCGCACTGACCTTTACCGAGAAGCTGAAAGACATTTCTCCCCGGCGCCACACGATTACCATTCGCACAACGGACGATTACAACAATACCATCGCGGAGGGATCCTTCTCGCTGGATTGCTCGGGCGGGCTCGACCGCGTCGCCGAGGTGTACCGCCAGCTCGAGGAGAAAAAACTCGCGGGCGTGGAACTGCCGGCGCCGGCCATGCGCAACGCCGCGCTTGAGAAACAGATGATTGCCGCACTCGGTGAGTGGAATGAGACGCCGCTGAAAGTCATCATCACTGATCGCGACTGGACGATCCAGCATCATCCCGTGACGGGCGCCATCGTTTCGCGCACGATCAACACCACGACTGTGTTCAAAAAGGCCGACGGCGGATGCCGCATGTTCGAGATATCTTTCCGGCAGCAGTACACCGGAAGCGGCTACGGCTCGGCGCAGCAGTATGGCGTGGGTGATTCGGCTGACGTCCTCTGTTCGAAAGTGAAATAGCACGCCCTGTACATGACATCTTGACCTTTTGCCCGGGAATTGCTACATCATACTACGGATTGTTCAGCAATCAACCCGGGGTACGCATGAAAAACAATTACGACCGCATCGCCGATCTCTACGATCTGTATGTGACCACAGACTATGACATCGCCTTCTGGCGCCGGGAATGCGCCAGCGCGGGTGATGTGCTCGAAATCACCGCTGGCACGGGACGCGTGACGCTGCCGCTGCTCGAAGACGGGTTGCGCATCACTGCCGTGGATGTGTCCTACGGACAGCTCGAACGGCTTCGCGCCAAGGCGCAGGAACACGGGCTGTCGGTCGAAACCGTGCACGCCGATATGCGCGAATTCGATCTCGGACGGACCTTCCCGCTAGTGATCATCCCGTTTCAGTCCCTGCAGGAAAACATCGACACCTGTGATACCACGGCCACGCTGCGCCGGGTGCGCGCACACCTGTCCGACGACGGTCGCGCCATCATCACCCTGCATCATCCCGAGAAGCAGAAGAGCATGGACGGCAGCGCCCTGCGACTTGTCGAGGAGTATGAACTGAAAAACGGCAACCGCATGCTCTTCTGGCGCTGCCGCCGCTATGACGAGGCAACGCACACCGGCACGAGCCACCAGTTTTATGAGGAGTACGATGTCGACGGCATGCTGCGCCGCAAGCGCGTCTTTTCCGTGAATTACCACGTCTACGAACGCGCGGAAATCGAGCAGCTCATCGATCAGGCCGGACTCCGCGTCACGCGCGCGTGGGGCGGCTATGACTGGTCCGAGCTCACCGGTGACTCGTGCTTCATGATTTTCGAATTGCAGAAGGCGTGAGACAGCAGTAAGCGGTATGCAGCAGGCAGTATGCAGGGCGAGATCTATTTTGCCCATCATGCGAATGCACTTGAGGACGCAACATGTGCCGCAACGTATTTTCCCGGATGCTCGCGCAATGGATGATTCTCGGAATCATGCTGTCCACCGCGAACACACAGCACTCTGACGCACAGCAGTCTGACGCAGCGCCGTCGGCTCTGCGCTCACCCGGCTTCACCGCTCTCATCGATTCGGCGATGCGCTGCTCGCACGCCGGCATGCATGCCGCGGGACTCGCCATCCTCGACCAGGCAGCGGAACTGAGTGCCACCGAACCGGACGCTGCGGATGCGTCGGCGCAGCGGCACGTGATTCTCTCCGGACTCCGTGCTTCCATGCTCTCGAATCTCGGGCTTCTCGCCGAGGCGGAATCCCGCTTTCGATCCATCGAAAACGATCTCAAGACCATCCCCTACGCGCCTTACGGCGCCTGCCTGCGCGCACATCTTGCCATGCATGATTACCGGATGGGGCGCCATGAGGAGGCGTTCAACCTCATCACTGCCGCGGTGCGGCTGAAGGGCGACGCCGCGCAGTGCCGCGCGGAGGCGAGCGGGTTCTACCATCTCGCAACGCTCTACGTCTGGGAGGGCAATCATGCCGAGGCCCGTGAGATGTTCGCCATGGCGGCGCGCACCATCAAAGTGTTACCGCGCCCGGGCGCCGCAGGCGCCTGCTACTGGGCGGCCGGCGCCGAAGCCTTTTCCGACGCCGGCGAAGATGTCGAGGCTGACGAAGCATACGGCCGCGCGTACCGATACGCGGTCTCCGATGCGATCTCCGCCGGACGCTGTGCGGCCACGATCGCGATGCGTCACGCGGAGTTGCTCCTGCGAATGGGCGAAACGGCAAAGGCGGAGGACATGCTGCGCCGGGCCGCGCGGCATGCCGATCCCGGCGCTTGTCCCGCCCTGCTCGGCGGCATCGAAGAAGTCCGCGCCCGGCTTGCGTTTCGCACAGATGCGGTGGAAAGCGCGCAGCACGTGCTCGCCGGGGCGCTGTGGCATTATTTCCGTGGATTGACGCAGGAGCACTGCACACTGACACCCGCGGAATGCGTCATCATGCGCACCGGCGCACAGCGCGCGGTCGACCGCGCATTCGCTTCCCTCATGCACGACGGTGCGCGCGACGCGCTGCTGGCCCCGGCAGCCTGGAACACGCATCTCGCGCTGCGCGAGTTTCACGGGCTCCCGCGCTGCCGGCACACCGCGGATCCGGGTGCGGAAGCGCACACCTGGCTGCAACGGCGTCTCGCGAATGAATTCCGCTGTGTCGCCGGTACAACCGCTGATACCGTCCCGGTGTCCACCGGTCCGACACTGCGCCTCCTCCAGCGGCGTCTGCAGCGTGAAGCCTCTGCCATCGTGATCCGCCGCTTCCTCGATCGAACGCAGGATCCGCCGCGATCCTGTTACGCCGCCGTGCTCCTCGAAAACGCCTCAGCTGTCATTCCGCGCATGTTCTGGCTCGACGCTGCAGGTGTATTCGACCGCACCGTCGTTCCGCGCTACCTGAATCAATTCACCGATGCGCGGGAACTGTGGAACAGCGTCGGTCCCCAGTTGCAGGCAAACGCTGTCAGCATCCTTCCGCAGGACGAGACGATCTGGGAGCGCTGCGTCAGTCCGCTGCTGCGGCGGCTGCCCGAGCATGGACCGCTGTATCTCCTGCCCGACGGCCTGTACCGGCATCTCAATCCAACCGCGATGTACGATCCCGCCGGCGGCGACTTCCTGACAGATCGCCTGCGCATGCATATGATCCACACCGTGGGGACCGGTGCGGTCGAGGCCCCGCGCGACGATTTCACCGCCTCCGTGCTCGTGGAGGATGTGCCCGGTGAGCTGCGCGTCGCGATGCCCGCCGTCGGCAGGCGTGCATACAGCGCATCCGCACGGGAGATGTTTGCCGGGTCGCACGCCGGCAGTCGCGGCGGACCATCCTCCGCGACCCGCAGGGCAGAAAACGCGCCGACGACATCAATCGAAGACACAGCTGTGCAGCACATCGATCCATCCGTGAGCGAGGCCGACCTGCGCGCACGCAAACTCGGACGCATCTTCGTGCTCGATCTGCCGACCGTCCTGCTGCCCGATGCCGAAGCCGTCCCGGTGCGGTTCTTCCTGCCCTGGGTTCCTGCCGGAGAGGATCCGTACATCCGTGCCGGTGTCCTGCTCGCTGATGCGCCGTCCGCGGAAGATCTGTTCTCCCGCCATCAGGTCATGTGCGGCGAAAACGACGGCGTGCTTCTTGCCGATGAAATCGCCTCGATGGATCTCCGTTTTCGCCAGTGCGTACTTCTCCCGCGCTGCGACCTGCTCGGTGAGGACTCCGTCCCTCATGCCTCCGCCGCCGCGCTTCTGCACAGCTTTTTCCATGCCGGGGCTCCCGCCGTGCTGCACACACTCTGGCTGCTGCCGCCGGAGGTGCGCGCGCAATTTCTGCGGCGCTTCATTGACGAGTACGACGGACTCAATCTCGATGAAGCCTTCCGTGCTGCCCGTCGTGTCATCCGCGACCGCTGGCCGCACCCTTTCTTCTGGGGCGCCTTCCAGCTGACCCGAGGGGAGATCTCATCTCATTGACGCAAGAAGAGAATGTGAACAACGAAGATAAGAAAAGAACGAAAGCTTCTTTCAGGCAGCTTCCAACATGCTCCTTCATTTACCCTTCGCGTGCTTCGTTGTTCTCATTCGTTAATCAAAATTCCACTTTGATCCCGCCCACGAAGAACATCCCGGTCTGGTACACCGGCTCCTCGGAGCGCGTTTTCTCATTCCACAGGTAGGTGAAAATATTTCGCCGGCCGTAGGCGTTCTGCAGCTCGAAGTAGGTGACGAGATTCCATCCCGAGAAATTCTGCCGGTTGTCGATGCGCAGGTCGAGTCGGTGATAGTCGGGCATGCGCGCGCTGTTGAGCCGCGACATGTCGAGCACCCAGCGGTTCTGCTCGTACGAATCCGGTTGCAGCAGCGGGGTGCGGGGACGGCCCGTCGCATAACTGAACTTTGTCGAAACCTCCCACTCCTCGTTGAGGCGATACCCGCCGACGAGGTATAGCACATGCGGGATGTCGAAGCTCCCTGGACGCTGCACGCCGTCGAGCGCCTGATGCCGCGCCCGCGAGAGCGTGTAGCTGACCTGCCCGTACAGACCACTGCTGAGTTTCTTCTGCAGGAAAAACTCGAGCCCCTCGGACCAGCCTTCCCCCGCGCTGGTCATCGGAATCAGCCGGCCGTTGATCGTGTAGGAATCCCCATCGTTGGCCAGTGACACCTGCGGGAACTCCACGCTCACCGGGTAATCGTGGTAGTTCTTGCGATAGCCCTCCACCGAGAGCTTCAGATCGGGAAGGGGATACCACGCCCAGCCCAGGATGTAATGATCCGCGCGCATCGGCAGCAGATCGCGGTTGGAAGGATGTCCGTTCAGGAAGATCAGCGCGGGCTGTTGCGCAAACCGTCCCCAGGATGCGCTCAGCGTCATCGCATCGATGAACTGCCAGCGGATCGCCGCGCGGGGGCTCACCGTTTGCTCATCGGTAAAACCGAAACGATCCCAGCGCACGCCCAGCGCCAGGTCGGTGCGGGGCAGGGGGGAGATCGTCGCCTGCAGGTAGGCCGCACTGCGGTCGGTGGTGACGCGGTTGACGAGATCGGGCCGCGGGATCCCCGCGCTGTCCTGCACGAACGGACCCGAATCCACACCACTGAAGATATCGTAATCAGCGCGCACAAAGCGATGGCTCACGCCCGCCGATACGTCGCCGAAGCCCCTGAAATGCCGCAGTGCGTCGTACTTGACAATCGTTTCGCCCTCGGCGGATTCGTTGCGGAACTGCAGCGGACTCCCCGGCAGACGCGGATCGCGGGCATCCTGCTCATAGAAGCTGTACGTGTCGGAGACCGTCAGCATGCCGTATCCGGCTTCATCCCAGAGCCAGCGCCATGTGGCGCCCGTCGTTGTGCGCCAGCCGCTGCTGCGGATATCCAACACTTCGGGATCCTCGGTGTCCTCGTAGTCCGGCTCGAATTGAATATCGTCGATGCCGCCGAGGCTGATCACGGAGATGCGGTGAGAAGGTGCGAGGTCATAGACGCCCTTGGCCTGGTAGCTGCTGTAATTGGGGATCGCCGTCAGGCCGAAGCTGTCGAAAATCAGGTCGAGGTAGCTTTTGCGCGCCGAGGCCATCCAGGAGCCGCTCTTGCCGATCGGACCCTCGACGATCAATCCCGCTCCGGCCATCCCGAGGTCGAACGTGCCGGCGAGCTGTTCGCGGCTGCCCTCGCGCAGGCTGATGTCGAGCACCGACGAAAGGCGTCCCCCGTAGCGGGCCGGGAAACCGCCCGCCGAGAAATTCGCTTCGCGGATGAACTCCGCGCTGAGCATGTTGATCGGTCCGCCCGTCGCGCCCTGCGTGCCGAAATGGCTGATATTCGGCACTTCCACATTGTCGACCAGCGTCAGGTTTTCCGAGGGCGCGCCGCCGCGCACGATCAGGTCGTTGCGCTGGTCGTTGGAGGGAACCACGCCCGGCATGGTCTGGATCATGCGCGAGACGTCGCCCGCCGCGCCGGGCTGACGGCGGATTTCCTCGTAGTTCATCCCGTAGATACTGGTGGTTTGTTCCCGTGGTGCGTGGAAATACGACGCCGTGACTTCCACCGTTCCTTCGAGTTCCAGCGCCTCCTCCTCGAGCTGGATGAGCAGCTGGCGCGCATGCGCCGTAGCGATGATCAGGTCGCTTTCGATATGCGTGCGGTAGCCGATGAAAGTAAAGCGCGCGCGGTACGTCCCGACGGGGATGCCCGCGATGCGGAAGCGGCCGTCCTTGCCGGTGGTGCCGCCGATCTTTGTATCGAGCAGGAGGATGTTGACGCCCGGGAGCGGCGCCTGCGTGGCGCGTTCGATGACGCGTCCGGTGAGCACGCCGGTATCCTCGCGCGCATCCGCCTCCAGTGCGTCCGTTTCCTGCGCGATCAGCGATAACGTGCCGCCGAGCAGCGCCGTCAGCATGAAAAACAGCAGTCTATTGTTCATCATCGATATCCTTTTCCTCCAAGTACGGAAATAATTCATGTCAGTCAAGCAGAAATACCTTGCATGCTTCTCCCACTGCGCCGTATTATCGGTGAAACAAATCCGGAACCATGAAATATCTCTGTTTTCGTATCCTTCTCGGGACGATCGTCGCCGCGTGTCTTCTGTGCGCCGCGCCGCTGCCTGCGCAGGAGCATGGGGATTCCCGTTCCGTTCCGAGCACGAGTGACACCCTGCAGACCGGCGATCACGGTCTTCCAACGCGGCTGCTTCTCGCGATCGGTCTCTCGCGTCCGATGGGAGCCTTCGCCGCGCCCCATTCCATCTCCTATCACTCCGATCGCGGCGGAGCGTCCACTGAAGGACCGGCACTGCTCGCCGAGCTGCAGGTGCCAGTCTCACGCGTTGTGCATCTGACCTTCGGCACCGGACTCACCTGGAATCCCTCCGACGACGATTATCGTCGCCAGGGCGACCAGGACGGAGGAAATGGAACTGACGGGGATGGATGGTACACGGTGCCGCTGCTGGCCGGATTGCGCCTGTCCACGCAGGTTGGCGGCGGCGTGTCGTTCAGTTTCCTGGGCGGACTCGGCGCGTGCGTATTGCTGCCATCGCCACGCAGCGCTTCCTCCGCCTATTCCGACACCCAGCTGGAATACGGTACCGGAGTGGCGATCGCCGTCAGTGGCGGTGTCGGGCTCACGTTCGCCGGCCGTTTCGCGCTGGAGCTCCGCTATTTCGATGGTGGCGAGCCGCCATTCGAGCAGCGTGTCAGGAGTCCTGCGAGCGAATTCGTCAACAGGCCCACTCGACCGGTCAGCTATACGCTCATTCTCATGGGGGTACGATTCTGATGCGTCGGGGAATGTTCATAGCGCTGCCGCTGCTCCTGTTCCTTCACTGCGGAACCGCCGCGCAGCAGCCCGACTCCTCCCTCCGCGGGGACGGCCGTTTCCTGCGTCTGCTCGCCGGCGGCAGCATCCCCGCGGGACGTTTTCAGCAGGGTGGCGATCTTCAGCTCGGCATTCCCGAACCCGGCTTCGTCGTGGGGGTGGAATACACGCTTCCCATCTCCGGCGCCCGGGTGGGATGGAGCACCTCGCTGCAGTACACCTTTTTCGATACCGATCCCGGACTGGAAGGGAAGTTCGACACCCAGTACTGGCTGATCCGATCCCTGCATACCGGTCTGCGCCTGTGCGGTCCGGTGGACTGGGACATCGACATGTACCTGCAGCTCATGGCCGGCTGGACAGGCATTTACCCGGGAAAAGCACGATACACCGGATTCGGGCGCGGCGGGACACGCAGGTTCGATTATATCGGTACTCCCAGTCTGCGTCTCGAGGCCGGATTCATTGCGCGTCCGTTCACACTCGGCGTTTCGGTTTTCGATTGCGGCACGCCTACCTTCACATATCACTACGTGGAAATCGAGCATCGCACGGTGCTCGTTCTCGTGATGCTTGGTGTGATGTTCTGATTCCGCCACCCCTATCTTCCATGGAATTAATCATTTTTTTTTGCGAATATCTCGCCACCGGAGCATTTTGATGTCTATAGAGAGACGTGGCACTTGATATTGAAGATATAATTCCGTATTGTCGGTCTGAGGAGGGGGCGAAGACATCCAAGTCGGTATACGCTCCCATACATGGCAGGAAAAGACGCCATACTCCTGAACCCGTTCGCCTTACTGTGATGGGGGTCACCGGTTGTTTCCACGGAAACTGCCGAATGAGAAGGGGATGTCGAGAAGGCGTTGACATACAGACTGCCATCATCCCTCCGCCCGAGCCGGCACAGACGAGCAACGTCGCTCATCACCGCATCGTGCTTCGATTGTTACGCGTGTTGCAACGGCGGAGGGATTTTTATTATGTTTGGCCATGCACATGGATCACGACTGCGAATACCTGTTCCAGCGCATCGACGCGAATCCCATTCTGTACCCCCGGCAGAAAGACATGCTCAAGCATACCTGCACCGAGGGACACATCACGCGATCGGAGTATGTTCGCCGCACCGGTGTGTCAGACAGCACCGCCGGGCGCGACCTTTCCGAACTGGTACTTGCCGGCTGGCTCGAGCGCATCGCGCCCGGCCAGTTCGTCATGGGCGACCAGGGCATCGACCACGAGTCCCTGCACCGGCTTTTCCACCCGTGAATTCGCTGCGCTCTTTCCCCCGCGCTGCCGCGCTCGCCCCGTAATTCAGAAAAATCACAATTCATACTCCCGACTTCTGGAAACTGTCCGGAAAATGTGCTATTATCACGGCAATTGCTACCTGAAGCCGTCTGATATGGCAGATGCCGACTCCCGTTTCGCAAGCACATCCTCGCAAGTGTCCGCACGCCCGTTGTCACGTGCGCTAGCGACACGTGTAAGCGTGGCCGACCATACATTGTCACGAGCGGTATCCACACACGTGAGCGTGTGGTTGGACCGCGTGTCCCGCCCATTATTTCATTCAGAGGAGAATCCATGAGCCTCTTATCCAATGTTCTCGGCAACGCCGGGGCGATCGAACCCGACAAACTCGACGCCGAACTCAAGATCTGGATCGGCAGCGATCCCATGCCCCTCTCGAAGAAATTCAACAAGAAAGTCAACATCTACGACCTGCAGAAAGTCCTCGCCGGGCATGTGGGGTGAAGGGTGAAATATTCCAACCTCTTCTGGCACGAAGGCGTCAGGATATTCGAAGAACGCATGCTGGAGACAGCGAAGGGACAGCTTCGCATCCGGCACCTGGAGAATGACGTCACCAAGGCGCTGCTGAATGTATTCGAGCACGGCTCGGATGGCATCCTGCGCGCCTTCCTGCGCCTTGTCGGTGTGCGCGATGCGCCGGCATCCTTCCAGTATGATTTCCAGGTGACGGACACCGAGGCCTACCGCCAGCAGCCGCGGCGGATGATGCTCTCCATCATTGCCGATTCCACGCAGGTGACGTCCAATCCTCGGTACCGCGTGGATACGAGCAGACCGGACGGCTGCATCTTCAACGAGCGCAGCGCCATCCTGATCGAGGTGAAAACGCAGAGCCCGCTGGTGGAGGAGCAGATCGAGGGACATATCCGCGGCTATCTTGGCTCGGCCACCGAGCGGAGGACGATCACCTGGGAGGACATCAGCGATGCGTTTCGCCAGCTTCTCAGGCAGGGGAAGACGCGGGACGTGGATCGCCTGCTGCTTACGCATTTCCTCGGACTTCTGGAATTGCTCGGCATCGCGCGTTTCAACGGCTTCGCGGATAGCGATTTCGCGATGCAGGACGTCGCGGGGCGCATTCCCGACGAGGAGTTTCTCGATTTCCGCCGGCAGTTCATGCGCAAGGCCGAGAAGTTCACCGAGGGCGTGTACGAGGAGGTCCGCGATGCATTTCCCTTCCGCGCACTCGACTGGTATCCGCGCCGCGACCGCCGGGCGAATCTCACGGGCTGGACGGCCCTGTACTTCCACGACGGGGATCCAGGTCTGCCTGTGAATCACTATCCCAATATCAATTTCAATTTCCACACGGGTGGCATCGAATTGTCCCTCAACGGCGAAGTGCGTTCGTCACTCAACCGTTTCCTCGCGAAGATGAAGGCGGATCCCGACCGTTTCGACGCGCTCGTGCGGTCCCTCCCCGGCATGCATCTCGCCGTGTATTTCAAAATGCAGTATCGTCCCCAGGATCATTTCCGCTGGAAATTTCTGCCTGGCTATCCCGTGGACGTGCGGGAGGCGCATGCGGTGGATATCCTCACCGATATCGATCGTCTGAAGCAGGACTGGGAGAAACATCGCCGCACTATGCTCTTCGAGATGGAGAACGGCCTTGTGCTCAGTCGAGCGGGACGTCCCTTCACCGCCAACGAACTGGAGTTCGCTCTGGCGCGCAATCCACGTGCCAACTTCGCCTTCCGCATCGAAAAGCGCTATCCCGCCGCGGACGTTGTGCAGATGAAAAAGCACGTCATCCGCCACATCGCGAAAGATGTGCGCAAGACCGCAGCGTTCATGAGGTTCGTCGTGGAGTGAATCTTCGAGGTTTCAGAGGATGAAATTTGAAATATCCTGTGATGAATTGCACCCGGACGTGTTATGGTCTCGGAGTAACAGGAAGGCAGACTATGCACTGATCGGCAGTTTGGGGATGCCAGCGGTCGCGAGTATGAAAAGGCACGATTCGTGACGGCGTATGTCGCGGATAGCAGTATTGATTAGATCCGGGCAATGCCACGTCGGACCGGATTGAAAAGTGCCGCTGGTTTGCCACGCGAACCCGGCGTAAGAAGCCTCTGCAGATTCCTAACCATGGGTTGAGAACAATGTCAGGGTATGACATTTATCCCCACTTGCCAACACAATTTAATGTCCAAGCTGGCAATGCGACCCGTCACAACGATCTGTTTACACCGCTTGAGGATGCACGGACGTGCCCACTTCGCCGTCCGCTGATTGCATGTGTGCAGAGTCAACAATACAGTATGGGAAGGTTCGGGGGCAGAAAAATGGTATCAAACATTGATACGGATAGCGCTGAAGTGAGGAGTAGATTTTATCAAAATCGAAGGAGGACGGCTTTATGGATGCGACAGTCATGATCATTGCAATTCTAGCCCTCATCGGAATCGCGGGTACAATCTGGTTTGGAGTAAAACTCGCGGCGGTCCGGAAGAAGTACAGAGGCATCATCGACATTGATGCCGCCGTTGCTGAGCGGCAGAACCAGGTCGATGCAAGCGAAAAGCAGATTGAGGAGTTGAAAGCGGACTACAGAACGAAGAAAGAAGTGTACGAGCGCTTGGCGCACGATGTCTCTGTCCTCGAAGAAGATATGGAGATGATCTCGTTCGGCATTTACAAACCACACTATGATTTTGATACTGCTGAGGATTTCAAAAATGCTCTAACTGATGTGCGAGCTCGCCAGAAGGAAATGATCAAGGTAAAGGAGGCGGCGAAGTGTACAACGCAATGGACCGTGGAAGGCAGCGCGAGCAAAGGGCGCACAATGACGAATAAATATATTCGTCTCATGCTGCGGGCGTTCAATGGGGAAGCGGATGCGACGATCGCGAAGGTTCGGTGGGACAATATCACCAAGATGGAGGCCCGGCTGGAAAAAGCGTTCGAAGTCATCAACAAGACCGGTGAAGCCAATCACACATTCATAACGCAGGATTATCTGGATCTGAAACTGGAGGAACTGCGGCTCACATACGAATACCAGGTGAAACGACACGAGGAGAAGGAGGAGCAGCGTCGAATAAAGGAAGAGATGAGGGAAGAGGAACGCGCCAGGAAGGAGTATGAAAAAGCACAGCGTGAAGCAGCAGCGGAGAAGGATCGATATGAGCGTGCTCTGGCGAAGGCCCGGGAAGAAGTGGAACAGGCTTCAGGTGAAAAGCAGGCGAAGCTTCGGGAGCAGATGGCGAAACTCGAGGCCCAGCTCGCAGAAGCGCTGGCCAAAGGGGAGCGCGCGAAATCCATGGCGGAACTCACGAAATGCGGTCATGTCTACGTGATTTCCAACATTGGTTCATTTGGCGAGGATGTGTACAAAATCGGTCTCACCCGACGACTCGAGCCTCTCGAACGCGTCAAGGAGCTCGGTGACGCTTCGGTCCCGTTCGATTTCGATGTGCATGCTCTGATGTACTCCGAAAATGCTCCTGAGCTCGAGAAAGAGCTGCACAAGGCATGCGAGGAACATCGCATCAACCTTGTCAATCTGCGGCGCGAGTTTTTCCGTGTGCCGCTGGCTGAGATTGAGAAAATTGCTCGAAAATTCAACACTGAAGTGAAATTCACAAAGCTCGCCGAAGCGAAGGAATACCGGGAGAGTCAGGCCATGCGGCAGGCTGCAGCGTTTGCGAAACAGAAAGAAAAAGCGCCCGCTGAACCGGTGTTTCCTGATGAACTGTAATTGAGTCCAATCCCGGTCACGGGATCGTTGTCTTAAGACTCTTTCGCAAACAGACCAAAGTATTTGTCGGATGTCCAACTCTATGGCAGTATGTAAAATGACTTTTCGAAAGCTCGTGCAAATAATCATTATGGTGTTACCATTCCTGATACTTCCCGGCTGCAGCACCGAATATCTCGTGTATGAAAGCGATGCGAATCATATCTATCACGCTGATGCCATATTCACGCAAATGGAACTTGTTGCCGATGCCGGGGCGTATGGTATCATCGCAGCAAAAGATGAGGATGGGGAGCAGGAGGAGAATTACTACCTGCTGATCGCAATGAAGACAGATAAGACTGGC
>Ga0207831_100513_pt1 | contig 12741 bp, 11 predicted proteins | sample TtanPargueraPR_7_FD_187741 | JGI IMG/M metagenome (GOLD analysis project Ga0207831, IMG submission 187741) | Aerobic enrichment media microbial communities from Bioluminiscent Bay, La Parguera, Puerto Rico - Tt and M1 (2) (SPAdes) | ecosystem: Environmental > Aquatic > Marine > Unclassified ... | reverse complement strand
CTAGCCAAAGCGCGGTTGATGTTATCAACGCTATAGGTGCCGTCCATACTTGAAAACTTTTGCAGCCCGGCTCCCTGACTATGCTGACGGTTCACTTCCCAAATAATGTTCTTGGTCAGCGTATCCAGTTTTTCCCGATACTGGCCCACATATTGATCCCGCAGGGCAAAATAGGCGCCGAGCTTGCCGCCGGTCACGCGGGACTCGTTCTCCTGCCCGGTGAAATCAGCCTGGGGAGTGATATTTTCCTTGTGCGAAGTGTTTTCCACCCAGAACAACGTACGGCTCGGACGGAATGTAAATTTATCTCCGGCCTTGAGTGTGCCGGAGGCATCGCCCAACGGATCATTCTGGGAACCGAACCATACGGACACGCCTTCAATATCAACCTTGCCGTCCTGGGGACGGGCGGAGAAATACCGAGTGCTTCCATCGGGGTTGGTCAGCCAGGTCTGGCCGCCGTCCAGAGAAACCCGGAACTGTGCGGCATTGCCGGAATTGCTGACAATACCTGCATCCGTGCTGCCTGCATTGGATTTAACAAATTCAATGGTGTATTCGAAATTCGAATCACCTTCGAAATACACCTGACCATCAAACGTGGACCCGACTTCCAAATCCTGTTCGGTGTACGGAGCACCAAACTCAAGGGCATAGTGCTGTTCCCCGTCCACAAGGTTCTGACCGGACTTGGTGGTGATGGTCACATTGCCCATGCCGTTGTCGATATAATTGATATCCACAATCTCGCCCAACTCACGCACCAAGCGGTCACGTTTGTCGTACAAGGCATTGGCATTGTTGCTGCCCGGAACGTCATGCACATTGATTTGCCGGTTCATTTCGGCAATCTGGGTCATGAGCTTGTTGGCAGTGGTAACCTGATCATCGATCATGCCATCAATGCGCTCCTGCATGTTGCTCAACGAATTATCCGCCTGAGCAAGCGTCGAGGCAAGAGTCGTTCCCTTGGTAAGCACATCCTTCCGGGAACCGTAATCCCCGGGACGTTGGCTAAGATCATTCCAGGAGTTGAAATACGAGGACAATGAATCACTGATGCCAACACCGGAGGATTCATTGAACAGACTTTCAACGCTCTGCAACTGCTGATAGAGCGCTCCCCACTTGTCGCGAAGAGAAGCCTGATCATAATAAAGCTTTTCCACCAGCTCATCGAATTGGCGTTGGACTTCCTTAACCCGTACGCCCGTCCCCATTTGGCCCGGACTATAGTCAATACTGTTTCCCTCTTGGAGAACAGCCGTGCGCCGGCTGTATCCTTCAGTATCGACATTGGCAATATTATTACCTGTGACAGAAAGCTGAATCTGCGAAGCAAAAAGGGCCCACCGTCCCACATCAAGTATTGAGTTGGCCCCAAATGCCATAGCTACAATCTCCCTCTCAGGATGGTAGGCTGTAAGGAACCGGGCCCGACAAAACGTCCCTTGGCCGAATAGGCTTCGCGCTTCTTGGGCTGGATTTCCCTATGCATGAAATTGAGAAGCGAGGAACTCTGATCGAGCAAGGCTTTGGCAAGTTCCTGATTCTTGGCGGCCTGTAACCCGCACTTCTGTTCCATCTTGTCCAGCATTTTGAGCATGGCACGAAAAGCTTCTTCCGTCTCTTCATCCATTAACGGATAAAGGAGATGGACACGTTCAGCATCAGGATCAATGGCCTTGCACATACGTTTGAGAGACTGCCTCTCGGAGCCGATCTGACGCAGAAGTTCCTGAATTGAAAGCTCTACTTGTGAAACTCCACGGGGGTCGCGCTTTTGCAAACGGGCAAATTCTTCCTCCAACAAGACACCCAAAAGAGCCATGGCCTTGTTTTGCCGGACTAAATTTTCCTCAAGAGTTGCAAACATTTCATTCCCCTTTCAACACTATTTTATTGAAATAAAAACATTTCTTAACATAAGAGTCGCTAGGAACCCCTTTCTCGTTATCCAATCTTTGCAAGTTTCTTGCCAACGGCCTTATCTTCCAGAGAAACAGCATTGCCGCCATAAGCGGAAGTGGCTACACGTGCGCCTTTGTGGCGATTTTCAATGCGTCGTGTCATGGCCTCTATACGAGCATTAACTTCCGCATCACTAAGCGAGGCTTCGGTTATGGGAGCCGTTTGTGCACCCACATCCGTTGCCCTGGGTTGCGGGTCGGATTCACTAGACATCCATTGATCAATGGTTCTGTTCCCAAAGAGATCCGAACTGTTCACAGTTGCAGGAGCCAAGGGAATACCCGCCGTCTCCGGCTTAAGCGGCTTGATCTCCACCTTTCCTGCCAAGGCGTCCCGGCTGCTCTGTTTCAGCTTGTCCTTGAGTTGGTCATACAGCATGTCACCAAGCCCGATACCACCGGAGTCTGCCATCTTCTCGGCAAAATCACGGTCGAACATGGACATATACATTTCGCTCTGCCTGCTGCCGAACACCCCTCCCTTGGGGACAGTGTTCTTCATTTCCTTCCACATCTTGGAAATAAACACGGCTTCAAAATCCTTGCAGGCTTCACGAAGCTTGCCTTCCTTGTCCGGTGCCGCAGCAAGACGTTCCTTAAGATCGTCCATTTGCATCTTGAACCGGACAAGCTCCTTCTGGGCAGCCTTTCCGACAACAACATCGGTATCAAGTGAAGTTCCAACCATCTTAGATGACCTCCACCTCGGCGTGCAGCGAACCTGCCGCCTTGAGTGCGCGAATTATGGAAATCAGATCACGCGGGGAAGCGCCGATGGAATTCAGGCCGTCCACCAACTCCTGAAGGGTTGCCCCTTCCATAAGCATGAGCCGGTTGTTCTGTTCCTGAACTTCCACATCGGTCTGCGGTGTGACCACGGTTTCTCCTTCAGAGAAGGGACCGGGCTGGCTGACTTCCTGATCTTCGGAAATGACCACCTGCAAATTACCGTGAGCGACAGCCACCTTGGAAAGTCGCACATCCTGCCCAAGCACCACTGTTCCGGTCTTTTCGTCGACCACGACCTTGGCCTTGCCGTCCGGCGAGATATTCAGATTCTCCAGGGAAGCCATGAGCGGGACCATATTGCCACGGAACTTGTCAGGCACGGAAAGTTTGACGGTAGCGATATCTTCCGCGCGGGCATATTCGCCCCCCAGAGAAGCATTGATTCGGCGGACCACCTGCATAGTGGTGTTGAAATCCTGAACATTAAGATTGACGGTCATGCCGTCCTGACGATTGAATTTGAAGGGAACCGCCCGTTCAACTGCAGCGCCGTTCGGGATTCTGCCTACAGTAGGAATATTCTTTTGTGCGCTTGCAGCTTCACCGCCGATAGCGAAACCGCCAATGGTCAGCGATCCTTGTGCTACGGCATATACTCTGCCGTCCAGGCCCTTGAGGGGCGTAACCAGCAGGACACCGCCGAGCAAGCTCTTGGCGTCGCCCAGAGAGGAGACCGTTACGTCAATGGTAGAGCCAGGCTTGACCGAAACGGGCATCTTGGCCGTAACCATAACGGCAGCCACGTTCTTCGGCTTAAGGCTTGAGGGATCAACCTGGACGCCCATCTTATCCAGCATGTTGGCCATGGATGTCATTGTAAAATCCGAGGACGTGCCATCACCGGTTCCGGCAAGGCCCACAACAAGACCGTACCCAACCAGTTCGTTGGTACGGACCCCGCTGAAGCTGGCGATGTCCTTGAGCCTTACGGCGTAGACCTGATCCGAAGTCCAAACTGCGGCACACGCACCAAGAATCAGAATCAAAACGATGCGAAACACCAGCGATTTGATTTCAGCGTCCACCCTGTTGGCGACATTCATGACCGACTCCTTATACATACCAATACCTATGAGAATTCCTAAAAGGGATAGATGTTATCCAACAATCGTGAAAGCCATCCGGGCTTTTGCTTGTCTGCCAGGACGCCTTCGCCGTATACTTCGATTTGTGCCTCAGCCAGGTTGTTGGATGAGACTTCATTACTTGACTGGATGTCGCGTTCACGGATAAGGCCGCGAACCACCAGAATCTGCGTTTCATTATAGACGCGAATTCGCCGTGCACCTTCAACCTGCAACACACCACCGGGCATCCTGCGAACGATGCGTGTGGCCACAGTCGCCGTAAAGGAAGCTTCCTGAGTAGCTTCGCCACTTCCGGTAAAGTCGTTTGTCGCCGCGGCTCCGACGTCAAATCCGGCCTTGGCACCCAAAGTCCCCAACGGCAGCTCACCCAACAGCCCGGTACTGGGCATGGCCGTGATTGCCATGTCCGTCTGGGTGTCCCGTTTGGCCGTGGTATCAGCTTTCAATGTGGAGCTGGAAGATTCGGACACGTTGACCATGACGATATCGCCGACACGGCGGGCACGGTTATCCTCAAAAAGATATTCAGCCCTGTTCTCGTCAAACAGAGAACCGGGGTTATCAGCCGGGTCCTGTTCCACTATCTGCGGAGGCGTCAATACCGGCATGGGAGTGGTTGTCTGTCGAGGAGCACACCCCGCAAACAGCACCATGGCCAGAATCAACATACCTGTCTGTGTTCCTGTGATAATCTTCATGATTGTTTCACCTCGCATCTAGCGGACCTTGGCCACGCCGTTATCTACTACCGTGGCCGCTATTGTTCTTTTGCTTTGCAAATTGCGCACCGTAATGTTCTGCCCCAAGTGCCCGTCCCGAAGCGCCTCTACCTTTGTGCTCAACTGGAGACGCTTCCTCTGGTAAACCAGTGTTATGATATCTCCCTTCGTGACCATGGGCATGGGTTCCAAATTTGACTTGAGAAACGGTTGCCCGGTTCCCACGGGACGTTTGACACGCCATGACCCGGAGCGCCCGTCCCATATGTCCGTAGTATGGGCCAAATTCTTTTTGACAAACGTAATTTTGTTAGGAGTAACGCGCTCATAGCGATTCACCGGCCGAGCTGCGCATGGAACGGCTTTCCAAACATTCACAAATACGCTGCCGCTTTTTGTTCGTGTAATTTTTCCATCCGGAGTTTTGGAGCGCAAAACGAAACGCGTTGTTCCCGGAGTCATTTCTCCGGAAAGAATCAGATCAAGAGAGTCGTAAGAATTCTGTAAAAAGAACGCATCCGGCATTGTAAAATTTTTAAATTCCACATCGTTGCCCAGTCCTCGGGAACGCTGCGTCAAAAACTCGACAACTTTGTTTTTGAGATCCTGCCCACCGATGACCCTGCCGCCGGTCTGAATGGACATTTTGAGAGGAAGGATACACCGCTTGGCTTCGTCGCCCAGATAATACTTGAGAATATGGTCCAGCTTGGCACGGGGCACGACGACAGGACGTCCCTTTCGAAGGGAAGCCTTCCAAAGCCGCGTACTTGCCAGACGCTTCCATGCGTCGCGATCATAGTTGCCCACAGGCTGGGCTATGTGCCCCAAAAGCACAATAGGCCCATCTACGCAGACAGCGCTTTTCACCTTGATGCGCCACTGGTCCGAAGGCATGGCCCACGAAGTGGCAACAATGCTCAAGACAAAGGCAAACACGACCACTGCGGTTTGTGTTCCACTTTTCGCGGTCTTCAAGGATGTGGCGATACGCGATCGAATATTCATGGCTATCCCTTTTCGGCTCGGCCTAACGTTTCACATTAATGGCTGTCTGCAACATGGAGTCCGAGGTGGTAATGACCTTGGAGTTGAGCTCATAGCCCCTCTGTCCCACGATCAGGCCGACCATTTCATCCACCATTTCCACGTTGGAGCCTTCAAGGAAACCTTGTGCCAAGGTTCCAAAGTTGTCGTCACCAGGCGTGCCTTCCACGGCATCCCCTGACGCTTCGGTTTCAAAATACAGATTGTTACCAACGGCATTGAGTCCGGCCGGGTTGATAAAGTTATAGATGGGGATATCTCCGGAGGCCAAAGCCTCCCCCTGCTTATCCCGTGCCTCGATCGTGCCGTCTTCGCTTATGACAAGATTCGTGGTCTCCGTAGGAACAATGAACTCCGGCTGCAGGGGATAACCGTTGGCGGTAACGATCCGGCCTTCGTTATCCAACTTGAAGGAACCGGCACGCGTATAGGCGTCCTCGCCATTACGCTGCACCTTGAAGAAACCATCACCTTCAATGGCCAAGTCCAGGCTGCCGCCCGTGTTCTCAAAGTCACCCTGCGTAAAGAACTTATGAACCGTCACGGTCCTGACGCCCATACCTACCTGCAGACCTGTGGGAATACGGGTTCCGCCCTCGTTAAGAGTTCCTGCGATTTTCTGGGTCTGGTACATCAGATCCTCAAACTCGGCCCGACTCTTTTTGAAGCCCGTTGTATTGACGTTGGCCAGGTTGTTGGACAGCACGTCAATGTGTTTTTGTTGGGCCACCATTCCTGTGGCCGCAGTCCATAATGAGCGCATCATGGTTCATATCCTCCTAGTTATGTTGCCCTGCCCACTTGAGTGAGCAACTTGGTGTCGAGCTCGCTGTCGCCTTTGATTACCTTGGTATAGGCTTCAAACGAACGTTGCGTTTCGATCATGGACACCATTTCTGTCACGACCTCGACATTTCCTTTTTCAAGATATCCCTGCTCCACAGTGCAATCCTCAGCCGGAAGTTCTTCGGCCTGTGCACCTTCGCGCAGCCGATAGCAATTCTTCCCGACCTTTTCGAGTTCCGTGAGGTCGGAAACCGTAACGACGTCCATTCTCGCTACGATGTCTCCGGCCACACTGATCTCGCCATTGGCGTTCACCTCAATTTTTGATGTCGGAGGAAGAGTGACAGGACCGCCGTCCCCGATGACGGGATTGCCTTCGGAAGTCATCAGTGTTCCTTCCGAATCAACAACGAAATTCCCGGCTCGGGTATAGAATTGTTCGTCACCGATCTGGACCTTGAAAAAGCCATCTCCATTGATGGCCATGTCCAGCTGGTTTCCGGTCTGTTGAAGACTGCCCTGCGTAAAATCGATTTGTTGTTCGGAAAGACGAGGCCGGGCCATGACGTTGGCGCGAGGCCACAAGTCCTTATCACGCAGATACGGCTTGGCGTCGCCCAGATAATCGTGAGCGAAGCGCTGAAACGTGTCGTGAAAGGCGATCTTGTCCTTTTTGTAGGCGGTCGTATTGGCGTTTGCCAAATTATTGGCGACCGTCGACATTCTCAATTCATTGGACAAAGCCCCGAATAGTGCGCTGAATGAGCTGTCTCTCATCAAATTTCCTCCTGTTCGACACCCTACCTTGCAACATGCGCGCCAAGAGCGAGAGCACCGAAAATACGGTGTTAACGGGCAATGAATGTTGACTTCCAATATGAATATGTATAAATGGACACGTTTCCGAGCGGGTGTAGCTCAGCTGGCAGAGTACAAGCTTCCCAAGCTTGGTGTCGCGGGTTCGATCCCCGTCACCCGCTCCAGACCTTAGGCAGGAAGCCGTTGCTTCCTGCTTGGTTCGTCCGAAGACGGTGGGCCCTAGGGTCCGCCTTTATTATTTTTGAAGCAGGAAAAGGAATGCGGCAGAACGCACTGGAAAGAAAGCTTGCGGAGCTTGTGAAAGCGGAAGTGGAATCATTTGGTTTCAGCTTCTGGGGATTGAACGCGGCTTCGTCCGGAAAGAAGCGCGCTATCCGTATATACATAGACGGCCCGGAAGGCGTAAATATTGACGACTGCGCAAAGGTCAGCCGTCAAATCGACATCGTAATCGAAGCCGAGGACATAATTCCCGGCGCGTTTACGCTTGAGGTATCTTCCCCGGGCCTTGAAAGAAAGTTTTTCACCCTGGACCAGCTAGGCGATTATGTGGACCGCACTCTGGACGTGCACCTGTCCGAACCGATTGACGGACGTCGCCACTTCAAGGGCAAGCTGCTGACCGTAACGGACAGTGGTGTTGAACTGGAATGCAGCGGCGAAAGCCATCGGCTGGACTGGGACGACGTCAGGGAAGCGACTCTGGTTCACGAATTCTAGCAAACTGGCCCGAAACCGAGGGATATTCCCGAGGCATGGGCGGAGGTTTCAGCATGTCGGAACTGAAAAAAGCAATTGATCAAATCAGCAAAGACAGGGGCATCGACCGCGACCTGTTGATCGACACCCTTGAAGAGGCTGTCCGCTCCGCGGTGCATCGCAAGTATGGCGACACCATGGATATTGAAGTCACCTTCAATGAGGAACTGGGCGAAATAGAAGTATACCAGTTCAAAGTCGTCGTGGAGGAAATTCACGACGAAGTCAGCGAAATCCCCTTTGGGGAAGCCAAGGAGCACGACCCCAATGTGCAACTTGACGACGAAATGGGATTCAAGCTCGCCATTGAAGACCTGGGACGTATTGCGGCGCAAAGCGCCAAGCAGGTCATCATCCAGCGCATGCGCGACGCCGAGCAGGAAATCATTTACGAAGAATTCAAGGATCGCGCCTCGGAAATCGTCAGCGGCATCATCCAACGGCGCGACCGCACCGGCTGGATCATCAACCTCGGTCGTACCGAGGCACTGCTGCCCAAAGACGAGCAGATCCCACGCGAGCGCTACAAGCGCGGCGATCGCGTGCAGGCATATATCATTGATGTTCTCAAGGAATCCCGCGGTCCTCAGGTCATCGTGTCCCGGTCCCATCCGGACTACATGGCCGAGCTCTTCAAACGGGAAGTACCGGAAGTGGCGGACGGAACCGTCAAAATCATGGGCGTCGCCCGTGATCCGGGACTGCGCGCCAAGGTGGCAGTATCCTCCCGCGACCGGGACGTGGACCCGGTGGGTGCCTGCGTAGGTATCCGCGGTTCCCGCATCCAAAACGTGGTTCAGGAACTCAAGGGCGAACGTATCGACATCGTCGTATGGAGTCCGGATATCGCCCGCTATGCGCAACATGCTCTTTCGCCTGCGGTCATCACCCGCATCATGGTGGATGACGACGAGGAAACTCTGGAAGTTGTGGTTCCGGATGATCAGCTCACGCTGGCCATCGGCCGCAAGGGACAGAACGTAAAACTTGCCGCCCGTCTGCTGGGTTGGAAAATCGACATTTTCACCGAGACCCGCCATGCGGAAATGAACGCATCACTCAAGGGGATGGACCAAATAGCCAGCGTCGCGGAAGTGAACATCGACAACTTCCTGAACGCAGGTTTCGATTCCACGGAATCCGTAGCCCATGCCAGCGACGAGGCTCTGCTCGCCGTTGAAGGGTTGGACGAGGCCCGCATCGGCGAAATCCGCGTGGCCATCAACATGCTCGGCCTTGCACCGGAGGCTCCTGCCGAAACGGAGCCTGAACAAGACGAGCAAGCGGAAAACAAGGAAGAGACCGATCAGTCCGAGGCTGACGGCCCCAAGGAATAGACACCATGCACGACACCGGACCGGAGCCGCAGGGCCCTATCCGCATGTGCGTAGTCTGCCGCGAACACTTCCTGAAAAGTGAATTGGAGCGGTATGTTTGTCCAAAATCAAGACGCGGGGGCGCGTCTGACCGGGAATCGGGCACGGACGGCCTGATTCCCGACCCTGACCAGGTTTTGCCAGGACGGGGTTTTTATATCTGCGGCAAGGCCGATTGCCGCCAACGATTCAAAAAGGCGCAATTCGGCCTGATGAAGAAATGCAAGGGGGAAAATACATGACGGCAAAACTGAGGGTAAAAGACCTGGCAAACGAGCTGGGCCTTGGCAACAAAGATATTCTTCAACGCCTTCGCGAAATCGGAGTTCAGGCCAAAAGCCTCATGAGCACGGTGAGCGAAGACGATGTTAACGCGCTCAAGGAAGCCATGAAAAGCGGACAACCCAAATCCGAGGTTGTACGCAGGGAAGTTCAGCCCGGCGTAATCGTTCGCCGCAGGCGTAAATCCAAGTCTGCCCAAAAGGCCGACACGGCTCCCGAGGTCGAAGAAGAGGCCATTGTTGAAGAGCCTGCCAAGGAAGAAGCGAAAGTGGAAGCCGAACCGCCTCAGGAGGAAACGCCTGCAGAAGCCCCCGCTCCAGAACCGGCTCCCAAGAAAAAAGCCGCCAAGAAGAAAACTGTAAAGAAACAGGAATTTCAGGCCGCACGCATTGTCAAGCCAGCTCCGTCCGAAGAAGAGCCCGCCCCTGCGGTTGAAGAAAAGGCTCAGGAAGAAACTGTCGCCCCTGCCAAGCCCGAAACCGCCGTCAAGGCAGAGCAGGAAGAGCCTGTAACGGAAAAGCCGACCTCTACCCCCGAGGAAACGGCCAAGGCCGAAGAAGTCAAAAATCAGGAAAAGGCTGCCCAAAAGGCAGACCAAAAGGCGGAAAACGAAGACAAACCCGCCAAGGGGAAAAAGAAGGCTTCCGCAGACAAGCCCAAAGGCAAAGAAGCCAGGGGTGCTGACGGAGAACACGCCAAAAAGAAAAAGAAGAAAAAGCGGGAAGTCGAAGCGCCGAAAGTGCGCATTATTTCCATGCCCGACCCTGCCGAGGTGGCTCTGCGGGAAGCTCAAAAAGAAGTGGACCGCACGCCGTCACAACGTCGTGGTAATGGCCAGCGCCGCAATGGTCGTCAGGACTCCCGGCCGGGAGGAGGACGTCCCGGAGGTTCTCGCCCTGCTCGCCCGGGTTCAGCCCCCTCCCCAGCACCGGCAGCGCCTCAGCAGCCGGACGGACGCAGCCGTAAAAAACGTAAGAAAGATCGTCGCGTCGTTGAATTTTCTCATGACGGTTCGCGAGGACATGAACGCGCATTCGAACAGGATGGACGCGGCAGGAAGCGCAAAAAGGGCGGTCGCAGGCAGGCCCAACAGGTCAAACCCGAGGCAACCGTCCAGCCGATGAAGGCTGCGAAGCGTAAAATCAAAATCGACGAGGCCATCCGCCTGTCCGACATGGCACACCAGATGGGCACCAAGGCCCAGGATTTGATCAAAGTGCTGTTCGGCATGGGTGTTATGGCTACTATCAACCAGTCGCTGGACTTGGACACAGCTACTCTCGTGGCCTCGGAATTTGATTACGAAATCGAAAACGTGTCTTTTGACGAACAGGAATTCCTGGTTCCGGTCGAAGCGGACAAACCTGAAGAACTTAAGGGCCGTCCGCCTGTGGTCACCATCATGGGCCACGTCGACCATGGTAAAACTTCACTTCTTGATGCCATCCGCACCACGAACGTGACGGACGGTGAAGCTGGCGGTATTACCCAGCATATCGGTGCATACCATGTGGCCACAAATCGCGGAGAAATCGTATTCCTCGATACGCCCGGCCACGAAGCGTTCACCACCATGCGTATGCGCGGGGCACAGGTTACGGATATCGTCATCCTCGTGGTTGCCGCCGACGACGGTGTCATGGACCAGACCCGTGAGGCTATCGCCCACTCCAAGGCTGCAGGCGTTCCCATTGTCGTGGCAGTGAACAAGATCGACAAGGAAGGTTCCACCCCGGACAACGTCAAACGCGAACTTGCCGAGTTGGACCTCGTTCCCGAAGAATGGGGCGGCGATACCATTTACGCCAACGTGTCCGCAAAGCAGCGCATCGGATTGGACGAACTGCTTGAAATGGTCCTGCTTCAGGCAGAAGTGCTTGAACTCAAGGCCAATCCGGACAAGCCTGCACGGGGTAATATTGTTGAAGCGAAGCTGGATAAGGGCCGCGGCCCGGTGGGCACCATGCTCATCGCCGAGGGAACCATCAAGCAGGGCGACTCCTTTGTCTGCGGTGTTTTCCACGGCAAGGTTCGCGCCATGTTCAATGATCAGGGCAAGAAAATCAAATCAGCAGGTCCGGCCATGCCCGTCGAAATTCAAGGTTTCGACGGTATTCCCGAAGCCGGAGACGAGCTGGTGGTGGTCAACGACGAAAAGGTCGCCCGCCGCATTGCCCAGAGCCGCATGCAGAAACAACGCGAAAAGGAACTGGCAGGCAAGTCCAAGGTGACATTGGAATCCTTCCTGGCTTCCCGCCCGGACGAAGAGGCCCAGACTCTGAACCTGATCCTCAAGGCAGACGTACAGGGTTCTCTGGAAGCCGTAACCGAAGCACTCAACAAACTGAGCACCGACGAAGTCAAGATCGACGTCGTGCACGGCGGAGCCGGAGCCATCACCGAATCCGACATTCTGCTGGCCAGCGCATCCGAGGCCATCATCATCGGCTTCAACGTACGCCCGAACCTCAAGGTCAAGGAAATCGCCGAGCAGGAAAACGTGGAAATCCGTTTCTACGACATCATCTACAAGCTGGTGAACGAGGTGAAGGATGCCATGAGCGGCATGCTCGCTCCGGACATTGAGGAAGTATACCTTGGTCAGGCCGAAGTGCGCGACACCTTCAGCGTACCCAAAGTGGGCATGGTGGCCGGTTGTGCAGTGCTGGATGGCAAAATCATCCGCAATGCCAAGGTCCGCCTGCTGCGAGGAGGCGTTGTCACCTACACCGGTGCATTGGCCTCCCTCAAGCGCTTCAAGGACGATGTCAAGGAAGTGGCCAAGGGCTTTGAATGCGGTATGGGGCTCGAAAAGTTCAACGACGTCAAGGTCGGCGACATCATCGAAGCCTTTGAGGAACGCGAAGTGGCCCGTACCATCGACTAGCCAACAACAAATTGAAAACAGGCGGGCGGTTCGGCATTCCCGGATCGCCCGCATTTTGCTATAATGATAATAGGCGTTCTGACTCTCGACTTTCGTCTGCACGGCAATGATTCGCTCAAAGGCAAGCGCAAAGTGGCGCTGAGCCTCAAGCAAAAGGTGCGTAATAAATTCAACGTTGCTGTAAGTGAAGTCGAAGCACAGGACGTACATCAGCGGCTT
>Ga0207831_100509_pt1 | contig 12872 bp, 14 predicted proteins | sample TtanPargueraPR_7_FD_187741 | JGI IMG/M metagenome (GOLD analysis project Ga0207831, IMG submission 187741) | Aerobic enrichment media microbial communities from Bioluminiscent Bay, La Parguera, Puerto Rico - Tt and M1 (2) (SPAdes) | ecosystem: Environmental > Aquatic > Marine > Unclassified ... | reverse complement strand
TGGTACAAAGAGTATTACTGCTAATATTGACTCTGCCCCCGGCAATAGCCGGGGGCTTTTTTTTGCTTTTTTGCTTTTTTCCGCCTTGATTGCCTTGTTGCTCTTGCCTTGATTTCACATTCGGTCTACTGAATTTTATTGTCTCCTGTGAATGTTTCACGTGAAACATTCACAGGATTAAACAAAGATGTTTCACGTGAAACATTCATGATCATGATGATGATAATCTCCGGGGGATGAATCCTGTGGCCAGAAGAATTGTGATTGCAAACCAGAAGGGCGGCGTTGGTAAAACAACCACTGCCGTGAATCTGGCGGCGTCGCTGGCGGTTATGGAAAAAAGCGTGTTGATTGTGGATTGTGATCCGCAAGGGAATGCGTCCAGTGGCTTGGGTTTTTATCCGGGTGACAAGCGGGAAAACATTTATTCCGTACTTTTTTCTCCCAAGGATGTTCGCAAGGCCATTTATGACACCGGTATTCCGTTCATGCACATTCTTCCGGGAACGCAAGACCTTGTCGGTGCGGAACTGGAGCTTGTGGATAAGTTCGGAAGGGAATTCTACATCAAGGAATTGCTGGAAGAAGTGGACGATGAATATGATTTTATTATCATCGATTGTCCGCCGTCACTTGGGCTGCTGACCGTTAACGCTTTGTGTGCTGCCACCGAACTTTTGGTGCCTTTGCAGTGCGAGTATTACGCTTTGGAAGGCATTGCGCAGCTTTTGATGACATACGAGCTGGTTCGCAAGCGGCTTAATCCGGACTTGGGCGTGTTGGGAGTTGTGCTGACCATGTACGACTCAAGAAATCGCCTTTCGTGGCAGGTTAAGAATGAAGTTCGCAAGGCATTCCCTCAACACTTGTTCGAGGTGATCATCCCCAGAAATGTACGCCTTTCCGAAGCCCCAAGCTTTGGCAAACCGGTTATTAACTATGACGTCAAGTCCCGGGGGGCCGAGGCTTATCTGTCTCTGGCACAGGAAGTGGTACGCAGCCATACCGCAGTGGAAGAAACAAAATAGGCCGCCCAAAAGACGGCCTGTCGTGGTCAGGATGTGATCGCCCTGAACAGGGCTGAAAATGACTAGTAACGACCTTCCTTGTGCGGGTTTTTCTCCTGAAAGGGGATCGTCTCGGAAGTGATTTCATCCTTGAAATGTTTTTTGATGATCTTTGATTGGCACTGCTGGCAGGTAAAGGAAACAAGGCCTGCCAGATTTGCGGAACTGAGCCGGAATTTTCTCGGATCGTCTTTTTGCCAGTCCTCGGTGCGGACACCGCAGTTCTCGCAATGGACATCCGTATCCACGGAGTAGGGGAAATCCCAATACTCCTTGAGCATGTCCCAATCGGCAATCGGCTCGGGCCGTTGCACCGGTTCGGGCTCCATGTTCAAAAGCTTGTGTACGTGGGGCCGGGCCGCAGCCCAGGCGTCTGCGGAAAGCAGGCACCCGATCAGGTTGCCGTGTTTGTCGAAAAGCTCGGTAATGTGATCATTGCTCATATGGTCCTCGCAGCGTTTTGGTTGCATGGGGTTATAGGCATTTACAGGCCTCGGGGCAAGAAGCGAATGGCAGTAAACAAGGAATAAGGAACGAATATGTCTATGAACAAGGGCCTTGGCCGAGGATTGGACGCGCTGTTGGGCGGCGTTCGTGAAGAGGAAGAAAAAGGACTGGACGCTTCCAGCGTGCGCAAGATCAAAGTGGACGCCATTGTTCCAAACCCGCACCAGCCGCGGCGTGAATTCGATGCGGCTGCATTGGAAGACCTGTCTTCCTCCATCCGGGCTCAGGGGGTTTTGCAACCCGTATTGGTCCGCCCTGTAGGAAGTGGACGGTTTGAACTGGTTGCTGGTGAACGTCGCTTGCGCGCTTCCAAAATGGCCGGTTTGAAGGAAATACCTTCTCTTGTTCGGGAGATGACCGATCAGGAAAGCCTGGCCATCGCCTTGATTGAAAACTTGCAGCGCGAAGACTTGAACCCAGTGGAAGAGGCTCTTGGCTATCAACAGTTGCAGCAGCAATTCGGACTCAGCCAGGAAGAACTTTCACGTCAGGTTGGCAAGAGCCGCTCCGCAGTAGCCAACGCTTTGCGTCTGCTGAATCTTCCTGCGGACGTGCAGAAAAATATCCAGACGGGTATTGTCAGCGCCGGGCATGGACGAGCGCTCATGAGCATCACTGATCCTGAACCACAGGCTGAGTTGCACTCCCGGGTGGTTGAAAATGGCCTCACTGTGCGACAGGCCGAGGCGCAAGCCTCGTTCTGGAAGCAGAATGGCCGTTTACCCGGTGTTGAAGAGACGATCGTATCCGGCTCCAAAGGCACTTCATCTTCGAAAACAGAACTTGATCAAGCCATGGTCGAATTGCAAACATCGCTGGTTGATCAGCTTGGGATCGGTGTGAAGGTTGCCGGATCCATGGACAAGGGGAGAATAACCCTGTCGTATAGGGATGGCGAAGAATTGCAGGGATTGCTTGAGTCTCTTGGAGTGTCCTTCCCCGGCTAACTGATTGTTTTGGTGTGATCAATACATATGAAGAAAGCCATTGAGCCAACTAACATTTAACGGCTCACAAAATATATTGTTTTTTAAAGATGATTACATGATGAAATACAATTTGAAGCATACTATCGAGGGCCTGAAGGGCCGCAAGGTGATGATCATAGGCGACCTCATGCTCGACCACTATTTGATCGGCATGGTCGAACGGATTTCTCCGGAGGCACCGGTTCCTGTTGTACGGGTGGACAAGGAAAAATTTCTTTTGGGTGGAGCCGGAAACGTGGCCATGAACATTGCTGCGTTGGGTGGAGATCCGTTGCTTGTCGGAGTTGTCGGCAATGACAGGGAAGGGGAGGAGCTGGATAAGCTCTGCAAGAAAGCACAACTACGTACAAAACTGCTTTCCGATATCTCTCGCCCCACCACAAAGAAATCCCGTATCATGGCTCAGAACCAGCAGATTTGTCGTGTGGACTCCGAGAACTGCGGCCCGTTGAATGCCGAACTCATGGATCAGCTCTTCAACTATTTGCAAGAGCATCTACAATCCTATCCCGTAGTCATTCTGTCCGACTATGGTAAAGGTTTTATTTCCGCACCGTTCATGAAACGGTTCAACTCACTGCTGGATTCAATGGAAAACCGTCCCAAGGTTTTGGTGGACCCCAAGGTGGTCAATTATGACCTATACAAGGGAGTGGACATCCTGACCCCCAACACCAAGGAAGCTGGCGAAGGCGCGGGATTGGTCGTTTCCAACAAACAGGGCGTGATCAGGGCTGGCCGCACGTTGTTTGAGCGTCTTCAATGCCGCAATTTGCTCATCACCATGGGGGGAGACGGCATGGCTCTTTTCGAAGGTGCTTCCAGTATCCGGCATATACCTACCTTTGCCAAAACCGTTTTTGATGTGACCGGTGCCGGTGATACTGTGATTGCAACGTTGGGACTGGCTTTGGCGTCCGGCGTTGATTTGCTGACAGCCTGTACGCTTGCCAACCATGCGGCCGGCATTGTTGTCGGACAGGTTGGTGCAGCGTGTGCCACCACCGATCAATTGCTTGAGGTAGTAGAGAAGCATCCGGGGCATCCCGTCTCGGAATGGACGTAACAATAAATGCTTGGATAACCATAACCGGCCACCTTTAGTGGCGTGGCGTAGTCATGAATAGTAAAACGGTATTAATGATGGATGTGGATACCGGTATTAAAATGCTGGGGAGTGCCAAAATCCCCAATTGTATCCCCTTGTGCAGAACGGTTAACGAATCCAAATTGATTGGCGTGACCCTGACCCCGGATGAAATTACCGACCTTGAAGGCGATTACGTTACTCTGGAACTGGAGGCTGCCGGGCCTCGGGAAAAGCTGTATTTCGACCCATCAAAAACCAAATGCGCCATCGTCACCTGCGGCGGTTTGTGCCCGGGCATTAACGACGTGATCCGTTCCGTGGTCATGGAAGCCTACCATAACTACAATGTTGCCTCTGTGGTTGGCGTGCAGTTCGGGCTGCGAGGGTTCATTCCTGAATATCATCATGATTTTGTGGAGTTAACGCCTGCAAGCGTCTCGGATATTCATCAGTTCGGGGGCACTACACTTGGATCATCACGCGGTCATCAGCCTGCTGAGGATATTGTGGATGCCCTGGAACGCTCCAATATCAATGTTCTCTTCATGATCGGTGGTGATGGAACCATGAAAGCCGCCAAGGGCATTGTTGCCGAGATCGAACGCCGCAACCAGAAAATCGCGGTCATCGGAATTCCCAAGACCATCGACAATGATATCAATCTGGTCACCAAGTCTTTCGGATTTGATACGGCTGTTGAAAAGGCCACCGAGGCCATACGCTGCGCCCATGTAGAGGCCGTTGGCATGCAGAACGGGATAGGACTGGTCAAGCTCATGGGGCGGGAGTCCGGTTTTATCGCCGCACAGGCCACGCTGGCGCTCAAGGAAGTCAATTTTGTGCTTGTCCCTGAGCAACCGTTTACAATGCGCGGAGAGGGCGGTCTGATGCCTTCTTTGGAGCGCCGCCTGCGTGAACGCGGTCATGCCGTGATTGTTTGTGCTGAAGGCGCAGGGCAGGAGTTGTGCCGCGCGCAGGGAAAGGCGGACGCTTCGGGGAATCCTGTGCTGGGCGATATCTGCCAGGTGATCAGGGATGAAATACGGCTGTATTTTACCGAGAAAAATACGGAGTACGGCCTGAAATTCATTGATCCGAGCTACATTATCCGTTCAGTACCGGCAAATGCGAATGACAGAATTTATTGCGGGTTTCTTGGACAAAACGCCGTGCACGCAGCCATGGCAGGCAAGACCGGTATGGTTGTGAGTATGCTGCAAAACCGCATGGTGCATATTCCTTTGGAAATCGTGACCGCCAAACGGCAAAAGCTCAATGTCAATTCCGCCTATTGGCGATCCGTGCTTGAATCCACCGGTCAGGAGGATTTTTGTCGTACGTGTACGATGTAGAAGGTCGTGGCCGGGATGAGTTCTCCCACCCCAAGTCATGATGGCTTTTCTGTATGGTGCCGGGATAGAAACATGGTCCGGGCACCTTTTTTTTGTGCAAGGCAACAGGGAGGGAGCCTGAGAGGTATGACTGGCGCAAATGAATAAAGTTTGTTGCAGACGATTGTGCTTATGCATGCAAAGAGTATTAGGAAAAGCAAAAAAAAGAGAGCCTTATGGCTCTCTGATACAATGCAGGATGATTTTGTAGTTATTCGTTGGCAGCCAATTTCCGGCGGACATGTTCATAAACAGTGGAATTACTGTTCTGCTCGGACTCAATAGCCAGGGTCAAAAGCTCGAAAAGCATATCCGTATCAAGATCGAGTTGCAGGGTTCCGTTATCCACACGGCTGGTTTCTTTACCGGGAACCACGGAATAGCTACGACGTTCGCGGGCATGCCCGATGGCGGAAATTATGCTGTAGGCCATGGCCTGTTCGTTGTTCTTGAACAGTTTTTCCATGGTCAGCATGCCCGTATCGTCGTTGAAATACATTTCTTCGCCAACAAGGTGGCCGGTAAAGGAAATATCCTCGCCAAAATCATTAGCCAAAGAAACGTTCCGTTCGGAATCGCAGCCTGCATTTTTAGTCATTTTCATGGTGTGCTCCTTACTCCAGCGGGAGTTTAAGCTGTTTGGGTCCGGAGTGCATCCGTTTTTTGGATTTTTGGACCTCTTTCCATCCATCTTCAATGAATTCAAGCAGTGCGGATTGTGGAACGCGCCATTGTTTTCCGATTTTGATGGCCTTTAGCTCGCCGGAAGTGACCATTCGGTATGCAGTTCTGTAATGCACCCGAAGCGCAGAGGCCACTTCTTTGACCGTGAGAAGGACAGGAGTCAGGCTATCGTTCATGGCCGCACTGTTCATTATTTTCGTATACGCGGCAATTATTGTCATAGTCTGTCAATAATTGTCAACAAAGTACAACGCCGCACCACAAAGTCTAGAAAAAATCTAATTCCTACGGAAACAGGGGTTTATTGTAGGCGGCGTTGTTTTTCTGCTGTTTGCGGAAAATTTTTTTTAGAAGGATCCCACCTCGGAAGGCCATTTGCCGTTGTACCCTTTGCAAATAAACAGGGTGAACTCTCGGGCTGGTTGGCCGTTATAGGTTGTTTTCAGTCGAATGGGTTTGCTGACGGAATCAAACATGTCGATCAGCAGCGAATAGGGGTGCGGGTCGTAGTGTTTGCGGACCAGAATGGCGTCCCAACCGATTTTGTCCTGTGGACCGGGCCAGAGGTCGTATTGGTTCATTCGCCTGTCGTGAACCCATGCGCAGTATGTTCGCGGCTGACCGGGAACATAGAAAGCCAGCTCAGCGGTCATGTCATACAGTTCGGAGAATACAAAGACCTTGTTGGGATCTTTGAACTCGGTAGTACGGAGTTTCTCAACGGTTTGGCCCAGTTCCGCCCAGCCTTTGAGTCTGTTGGTGATGTTGTACTGGGCAGGGATAGGCAGAAGGTGAGCCGTATGAGCCAGCAGGAAAATGAAAAAGGACAATCCAAGAACGGTGTTTATCAGCAGCTTGCCCTTTTGCTGGGCCTTACGGCTAAATCCGTTGATCGCATAGGCCGCCAAGACTGCGCCGGTGACATAACTGACCGTAGTCCAGTTGGGCATGATTTTGGCGTGAAAACTCCAGAGCAGAAAAAAGCCCCATACAGGCCAAAAGAAAACGGACAACAACAAGGCTTGTCGTTGATCCATGCGGGGGCGATCCTCAAACGGGTTAACCAGAACGTTCGTAAAATACTTGATCATGGCGGTAACGCCGCCAACCAGCATGAAAATCATCCACCAGGGAGTTGCCAGCCCGAATTGTGCTGCCAAATGGTCAGGCACCCGGGTGAACTTGATGAAAGTGTGGGATTGTTTGCCACTTACCCCTATGAGGTAGAGGACGTGTTTGTAGCCCACAAATTCGTTTTGGATATTCCAGATAAAAGTAGGCAAAAAGCCAAGGATCAAGCCTGCAATAAGGGAAATGGCCAGATAGCGCCAAAAACGTTGCGGAAGCAGGCGTTTATACGCCAAACCGGCTCCATATATAACAGAAAGCCCGATAAATCCGAGCATGGTATATTTGGCCAGAATACCCACGCCGAGGAAGAGAGCCACAAAGAAAAACGGGAGTATTGGCGCCGTTGTCATGGATTCCGGCAGGTTTTTGGCTGGCCGGCTTCCCATGTAGAGACAAAAAACAGCACCAGCCCAACAGAATACGAAACTGTTGTCCGTGGTCATGAGGATGCCCAGTCCCATGAACAAGGGCATGGTGTTCATGATAGCCAGCGTCCAAAGGCCGATGTCGGGCCGTTTCCATGAACGTGCAAGGAAAAGATAAATCATGCCCTGTGTCAGGGCCATGCCGATAATCGAGCCGAATCGGACTCCTAACTCAGTATTACCAAACAGCTTGGTCCAAAAGGCGATGATCAGTGCGATAAGGGGGCCTTTTGAATAATAGGTCAGCTGAAGATGACGGGTCCAATCCCAGTACTGGGCTTCATCCTGAACAAGGTTGAGCTGTCCTGAAGCAACGAACAGAACGCGCAGCAAAAAGGGGATGACCACCAAAGCCAGGGCCCACAGGCCGGGGTATGTATTAAGAGAGGTACGTATATTTTTCATTGTGTCTCCGGACGTGGTTTTACTAGCCGAAGCCGTTGTGCCTGTCCAGTTGGCATAATCATTCGCCCGGATTATCCACAACGTCTGCGAGAAACAATGCCGGATCATTCAGGTCATTGGCAACATGGTGTGACATTTGTGAAAGTATTTTGCGGAAATATCGAAGGTCTGTGATTGTCAGCCCTTGTTCACAAAGAAGGCGCACATCTTCTTTGGCTGCATACGCTACATCATGGGCTTGCTGTCCGGAAGCCGTAAGTGCGTAGAGTACTGTACGACGGTCCTGTTCCTGGCGTTGCGCAGAGATAAGCGCATCTCTCTCCATGCGCCGCAGCGTGTTGGCAAGAGTCGGCTGCTCCACAGCAATTTTTTCAACCAGCTGCTTCTGGTTCAGGCGTTTGTCCGGGTACAAGGCCAGCAATACCGGAATCTGGCCGGGGCGAACGCCGTACGGATCAAGGCGGGCAGACAGTGCTTTGCGTACATCTCTCTCAAATTTTACCAGAACATCATAAATATGATTATCTGATTGAAATGCCATTAAAAAATCCTTTTTAAATAGTATGCTCTATTTGATAGATAGCAGGCTATGTATATGGGGTCAACATGTATTGGAATGGCAAAGGTTTACGGCGGAGTAAGGAAGAGGTAGGTTGCGCGCATGAAAGTGGTCATCAATGTAGACGATTCGGGGCTGCATCCGGCGGTGCGCCGCGCCGTGCTGGATTTATCTGGACGCGGCATGGTTTCCTCCACGACAGTGCTGGCAAACGGGCCGGACGTGCAGGAGGCGGCGCGCATGGCCGGTGTTGGCTTGGGCGCGCACCTGAACCTCTTGCGCGGCAAGCCTGTCTTGCCTGCTGACAGGGTCACGACACTGGTGGGGCGCAATGGGTTCTTTTTGGGAGATTACAAGGCGCTTTTTGGTCGTTATGTGACCGGAAGGTTGGACCACTCTCAAGTGGAAGCCGAGCTGGACGCCCAGATTGGGCGGCTCAGGGATCTCGGCATCAATTTGACGCACTTTGACAGCGAAAAGCATATACATGCGTGGCCCACGATCATGCGAGTCGTCGGCAGGCTCGCCGCGCGCCATTCGGTAAAATGGGTGCGCAGGCCTCGCGAATGTTCCGAATTTTCCCGGCTGGACAAGGGCGGGGTGCGGGTCAAGTTCCTGAATCTGTGTTCACTGCTGCAAAAAAAGCCGCAAAATGTGGACTGGCCCGATTCGCTCTGGGGTATTGCGGATCAGGGATCGGACTTGTTGCCACAATCTTTTCTGGAGTATATGACCCGCCATGGCCTGACCGGAAAAAATACCGTGGTGGAAATTTGCTGCCATCCGGGCTTGCCTGAACCCGGAGACGGTCCCTTGCCCGTTGAATTCGGTCCCATGCGTGTGGAAGCGCAATGGCGAGACGAATATGACGCCTTGTGCCGCACGGACTGGGCCGATGTTTTTCGCGAGTTGGGTGCCGAGATTGTTAGCTACGGCGACATCAAGCCCCGTGCCTGAGACAGGCTGTACGGGACAATTACAAGGATTTAAGGTATATGGATATCGAAGTCAGCATCGTGACCCCTATGCACAACGAGGAATTGTGCATTGAGGAATTTCACCGCCGTATCAGCACAACTCTGGTCGGGGCAGGGTACAGCCATGAAATAATTCTGGTCAATGACGGGTCCACGGACCGTACCCAGGAGCTTATGTGCAAGCTTTCCGCGTCCGATTCCAACCTTGTTGGCGTCAATCTATCCCGTAACCGCGGCCAGTGCACGGCCATTTATGCCGGTATCCAGCAGAGCCGGGGACGCTATGTGGTCATCATGGACGGCGATCTGCAACACAAGCCTGAGGAAGTACCCTCTTTGGTGGAAGCCATGAAAAAGGACGGGGGCTACGACCTCGTGTCCGGCATGCGGCAACAGCGTAGCGAATCCAAATGGCTTCGTCTGGTCCCAAGCCGTATTGCCAACTGGATGATCCGCAAGGCCAGCAAATGTGAAGTGCATGACATGGGCGGACTTTCCTGCCTTGATGGTGAGCTGGCTCGCGGGCTGCATTTGCGTGAAGGCCACCACCGCATCATTCCCGCGCTGGTCTACCGCATGGGCGGACGCGTTACCGAGGTTCCGACTTCCGCGCCGCCCCGTTTTGCAGGAAGCAGCCATTACGGTATCGGTCGCTCCGTGGATGTGCTTTTTGATATCGTCACGCTCTGGTTTCAGAACGCATTCAAGCAGCGCCCGGTATACCTGTTCGGTCGTATTGCTCTGGCCCTGTTCCTGTTGGCTTCATTGCTGATGGCCTGGGTTTTGTTTGAAAAAGTCTTTTTCGGCGAGCATATGGGCAACCGGCCACCATTCTTTGGCGCCATCCTTTTTTACATGGCCTCTGTTGGCTTCATGTCCACAGGATTTATTCTGGAAGCCCTTGGGGACACCATGGATACGGTTATGAACACTCGCCCTTATGTGGTTCGCGATTTGTTGAAAAACGGGCGCACGGTTCGTCCGTGTGACGACACGGAAAAATAAGGCTTGCAACGCAATTGAAGCTGGCGTAGAAACTCGCAATAGAAATCTGTGTAAATTTTTTTTACAAAAGAGTAATCGATATGTTTATTTCCCCCAAGATTGGTATCAACTCCGTTAACTTGGCTCGAGCCAAGGGAGTGAACCGTCCTGTGGAGACGCATATGCGATGATTTCATCATGATGCAAGAATTTACGAGGCGGTTTCCGAGAAGGAGGCCGCCTTTTTTCATTTTACAATCCGGAGTCCTCCTTACCGGCTACAATTACGAACCATACATATATTGAACAGGAAGAGTATAATGACTCATCAAATACTACGTAGACTGAAAAATCGTTGGAAATCGCCGGGAGGATATCGCGAAGCCCTGAAAATCGGCATGCCGCTGGTTATCAGCATGACTTCCGCCACCATTATGGTCTTTACGGACCGAGTTTTTCTCGGTCAATACTCTGTGGATGCCATTGCTGCGGCTTTTCCGGCCAGTATCACCTATTTTCTGTTTCAATCCCTGTTCCTGGGGACCGTGGAATATGTGAGCGTTTTCATTGCCCAGTATACCGGGGCAGGAAGGCATGAACGAGTAGGCGCAGCGCTCTGGCAGGGGCTTTACTTCTGCCTCCCCGCTGCAGCAATCATGGCGACACTTGGCGTCTGGTCCGGCGAGCTTTTCGGGCTTATCGGGCACGATTCCGCAATACGGGATATGGAAATTGCGTACTTCAAGACCGCCTCGTTGGGCAGCGGATTCGGTTTAATCGCCATGGCGCTTTCCTGTTTCTATTCGGGAAGGGGTATCACCAAGCCGGTCATGATCGTGAATACCCTCGCTGCTGCGGTGAATATCCCCTTGGATTACATGATGATCAACGGCTACTGGATTTTCCCGGAAATGGGCATCAAGGGAGCTGCTCTTGCAACTGTCATATCCTATTCGGTTAACTCTGCGCTGTTTGCTTTGCTTGTTTTTACAACAAACCACAACAAGCGGTACAATGTCTTCTCCGGATGGCGTTTTGATGCAAGCCTGTTTTCCCGGTTCATGAAGTTCGGATTGCCCGGAGGAATCCAGTTTTTTCTGGACATGTTCGCCATTTCGTTTTTCGGAATTATCGTGGGCAAGTTCACCCGCTATGAGGTGGCGGCCTCCAACATGGCCGTTTCCATTGACACGCTGGCTTTTTTGCCTGCCATTGGCATGTCTATTGCCGTGAGTGTCATGGTTGGTCAGTCCATGGGAAGCGGTAATCCGAGAAGGGCTGAATATTCGCTCAAGAGCGTATTGCATCTTGTCCTCCTGTATATGGGCTGCATGGGGGGAATATTCATATTCCTGCCTGAACCACTTATCGAATTATTCCGAGCGCATAATATGAACGATGCACAATTCGCACCGATTATGCATCTGGCCTCCGTGCTGTTGCGTTACGTGGCAGTGTTCACGCTGATGGATGCCGTGGCCATCGTTTATATGGGCGGCCTCAAGGCGGCCGGCGATACTCCGTTCATCATGTGGACCATGGGTGGATCTGCCTTGCTCGTAATGATTATCCCCTTGAGTCTGCTGTATAATTATACGCATATGGGGATTCATGGCCCGTGGATATGCCTTTTGAGCTATGTCATGGTTCTGGGAGCGCTTTTTTGGTGGCGTTTCAGGAAAGGTGTCTGGAAAAGTATGCGAGTCATCGACATTTCCGGGAACGCTTGACGCAGAACAGGGCTTCGCTACTCTGGGCCCATGGCTGAACAACGTCTGCTACGCTATCTGTCCACTCTGGCGCGGAGGGGTGATCCTTTGGTGATCGCCCTGTCCGGCGGAGTGGACAGTGCCGTATTGGCGGCTGTGCTTGGACGGTCTGGCAATACCTTGACTGATAGAGTGTTCGCGATAACCGTAACCAGTGATATGGCTTTTGCCCGCGATGTCCACGCAGCCGAACGTGTGGCCAAAAGCGCGTCACTTGATCATATCCTTTTGCCTGTACCTCTCCTGCATGACGAGCGAATCTCGAACAACGGGCCGGATCGTTGTTATTGGTGCAAGCGGGCCATGTTTACGGCCATGCGTCACCGTTTTGGAGATCGTGCCGTAATCATGGATGGAACCAACGCGGAAGACAATCCTGAGCGGCCGGGGATACGTGCTTCCCGTGAGCTGGGTATACATTCTCCACTGGCTGGCTGCGGTCTGGGCAAGGAACATGTCCTGGAAATGGCCAGCCGGTTTGTTAGCCCGTCACGGAATAACCCCCCGGACAGTTGCCGGGCCACACGCATAATGACCGGGAACCCATTATCCCCACAGCTTTTGGCCATGGTAGAAGACCTTGAAAACAGGGTCATTGCCGCCGGATTCCACAATGTTCGATTGCGGGTTGATGAGCTGATGATAACCATTCGATATTCCCAGAATGGCGAGGGAATTTCTGATTCCCTGCGTTCCTGTGCTCACGGATTGGCCGCAGCACATGGAGACAGGCAGGTTGTTTTTTCTCCATGGGAGCCGTGCCATGCATGATATTCTGGACAGGTTTGCGAAAGGTGAATTGACCCGTGAACAGGCATGTGAAGCCTTGCAATCCCTAGGGTGTGTTGAAACCGGCTGTGCCCGATTGGATACCGGGCGGCTTGCCCGGACCGG
>Ga0207831_100508_pt1 | contig 12883 bp, 12 predicted proteins | sample TtanPargueraPR_7_FD_187741 | JGI IMG/M metagenome (GOLD analysis project Ga0207831, IMG submission 187741) | Aerobic enrichment media microbial communities from Bioluminiscent Bay, La Parguera, Puerto Rico - Tt and M1 (2) (SPAdes) | ecosystem: Environmental > Aquatic > Marine > Unclassified ... | reverse complement strand
TCCATCGTGAGTTTGGAAAGATATTTTTTATGATCGGGAGTGATGCTCAGGACATACTGGATCCGTCCATCTTTCAAAGACTGAGTGTCGTCGATCCGCATATTTTTGTAATCGTCGAGCACTTTTTCAAACGCCTCTTTCTGCTCACCTTTAAGCAATACCAACTGGATTTTGTCCCCAGGAAGTACTGTTGGCCGCAGAAGGTATATTTCTTTTTCTTTGGCAACGGATTTAAGATCGTCGCCTATACGGGCGAGATTGTTTTGGAGTGCGACATCGACATCTACACCAAGTGTCAGATGTATGCCGCCCTTGAGGTCCAGTCCGAGATTGATGGTTTCGCCAGGCAAAATTTTGGCGAGTGAGGAACCCTGTACTCCTGGCAAGGATGGCAGCATATAAGCCAGTCCAAGGACCAGAACGGCCAGGGCAACAACGATTCTCCAGCGCAGACTCTGCATGAATGAATTCTCCCCTGTCGGTGGAAAATGAAGACAACCATATGGCGGGGTAAACACAAGCGCGGACCAGGGCCGCAAGGCGGGCCCGGTCCGCGGTGAAAGCCGCTTTTAAAGGCTGTCTGCCTTTTACTTTGTTACTTTTTCTTTTGTTTCTTAGCAGGCGCAGGCTTGGGGCCGTCAATATCCGTGACATAACCCTTGCGCATTTCGATGGATACGCCTTCCGCAATTTCCAGCTTCAGGGCATCCTCTTTGATTTCTGCAATGACGCCCTTAATGCCGCCATTGGTCCAAACCTTATCTCCAACTTTAAGGTTTTCCAGCATGTTCTTATGCTCCTTGGCCTTCTTCTGTTGAGGCCTGATGAGCAGAAAGTAGAAAATGGCGAACATGAGGACAAGCATGGGCAGCGGACCAGCCAAAAGGCTTCCTGCCCCACCCTCTGCTCCACCCGCGGGGGGGGCCATAGCAAAGGCGATGTTGTTGAAAAGCATATCTCCTCCTGGGGATGTTTATTGCCGTATCGTTAGCATCAGCTCGGTACGTACATATTGCCGTACGGCCGGTGCGAAAACGGACGTATTTTCTCGAAACCTTCGCTTAAGATTTCGTTTGCGTCCAAGTCAAGTTCTTTGGCGTAATCATTAACAATTCGTTCAATCGCTTCCATGTCCGTGCCATCTGCGGGCTGTGCGTGCAAGCCCGGCCCCAGTTGGTCGATGGGAGCCTTGCCACGAACATAAATTACGCCACCATGCATACCTGTTCCAAGACTTCTTCCCGAAATAGGCGCATCAGGCTTACCAGAAAACATCCCCAAGAGCAAAATAATTCCGCCAGCCATATATTCACCCAGAAAGTCGCCAGCCTTGCCGCCAACAACAATGACCGGTTGGTGGTCCATGTATGCTTTCATATGAATTCCAACACGGTATCCGACATCACCTTTGATATAGATGTTGCCACCACGCATTGCGTAGCCCACAACATCGCCGGCCAGGCCGTCCACGATGATTTTCCCATCATCCATGGTGTTGCCAATGCCGTCCTGAGCATTGGCTCGGACGTATATGCTGGGACCGCGCATGAACGCCCCCATATCCTGTCCGGGAACACCATGTACTTCGAAAGTCAGGTTTCCATCCAAGGCAGTACCGATATAGCGTTGTCCGTTGACGTTCTCCAACATGAAGTCTGTGTATCCTTCGGCAACTTTCTGGCGGATGAGTTCATTGAACTGCTTGTAATAAATGCCTTTGGCATTCAGGGTTATTTTTTTGCTTTTTGTCGTAGTCATCACTCCCTACCCCTTAATATCGACGATAACGGGTTCACCAGCTTTGGGCATCCAGACCTTGTCCAGCTCCGGGCAGACTTCTCGGATCGATGATTCTTCACTGGACATGAATACCATATCGTCCTTTTCCGCAACGAGTAGCGGCCGCAGTTTTATACGGTCGTTGAGCCCCATAAGCCTGTTGTTGTCTGCCACCAGGATTGCGAACGGTCCATTGAGCATTGCCGGGCCATATGTGGTACGCAGTGCCGTATATAGCTCCTTGTCATCCTTATCCATCCGTTCAATTTCATCCCAGAACGGAGGTGCAAAGATTTTTGCAGCCATTTCCCAGCTTAAGCCATGCTTACGGATAAAAAGATCCAATTCATAGGCCACGACTTCCGTATCCGTCATAAGCGCACAGAGGTAGTCGTGTTCACATAGGTAGCGGCGGTTAATGCCGTATGAGGATATTTCACCGTTATGGACGATTGACCAGTTCAAGATGGTAAAAGGGTGTGCACCGGCCCACCAGCCTGGGGTGTTGGTCGGAAAACGGTTGTGCCCTGTCCAAATGTAGGCTTTGTATTCATCAAGTCGAAAAAACTCGGCAATGTCCTCGGGAAACCCAACTCCTTTGAATGCTCCCATGTTCTTTCCACTGGAGAATACAAAGGCGCCGGAAACCGAAGTATTGATTTTCATGACCACTGCGACAATATAGTCTTCTTCGCCGAGGTGGCTGAATTCGTTTTGGTCGTTATTCGGGGTGACGAAGTAACGGTTCACAATCGGGGCATTGGTTATAGCCAGTGTCTTACGAGTCGGGATGGGCTCATATTGATGTACTATACAATAGTTCCTGAGAATTTCCTCAGAGGCGTCTACCCCGGCCTTGTCATCACACATGATATGAAATGCATATTCATCGGCGTGTTCCGGATAGATTCCGTATGCAGCAAATCCCCCACCAAGCCCATTGCCTCGATCATGCATACAAGCCATGGCCGCAATAGGCATGTCACCGGAAATCAGATTTCGCTCGGTGCTGGCAACACCGAAAATGCCACACCCCGAGATATCCTTGTCAAAATCATAATATTTTTCAGGAGCTTTCATATTTCCTCCAATATGGGCTCAGGCCTTAAACGGCTTCGGGGTTCCAGGTTTTTTCAAAGAAGGCATCAGGCCAGAGCAGGATGTCTGGATCTCCCGACATAAGCCGCCCCTTGATATCATCTTCAATAGGCAACTTGAATTTGACGAAAGCAGTGAAAAGTCCGGCTTTGTCGATGTCACCGACAAGCACATATCCGATCAGAGTGTTGTTCTTGAAGACAAGCTTGCGGTAACTCTTTTTTTTCTTGTCGAGGATTGTGGATATTTCCAATCCATTCTCTTCTGTGGGAGGATTGACCGTCCCGACTGAAATTGTAGGTAACCCATAAAAGCTGATGGAGTTCATGGACAGTCCTCCAGAGTATACCACCGGATCACCTGCCATGTTTTTGCCTGCACAGTAGCCCTGGTTGTATGCGTTGGGCCAGATGGGCAGAACCCTGTTTTCGCCTGCAAGCATATCCAGAGCCTGGGCCACGTCGCCCGCTGCGTATACGTCAGGTGCGCTGGTTGCCATGTGGTCGTTGACCAGGATTCCTTTGTCCACGGTAATATTGCTTTCTCTGGCTATATCGAAGTTGGGAATTACGCCAATGGCGATGACCACGACTTCTGTCTGAAGAAAGCCGCCGTCGGTGAGGTGTACGCCAACGATTTTGCCGTCACCGTCACGTTGAATTTCCTTGACACTGACTCCGGTAAGAACATTGAGCCCCACCTCATGAAGGCGCTCGGCAGCCAAAGTCGCAGCATTTGAGTCGAAAGCCATACTCAACACACGGTCAGAAAGTTCAACGATGCTGACATCCACCCCCCGGTCAAACAGAGCTTCTCCAGCTTTGAGTCCGATGAGTCCACCACCGATGACTACGGCCCGCTTCATGTCTTTGGCACAAGAAATGAGCTCTTGGGCGTGTGCGATATTGGTAAAATTGTAAACGCCCTTCCCGTCTGAACCGGGAATTGGTGGCGTAAATGGTGAACCTCCCGTTCCAATCAGGAGATGTTCATATTCAATAGCTTCGTCGTCGGTAGTTGTAATGACTTTGTTTTCTGTATCAATATTGGAGACAGTTGTTCCCAGTTTTAATTCTATGTTGTTTTGCTTATAGAATTGCATGGGCCGCAACGACAGTTTATCCGGGGTAATTTTTCCGGCAAGAAGATAGGAAATGAGCGGACGGCCATATGCAGGCGTATCTTCTGCGCCTATAACCATAATGGTATTTTCCGTGTCAACTTTACGGATGCCCTCAATGGCCCCGATGGATGCAATGCCGTTTCCAATGATTACGTATTTCATGGGAGAACTCCGATAGCGGTGGCGTTTAGCGTTCCTCGTACTTCAGGGCCTGGTTTGGACAAGCGGCCACACATGCGGGGCCATCTTCTCTGTCCTGGCACAGGTCACACTTGACGATTTTATTATCAACAGGGTGGCGTCTGATTGCTCCATACGGGCACGCCATGAGGCAGGACCAACACCCCACGCATTTATCGCGATCATATACGGTTTGTCCTGTTTCCGGATCTTTGCGAAGCCCACCGGAAATACAGGCTGCCACGCAAGAGGGCTCGTCGCAGTGACGGCAGCTGATGGCAACGCAAAGGTTTCCTTTCTCGAAAACGCGTTTGCAGGGAGAGAGACCTTTTTCTGTACGTTCCTGGGTATAGGCAAGGATGAGATCCTTGCTTTCCGAATGGGCCGTGGTGCACGCCAACTCACAGAGATGGCAACCTATACAGTATTCCTTGTCTGGATAAACTCGTTTCATGGCTTGGCTTCCTACCTTCCGGCGTGTTTGACGCCGAGAATGTCCATTTCCGTGTCGGAAAGGCCCACGGCGCGAAGTTTATCGCGGTTGCCGCGCAGACTTTCAATGGAGTTGAGCCCCATTCCGCCCAGCATTTCTTCTATTTCGTGCCCCCAGGCTCGAACCAGATTGACCATTTTCTTGGCCGCAATGTCCGGATTTTGGCGTCGAGAAAGTTTGGGGTCGTTGGTAGCGATGCCCCAAGGACATTTTCCCGTGTAACATCGGCCACACAGTGTACAACCTACGGCAATGAGTGTCCCTGTCCCCATGTAAACGGCATCGGCCCCAAGGGCGATGGCTTTGATTACATCGGCAGAACAGCGGATTCCGCCACCAGCCACAATAGAAGCCTGGTTGCGGATGCCTTCATCTCTGAGGCGTTGGTCTACACTGGCCAGAGCCAGTTCTATGGGAATCCCGACGTTGTCGCGGGTCATGGCCGGAGCCGCTCCTGTTCCTCCCCGCATTCCGTCAATGGCAACGATATCAGCACCGGCTCTGACTACGCCTGAAGCTATTGCTGCAACGTTGTGGACTGCTGCGATTTTTACTGAAACTGGAACTTTGTATTCTGAAGCTTCCTTGAGGGCAAAAATGAGCTGCAAAAGGTCTTCAATGGAGTAGATGTCATGGTGAGGTGCCGGTGAAATCGCATCGGAGCCTATGGGGACCATGCGCGTTTCTGAAACCATGTCGTTGATTTTTTCGCCAGGAAGGTGGCCTCCAATACCGGGTTTGGCTCCCTGGCCTACCTTGATTTCTATTCCAGCCCCCGCCTGCAGATAATCTTTATGCACTCCAAAGCGGCCTGAGGCTACCTGAACAATGGTGTTCGCTCCATATTTATATAAGGATTTGTGCAAGCCGCCCTCACCGGTATTATAATAGGTGCCCAATTCGGTGGCAGCCCGTGCCATTGCTCTATGCAGATTGAAGTTGATGGAGCCGAAAGACATGGCAGAGAACATGATCGGGTAGTTGAGCTTAAGCTGGGGGGTGAGCTTGGTCTTCAGTTCTGGCTTACCGTCGTTCCCTCGCGTCACTTCCAGTTTGGCTGGCTTTGATCCCAAATAGGTATTCAGCTCCATGGGTTCACGTAGTGGATCTATGGAAGGGTTTGTCACCTGGCTTGCATCCAATAGCAGGCGGTCCCAGTAAATGGGAATATCTACAGGAGATCCCATACCTGCCAAAAGCACACCACCTGTGTCTGCCTGTTTATATATATTTTCAATAAAAACAGGACGCCAACTTGCATTTGCACGAAAGTCCGAAGGTTTTTTCTGAATGTGGATTGCTGAAGTTGGGCATAGGGCCTCACAGCGATGACAGCCTATACATTTGGAGCTGTCATGCATGACCTTGTTTCTTGCCTTATCCCAGAAGTGGGCTTCATAGGAGCACTGACGAACACAGACTTGGCAATTGATGCACAGGTCTTTGTCCCTGTCGATGTGAAATTCGTGGTAATTTTTGTTGATAGGCTGGAACAGCAAGGCAGTTACCCTCTCTGAAAGTGTTTGCCAAAAAGGTCATCATCCGTCTTGTCGACAGTTGTGGGGTGGTTGCAGTTTACAAAAATGCACAAAACTCCACGATTGTCGAAGGGAAGTCAGAAAACCATATCGCTTCCTGTCGTGTCAAGCATTGTCTGTCAATTTGCGCCTCTCTATTTGTTTTTTCGCCGTTTTTCAGAACGATTTCATCTGTTTTTGGGTTTAAATTTGGGAAAGAAGTTGCTTCTTGTTGCCTTCCTGGCAGAGGGGTGTTGACAGCATGTACAAAAAAACACCGCTTTTCTTTTTTTTAATAAAATATATTAAATCAATGGCTTGCACTGAGTTGGCTAGATGCCTTCGGATTATGAGGCTGTTTTGACAATTACGAATTTCGTTAATTGGTAGAAATGTTGTGAATGCCAATTATGTTTTTTCTTACTGCCCTTTTTTTTGTTCCCATGATGCTTTGAAACTCCTGGCCCTTTTGGTTATCCGTCGGAGTGAAAGCAGGAAAAAGGTATTTATCTTCTTACACCCTGTATAACATTTCCAAGAGAGTTTTGTCTGAAAATATGAGGAGCTATTGGTTGATTTGTAGAGCCAATGGATATTCTTTGTTTTAATTTTATAATTCGATTACATAATTGTCAAATCGCTAGTGTGCGACGGCGGTTTTTTTTGACCAGATTCTCTATAGGTGAAAAGCTAACACTGTAACAATTTTTTTATAGGACGTAATTTGGGCTTTTTCTATTGATATGGGCAGTTTTTCTTTGACAGCGTTGGTCGGGCAAGCGCATAAAAACTGTTCGAATAAACATGCTACAAGGAAGCACGATGAAACCTGAAAGTATCAATGTGAATGTCAAGTTTTTGCATCCCATGTGGGATGAATATGAACTTGAGTATGCCACCAGCCATTCTGTGGGACTTGACCTCAGAGCCTGCCTGGATTTCGAGACTTTGGAGATTGGCCCTGGGGAACGGAGTACCATCGGCACGGGGATCGCGATTGATGTTCGTGAACCTGGAGTTGCTGGCTTTCTTTATTCCCGAAGTGGGTTGGGAACCAAGGAAGGATTGACGGTCAGTCAAGGCGTCGGAGTAATTGATCCCGACTATCGGGGGGAAATCAAGGTTTCATTGCTCAATACTTCCGGTGAGAAACGACGAATTCGACGAGGGCAACGCATTGCCCAGTTGGTATTCAAGAAGTGCTATCAGGCTACCATTTCCGCAGTTGATGAATTGACCGAAACGGAACGTGGAGCCGGAGGATTTGGTCACACCGGAAAAAATTGAGGAGAAAATAGAATGAGCAAGGCTTTTGATGCCGTTGTTAAACGGGAAAATAAGCTTCTTTGTAATACGTATGGAAGATACCCTGTTGCTGTTTCCAGTGCTAAAGGATGTCATTTATATGATATGGACGGCCAGCAGTATCTTGATCTTTTGTCTGGTATAGCCGTGTGTAGTTTGGGACATTGTCGTCCTGAATTGGCAGATGTTATGAATGAACAAGCTCGCAAGCTGGTGCATGTGAGCAACCTTTTTTATCAAAATGAACAGCTCGATCTTGCTGAACGTTTGTTGGACACCTGCTCTGCGGACAAAGTGTTTTTTTGCAATTCCGGGGCAGAAGCCAATGAAGGGGCCATCAAGCTGGCCCGGCGCTATACAAATAAAGTCGCGGGACGCGATGCTGTCGAAATTGTGACCCTTGAACGCTCATTTCATGGGCGAACCTTGTGCACGCTTACAGCTACAGGGCAGGATGGATTGATTAAGGATGGTTTTGCCCCCCTGCCCTCGGGGTTTTCCACCGTACCTTTTGATGATGTTGCAGCCTTGGAAGCTGCTGTTGGCCCTCAGACATGTGCGATCATGATTGAAATGATCCAAGGGGAAGGTGGGGTTCGTCCTCTTTCTCCGGAGTATGTGGCAGCTGTGCTTGAATTGAAAAAGAAGTATGGTCTGCTAGTTATTGTAGACGAAGTCCAGACTGGAATGTGTCGAACCGGAAAGTTCTGGGCACATCAGCACTATGGCATCGAACCGGATATATTCACTTGTGCCAAGGCACTGGCTAATGGACTGCCCATGGGAGCAGTGCTAGCCTCGGATGAGGTTGCGCGTGGTTTTGAACCTGGATCCCATGCTACAACCTTTGGTGGTGGAGCTGTCGTTTCTGCCGTGGCCTCAAAGGTTGTCGATATCATGGTGCAGGATAAATTTGCGCAACGAGCAAAGGTGTTGGGTGATTTTGCTCAAGAGCAAACGGCAAAGCTTGTGGCCAAGTATCCAGACAAGGTTGCTGGCGTCCGTGGAATGGGCTTGTTGATAGGGATTGAACTGATTTGTGACGGGAAAAAAGTCTGGAAGCAGCTTTTAGATCAATACTTTATTTGTAATTTGACCAAAGGATGCATTTTGCGTCTTGCTCCGCCTCTTATTATTGAAGGCGAAGATTTGTTAACATTTTTCTCCGCATTGGATCAAATTCTTGCGGAGGTATAGATTTGAAATTGCGGGGCGCTTTGAAGCGCCCCGCTTTGTATACGCCTGAGTCTGCATTTTCTTGACCCGTCCACTCCCAGTCCGTATTGTTAAGCTAGGAGTTCGTGATATGGAAAGCGTTTCCCAAACTGAAAGAGTAACCGGCTACGACCTTCACGATGCTTTGCGACATGAAGATGACGGGGAACGAATCAAGCCTGGTACAAGCGCAGAGGCTAGTGACGTCTTTGCCTCCAGAGCGAAGATTGATGAATGGAACAGAAATCAGAATTTGTCGGTTCAACAATCAGTTTATACGGGGAAAGGATCTTTTTTTGATACGGTAATTTAGTTGAGATAATACATTTCATTATGTCGTGCAGGCCCGAGGGTCCCTTCCGGCCTTTTTTACTGAAATCAAGGAATTATTATGTCCACACTTATGAAGATAGAGTTTTCTGTTCCTGCAGATAGTGCTGATGAATGTAATGCTTTTCTTGCACCACAAGTGCCGCACGGATGGGAAGAAATTCCCAAGAAGAATGATATTCTCTTTCGACTGTTTTTGGAAGATCACCCTCTTGGTTCAGAGTTGATCAAAAACATCGAGGCGAAATTTCCACAATGTGGCATTAAATATGTTGAACAGGAGCCCGAAGATTGGGCAATGGCCTGGAAAGATTTTTTCAATCCTGTCATGTGTGGTGAACGGTTTGAAATTTTGCCTCCCTGGTTGTCGGAGGAAGGGCACGGCGGCAAGACTCATATTGTCATAGAGCCAAAAATGGCTTTTGGAACCGGACATCACCCCACTACGTCATTGTGTTTAGAAGCCATAGGAAACCTTGTGCGTGATGGATACATCCATAAGGGAACACAGTTTTTGGATCTTGGAACTGGTTCAGGAATTCTGGGCATTGGTTTGAGCAAGCTTGGATTGAAAGGAGTCGGTTTGGACATAGACCCTCAAGCTGTAGCCTGTGCACAAGAAAATCTCGATACCAATGAAGTCTCCGCTTCAATGCGCCTTGCCGTTGGCAGTGTAGACACTCTTGTTTCCGATCAGGTGTTTGATGTTGTTGTAGCCAATATTTTGTCAGGACCGCTTATTGAAATGGCTGTTGATATTGTTTCGCATGTTCGCCCAGGAGGTGTCTTGGTTCTTTCTGGAATCTTGATGAATGAGCAGGCTGAAGCTGTTGCTGGAGCTTATGACAGTCAGGGGATTGGAAGACCTTTTATAGCCAGCGAGGGGGAATGGGCAGTTCTTGTTTGGGATGTTGTCCAGCGGTAACATATGGAGCGAGCTCAGTTTTTTTTACGCATATTCAAAACCATGCTCGAGGCCTTGGGACCAAGTGGATGGTGGCCTGCGGATTCTCCCTTTGAAGTGGCTGTAGGAGCCCTTCTCACGCAGAACACGAACTGGAAAAATGTGGCTAAGGCCATTAATGCACTTAAAAATGCAGGTGCTTTGTCTGAACAGAATTTTGATCAATTTTCTCAAGAAGAGCTTGAAGATCTGATTCGTCCTGCTGGCTATTATAAACAAAAGGCTCAACGTCTTCGTATTTTTGTGGAATTCCTCCGTTTGCGTGCTGATGGAGATATTCTGAATTTATCTCATTGGGATATTCAGGATGCGCGTAGAGCCCTATTGCGTGTTAAAGGAATCGGTCCAGAGACGGCGGACTCAATTTTGTGCTACGCATTGGATATGCCGATATTGGTTGTAGACGCTTATACTGCAAGGATTTTCAGCCGACATGGCCTTGTGTCTGAGGATGTGGATTATCATTCCTTGCAGTCGGAAATCATGGACGTTTTGCCACAGGATGTGTCATTATTCAATGAATACCATGCGTTGCTTGTTCGTGTTGGCAATGGTTGGTGCAAGCGAAAGGCTGGATTGTGCGAAACATGTCCTTTGCAACCCTTTTTGTATTCTGAAATGAGTTGATATGGTCTATATGCGTTTTTTTTTCTGTCTTATTTTCAGCTTTATGCTGGCAGTCCAGGCATTTGCCGGAAATCAGGCTGGTTCTATTCATGAAGCCATAGAGAAGCAGAATCACGAGGCAGATACTAGGCAAAGCCAAGTGCTCGATTTAAAGCGTAAGGCTGATCGATTGTCCAACAAGCTGGATGCTGTTGCCAAACGAGTGCGGAACATGACAAACAAGGTAAAGAGTCAGGAAAAGATTCTGAACGGGATTCGGAAGAATGAAGAAACTGCTCGTAAGGAGCATTTTGTACTTGAGGCTCGCAAGGACGTTATTTTTAAGGAATTGAACGCACTGCTTAAAACCTTGTGGCCTGTACATGTTCAGAATGTTCAAAGCCGTTTTGCAGGTGTTGATTCATGGGCCATGGCAGACCGTCGTTTCAACTGGCTTTCTTCTGTGTATGATGCAACCCGCATAAAATTTCTTGAAGCTCGTGAAATGGCGGATCAATTGAAAATTAATCTTGAGCGCCAGCGCTTATTGGAGAAAGAGGCGGAATACCAACTTGCCAGGATTAATAAGTCAAAAGATCGTTTACTTCAGGATAAGTGGACACTTCGTGCAAGCTTGAAAAAGGTAACCAGTAAAAAACGAAGTCTTGAAAGTGAACTTCAGGATATTTTGGCGACGATTAAACAGCTGAATTATCAGCTGAGCACTCAAAAAACCAAAAAATTTGATTTTTACAAGCGTTCATTGCCTTGGCCTGTGGATGGGGATGTTATTTCGCGTTTCAATCTCCGTGCAAAGCCTCCTCGGCGAGGCTTGTCATTGCGTGTGATTGATGAAGCTGAGGTTCGGTCCATTTTTTGGGGGAAGGTTGTACACAATGATACATTGCGAGGATTTGGCAAGGTTGTCATAGTGTATCATGGATATAATTACTATAGTTTATACGCATACTTGCAGGATACATTTGTAGAAACCGGACAAGAGGTCGAAAAAGACGAGCCTATTGGCAGAGCTGGTTTTTATCCATTGGTCGATGGACCTGGACTGTATTTTGAATTGCGTTTTCACCAAAAACCCATTAACCCAGACCTTTGGTTAACCTCTTTAAATTGATTATCAAGTTGACCTGAGACAAGGACGTATCTCGGGAGGGAACAAATGCGCATTACCTTGTGGCTGATGACTTTTTTGCTGCTTTTTACTCTGACCGTCACACCGAGTTCCAGTGTTGCGAGCAAGGATGACGCTCATTTTGAAGCCCTGCGCCGTTTCAGTCAGGTGCTTGATATGGTTGAGGGGTATTATGTTAATCCCATCACCAAAAAGGAATTGATCGATGATTCCATCAAAGGGATGCTCGAGCAATTGGATCCTCATTCCGCATATCTTTCCGCAGAAGATTTCAAGGACATGCAGGAAAGCACCAGCGGCAAGTTTAGTGGCATAGGTATTGAGATCAGCATGGAAAACGGACGACTTATTGTTGTCTCTCCCATTGAAGATACTCCTGCCTATAAAGCCGGACTGAAAGCCGGAGATTTCATTTTGGAAATTGATGGTGTCTCCACGCAGGACATTACTCTTCTGGAGGCGGTTTCCAAAATTCGCGGCAAAAAGGGAAGTGCAGTCAATCTTACGATCATGCACGAGGGCTCTCAGGTTCCGAAAGACGTTGCCATCGTTCGTGGAACAATCCCCATTGTTAGCGTTAAAACAAAAGTATTGGATAAGGGATATTTGTACGTCCGACTGACTCGTTTCAATGAGAATACCACCAAGGAACTCCGCGCTGGAATTGACGAATATCGCGAAGACCACAAATTGAAAGGTGTCGTTCTTGACCTGCGAAACAACCCCGGTGGGCTTTTGGGGCAAGCCGTTTCTGTTGCGGATACTTTCTTGGACGAAGGACTGATTGTTTATATCCAGGGGAAGGATGCCGCTCAGCGTAAAGACTTTATGGCTGCCAAAAATAAAGACGAAGTCACTGTTCCCATGGTTGTATTGATTAACTCCGGTTCGGCTTCGGCATCTGAAATTGTCGCTGGAGCTTTGCAGGATCATAACCGTGCCTTGCTGGTGGGTGAGCGTTCCTTTGGTAAGGGATCGGTCCAGACCGTTATTCCGCTTTCCGATGGCGCTGGCATCAAGTTGACCACAGCTCTTTACTATACTCCGAGCGGCCGCTCCATTCAGGCGACAGGTATTGAGCCTGATTTGGTGATTCCTTTTGTTGAACCTGCCAAAGATGACA
>Ga0207831_100506_pt1 | contig 12961 bp, 12 predicted proteins | sample TtanPargueraPR_7_FD_187741 | JGI IMG/M metagenome (GOLD analysis project Ga0207831, IMG submission 187741) | Aerobic enrichment media microbial communities from Bioluminiscent Bay, La Parguera, Puerto Rico - Tt and M1 (2) (SPAdes) | ecosystem: Environmental > Aquatic > Marine > Unclassified ... | reverse complement strand
GAGACGACGCGTACAAAACGTACGCGAGGCTTCGGCGTTGACGAAACAACGCAGTATACGTGCGCTGATCACACAAAGACAAAAACGCCCGCCCCTAATCGCCCTGCACTCTGACGGGCGAGAAGCGTGCGCAGACAAGGCGTGAGACAAACGGCGGAGACGACGCGTACAAAACGTACGCGAGGCTTCGGCGTTGACGAAACAACGCAGTATACGTGCGCTTACCGCCCGTCAGAGAGAGTGAGACGGACGTCTGCGATAATAGCTTGGGAACTGTTGACCAGAACAGGATTGAATTCCGCTTCGAGAATCTCGGGAAAATCCATGGCCAATTGGGACATGGACAAAATAATTCCTTCAAGGGCTTCAAAATTCACAGGCCGTTCTCCCTGTAATCCCTTGAGCAACATGTAGGATTTTATCTCGCGGACGATGTCATGGGCGTCGCCGGATGTCAGTGGCACAAGGCGGAATGCAATATCTTTGAGGATTTCAACGTAAATCCCCCCAAGCCCGAACATGAGCAACGGGCCGAATTGCTCGTCCCGATGAAAACCGACAATGACTTCCCGGCTGTCTGCCGGAGCCATAGCCTGCACAAGACAGCCTGCAAGATAGGCATCCGGGCGCATGCGTTGGGCGCGTGCCGTGATATCCTTGAACGTTGTTGCCACGTCTTCCGACGTATTCAGGTTAACCCGGACCCCGTCCACATCGGTCTTGTGCGAAATCTGGGGCGAGGCAATCTTGAGGGCTACGGGATAACCGATGGCTTCGGCAGCGGCCACGGCTTCCTCGCTGGAACGGGCCAGTTTGGTTCGGGGCGTGGGCAGCCCATAAGCATCCAGCACTTCACGAGCGCGAAACTCCACAATCTCCGTTTCTCCCTGAGACAACGCCTCATCAATCAAACGGCGCACCGGTCCCGTATCCTTGGAGACGGAAGGTATCGTGGATTCAGGACGATGCCGCCACAATCCATATTCATACATGGCCGCAATACTGGTGATAGCCGGTTCCGGGAAGGCGTAACAGGGAATACCTGCCTCGCGAAGCTGTTCCCGGGCCGAAGCTACCCGCCGGTTGCCCATGAAAACCGCAAACACGGGCTTGCCATAACGGGCAGCCACATGAATGACTGCATCGGCAATTTGTCCAATGTCTGCCGAGCCTGTGGGCGTGAACATAACCACAAGTGAATGGACCATGGGATCCTCGGCCACTATTTCCAATGTCCGCCGGTAACGGTCCGCGTCCGCATCCGCAATGATGTCCACAGGGTTGTAAAAGGCCGCATAGCTGGGCAACACCTGCTGCAAACGCTGCACGGTGTGGGGCTGCAAGGAAGCCATGCTCAGACTGGACCGCTCCACAGTGTCCGCAGCAATAATGCCCGGACCGCCGGAGTTGGTGATGATGCCGACGCCCGGCCCTTTGGGCAGGGGCTGTTCGGAAAAAGCGCGGGCAAGATTGAAAAGTGTTTCCACGTCACCCACACGAATGATGCCGGATTTGCGAAATGCGGTGTCATAAGCCTGATCCGATCCGGCAATGGCTCCGGTGTGGGAGGATGCGGCCTTGGCTCCGGCCGCGGTGATGCCGGACTTGATCATGATCACCGGCTTGTTGCGGCTGGCGATACGGGCCTGCCGCAAAAATTCGTCCCCGTGTTCCACATTCTCCACATAACCGAGAATGACGCGGGTCTGATCGTCATTGTTGAGATGACGCAGCATGTCAGCCTCATCCAGAACGGCCTTGTTTCCAAGACTCACAAACTTGGAAAAACCGATGCCCGCCCCCAGTGCCCAATCCAAAATGGCTACGCACAACGCGCCGGACTGCGAAAAAAAAGCAATGTTGCCGGACTCCGGCATGCTGGAGGAAAAGGAAGCGTTCACGCCGGCCGGAGCGTTGATCATGCCCAGACAGTTTGGCCCGAGCAACGCCATTCCCGATTTGTGGCATAGTTCGGCCATCTGTTCTTCCAGATGGTAGCCCTCGCGACCAACTTCCTTGAATCCTGCAGTGATGACGATTACCGAAGCACATCCCCGTGCAGCAAGCTGTTCCAAAGCCGACATGACGGCATCACGGGGAAGGCAAATCACGGCAAGGTCCAGCCTGCCGGGCAGGGATTCGACATCCGGCACAACCTCAAGGCCAAGAATTTCGCCGCCTTTGGGGTTTACAGGAATGAGGCGGCCCTTATACCCGGCCTCCAACATGTTGGACAACACGGTATGCCCGATCTTGCCTTCCGTGGCGGAAGCCCCTACCACGGCAACGGCGTGCGGTTCAAAAAAAGCGCGCAGCGTATCGGTTTTGGTCACAAATTTCTCCAGAATCTCAAACAGAATGCGCAACAGGGTACACGCAGACGCCTTGCGTAACAAGTCTGGAACATAGCTGACGCCCGGCAGGAAGACAGGTTACTTCCCTTCCGTTCCTGATTTGTTGATGATGATTACATCGCCGGGAGGAGCGACGGTCTTCCCGGTTGCTGTAGAACCAACTGTACCCGAATTTTCATTTGAAGAAGACGATGCGGAAACTTCGCCTGACGAACCTGAAGTTGTAGAACGTCCCAACTTTTTCAATTTCTTCAGCAACTCTGGTGGCATGCGCTCTTCATTGGCTTTCCCCGAGCGCACACCATCTATGTAAGAAGAATAGTCATCACGGATTTCATCAGCCGAGGCTACCGCAGCAAAAAACAGAACGAGAGTAAATGAGACTGCAACAATACGCTTCATGACACACCTCACATGGTACCGGTCTGATAAATGGTCTTGATCTCGGCTGCCGTCAGTTCTCGGTCGAAAAGATAAACCTGATCAATCACACCGTCGAGGCAGAAATTGTTGGCCCATTCGCTATCACGGGCCCGCGTGGCGCCAATAATCAATGGATTATTGCTGGTTATCGGAACACCTGTCGAGCCGGGTGACGAATATGTGCCCTCAAGCGCTCCATCCAGGTACAAACGCAGAGTGTAATTGTCCCAGGTCAGGGCAGCATGATGCCAGTGATCCCGATCATCGCCGCTATTTTGCAGCACGGTGGTGCTGACAACGGAAATCGGCCACTTCCATCCCCCCGCATGCAAGGTAATTTCCCCTTCCAGTACAAAACGGTTGCCCCGGGAACGCACAAGGCGAAGCATGTAATCCGGATCATCGTAATCCGAATAGATGTTTCCTTTGCGCAGTAGTCCGTAGCGGTTGTCGCTGTTCCTGAATTGGTTGGGATTGAACCACAGGGAAACCGAGCCTTGCGGAGTCAGGTCCATGGAACTTTTATAGGGGATGAGGATGTGTCCGGGACGCCGGTTTCTGTTCAATCGCCCAGTCCGCAGACCGGGCCCACCCGAAGCCGTGACCCCTGCAACCCATTCCGCATAATACAATTGCTCGGCGCCGAAACTATGCGGATTGACAGTTCCATCCGCCGAAGAAATGGCATTGGCATCATGGATTCTGTACCCGGCACCTTCGTCAAGCGCCCACCCGGCGACATAATCCGATGGGACTTTGTTGTCCCATGTAGCCGGAGTTGTTGCCGTTTCTGGACGGAATGCCAATTTCCATTCATCCATCTGCACAAACTGCGTTGCCGCGCCTGTGCCGGAGGTCCATCCCCAATAGATGGTGTTCATCTGATTATGACGCGTGGAATCAAGTGCGATCACGTCCACAAAATCCGGGGCCACGTCGAAATCCTTGGTCACATCCTTGTAATCGCTTTCCATGGTATCGTTGGCCTGACGAATCCAGCCCCGCAGGCTGTAAAGGTAGTATCCTGCGGCGTTGGAGGTTTCGGAACGATGCAACTCGATCCGGGCAACAGCCACATGGCTCCCGTTGTATCCGTCCTTGAGCCAATTATTGTAGGATCGATAAAAATAACCATCATTGCCGATGCCGGAATCACTCCAGTCATAACAATTTCGAGGCTCCCAGGAAGTATCAACTCCAACGCCGTGCCGGTTGTCATCATAGTGTGGTCCGCGCCAGCAATAATCGCCGGTTTCGCCCCAATACACGAAGGCTACGTGGTCGTAACGATTAGAATCATCATCACGGCTGCCCGGATTGCAAATATTCCCGGACCCATTGTAATAAATATCGAACTCGGAACCGATTTTGGGAGGACTGATGCCCTTACCATCGACACCTTTGCCTGCATATCCCAGCAGTTCCCCCATGGCAGAATCGCCGCCGCAACTCCGCAAAGCGTTGGTCGCAGCACTTTTGATGGTAAAGGTAATACCGTCACCTTCGGCATTTTTATCGAAATCAAGAACAAAATAGGTGCGCAGCCCCGTTCCCAGACCACATGCGCCATCCTTGCAGGCAAATTTGTTTCCCTTATACCAGTGGCACCCATACGCGGCATACTTGTTGTTGCCGAAAATTACCGTGGTCTTGCCTTCATCATCCTTGGTGGTGGTAATGCCCTCCTTGCCTTTGCCGGTAACAGTCTCAAACTCATCGCTGTCCTCATCCGACGTTATCGGCCCGTCCTCTCCGTTGGAGGATGTCGGGGCATTGAAGGAATACTCCACCGTGGACGTGGTGGGCGAAAATTTGGTACAGGCCGTCCCCACGGAACGAACCTCGAAGTCCGGCCTATTGTCCGTAAACGTCAGAGTAAAACTACTGCCGTCATCCAAAGTATAGGTGGTGGCGTTCATGTCCGCTATGACCTGATCCGCAGCGTCCGAATCTTCGGCGGCCCGCAATTCGCTCATGGCGTAGCGTATCCCGGATTCGGCAATATACCGGGCACGTCTGGCGCAATCCGGTTCGGCTGTGCCCACGGACGACGTACTTACAAAGGAAACGATCCCCGCGCCCAGCAGTCCGAGAACCACTACGCCGAGAATGATGTAAATAATGGCTACACCGCGCCGGGAACTGCCATGCGCGGCAAGGGAAATCCGTTCTGTCTCGTTCTTCTGATTCCGCATGTCCGCTCTCGTTCGTTAAGGGGCAAGATGCACGAAATTCCGCGGCATGACCCGCAAGGAATACGTCGTATCATTCCCATTGCCCAAATCCATACCCAATGAAATATGCAAAGCCGTTATTTCGTCGCCGCTGCTGCCGTCCAGATCCGCAGTATCGGCGCTTATGGTGCAGTTGCCCAAGTCGTTAAGGAGCAAATACTCTCCTGTCCCGTCCCCCGGATCCAAATACATGGTGCCGTTGGAGGAATAGTAGCGAAGTGTTCTGGTGTTGGGCAGGGCATTCACCGACGTGGCATAAACGATTCGGTCATTCTGGACCAGAATATTGCCAAGGCCGCTACGGTCTTTGCAGTCACGCAGTTCGATATTGATCCGTTCCAATGCGTTACTCGTCTTCGGAACGATATCCGAAGAAATTTTGGCAATAGTGAAACCGCGAATGCCTTCCACATAATAATATCCGGCCACCGAGCCCACAAAGGAAAGAATGACCAGAGAGACCAAAACCTCAAGAAGCGTGAACCCCGAATTGCGCATGGCATATTCTCCTAGAAGTTCACAGCGGTATCGGCCGCATCCGTTCTGCTGGGCGCAAGTATTGTGGTCAACGAAATCCCGCCCGACTCCCGAACAGAAACCTCAAGCAGCGAGCCGGACGACGATTCGCTCCCTCCGGTTCGGGGAAAGGACACATAACGCATGGTCACGACCCCGGACGAAGCATACTTGTTGGAATTATTATTGGTTACCAACTGGGCCAACGCAGTATCGCGGGAACTGTCGTCATTGATCAACTGCACATAGTCCGAAACCACACTTTCCATGACTGCCTGTGCGCTCACTTCTTTGCGGCTCCAGTCGATCTGACGGGGAGCAAGCGTCACCTGCCTGCCGAGCAGAATGACCACAAGGGCTGCGAGAACGCCCACCAAAACGATGGTGATGATGGTCTCCAAAAGGGTAAAGCCGGCTGTGCGCTGTCTGGTCATTGGATGAATCCGGTTTCGGGTTCGATGGAAAAGGAATGGCTGTCGCCGCTACCCAGCACCGTGAGTGTAAAATTCACAGAGGTTGACGGACTCACCTTCGTATTCACGCTTTCGCTTGAATACGAGGAATAGGGAATCCCGTATTGGTCAAAAAACACGGTAAAAGCGTCCAGCGCCATATTATGATCGGCCAGCGCAATCTTGTCTCCGCTGGCGCCGGGAAAAGATTTGCGATCAGAGGCGCTGTTGGGGTTTGTCCCGGTGAAGAGCCAGTAGTCGGTGGCATCGCAACGCACTCCCCAGACGGAAGACTGCTTCATGGCCCGAGTCTGGGCATAGCGCACGCGGGAAAGCACTTCCATGCGCTTGGTGGCCAGTTCGGCGGCACTCATGTCGAACATTTTTGTGCCAACCACGGCGGCCAGAATGCCAATGATCACTACCGTCACCACCAGTTCAACGATGGTAAACCCGTCTTGGCCCACATGAAGCCCCATTCTGCCCTTTGCACCGATATTCACGGCATTTCTCCACTGCATGGACGATATCTCCCAAAAACCACCATACCCCACTCCTCCCACGAAGTGAACCCCATACGAATCATCTGCAACTAGCCGAAATGCCCTGACGGCTTGATCTTTGCCCTGTTCTGTGAAACATCCCAAACGGTGAACAAACAGACAAAAAATACGGTTTCCGCCATCATTCTGGCTGGCGGCATGGGGTCTCGGCTGGGCTATGTGAACAAGGCTTTTATGAGCGTTGCCGGCACACGGATCATTGATCGACTGCTGGCTGTCTGCATCCCGCTGTTCGACGACATCGTCATAGCCTGCCGCGACACAGAAACATTTGCCCTGCCGGGCGTACGGGCCGTTTCCGACCGCTTTGAGATACGCAGTTCACTGACAGGGCTGCACGCCGGATTGAACGCCATCCGGTCGGACCGGGCGTTTGTCACGGCCTGTGATGCGCCGTTTCTGCAGCCGGAAATGGTCAAACTGCTCGTACAGGAAGCCGGGGCCGGCAGGGAGCCTGCACCAGACATCGTCATTCCCCTCAAGGAAGACGGCCATTATGAACCGTTGTGCGCCATCTACTCAAAACGCTGCCTGCCGCACATTGAAGCGCAACTCCGCTCCGGCAATTTGAAAATAACGGATTTTTTCCGACACGTTGATCTCAGACCCGTCCCCGCCCAAAACCTGCGTAAAGCCGATCCCGAATTACAATCTTTCATGGGCGTGAACACGCCGGAAGAATTGGAACGCGCCCGTAAAAAATGATCACAGCCCGAACAGGCCGCAAATCAAGTCGGCCACACCCGGCGCGTCGTTTGCGGCAAAGCGCGGCACGGAAACCGAAACGGCATCGTCCGTAACCAGCGCCAGAATATTCCGTTCCCCGGAAGAAGCCTCCGCGCAGAGCGGCTGCTCATGACTCCCGCCCCAGTGGACCTCCACTTTCGGATGCCCTGAACGATAATATCCCTCGGTCAGCACGATATCCACATGGGAAAGGAATGAAGCAGCCAGATCTTCGGGCATGGGTTCCTGCGCAACATCACGCACCAACGCGACCTGCCCGGGCGAAGCAATGCAGACGGCGTCCGCACCACAGTGGCGATGGCGCCATGAATCCTTGCCCTCATGGTCGATGTCAAACCCGTGCGCATCATGCTTGACCGTTCCCACGCAAAGCCCGCGGCGCTTCAACTCCGGGACCAGCAGTTCCATGAACCGGGTTTTGCCTGACCGTTTCTTGCCGACGACACACAGGACTGGCGGCACATTTGTTTTGCGGTTACCCATATCCATCCCCCTATGCCACCGGCTGCAACACTTTACAAGCCGCAGCGCGGATGACACAATCGGCCAACGGGCAAAACCCCGCCCGCACCCGGCGCACATGGAGAATCCTCATGAGCTTATCTCTTGCCCAAGCCTTGGACATCATAGCGGAACATGCCCGGCCGGGCCGCATCAACTCTTTGCCGCCAGCCATCACCCATGGACTTGTAGCCGCAACCGATCTCACGGCTCAGTCCGACGTGCCGGAATCCGCCCGATGTGCCCGCGACGGCTTTGCCATGGATTCTTCCCAGGCTGCCGAGGCATCATTCTTCAAACCCACATCATTTTCCCCCAGCCATACGGTCCATGCCGAAACAGTGGACCCGGGTTCCATTGCCAAAGGTTTTGCAGCACGGGTCTTTACGGGTGCGCCGGTTCCGCTGGGAGCGGATTGTGTCGTTCCCAACGAGGATGCTTCCATGCGTAGCGGCAAACTCATGGTCACCAGTCCACCACGAGCGAATGAATATATTCGGGCACCCGGAGCCGACCTGCAGGCAGGGGCTTTGCTTCTGGAAGCCGGAGGGCTGATCTCGCCCGCGGTTCTGGCAGCCGCCGTGCGTTCACGCATTCATGAAGTCGAAGTATACGAACGGCCATCCTGTCTGATTCTTGCCCTCGGCAGCGAACTGGCAGACCCGGAAGACGTCATGGCCGAAGATGAAGGATTTCCTGCGGACAACCCGGTACTGCTCCGATCCCTGCTTCGGGAACACGGAGCTGGAGCCAGCGTGTATCAGGTTCTTTCTGACACCATGATGGATATCCTGGGTGCGCTGGAAAAACCCGAAGCACGGCTGGTAATCACCACGGGAGGTACCGGCGGCAGCGAACGGGATCTTGCCGTACAGGCCGCCGAGGAAGCCGGTTTCTCCATTCTGTTCAAAGGAGTGGACATGCGGCCGGGCCGTCATTGTTTTTTCGCGGAGCGAGACAGCACACTTCTTTTCGGGCTTCCCGGACCGCCTCCGGCTGTATTGGCCTGTTTCCGCACACTCGTATTACCGGCCCTTCGGCTCATGCGCGGGTTTGCTGAACCGGACCGTTCGGTTCCTGCCATGCTTACCAGAGGATACACGGTTCCTCCGGGGCCTGTTCGCCTCATCCCGTGCGCTCTCGACCTTCGCAATTCAAGAATCATTGCGACTCCGCTGGATGATCCGAAACTCGCCCCCATGCCGGTCATGATGAAAACAGGCGGTTTCATCACAGCACCGCCAGGCGTGATCATGAACAATGGTGATGAGGTCGACGTGCTCATGCTCAGGCCACGCCTCTTTTCATAATTTTCCCCACTACCCTACGGTTTTCTCCAACCGGGTTGCGCGAACTCCTGCTTTGTGCCATGCAGCATAGAGGGGAGAGTTCCATGAACAGATTGCTTTTTGCCACGCTTCTGGTAGTGGCCTTGCTCTCATCTCCCGCATTCGGCGGGGAGCCTTTTCCGGACATCGTGCTCGGCGGTGAAATGCCGTCCGTTTACAGGGTGTATCTTGAAACGAACAAAACGCCTCCCAAATTATCGGACGTGGCTGCCCCCTACCTGCTCATCTATTTTTTCAATGTATACTGCGAGCAGTGCGCCAAAGATATTCCCAGCGTCAACAAGGTATTCGAACTTCTGGACGGGCAGGGATTCTCCAGCCGCATAAAAATGCTCGGTCTTGGGGTGAACAACTCGCAATTCGAGATCAACTTCTTCCGCAACAAATATTCCGTTCCCATGCCCTGCTTCCCGCTGCAGGATCCGATCGCCAAGCTCCACCATGTCGACCCCGAGCACCCGAACTACGTACTGGTTTATCTTAACAGGAATAAAAAACTGGAAACGATTTTCCATAAGGAAACTCCCATCACGACCGCAGAAAATCTTACCACGGAGGTTCTCCGCGCAGCAGGCTATGGCAATTAGAGGCCTTGGCATGGAGCCACATGCAAAAGCCATTTCCCCAAAGTCTATTAAAAACGTATGATTTATAGCATTTTTTACAATTCCATCTGTGTAAAAAAATTCACATTCAAAAAAAATAACGCATCAAAAATCTTTGTTGAACAACAAGTTATAGAACCACCGGCAAGGCTGCTGAGACAGCACCCTCCAGGGTTTTCCGGCATCAACCTACAAGAAATAATTGAAATAGCCTTTTCCATTTCTGTAGGAATTGCATAAGTGGTAATATGGATTATCCACCCTAGAAAACAGGCGAATTGGAAATGAGCGATACACAACCGACGTCAGTGCCCCAAAATGATGAACTGTTCATTGCCCGGCAACCCATCTTTGACCGCGACAAAAACATCTGGGCGTATGCATTAGCCTTTCAGGGCGCCCCGGAATCGTTTTCCCCACTCGAAACCAATGCGTCCACTCTGGACAAGATCGTCAGCGCAGGCTCGGAAATCATGCCTCCCGACAGCCGCGCCAGCAAAGCGTTAATCCCGTTATGCTGCGACGTATTACAGGCCTGCAGTCAGGCCCATCTTCTGAACGGCTCGCACATTGTGCTGCTCACGGCTCCGGCTACCGACCCATCGGCCATAAGTCCCGTTGCCACAGCCATTCGCAAAAACGGCTCATGGGTTGCACTGGATTCATCCATGGAACCCGAGAGCTTTGAATCACTGATTCAGCATGTGGACATTCTCGCCATGTCCATGAAGAACAACTCCCCAAGCGACGTCATTGCCTTCAAAAAACGGATGAAGGGCTTCACAGGACAACTGCTCATTACCGATGTCGAAACATGGGAGGACTATCAGGGCACACGGGCGTTAGGCTTTTCCTTTTTTCAGGGCGCATTCTTTACCCGCCCCTTCAGCTTGACGGAACAAACGCTGAACAAGGCGTCCATTGCCAAGATTGGCCTGCTTCGGGAACTCAACAGCACGGAAATCGACATGAACCGGCTCGCGGACGTCATCGCTACAGACGTCAGCCTCAGTTATCGGCTGCTCCGTTATATCAACTCTGCGGCATTCGGCCTGGCCCATCGCATAAAATCCATTCAGCAGGCAGTCTCCTTGCTGGGCATCACGGAAATCCGCCGTTGGGCCATGGTGGTGGCTATGACGGACATGGATAATACCCCCAAAGGGGAAGAGCTTGCGTATATGGCGCTGCAACGCGCGCGTTTCCTTGAGCAGATGGCAACAACACTGCATGGCGTGAAGCGCCCTGCTGACCAATTCTTCCTGTTGGGGCTTTTCTCCCGGCTGGATGCCCTGATGGGACACGACATGGATGCAACCCTCAAGGACATCCCTCTTGATACGGACATTCGCGAGGCCCTGTGCGGCAAACGGGGCAACGATCTCGGCGATGCGCTCGACATGCTTGACGCGGTGGAAAAGGCAGACTGGGAAAATGCCAACAAACTGCTGCTCAAATATCAGGCATGTTTTACCGAAGCCGCAACACAATACCTCAAGGCATCCACATGGGCTTCCAGACAAATGACCGACATGGGCTGAAAACAGGAGGACTGTCATGGAAAAGCACATTCTCGTCACTCTGGCAGAAGGGCATACCGGTTCCTATGCGCTACGTTTCGTCAAAGAGCTTTTCACCAATCTGGACGACGTACGGCTGACGCTTTTTTATGTTACACCGCGCGCGCCCAATTGGAGTATGGACACCCCGGACATGACACCCACCTCGGATGTGGCGCAGGAAATCCGACAGATCAAGGCAAACAGAGAAGCGCCGACCTTGAAAAAGGCTCGTCAATGGCTTCTGGACGTAGCCGGATGCCCACCGGAAAACGTGGAACTGAAAACAGTCCAATCCCGCAAGGGTATCGTGCGAGAGATCATCGATGAGGCGCACTCCGGTCTCTATGACGCCGTAGCCCTTGGCCGCAAGGGTTTCTCATGGTTCGAAACCCTGTTTGAAGACAGTGTGTCACACGAAATCCTCTGGCGGGACATTGATTTCCCCATCTGGATTTGCAAGCGCCCTCCCGATGGCGAACGACACAACGTGCTGCTTTGTCTCGACGGTTCGGCTCCAAGTCTGCGCATGGCCGACCATGTCGGTTTCATGCTCAAGGAGCGGGAAGAACAGGCGGTAACGCTCTTTCATGTCGCAAAAGACAAAGTCCCCCTGAATGGCAGCCTTCAGGAAATGTTCAAACCGGCACACGACGCGCTGCAGGAGAACGGAATCCCCGAAGAGCGCATCGAATATAAGGTGGTCACTTCCAAAAATGTGGCCCGAAGCGTTATCAAGGAAGCCTGCCAAGGAGACTATGCCGCCATAGCGCTCGGCAAACGCGGAACCAACCCGACACGCATGGAAGCGTTTTTTCCCAGTTCGCTTTGCATCCGGCTGCTGCGCCTCTGCGAAAATACCAGTCTTTGGATCAGCAAATAGTCCCTCAACTTTCCACTTGACCATGCGCCTTGCTTCATTTACAAAAATCGTCCTCGCCAGGATAGCTCAGTTGGTAGAGCAACTGATTCGTAATCAGTAGGTCGTGAGTTCAATTCTCATTCCTGGCTCCAGAGGATTATTAAAGGATTCAACAGCTTAACTCAGTAAAATGAGCCGCGTTGAATCCTTTTTTTGTGCCTTGGTATACAGGCTGGTATACATTTGAGTGCAAGGGGATGCACTGGGGTGGTTGGGATGTATACCCCATATAGCTTAAAAGGGATAACTGCCATGGCTCCCGTTCCGCCACGACGAAAATCACAAATTCGAGTCGCATCGATTCAACCACAAAAACAGCTAGGACATTAATCGGCTAAGATTAATGTCTTTTCTTTTGGGTCAGTAAAAAGGCGAGTTGGTGCCTCCTAGCTCTCAGTTCAAGGAGCTTTTGTTCTGAAATTTAGAACATTATCAGCGATGACGCATAGGCCATTACAGCTTGTTGCTATATTGTTTGGGACAAGGGCAAGAACTACATGTTCTATGCGCGAACAACACTCCTCACAGCAGCCAATAAAGAAAGTGATTTTATATCTACTTTGTACTATATAGCCAAACAATTAAATTTTAAAATACACTGCATAAGGTTGAAAAATGCCACCACTCAAGACTCAACTCGATAACCAGGATGAAATCCGCGCTGTATTCCAAGAGGTAGGTTTGAATTGGACAATTGGTGATGAGCCGGTTGATGTTCGAATGATTTATCTTCCTT
>Ga0207831_100504_pt1 | contig 12990 bp, 10 predicted proteins | sample TtanPargueraPR_7_FD_187741 | JGI IMG/M metagenome (GOLD analysis project Ga0207831, IMG submission 187741) | Aerobic enrichment media microbial communities from Bioluminiscent Bay, La Parguera, Puerto Rico - Tt and M1 (2) (SPAdes) | ecosystem: Environmental > Aquatic > Marine > Unclassified ... | reverse complement strand
TCAGACATATCCACACCCTTTCTAAACAACTGATCGCGCTTTACGGTCAACAGTACATTTGCCGCTTGGTCTGCTCCCATCACACTAATGCGAGCATTTGGCCACATCCATAACATGCGAGGTTCATAAGCACGACCACACATACCGTAATTTCCTGCACCAAAACTACCACCGATAATCACGGTAAATTTTGGAACTTGGGCGTTTGTTACTGCTGCTACCATCTTACTTCCATCTTTTGCAATACCGCCTGCCTCAAACTTCCTTCCAATCATAAAACCAGTGATATTTTGCAAAAAGACCAAAGGAATCTTGCGTTGACAACACAGCTCAATGAAATGAGTAGCTTTTAGGGCTGACTCAGAAAACACTACACCATTGTTCCCAATGATGCCTACTGGAAAGCCCATGATACGAGCAAAACCACAGACCATGGTCGTTCCATACAATTCTTTGAATTCATGGAATTTTGAGCCATCAACGATTCGTGCAATAACCTCACGAACATCAAAAGGCTTTCGTGAATCCTTTGGGATAACACCATAAATCTCCTTAATATCATACAATGGCTCCTCAGGCTTTGCCACATCTAAAAACATCTTCTGAGGACGATTGAGATTCTCCACAATGTTTCTTGTGATATGGATAGCATCAGCATCATCAAGAGCATAATGGTCAGCAACACCACTAGTCCTACAATGCACATCAGCGCCACCAAGGTCCTCTGCAGTCACCTCTTCACCGGTTGCTGCTTTAACAAGAGGAGGGCCCCCAAGAAAGATTGTGCCTGTATCTTTTACAATGACTGTCTCATCGCTCATAGCTGGAACATACGCACCACCTGCAGTACAAGAACCCATAACCACTGCAATCTGAGGGATTGCCTTTGCGCTCATCTTTGCCTGATTGTAAAAAATACGTCCAAAATGTTCCCTATCTGGAAACACCTCATCTTGCATAGGTAGAAAAGCTCCCCCACTATCAACAAGATAGATGCAGGGAAGATTGTTTTCAAGAGCAATCTGCTGCGCTCTAAGATGCTTTTTTACTGTAATTGGATAATACGTCCCACCTGTTACTGTTGCATCATTTGCAACAAGTACCACCTCACGTCCATGAATCAGACCAATGCCTGTCACAATGCCTGCTCCAGGTGCTTTATCCTTAAACATACCATATGCTGCCAAGGGATTGAATTCCATAAAAGGAGTGTTTGGGTCTAAGAGTGCATCAATTCTTTCACGAACTAGCATCTTATTTCGAGATTTGTGAAGTTTGATTTTCTCCTTTCCACCGCCAAGTGCAGCTTGTGCAATCTTCTTTTTTAAATCATCAACAAGTGCCTCATAGCGCTTTTCATTTTGCTTAAATTCATCACTTGAAGTATCAATCTTAGTCTCAATTACATCCATATCTTCATCACATCCATGCACATTACTTAACTAATTCAACGGTCTGAGCGCCAATCTCAATTTGGTCAGACTCTTTAAAATGAACTTTTTTAATTGTTCCTGCAAACGGAGCACGAATCAAATACTCCATTTTCATTGCCTCAATGACTAACAACACATCTGCCTTCTTCACCTTATCGCCTTTTTTTACTTTGACTTGGACAACCGTCCCACTAATGGGGGAGGCAAGACTATCCTCTGCATTGTCAGTTTTTTTCTTTTTCTTGGTTGTATGTGTACAACGCTTTACTCTAAACACATCCCCATCAACAAACACATACCTAGAATCTGCTTTTGAAGCAACAACACATTTTAGAACCGTATCTCCAAGACCAATCTTGAGTTCCCCGTCCTTAATCATTGACGCATCTACAGTATATTCAGACTCATCATAGACAATATAAAAACGATTCTCTCTTTTCTCAACATTGACATTGTAGATGTTTCCCTGATACTCATAACTTAGCTGCATATCTACTCACTCATCCTCCAATGACCAATTGTCTTCCAAGGATCATTTTCCTCAGAAACCTTATAGCGAACAGATTCAAGACCACCAGCATTCATCGCATCAAACACGGAGAGAGCGATGACCACTTCAACTGGCAATACCTCTGCTGATTCAAACCACTTCTTGAAATGTTTTTCAACAAAATGTGTAGTGATATCTGCTGATGCAAATGCTTCATGGTCAATTACTGCTTTTAAAAAGGAGATATTTGTTGTTACTCCCAGTATGACATACCTTGATAGCGCCCAAGACATATTGCTAATTGCATCAGCTCTATTCACACCGAAAGCAACAAGCTTTGCAAGTAACGGATCATAAAACGGACTCACCTCAAAGCCTGATTCCACACCAGTATCATTACGAATGTTTGGGCCAACTGCCGGCTCAACAGTTTCAAGGAGACCAACACTTGGCAAAAAGTTGTTTCTTGGATCCTCAGCATAGATACGACATTCAATTGCATGTCCTCTTTGAGAGACATCGGATTGCTTGATTGATAATTTCTCATCAGAAGCGATCCTTAATTGCCACTTGACAAGATCAATTCCTGTCACATACTCAGTAACGGGATGTTCCACTTGAAGACGCGTGTTCATTTCCATAAAATAAAATTCATTTTTCTCATCAAGCATAAATTCAATTGTGCCAGCATTGATATATCCAACAGTTTCTGCAGCACGCACTGAAGCCTCACCCATCTTTTTTCTAAGATCATCATTTAATGCAGGAGATGGAGTTTCCTCAACGATTTTTTGATGTCTACGTTGGATACTGCACTCACGCTCATAGAGATGAATAGTGTTTCCATGATTATCTGCTAAAATCTGAAACTCGATGTGACGAGGCTTTGAGATGTAGCGCTCCAATAAGACACTCTCATTTCCAAAAGAAGACTTTGCCTCGCGTTTTGCACCTTCAATTGCCTCACTTAAGTCTTTTTCTGATTCAACAATACGCATGCCTTTTCCGCCGCCGCCAGCAGCAGCTTTGACCAGCAAAGGAAAACCAATCTTTTTTCCTTCGGCAAGTAACTTCTCAGTACTTTGGTCTTTTCCATGATAGCCAGGAATTACTGGAACCTTTGCTTTTTCCATTACCTTTTTTGCTTCAATCTTGTCGCCCATCAATGCAATAACTTCATCAGAAGGGCCAATGAAGACGAGGCCTGCATCCTTACAACTCTTTGCAAACGCTGCATTTTCTGCTAAAAAACCATAGCCAGGATGAATTGCCTGAGCTCCACTCTTTTTTGCGGCATCAATTATTTTTGCAATGTTTAAATAACTCTGACTAGCCTGAGCAGGACCGATACAGATTGCTTCATCAGCATAGCGCACATGTGGAGCGTTCTCATCAACTTCACTGTAGACTGCTACAGTCTTCACACCTAATTGTTGACAAGCAGTCATCACACGAATCGCAATTTCGCCACGATTTGCAATTAAAATTTTTTCAAACATAGTCTACAACCTCAAATTCACTTTGAATCTTTTACCCATCTTGGTTTTCTTTTCTGAAGAAATGCAGAAATTCCTTCTTGACCTTCGTCAGATACGCGCAGGCGAGCAATAGTTTCTACCGAATGATTCTTAAAATCAGATCTATCTAATCTTACAAAGGACTCAACAAGTTCTTTAATCTCAGAAACAGACTGTGGACCAACTTTTTTTAGCAGTTTGACATAAAAATCGACGGTATTGTCAATTTCTTCTGATGATACTACTTCATCGATTAGGCCAACATCATAGGCATACCCTGCATCAAATCGCTGTGCAGTCAAAAACAACTTTCTCATTTTTGAAGGAGTAATTCTTCTTCCGACATATCCTGAGATCACACTTGGAATAATCCCTAATGTCGCTTCGCTAAAACAAAACACAGATTTTTCTTTATCTGCTATTACAATATCTGAGGCGGCAATAAGACCAAGGCCGCCGCCAAACGCATAGCCTTGCACCATACAGACAACTGGCTTGCAGCATGTGTAAATACTTTCAAAGCAGTTGAGTAAGAGCTTGCTGTCTTCTACATTTTGTTGATAACTAAAATCTGCCATGCTCTTCATCCAATTCAGATCAGCTCCAGCACAAAAGCCCTTACCTACAGCAGAAAGAATGACAACACGAACAGATTCATCAGAACTAAGAGTAGAAAAGATCTCAGTGATTTCTTTTAGCATCTGTTCATTCATTGCATTGAGAACCGTAGGTCTATTGAGTGAAACCTTTGCAACACCATCGCTGATATCAACTAGAAGAGACGAATACTTCATTTTCTATTCCCTCAAATCCAAATCTTATAAGATTTAGATTGAAGTTTAAGAAAATACATAAAGCTTTCTATTTAAAATATCGGCAGACGTATGAATCTAAGAAGAGAAAAAAAGAAAAAAGTAGGGGAAATTTGATTATTTTTAATTTCCGCTAAGTGATAAAAAGTTTACATATCTAAGATTTGGAATCGTTACTCTTCCTATCTCATAGCCATCCATATCATAGGCAACCACTGAGATTTCATAGGTTCCCATTGGAAGATGATAATAGCAGTATACATCATCAGAAGTATCATAATCCCAAAACTCAAACTGCCATGTTGGCATGCTACGACGTGTTGCTAAAAACTTCACTGAATCAACATCGCTTGTCACTTGAGCATCAATACGAAGGTCGCCAAGACCCATATAGACTGCTCTGCCCGACATTTCCATAAACATGAAATGAGCATACATTCCACCGATTATGACATCTCCAGGAACGATGTTTGAAATCGTGAGTGCATTAATCACTGTGGTCTGGAAGATCGGAGACCAATCACTGATTTCTTGAGCAACATCTTTTACGCGTACACGGACTTCGTGGATGCCAAGGTAATCCCAAGCATGGTTTGCTGTGACAAAATCGCCTGCTTCAAATGGACCAAGCCAATCTGAAAGCACACCGTCCCAACTCCACTGATAATACAGCATATCATCGTTTGCATCATCTGCTACACTAGTATAGGTATAAATTGTTGAGATGCGACCATATTCTGGTCCACTTGGTACAACAGGTGTTGTTGGAGGAAGATTTCCTTCAGAACCTGTATTAAAGTCCCATACTGAGCCTTGTGCTGAAACACCATGTTCATCCCAAGAAACAATCTTCCAATAATAGGTGGTTCCACCACTTAATGGACCGGGATTGTAGGTTGTAGTGTCAAGTTCAATATCTGCTAATGGAGGATTTGGATCAGTTCCAAAGTATACATCATAGGACACAGCATCTCCATCAGGATCGCCGCCAAACCAACTCAGATTCACCAATCCCGAGACATTTGTCTCATGGTTGTCAGGTGTTGGATCATAAGGAATAAATGGTGCTTGATTGCCTGTCTCAGTCGTATTAAACATCCAAAGAGGACCAATAGTATACTGACTTTCTGTATCCCAGACGACAATGCGCCAGTAATATGTTTCTTCTAAGGCAAGCGTGCCTGGGTCGTAGGTTGCATTTGTAAGATTTGAGGCAACAAGAACAGGTGTTGTTGTTAGACCAAGATAGACATCAAAAGTAAGATTATCCTCATCTGGGTCTGAAGCATTCCAAAAGAGGTCAGCATTGACATCGATATCAACTGAGCCATTTGTTGGGTGTGGGTTGAATGGTTCAAGAGGTGGATAATTTGATCTCACATCTAAAGTCATTGTAAAGGTGTCAACTCCTCCGCTGTCATCGGTTACTGTTAATGTTACATTGAAGATTCCATCTGCAGTAAACACATGAACGGGGTTTGCAACATCGGCTGTGTAGGTATCACCAAAATCCCAATGATAATCGGCAATTGACCCATCAACATCAACTGAGTTGCTCGTAAAGTAAGTGATTTCACCGACCTTTGGAAATTCTGGAGTGTAGGTAAAGTTTGCAACTGGCGGTACGTTTACAACTATTGAAAAGTCACCTATCTGTGATGCATTGGTGTTTAAATCTGAATCTGTTGCAACAATAAAGAACGTATAATTTCCAAGGATAGTGTAGGATGCTTCATAGTAGTAAACATCTCCGGGAGCTGCAATCATTGGATTTGAAGTTGAACCATATGCTCCTGGACCATCAATGTTTATTGTGACCCCATTTATTGAGACGTCGTCAGTGATTGTACAGGTAATATTTACTGCATTGTTGACCTTTTGAGGGTTAGGCGAAGCTTGAACATTTGATATTGCTGGAATTGTAGGATCAAAGAATGCCATGCCCATGTTTAATGGATCTGAGATTTCACCACCAGTATCTTCGATGGTTCCTGTGAAAATATAATCGCCACCATGGTAATCACCGTTAATTCTTAGAGGTTCACTAAGCCCTGCAAAGTCATATTGAAGACCATCGATTAAATCATATGATTGATTTGCATCTACCGATAGATAAAAAATTGGATTTACTCCATTTATTATCGTCCACATATGTTCCTGCCAGGTACCTGGAGTTGAACTTGCTGTAACACCTCGTGCAGCCCAATAGCTAAAGTACCAATCAGGATGGTCTGTTACATAAAATCCATAATATCCAGCAGCTAATGGTACATCAGTTGTAGATGATTCATTGACATCGAGATAAAAGTAGGTCACATTCATATCCAGGGGCATTACAAATCCTGAATCAAAATCTCCCTCAAGATCTGACCAATTGGCTAGATCTGTTGATTTAATCAAGGTAAGTGATGTAAATGTGGGTGTTCCATTTGCCTTATCCATTGGTTCATATGGTGTTTCCTGTTGTTGATATGTCGTTGATGGCTCCATCAAGTTATCTGCTGAGATGGTCGACATAAAGGATGAAAACAACATGACCAAGATCAAAATAATCACAATCGCTTTGTTCATAAGTGTGGTCCTCTTTGACATGTGGGTGTCCTCACGATAATTTAGTTTGGCTCTAATTTATAGAGTCTACAATATACTAGTCTTGAGCATATATATAGGTTTCGCTTATATAGTACAAGTATTACCAGAAATATTCTCCTTATTTTTCCTTTGGGAGAGAATTCTGAAGTTAATTTTTATAGGATAATAAAATAAAAAATATACAAAAAAACATATTTAAAAATACACCAGCACCATTATGACTTCTCATTATGGCTCAAATCAATCATCGTATTCTTGCAATTTTTCCCTTCATCAGTGTGCTCTTTTGGTCCCTTGCATTCATAGCCATAAAAATCTGCCTTCAACATTTTGATGCGCTCAATCTCACCATCGCACGGCTTTTTCTTGGATGCAGTCTTTTTTTACTCTTGTTGCTTGTTTCTAAACAAAAAAAACTTCCCACAAAACATGAAATTCCACACTTCATGCTTCTTGGACTCTTTGGACTTATCGCCTACCATCTCGGACTCAATTATGGCGAACAATTCATAAATGCCAATACTGCAAGCCTCATCATTGCTACCAGTCCCCTTTTTATTGCAATTGCCGCCCACTTTAGACTTGACGAACATCTCAGCTTAGCAAATATCATAGGAATCATCATAGCGCTTATAGGAGTCATCGTCATCAGCATCTACGGCCAACCTAATTCCAGCATTCAAATAGATTATCTTCTTGGAGCTTTTGCTGTACTCATCGCCTCGATCTCTGGTGCAATCTACACAATCTATGGCAAAAAACTCATGAAAAAATATGACCCAACACAACTCACCTGCTATTCTTTTCTATTTGGAAGTATCTTTTTGCTCCCCTTGCTAAGTCAACAATCACTCATACAATTTAGCACCATCCCACAAGACATCCTACCGGCACTTATCTTTCTTGGAATCTTTCCTACCTTCATCAGTTATCTCCTCTGGTACAAAGCACTCCAAAGCCTTAAAGCCTCAACAATGGGGCCAGTTATTTATCTCATCCCTCTTCTCTCAACCACATTTTCCTACTTTTTTCTTGGCGAACACGTCACACCACTTTTCCTAATTGGAGGCGTACTTATCATAGGCGGCATCATCTTAGTCAATAAAAAAACGCAACAAAGATCTAAAATTTCATCAGATTGAGTCCCGAGTGCTCATCAAAGACTCTCTTGACTTTTTCAGAGAAAATATCGATTCTTCCCTCAAATGTCGCTGAGATAACTGCCTCATTGAGATGACCACATAGCGCTTTGTTTGAACTATCACACACATTGATGTGGAGATGCAAATAGACATTGCCCTGCTTTGTTGAAATATTTCCCATCAATGGTGCTATCTCATGGTCACCATTCACTGTTTTTTTGTGATACTTTTTTTGTTTTGTCTCAAAAACACCAATGGTTAATTTATCTGCTGCTCCTATGCCCTGAACCCAACCAGACTCAATACTAAGCTCACTACAGATATTCTCTATTGAGCTTACCAATTCTTCGCCAGAATCAAGTCGGAATAACACCGTATCGCCTACTCGTTTATACTCCATCAAATACAGTCCAAAGAAAACCAAAATAAAAGTATTTTGTTTCTACTTTGTTTATCAAAATGTTTTAATATGATTCTCATATACAGGGAGCATCACAACTTGCCGTCCTAGCTCAGTTGGTGGAGCACTCGGCTGTTAACCGAGCGGTCGCCGGTTCGAGTCCGGCGGACGGCGTGCTTTTTTTATTTTAAATTGTTTCAAAGAATCACATATCATCTTCAAAGCCGCTGAACGACAAGAATCGTCGCGAAAAGTTTAATAAGTAGCTTTATAAATAAGATATTGAGGATATTATTATGAAAGTTAAGACGTCTATAAAAAAACAGCTGTTGATTGCGCTTACCCTCACCATCATGCTTAGCCTTTCAATGCAGCCTGCTGTTGCATCAGAAAATGAAGAACTCCCAGCAATAACTTTTTCTGAAATACGTGCAGATATCGAAAACACCATCGATCAGAACTATCCATCAGGATTTCTCAATGTTTTGATGCATTTTTATGTCGATAGAGGCTTTACAGAACTTCAATCTCAAGGAATCGGCCCACAAACAACCATAGAAGATTTAGCAAAAATTGATCTTCCTGGCCTTTCGATTCCAAGTTTTATTCATCTCAACGTTTGGAGTAGCATTGATGCAGAGATTTATGGTTTCTACAACGACCAACTCAATGCAGGAAACGTCAGCATCCCAGCACATTCCTGGGCAGGCATTGGAACTCTTCACACCTGGCATGACACATTTCCAACCTTTTGGAACAAAAAAACCGTCTTTGCAAGCGTTGGAACCGTCATTGGGTTTGAAGGAGATTTCAACGAGAGTAGCTTTACGTTTCTCAACATCACTGGATTTGAGATGCAGGGAGAGGCAAAGTTTACGTTAGCCTTTGGCCCAACATTTTAAAAATCCCTCTTTTTTTCTTTTTTTATTCTTTTCCAATACATTTATATATAAATTAAAACGATAATAAACTTGTATGAAGGAGTCTTATACTGTCGCATTGGCTATAGTGATAGCTATGATTCTTATTATCGCTACACTAGGTGCTGTCTACATAGGACTTTTTTATGAAAACGATAGTTCTGAAGATGATTCTTCAAATGATGATGATTCTTCAGATGACAACCAACAACCAAATGAAGATATTACACCGCCCACTGTTAACTCACTTAATAAAAATGCCGTAGTTGAGGCCGGAGAAGACATCACGATTTTTTGCGGATTTGATGATGATGTTGGTGTCACAGAAGCACTCCTCTACTATCGATTAGAAAACTCCACAACCTGGCAATCTGTATCAATTCTTGCTGGATACTACATCTTCACAATCCCTGAAGATCAGACACAAGATATCTTCTACTACATCACCGTCGATGATGAAGCAGGAAATGGACCTGTAGGCGATCCAAGCACTGATGGCTCAAACTATTATACCATCACCGTCGAATCCGGCGACGATGAACCACCACAACAAAACCAAACAAACTATGTCTTCATCGAAGAAGCAACGGCAACCGATTGTCGTTACTGTCCAAAGATTGGAGAAATAATCCACGAACTCTACAGTACAACAGACTATGATTTCTACTATGTCAGCCTCGTCAAAGACCAAAGCAGCCTTGCAGATTCTCGTCTAGAAGACGACTACAACTGGAAGGCAAATCCAACCGTCTATGTTGATGGAGGCTACCAAGTGCTTTTTGGCTCAGCTTTTGAAACTTCTGACTACATCCAAGCAATAGTGCAAAGTCAACAACGAGAAAAAGCAAATCTTAGTATGACGCTCTCAGCGCTCTATCTTGAAGAAACAACTATGGCAGCAACACAGACAAATATTACCAATCACGAACAGAGCACATACTCTGGAGAACTCCGACTTTATCTTACTGAAATCGTCTCCAACTGGGATGACTATGATGGCAATGCCTACCACTACACACTTGTTGACTATATCACCATTGAAGATATCAGCATAGCTCCCGGCGAAACACTTGTACTCAATCATACCCAAACCATCTCCTCATATGATTATCAAAACCTACAGATCATCGGAGTTATCTTCTCAGGCGAAGATAATGTTGGATATTCAGATCCAAGTGAACCATCAAATGAATTTGTCGCTCATTACACCGATTATTGTACGTCTGCAACACTTGTCGAAGAAGACGAAGAAGTCAACCTTCCACCACAGATAGGTTTTAGCAGTCCTGTTGACGAGCAATGGTACAAAAACGGAGAGGTCTATCTTAGCTTTTACACCAACATACTCAAATACCTCAATCGTACTGTTAAAACACGATTCTTTGGTAATAACACGATTAGTTTTGTTGCTGATGATGACCTTGGACTTGCCAGTATACAACTCTACATCGACGATCAATATATAAAAAATCTGAGTCTTGACAATCTCAGCTATACGATTGATTCTAAAGGAGTGTTTCAAAGCCTGTTTGGCCTTTTACAACAAAAACACACCATCAAAGTCATTGCAACTGATACCGGTGGAAAAACCGCAGAAGACAGCCTGACCATCTATTATTGACTCTAACAAAATCTTATTTTTTCTTGTTTTTTCTAAGGCCCATAGAAGTAGCAATACCCAGTCTTCCAAGGACCAACAAGGAAGGATATAGTCCACGATGCAGAGACTGAAACGAAGTTTTAAGAAAATTTTTTGGAGAATAAAACTTCTGATACATGAATCTTACACCCTCTTCAAGGTCTTGGGCAGACATCCCCCTTGGCGTAAATACAGCTTGATGCATTGAATATCTCGTCCAGTCCTTTGTAAGAATCCGGCCTTCTGCTTCAAGACGCTCATATAATGGAGTGCCAGGAATTGGAGTGAGTACGTTAAAGTCTGCTGCATCTATTCTTAGATTGTTTATGGCTTTTATTGTGTTTGAAAAAACAGATTTGTCTTCATCATCAAAGCCGAACATAAACGAGCCAATAACAGACATCTTGTTTTTGTGTATGTTTTCTACTGCAGTCTGATATAATTCAAGTGAATTTGATGACTTTTTCACTTGAGCCAAGGAATCTTTTGAAAATGATTCAAAGCCAACAAGCCATGAGACACATCCTGCTTCTTTTGAAAGTTTTACAAGATCACTGTTTTGTGCTAATACATCAACATTACCATTACAAAAAAAGTGTTTCTTCAACGGTTTTAGAGCCTCAAAAAGCTTTGAAACATACTTTGTGTCAACTGTTAACGATTCATCATAAAACATCACAAATTTTTGAGGCAGCCTTCTTATCTCTTCAACGACCTCTTCAATTGGTCTTTTAAAATATTGCGGTTTTTTGTTGATGCCACATTCCATGCAAAACTCACAACGATGTGGACAACCCCTTGTTGCCTCAACTGGTGCAACAACGCTAAAACCCCTGTTTTTAAGATCCATTCTAGGAATCTTAATAGACGAATCATAGGATATTGCAGGATACACTGTTTTTAAATCTTTAGATTCAAAATCTTTTAGGCACTCCACAATCTCAAGTTCACCTCTGCCCTGCAGTATGCTATCAGCAAACTTTCCTATTGTCTCAGCATAGACATTTCCAAGATAGCCTGCAAATACTACAGGGATGTTTCTTTTCTTAAAACAAGAGGCGATCTCAAGTGCATGAGGAGTTGCAGAAAGCGTTGCATGAACAATGACTACATCCCAGTTTTGCTCATAAGGCAAAGGACCATAGCGCTCACTAGCAAGCACCACGTCATGGTTCTGTGAAACATTAGATGCAATCTGACGAGCATGAAGCGAAGGATAGATCCCAAAGGTGTTTAGATACAATCGTTCGAGCGGTGCATAGCTCTCTCCTCCATGCCAAACCGACTCAACCACAAGAATTTTCATACATACAGCTTGACAAAGAAACGCGACAACTCATATAAACACTACACCTAGCTCACGCTCAACAACAGACATTTTTATTTGAGCTAATCCAATGAAAATAAAATTAGCTTGCTTTTTTAGAGAAGAGAGATACTGACAACGTTATTACCACGAAGGATAATCTTACCAAGACGACGCTTTGCATCATCCTTTGTTTCTTCAACTTCATCTAAGACAAGATTCATGTACTCATCAAAGCCAAGAAGTTTTCCTTCAACAGTACGGCCGTCTTTTAACAACAACATGAGTTTCTGATTCACAGACTTCTCAAGAGTATCCAATGGTAATGCCATGCAGACGGGTAAAGAAAAACACCTTATTAAAGATATGCCTCTCTGGTGAAGAAAAGAAAAAAAATCAAGGAGTTAGATGTCAAATGGCTCATCAGCAGGATTATGATCATAACGAATGACCCAACGTCGCCCTCTCCAAGCAGTTTCATCGGAGATCAAACCAACATGTATTTTGAATGGTAGGAATCGTCGTGCATAATAGTTGTTGCTCAGACCAAAATCTGATTCATCATAGTCATTGAGAAAGAAGGTGATCTGATAATTTTTACAGGCAAAATTATTCTGATGAATCTCAATATCATCTACACGATTATTTAATGAAACACCACAGACACCTCCCTCGATGAAATCATTACGAAGAACCTCAACCCCTTCACAGTCCTCTATACACAAGCTTTCACCACACC
>Ga0207831_100501_pt1 | contig 13068 bp, 10 predicted proteins | sample TtanPargueraPR_7_FD_187741 | JGI IMG/M metagenome (GOLD analysis project Ga0207831, IMG submission 187741) | Aerobic enrichment media microbial communities from Bioluminiscent Bay, La Parguera, Puerto Rico - Tt and M1 (2) (SPAdes) | ecosystem: Environmental > Aquatic > Marine > Unclassified ... | reverse complement strand
GTATGCAAACCCGCAAAATAGGTGGTACCACCTATTGACAAACAGGAAACAAAGAACTAGTTTCTCGCAAACACGTATTCCAGTCATCTGACAGAATCCCTGAGCAGATGGTTCGAAACACCGGTGAATGCGCTATTTCACCCGGGGATCGAATCATGCGTGGATGTTCATCATCTCGCCGGCCTGCCCCGCTGCCGAAATCCAGACTGGAACGCGGCACGTTCGCCATCAATAGTGACGCAGTATGCGGCGGGTGCAGGCCTGCTCTGAGCACGGGATTCTCAACAGGAGGGGATAGTAATGGCACGATACCGATGCGGTACAGGGATGTATGACATCACCGGTCCGGCAGCCGAAAGCGGCATGATGGGATATTCAATGGTGCATCAGAAAACCGCGGGCATTCATATGCGGCTGCGCTGCCGTGCGTTCATCATCGGTGACAGCGATCGCCGCATTGTTTTTGTCACAGCTGATCTCTGCATGATTTTCCAGGGGGTGACGCTTGCGGTGCTCCGCCGGCTGCGTGAGCGATACGGCGATATCTACACCGCGCAGAACGTCTGCCTGAGCGCCACGCATACGCATGCGGGCCCCGGTGGATACTCACATCATGCCCTCTACAATCTCGCGCCACTCGGCTACGATGAACAGCATTTCAATGCAATTGTCGACGGCATCGTCACCGCCATCGAAGAGGCACACCGGAGGTACGAGAACTGTCCCCGCTGCAGAATTCGCATTGTCGAGGGAGAGGTTCGCGACTGCGGCTTCAACCGCTCCCCCCTGCCCTATGCCGAAAATCCCGCCGAGGAGCGCGCACGCTACAGCGAAACCGATCCGGAAACCGGTGAAGCACACGAAATCCGCACCAACAGCACCATGACGCTTCTGCGCTTCGAAGCGGACGACGGCCGGCCGGTGGCCATGCTGAACTGGTATGCGGTTCACCCGACCAACCTCGGAAACACGAACCGGCTGATCAGTCCGGACAACAAAGGCTATGCGGCATACCTGTTCGAGAAGGACATGGGAACCCGCTACGACGTCGACGACGATGATACGTTCATCGCAGGATTCGCCCAGAGTGAATGCGGCGACGTGTCACCGAACCACTGGGGGTATCCGGACGGTGTCAACGATTTCTGGAGGATGAAAGTCATCGGGAAGCGACAGTACGATGCGGCGCGCGACCTGTTCGATCGCGCCGGCGAGAAGAACACGCGCCACAGCGCGGAGGAACTGGAAGGAGCTATCGACTACCGCCAGCGGTACCTCGACATGAGCAACATCATGATCGAACAGCGCTGGATACAGAACCACAATCCCGGCCATGGCGGCACCGTCACCACCTGTCCGGCGGCGATCGGACTGTCTAAACTTTCCGGATCATTCGAAGACGGCAGGGGATTCGAAGCCATTCCGGAAGGAGCCAATTACGGAGGCGTCTCCCTCCCCGATGTTATCGTCGATCGCGAACTGCAGAAGTGCCATGCGGAGAAATCCATCCTTCTGGTCACCGGAAAGATCAATCCCGTCCCATGGACGCCGCAGATCCTGCCGATACAGCTGATCCGTATCGGACAACTCGGTATCATTGCGCTGCCGGCGGAGTGTAGCACGATGGCCGCGCGCCGATTGAAGGACGCCGTCTGTCGCGAACTTCCGGGGCTGCGCCACATTGTGCTCACCTGCTATGCGAACGCCTACGCCGGATACGTCACGACGCGGGAGGAATACCGGCTGCAGCATTACGAAGGGGCGTCAGTACACTTTGGTCCCTTCACACTCAACGCGTATCAGCAGGAATTCAGTCGTCTCGCATCGGCGATGCACGCCCATGCTCCGGTCACGCGGGCGCTGCAACCGCCCGATCTCCGCGACGCGCAGAAAATCCGGCAGCTGCCGGTGCTTCTCGATCGCGTGCCGTGGTTCAAGCGCTGGGGACAGATGGACAACCGCATCAAGCAACGCTATCTCCGCGGGGAAACCGTCGAGGCAGTGTTCTGGGGCGCACATCCGAAGAACGACTACATGACGCAGAAATCATTTCTGTATGTCGAGCGACGCAATGGAAACGGATGGGAAGCCGTGGCATACGACTGGGATCCCGAGACCGTGTTCAAATGGGAACGGCACGGCATCGCATCCTCGAAAATCACCGTACGCTGGACCATTCCACTCGACACCCCCGGGGGGAACTATCGCATCCGGCATGTGGGGTACCGGAAGGGATTCCGCGAACGGTACCGGCGGTATACAGGAAAGACCAGCGAATTCAGCGTCGCCTGAGCATCCGGACACGATCAACATATAGTCGTCGCTTCCGCGGTCCATTCGAGTCGATCTTCACCCGTCTCCTTATCGCTTCATGAACTTCGTCGTGTGGATGTCGCAGCCAGTGAGAACGACGATATGATATATGCCGCTGACGCGACCGGACATGTCCAGCATGATCGTGCGCGTGTGCTCACCGCGAAAGACACCGATACGAGTCGCATGTCCGAGCACATTGACGAGCCAGATGCTGCCGTTCGCGGTATGTGCCATGCGCACGTGCAGCGTGGCCGTACCGCTGACGGGATCCGGGTAGACGGTGATTGAAGGAGATGGCGGCAGTTCCGCGTGTCCGACACGGAGCACGCGAACGGGAAGCTCTTCCGAAATGGCTGTGCAGCCATACGTGTTTGTGACCGCCACCTGATAGACGCCCGTACGCACGGCCTGGTGATACTGGCTGGTGTCCCCCTGCAGCGTCTGTCCATTGAAATACCACTGGTAGTTCGATGCCGGATCTGTCGTCAGCACATCACCGCTGCGCGTGATGACCGGCTTCGGTGGCGACGGATACATCTCCACGGCCAGCGTGTCCGACGAACCGATGCAGCCTCGCTCGTCATCGACGAGCACATGGTAGCTCCCCGCCTCCTTCACCGTGATGCTGCGCGAGGACGCTCCCGTGTTCCACAGATAGCTGCGATAGTCCGCGCCGGCATCGAGCACAAGCGAATCCCCCTCACAGAGTGGATTGTCTCCCTGCACGACAAGCCGCGGACGCGGACGCGGGTGTACCACGACCTGGACGGTGTCGGAATATCCCGTGCGACCGAACGCATTCGTGACCGTACAGAAATACGCATCCGTTGAGTTCACCACGATCGATTGTCCCTCTTCTCCGTTGGACCAGTGGTAGCGTTCATATCCCCCGGGAGCATAGAGTATCACACTGTCGCCCTCGCAGAACGTCAGGGGACCATCCGCGTTGAGTGTGATTCTGAAGGAGAGATCCAGCGCGGGCACGGTCACCTCGCTTGCGGACTCACAGGCCACTTCACCTTCCTCGAAAAATTCGACACGAATCATTTCCGTCACTGCCCGGGATGTAACGGGATGCTCCAGATGCCAATCGATGAAGGCCTTGTGTCCCGGCGGAAGCATCAGGGGTGAAAACGTCCTCACTTCCTGACGTTCGCCGGGCGCACCGGCGAGCGTGAAGCCGTCCGGCACATGGATGTGTGCCTGCACAAACCCGCTCTGGGTGCTGCTGCCATTCAGCAGTCCGGCGCGCACCGTGAACGGCATGGTCGCATATCCGGTGCTGTCGGGATTGATGCGTATCTCCGGCACCTCCACGCTGCAACTGAGATCACTCTCTCGCCTGGGGATATACATGCGGTCGCAGCAGATGACACTCATATGATTATCGAACGTTGCGCGGATGCAGAATGACGCGGAGTCATGGGACGAAGCGGGAAACGCCATCACCTGCCATGATATGTCGAAGAACTCCCCGGGTTCGATGTCAGCGGGATTTCTGGTTTGTGTATTAGACGTGGGCGAGACGAGTTTGAACCTCGCGGGATCATAGGTGATCCGAAAGATGCTGCCCCTCGCAGCTGTTCCGCCGGTGTTGGAAAAGCGGCTCGTGACGGTGAATGGATTCGGTTCGTAATCGCTCTTCGCTTCGGACCAGCGGAGCCGCGACGGCATGTCGATATCGCAGGTGACAAGCGCTTCGGCAGGAACGACGCGGATTGTGCCGCCGGTGATCGCGGGGCTAAAGCATCCTTCGCTGAAGGACGCGTCGGTCACATCGATGCTGCAGGATGTCGTGTCCAGCACGTTGGCGGCATGGAACACAAGATCCATCAGCAGTCCGTCGCCCTGCACCATGACCGCATCCTCCGTGCAGACGCGCACCCCGCCAGGTACCGGCGTGACATCAAATGTACTGCCCTCCAGCAGCGCTCCCGGCGGCGCTTCGGCGCGAGCGAGTTGCACGTATTGCGAATCGAACTGCAGCGTAAAGGCGAGTCTGCGAAGTGCGGCCTGCGTATTCACCGGCGTGAGGAGGTTCAGGGGCAGCGTAATATCCTCATTCCCCCTGGCCACCGCATCACCGAGATCCATTGCCAGTCGGGAATACGATGACGAATCCGTCGGAGCGAGGTAGCTTTTCGTTTTTGAGACGCTCCCATCGCAGAAATCCTCCAGGCGCAGTTCCACGTCCCGCATCGAGCCGTCCATGCAGCCGTTTTCATAGGCGATGACGCATTCATTGAATCCCTGGAACATCGTCGTCGAAATGTCTTTGTAAATCGCCGCCAGCTGCGCTGCATCCGGCGTCTGGTAATACCGACCGCCTGTAAGCACGGCGACCATCTCCAGTTCCGCGGCGCTGACCGATGACCCCAGTCCGATCGTGAACACCCGGATACGATTGCGGTTCGCGAGCGAGATGACTTCCCCCGGTGTGCGGTTGGAGGAGTTGTCATGACCATCGGTAAGGACGATGACGGCACGACACTGATTGACGCCGTTGTTGATCATCTCGACGATGCCTGCGTGTGCGCCGTCCCACACGGCCGTTCCTCCGAACGCCGGCAGACTGTCGATCGCGGCGTACAGCAGGCGCTTCTGCGTGCTTGTCTTCTGTTCCAGCGTCACCGTCGTATTGAAGGAAAAGACCGCGGCCTCATCGAGCCATCCATCCATCTGATCCACGAAGGTGCGGCCGGCCGCCTTCGCACCGGCATTGCCGCTGCCACTCATGGAGCCGGACGCATCGAACACGAGTGCGGCCGAAATCGTGCAGCGCACAGTGGGATCGGGGCACCACAGATCAAAATCCTTTACCAGGGCACTGTCCTCGAACACTCGGAAATCCTGCTTCGTCATGTTGTAGGCGGGATTCCCGTTGCAGCCAACCGAGAAATACAGCTCGATTATCGGAGGGTTGACGAAGACGCGCTTGAAATTGAGATTCGTCTGTGCGAGGGTGTCCGTGCCGGATACGCACAGTAGTCCAAGCAGTAATCCCCAGGAGACGATGAGGCGTTTCATGAGTCCTCCTCCGTTGACCCGTTATCAGGCGGTGAACAGGATGTGTATATCCGAAAGATACTCTCCCGTTCAGCCAGGAACAAACCCTGCCGCAGACCAGCTGCCATCGACATCGATGGGCCTGCGCAGGTTTGCGGTATTCCGGTGATACCATCAGCACGACAGCAGCATGGCACTCGTCCCGGCGCGCGTCCGGGCTCATCCAAACGCCATCACTCGAATCACGTCCCGATCACCCCGGCGGCAGGGAGAAAAATCCGCAGGGAAGGGAGAGATTTTCCTCAAAAAATGGGTAGTACCACCTATTGACATCCTGAAATATGTATTTTAGGTTTGCATAAACCATCATCTGTTCATGAATGCCGCGCCGATCCCGGGACGGGAGACACGCCGAACGATTCGACTGTGGCCCGCAAGGAGGATGCGCGGCATGAACGCCATTACAGACGCAGCGGATGAGGTTCCACCATGTGCGATTGCAAAAACGCAGCCGCGCGAGAGTGACCGGGATCTTCGCCCGGGAAGTCAGCTGATGAATATGTGCAGGGGTACGGGGATCGCGGACGCCGGATAGATGAATCGCCGATTCATCCGCAGAAAATACTGTCTAACGCGTTGGAGCACGCGTGCCGCCTGGCGACACTTGTGCAGCCGGACGAGACAACCACATCGCCTGAACGACAGATTCATAATCCAAGGATGCTCCCATGGCCTACACAATTGACAGCTACAGCGTGCTGATTTACGGCAGTCCGTCCGGATACCAGACGAACCGCGCGCAGATCCAGCTGAAAGACACCAACAACAAGGTCCGCGCCTGGATCCGCTTCAATGATCCGGGGCAGTTCTTTGAAAGCGACTACGAGTCCAACGGCATCATCCGCATGCACCTGCCTTCCGCGATGTTCGAAAACGTGATCGATATCCTGCGCAACGAAAAGCCGGTGTACATCTACTTCGCCGCCGGCAGAGGTTTCCTCGGAACGGCGTCAGAGCCGATCGGTGAGGAAGAAAGCTGATCACAGCGGGAATCCCCCGCCGCAGCAGGAGTTCCGCTCCTGCATGAAGGAGTGTGTGCTCATCGGCGGGGGAATCCACCGGCGCTGCAAGCAGGAGCGAAACCGCAGACATTCATCCATCAACATCCAAGGAGACAAGACATGGCACATGACCGCGCAGACACAAAGAAACGTCTCGATGCACTGTGGAAACAGAAACTCGAGGTGCTGGATATCGTGGGAAACAAATACGTGATGATCAGTGACGTGCATCTCGGGAACGACAGCGGAGCGGACGATTTCAGGGAGAACAAATTCATCATGGTAAATGCCCTCGAGAAGTACAATGCGCAGGGATACACGCTCATCCTGCTCGGCGATATCGAGGAGCTCTGGCAATTCGACCTTGCGGAAATCCGTGACACGTATGATGACAGCGTGTACGAGGCCATGCGGCAATTCGGCGACCGCATCATCCGCGTGTTCGGCAACCACGATATCGACTGGAGCTGGCCGGAGGATCCGATCCACTCCGATGGCAGCGCACGCCGCCGTGCCGTCGAAGCGGTGAAAATGCGGTACAAAAAGGGGGATGACCCGAAAATACTGCTCCTTCACGGACACCAGGGAAGCACCGAGTCCGACAAAAGCAGCTGGATCAGCCGTCTCGCCGTGCATGGTCCCTGGACCCCCATCGAATCCGCCATGCGCTGGCTCGGGATATACGGCAATCCATCCTACACGAAATCCCAGGTCACGCAGGAATTCGAACAGATCTATCACGGGTGGGCGAAGAGAAAAAAGGTCATGGTGATCTGCGGCCATTCGCATCGCGCCATCTTCGCCTCCCGCTCCTACGCTGAAAAGCTGGAGGAGGAAATCGAGGATCTGCAGCTGGAAATCCAGCAGAACAGCGGCAACACAAAGCTCATCGAGGAGAAGATCAAGCAGATCACCGAGAAGCAGAGAGTCCTGCTCAAGGAGCGGATGAAAGGACGCGACATCGATCCTATGGTCACCGGACGGAAGCTCAAGCCTTGCTTCTTCAACACCGGCTGCGCGCTCTACACCAACGGCATCACGGCGATCGAGCTCGATGACCAGGAGATCCGCCTGGTCAAATGGCATGCGCCGAAGCAAGCGGCGGCCGACGTGCTCGAACATGAGTCGATTGTCACCTATCTGCAAAGCGTGTGCGCCTGAACATAGCCCCGTGAAAGACCCATCTGGTGAAAATGTTCCAGTTCCGTCGCTGTATGCATCCCGAAACCACAACGCACAATGCACCAATAATCGAGAGAGGAGTACACCATGCCCATCACACTACCGATCGTGAAGTTCCATCCCGATAAAGGTACGCTCTGGGTGGATATCGCATACCCGGAAACGCTGTTGTTCTGCAGATACCTCCTGCAGCTGCGGGATGCCGATACAAACGAATTCATCGAGGGGTACGACAATATCAGGGGGGACAATGAAAACAGCGCCGATGACACCTATGCCCTCCCGACGCCGGCATATGTCAATGACGGATGCGTGCTGATGATCTTCCACACCATCATGGATCAGAACGGCGATGGCGGCTCATACAGAATCAGCGTCACCATCCGCCAGGGCGGTACGGTGCTGTGGAAGTCGCCCGACACGAAGTATGACATCAGCGGCGAGCTCGAGATGAAGCAGACAATCCTCAAACTCGAGGTGGAGGAGGATTGACATGCGCATCACCATTCGCGTGGTCGCGAGTGCCCTTCTCCTGCTCGGCACCGCAGCCACGCTCCCCGCGCAGGATATCGAGGATCGTGTCGAAGCGGGCCGTATCGATCTCGCCGTCCCCGACAATCCGGCATTCAATATCATTGGTGGAAGCTCGTCCGAAATACTGCGTCCCTCGAGTCTGCGTGAAGTAAGCGTGCTTCTCGGAGACATGCTGAGTTCGAATCCGGTCATCCCGAAAGCGACCGCATTCGAAATTTCTCCGATGCTGCTCGTGAGCAATCCGACGCTCGACACCTATGCCGCCCAGCGGTGGCTCTACAGCACGCGTGTTTCTTTTGCGACGTCAACGGAGAACAACGGCGCGCGGCAGCTCTCTTTCGGCATCCGTATTTCACTCATCGACGAGACGGATCTGCGGACGAACGACCAGCTCCTCGATGCCTATCGCGACCTGGCGGATCTGTCAAACACCGCACAGTCGAAATGTTTCGATGAAATCCGGAATCGGGAGGATGTGAATGCGGACAACATGCCACAACTGATTGACAGCTGCGTACGCAAGAAACTCGAGATCCAGGGGATTCTCGTCGACTCCATCATCCGGGCTGAGCGCACACGAATCCGGGGTACATCCTGGAACAGCGCCATCCTCGAAATCGGAGCGGCCGGCGCGGCGCGGTCGAGCGACTCGCTCGTGGCCAACCTGATGTCATCGGCGTATTCCTTCTGGGCAACCTTGGCGCAGCCGGTGTTTGGTCCACACGGACAGCTCCTTATCGGACTGCGCGGCGCCTCCGTGCGCGGCGCGGACAATGCGTTCGGTGAGGACGAAGCCGCGGCGGCGCTGCGCTGCTACGTGGGCAGCAATGATTTCAAGGGATTCCTGGAATTCGACTTCCTCGCGCGCAGCGGCATGACACCGATGTCGACCGGCGCGCTCGGCATCGAGCTGAATCTCTCCAACGGCATCTGGATCGACGGGTCGGCCGGACTCGAAAAAGCCGGCAGCGACGCTACGCGCATCACCGGCGGTGTCAACCTGCGGCTGGCGACACCGGAGGTGACGCTGTAATTGCTCTATCGGCGCAGCTGTCAGGTATCCGCTTTCAGCAGGTGATTCCATCCGTGTGTCCTCACATGCGCGACCAGCTTTGGCGGGCGGTATGAGGACATCCCCTCGTAGCGCTCCCGCACGCTGGAATGCAGATACGTGCCGCGCGCGATGGGACGTTCGTGCTTGCCGAGCACCTTGAAAAAGCCCTCGTATTCCTCGTGCTGGTCGGCCAGCGGATCGGGCTTGAGCTTTGAGAACAGGTGGGATTCCACCTCCAGGCCGTTTTTCCGGGCCTCGCCGAGAATCCATTTCAGCGGGATATCTGCGAGCGTCTTCCCTCCACGGCCGGGCCGGTATCCCCCGCCCACATCCGAGTGCACGCCCGGGAACCACACCTGCTTGAGATCCATGCCGCGGCGCTGCTTCCAGATGGTGGGACGAAAGTCATCCCGCAGTTCATCGATGGCGAGGGCGTGCCGGGCGCAGTCCACATTGGGTCCGATCTTGTTGTCGTGGAACAAATGCCGCTCGTTGAGGAAGCCCAGCATGCGGATCGGGATGCCGAGCGATCCGACCGTATCCCACACACCGATGAAGCGCACGCGGATATCCGACGCGACGGAATATTTCCTGCGATAGTCGGCGGCCTCCTGCGATTCGGGATGTACGTCCGGCGACCGGTACATTTCATATGCCTGTGCGATGCGCTTCGCCTGCCAGCGCTTCAGGATGCCGCAGTTGTATATGAGTCCCGACAGACTGCGCACCGTGTATGCTCCGCGGCTGAAGCCGAAGAAATACAGCTGATCGCCGGGATCATAATTCTGGACGATGAAGCGGTAGCAGTCCATCACGTTCTTGTTGATCCCGTCGCCGAACGCCCCGCCCTTGACCGAATCGTAATACGACCCGATCCCCCAGTCATAGAACACCACCTGGTGCTGCCGTTTGTCGTCCACCGGCGCGACGGCCCGCGCCACCTTGAGCACATTCGTCGGCACATCCTCGGCCAGGTTCTCCTCGGGCCGGTTCCATGTGCCATCCGCGCAGATCACGATGTTTTTCATTTCCCGCTCGCGAAGACGTACCACATATGTTCGGTTTGATCACGTTCATACTAGCGCATCGGGGGAACAGACGCAAGGGGACGAGCGGTGAGGACGTCATTCCGGAGGCATGGCGATCCGCGCTGCGGAAACAGTCGTTTCGCGGCCGTTTTTTGCATTCCCTATGTTTTCACATCTGTTTATTGCATTCTCGATATAATCGCGGTTATTTTTTGTAATCCGCGGTTATTTTTTGCAGATTTGCACCATGAACAACAGGCCCATTCGTTCAATGTTCGGCCGTGCCGCTCCGCGAAAGGGATATGCGGCAGGGTATGGATGGCTCATCCAGGAGTACGCGCTCGCGGTTCCTCCTCCCCAGCGGTTGGCACTTATCGACGGAAAAAGAGGAAGGCGCAGCGAGGGTGACTGGCTGCTGTTCGACGATCCCTATCGCCCGGAGGATGATCCGTACGAGCATCTCGTGTTCGCCCTGAAATATGAGGGGATCGATCTGCATCTGATCAAGGTGCTTTGCGAGCTGCTGGGAAGCGAGCGCATCGCCGGGATGATCCGTCGCGAGCCGACGGGACAATATGCCCGGCGTCTGTGGTTCCTCTGTGAATGGCTGCTGGATACTGTTCTCGATATTCCGGATCTCGGAACGCGCGATTATTACGATCTCGTCGATCCGGATCTGCAGTACCCAGGTCCGCCCCGGAATTCACGGCGTCACGGAATCCGCAACAACCTTCCGGGAACGGTGGATTTCTGTCCGCTGATCCACCGGACAGAAATGCTCGATAATTGCATCGCGATGAACCTGTCTTCGAAAATCCGCGGTGAAACCCGTGATGTACCGAGTGATCTCCTGCTGCGTGCTGCGGCCTTTCTGATGCTCGCTGATTCGCGCGCATCCTTTGCCATTGAGGGAGAAAAACCGACTATCGGACATGCGCAACGCTGGGCGGCCGCGATCGGACAGGCGGGACGTGCGCCGATCACACGGACGGAGCTCGAGCGTCTGCAACAGCTGATGATTCCGCGTCCGGCCTTCAGTATGGGATATCGCACCGGGGAGGGATTCATTGGCGACCGCGACAGGCTCACGCATGAGCCACTGCCGGAGCACATCTCCGCGAAGGCCGAGGATCTCGAACGGCTGATGGGTGGACTTGAAGAAACCGCCACAATGCTCGAAGCAGCGGATATGGATGCTGTCATCGCCGCAGTCGGCATCGCGTTCGGTTTTGTTTTTATTCATCCCTTCGTGGACGGCAACGGGCGACTGCACCGATGGCTCATCCACCACATGCTCGCCGCAAAAGGTTTCAGTGATGAGGGCCTGATCTTCCCCGTTTCATCCATCATGCTGGAACGGATTGACGAATACCGCCGCGTGCTGCAGTCCTTCTCCCTGCCGCGGCTGAACCTGATCGAGTGGTCACCCGATGAACACTACAACGTGCGCATCCACAACGACACCATCGACCTCTATCGCTACTTCGACGCCACAGCACTGGCGGAATTTCTGTATGACTGCGTCCGTCAGACCGTCGAGAGCACGCTACCGGCCGAGATCGCTATCCTGCGTCGGCACGACGCGATGAAATCCTGGCTGGAGGAGCACTTCGAATTTTCCGACAGCACTGACACCCTGCTCATCAGCTTTCTTGAACACGGTAACGGGACGCTTTCCGCCCGCGCGAGGAAGAAGGAATTCAGCTTCATCTCAGCCGATGACATCGAACGCATTGAGGAAGCGTACCGCAAGATTTCCGCTGATGACACATAGTGATTCCCACATCTGGAAACGGAAAACACGAATGAGCACAGAGTGCGGCTGTTTTTTGCAGAAACCACAATACTGCGGTTGTTTGTTGCAGTTTTTCAGCAGCACAATACACTACTTCCCAAGAAACAGCTGCGTTGCTACCTCGAGCATCGCATCCAGATCCTCGTCCGAGAGATCCGAGAGGTTTACATATCGCTCATGCTGAACGAGAATGTGGTTATCGGCAATTCATTCGCGGTAGCGCTGAAACGCCTCGGTTTTCATTCCATATTGCTCAAAATCCTCAATCCAGATTAAAACGGAAAAAACCAGCTCGGCATGGGCTGATTCTTCGGCTTGCGCAAACGCTTTGCGCGTTCGGGATTGGCGAGGTGCCATTCGTAATCGCCGTCTTCGCCGGTGCAGCCGGTGACCTCCACGGTGCCGACGATGACGCCGGTGGGCAGGTCGCCGGGGGCGAGTCCCATCCAGTCCCACTCCTCTTCCGGACCCGGCGTCAGGCTCGCGTACAGGTACACGCGTCCCCTGCGCTTCGTCGGCCTGCTGCGATATTCAACGGTTTTCTCCCCCCGCAGGATCTGTTCACAGTACGGCTGCCGCACGCTCAGCGCCGGCATTTGCTCTTTTTTTTAACATGGAAAACTCCCACAGTAATGAATGATGATTCCGTTCATTCGTACATGCGAAAACCTTGAGCTGACCGCTCCGGTCAGTCCTTCATGCCCATCTCCCTGAGGCGTTTTCGGCCAAGTGCAAGGTGGTCGCGGAAAGCCTCTACACTGCTGAATTTCTTCATCGTGACGGTTTGTGAGAGGAGATTTTCTCCGATACGAATATCTGCAAGTTCAAGTCTTACAAGCCGCGCCTCATCAACGTGACTGTAGTAAATATTGAACGTCTCACTCACAATCTGCTCACCATCGACCGTTGCGTCGACCATTTCGTAAAGCGAAAAATCGACCACATTCCCTTGGGCTTCATTCCGTTTTTCCGCCCACATCCCGAGAATTCGCTGCGCGGCACCCATGAGGTCTTCGATTTTGTCATGTGGGATCGTGGATGCGGTCGTCAGTCTGTAATCGACGAGCTCATCACCGCCAGTCTTATCTGTCT
>Ga0207831_100500_pt1 | contig 13079 bp, 7 predicted proteins | sample TtanPargueraPR_7_FD_187741 | JGI IMG/M metagenome (GOLD analysis project Ga0207831, IMG submission 187741) | Aerobic enrichment media microbial communities from Bioluminiscent Bay, La Parguera, Puerto Rico - Tt and M1 (2) (SPAdes) | ecosystem: Environmental > Aquatic > Marine > Unclassified ... | reverse complement strand
TGCGTGCCCGTGCCGGACTCAAGAATCCGTCACGTCCAATCGGTTCGTTCATATTCCTTGGTCCAACCGGTGTCGGCAAGACTGAGCTCTGCAAGACCCTGGCCGAATCCCTGTTCGATTCCGAGGATAACATGATCCGTATCGATATGTCGGAGTATATGGAAAAACATACGGTTGCACGGCTCATTGGTGCTCCTCCGGGCTATGTTGGCTACGACGAAGGTGGTCAACTGACCGAGGCCGTCCGCCGTAAACCTTACAGCGTTGTTCTGTTCGATGAGATAGAAAAGGCGCATCACGACGTATTTAACGTATTGTTGCAGATTCTGGACGACGGCAGGCTTACGGATAGCCACGGACGGACTGTGGATTTCAAAAATACCATTATTATCATGACCTCCAACTTGGGTGCCCAGTATATGCTGGACGGCATTGCCGAGAATGGCGAGTTCAATCCGGGTGTGGAAGAAAAGGTCATGGAGACGTTGCGGCATCATTTTCGTCCAGAGTTTTTGAACCGGGTGGATGAAAGCGTATTGTTCCATCCTCTGGTGATGGAACAATTGACCATGATTGTTGAGTTGCTGGCGCAAGGATTGCGTAAGCGCCTTGAGGATCGGGACATCTCTCTGGAACTGACCGACAAGGCCAAGGCTTTTATAGCCCAGTCAGCCTACGATCCCAGCTTTGGTGCCCGTCCGTTGCATCGTTACTTGCAGGCTCATCTGGAGACACCGCTGGCCAAACAGATAATTGGCGGTACTCTGGAGGACGGCATGGGGATTGTGGTGGATGAACAGGACGGAAATCTGGTGTTCAAGACGAACTAGACGTTGTCTGGCCCCTTTGTGGACTAATGCTGAATCTCGCCCCGGCATCTTTGATGCCGGGGCTTTTTGTTACCCGTTGTCGTTCCCCTTATAAAACTGTAACAAGGCTTTTTTATGACCGTAGAAAAAAGGCATGAATATGTTCACTAAAATGCAGACATTGATTAACGACCCTGACGCCTTGGAACAGTTATACCGTAGAAATAAGCGCGAATTTGTGGCCTCGTTCGGCAGTGTCTTTGCAATGCATCCCGATTCGATTTTGCTACAGGCATGGCGTGCACGATTGGAATACGGGCAATCCAACAAGCAGCCCCGCCTGAGCAGTATAGACCTGATCGTGCTGGTAGGGTTATGTTTTCTCGCCGGGTTCCTGCTTGAGTTACCCTTACCCTATTGGGCAGGATTCGCGTTGGACAAAGATCTGTTTTTTTCGCGATATTTTGTCCTTATTCCGTTTGCCACAATGGCCGCCTTTACTTTGTATATGCGAGGTTGGCCCCGGAAAAACTTGCTGTTGTTGGCGGGCTTTGTGCTGGTGCCTGCCATTTACATCCCTTTTGTGCCAGAATTGTGGGATGACGTTTTTTCCCTCGCATGTCTGCATATGCCTTTTTTCTTTTGGTATGCGTATGGACTCATTCGCAACGGGCAACGTTGGCGGGAATCCGAAGCCCGTATTGAGTATATTCGATTTTCCGGTGAGATGCTTATTCTGAGCGGATTGTTATTGCTCGGTGGAATTATTCTTTTTTTCCTTACCTCCAGTCTGTTCGACATGCTCAATTGGGGCAATTATTGGCTTTTCAAGCGGATGGGAACGTTCGGGATGGCCGCGATTCCTCTTGTCGCGGCCTGGGCCACGGATACCTATTCGGCTGCACGGCGAATCGTTCCGCTCATGGCACGCATTTTTGCTCCTCTCCTGCTCGTACTCATTGTCGCATATATGTTGGCAATGGCTTGGAATCTTGCCGCATTGTTCCATGAGCGAAACACGCTGCAATTATACAATATTCTTCTGTTCTTTGTGCTTATTACCGTCGCCTTTACGCTGACAGAACGGCGACAGCAGGGAAACGGAAGCCTTGTAAACGGCATGCTGGGCTGGATGTTGGCCGCAACCTTGGTGTTGGATGTGGTAGGGATATGTGCCATTGGTTGGCGAATTTGGGAATATGGTGGTTTCACCCCAAACCGCCTTGCTGTTTTAGGCTTCAATTTGGTGGTGAGCGGTAATTTGACTGTTTTGCTACGTGGTTATTGGAAATACTGGCGCGGCAATGTTTCCATGGAAGATGTTGAAAAAGTTCTTGCTTCCTATCTACCTGTCTATGGCGCATGGGCAGCTTTTGCAATTTTCGTTTTGCCGTGGATATTTCGATATTAGCGGGGAAGGCCGTGCGGGAAAATTCAGATTGTTATTTCCTTGTGGAGCGGAAACACCGTGCCTCCGCTCCGAGAGGAGAGTTGCCGCTAGCGAGGGCTTTTTAGACTCAAGCGGCAATGGATGCCACAACCGGGCGCAGGGATTCGATCAGTGCGATGACTTTGCCCTGAACACTGGCAATGTCTTGCTCATTGGGACGTCCTTCGATGTTGCCCATCCGTCCCTGCGTGTTCATGAACTGCATTTTTGAAGGAACAAATGCGCCGGGAATGCACCATTCCGCTGCGATCGTCATGCCCAGATGGTCATAGAGTTGGCCCATGTATTTAACCGCCGGAATAGCTTCCGCTTCGCCGGTGTGCGGTCCTGCATAGGTGCAGTAGAGCGCAGCGAATTTGCCGGGGATGCGCGGAGAGTTCGGCAAAATGCGGTTGGCTTTTTTGGCGGCTTCCATCTGTTCATCCATCCATTTGATCATAGCCTTGCCGGGAAGCCACGAATAAACTCCGGACCCCATGAAAACCAGATCATATTCAAGTGGGTCAGGGTGTGTTTTGTCCTTTTGAATGTTCAGGGTAGTTACTGTACAACCTGCGTCTTTTGCTGCCTGTGTAACCGCAAGGGCAATTTTTTCGGTTTGTCCGTTCAATGAAGCGTAAACGTTGAGTACTTTCATTGCGTTTTTCCTTGGATATGTTCGTTGTTGGTTGAATGGGAAATCGTAGTTTTACGGTAGCATACCAGATAGTTGCATCCCAGGTCCAAATAGCTGTTGCGTGAGAATCCGCTTGGCAGGGCAATGGCGTCCACATCATGCTCGGAAATGCGCATGGACAGTGGAGGACCAAAATTCATTTTCTCTTTTTTGCATTCCAGAACGGCTACGAGGCCTCCCGGCGAAATGATCCTATATATTTCCTTGAACAGTGGGGCACCCTGGTTTTCGATATCCAGACAATGCAAGGAGGTGGAAAGCAGGCAGGTATTTACGCATTCGTTCGGAAACGGGAGTGGGGCGCACATATCCTGCATTTGTACCGCCACATTTTTTATGCCTTGTTTTCTGCTTCGCTGTTGCACCTCGTGAATCCTGTTTTGATTCAGATCCACGGCCAACACAAGCCCTTCTTTTCCTACTTCGCGGGCGGCATGGAATACATAATCACCTGGGCCGCAACCGAGATCCAAAAATGTTTGCCCCGGTGAAAGGTCTAATTCCTGAAACACCAGATTCGAGTCATGCATTTGATAACTGGTTGGGCCTTTGCCTGCTTTGCCATGCGTTCCGTTGCATCTTCTGGGATTTTGTTGTTCTTTCATCGGAACTCCTTACAGGTAATGAATAAATGATTCCGTTTTCATGACTTCGTTTTCATTCCTATTGCCGTCAAAAGTCAGGGAAAGCAGCGGTTTCGTGCCGTTGCCGTTGCCCTTGTGTAGTATGCCGAGCGATATGCCGGTATTTTCATACATGGATGTTGCAGTAATCACTCCATCTATACCTTTGGGGCAGTTATGGGCCTTGGCAGCTCTGTACCGCCCAAACGCCCCGGCGTAATGGCCGAGAAGTGAAGAGGCTTTTTCTTCCAATTGTTTCTGGTTGGCTGCATATGGGCTGGCCTCTTTCAATCGTTCGGATAGAACCTCGATACCGTACTGCAAGTGCGACAGAAAACGTTGTGACTTTGGCGTTCTTTTGTCTTTTTGTTCTTCGAAATGGTCGTTCCAGAAATGGAACAGGCATTCTCCGAGTGGCGCAAAGACAACTTCGTATCCTTGTGCTTCAAGACGTTCAAAGGTGTGGTCATTGAGAGTAGGGTTATAGAGTACGAGCGGTTCTCCTATGGAAAAGAGGCGTTTCGCGGCTGGTTCGGATGCATGTTGTGCGTATATTTCATCTGCCAAAGCAGAGAGTACGTTGAGATCAAGCGCGTTGGCCCGCACCATGGCAAGAGTTCGCTCCAACATTGTGTCTCGATTGGACGGCTTGGCTTGTAAAACAAGGTCTCCGGCCAGCAGACAGCATTGCAAGGGAAGAGCCCATTGTTCATCCATCTCCGGAATATCTTCAAGAAAGGGGGAAAACATCTGAATGTTGTTCAACCCTTGTTGATCCAGTTTGGTACGCAGGAATCTTGAATACTGTGCATCCACTTCCGCCCCTTCGCTTTGGGGGAGAACAAGTACGGGATGCTCTTCAGGATTCATGTACCTTGTTGCCTCAAGCATATCCCCCAGCAGTGCTGTCATGGAGAAATATTCATTGGCCACAGTATGCTTACGGCCTGTTTCAATGGAAGACGAAGTCGTCTGTGGAAGCGGACTTGCCTTATACCCCTCGGTTTGAAGCCGTTCACACAGAATTTCCGAGTAAGGATACAGGCGTGGCAGCAGAAGTGTCGTATGATCTTTATCTTCTATTGAAAAAGATTGCGCGGAGGAAATGGCTACTTGTGGGCCGACTGGCGGTGTTGCCGGAGCAGGGCATGTGTCATCATTGGTGTTGCCCAAACTGTTCACGAAGGCCTCAACGCGGGTGATTACGCCCACAGCTGAAGAGTGTTCATCTACTTCAATCGTCAGGTACGGCTTGTCCTTCATGATATCCTTGAAATAGTGGCTCAGTACCGTATCCGGCCCACACCCGTGGTGCGTCAGGAAGACCGCATGCAGATTCGGGTGGTGCCGGACCAATTTCGCAGCTTCCAGTATGTGCTGTCCGAATGGCCAATACATGTTGGGGTATTCTTTGAATATGTCTGCCTCCGGAACATCGAAAAACGGCAATGCCTGATACCCCAATTCCCTCAACCTGTCGGCAATGCCGAGATTCAGTGCAGGGTCGGCGACTCCGTAGATTTTTGAGATGAGTACAAAGGTCTTTTTTCGGGGATCCAGCGTTGCCATGGCTTTGGTCGAGCGTTGTTCAATCCTTTTCTCGAAACCGTGATAGGATTGCATGCCTTTTTGCAAGGCCAGAGCAGTCTGTTCTTTTGTGCAGCCGAGTCTTGCCCCCATATTCATGAACATGGAGCGCATGAAATCCTGACCAAGGCTGAATGCAAAAGTCGGTGCAAGCAGTTCAACACCTTTTTCTTTCAGACGCATGGCCTTGTTAATGATCTTGAAAGCCAACTGCATGTAGGCGCATCCGTAATTCTGTCGTGCTTGCGATCTAGGATGGAATACTGTGTAGAGGTCCGGGAAAAATAAATAATCAACGTTCTTATCCACCAACTCAGCTACATGGCCATTGACAAGTTTGACCGGATAACAGGTTTCGTCCAACGAGTATTCCTGTGCACGTCGAACTGTTTCTTCAGAAGTCGGCTTTGAGAGCAGAACATTAAGGCCGAGTTCCTTGAAAAAAGGGTAAAACATGGGAAACATGCCATAGGTGAACAATGTTCGAGGAATACCGATCGTTTTTTTGTTCGGATCAAGGTTTTTCGTATATCCTTCGAAAATGAATTCCTGAAGATCCTGATTGAAATCAGAGCCTTCTGGAGAGTGGGACGACTCCGGGCATTGTTCCATTTCATGTGGTTGCAGTTGAAAACCCTTGGAGACTGTTGGGCCAGTATCCATTTCTTCCCGCGCAAGAACTGCCGCGCCAAAGGCCCCGGTTACGCTGAAGAATGGGGGGACAATGACTTCCTTGCCCAGAGTGGCCCGCAGCGCGTTAACCACTCCCTGGTTGTGTGCAACGCCTCCCTGAAAGAGAATGGTGTTGCCAATGCGTTTTTGACCGACAACGCGGTTCAGGTAGTTTTTGACAATGGAATAACAAAGGCCCGATGCGAGATCTTCCACCGCTGCTCCATGGGCCAAATGCGCGGCTATGCTTGTTTCCATGAAAACCGTACACCGTTCTCCCAGCGAAATGGGAGCTTCACTTTCAAACACGATTTCGCCAAATTGACTAAGTTCAATTCCAAGTTTTTTGGCCTGCTCCTCGATGAATGAGCCCGTTCCTGCCGCACAGATTTTGTTCATTTGGAAGTCTGTGACCACGCCGTTGTCCATGGCGATGAATTTGGAATCCTGCCCTCCGATTTCCATGACCGTATCCACGGTAGGTACAAGCGTGCGCGCCCCTTTGGCTTGTGCCGTAATCTCGTCGCGAACCACATCCGCCCCTACAAGCCTGCCGATCATGTAACGGCCAGAACCTGTCGTTCCCACTCCGGCAATGCGGACCGTATCCTGAAATTGGTCCTGTAATTCACGGAGCCCAAGTTTGACAGCCGTAACAGGATTGCCTGCGGTTCGCAGATAACGATAGCCGAGGATTTTGTTTTCGCTGTTGGTGAGCACCAGATTGGTGCTAGTGGAGCCGACATCAATGCCCAGCCAGCACTCGGTAAAATCCGTTGAGCTATATGTCGCGCATTGGTGTTTTTCCTCAGCATCACCCCTACCGAAATTGTATAACGGTTGAAGTCTTATGTTTCTGTCCTCAAGCAGGGGCATGGAGGCTGCCATATCCAATGAATCCATGAGTGTCTTCAGGTTCAATTCTGAATTTTGCTGACGAGCCATCAGGGAGGCTCCCACGGCTGCACAGGACTCCCCGTGTTTAACCCTGAGCAACTCTTCCTTTTTGAGTTTGAGGATTTTTTGCAGGGTTTCGGAAATGATCTTGTTTTGGGACACGCCTCCCACGAAAAGGATTGGGCATGGACTATCCATGCCGCGCATCACTGCATTTCTGTAATTTTGGGTTACTGCGTGGGCCAAGCCCAGCAGAATATCGGCAACAGGAACACCTTCCTGTTGATGGTGGATTATGTCTGTTTTGGCAAAAACGCTGCATCGTCCAGCTATGCGAGGAATATGCGTCGCTTTTGCTGCGATCTCGGCATATTTTCCTATCTTCAGATTCAGGCGGGATGTTTGTTCTTCCAGAAAAGAGCCGGTTCCGGATGAGCAGTTAGAATTCATGGAAACCTGAACACGAGATTTGTCGTTCACACTGAACCCGGTGATAAATTTTGCACTTTGTCCGCCTATTTCCACTATTGAGGCGCAGGTAGGAGCAAGGTGGAGAGAGCCTTCCACGATGGAAGCCACCTCGTTGACCTGTGCGATTGTTTCATCGCTGAACATGTTTTTGCCGCTTCCTGTAACAGCTCCATGCGTAATGGACTCTTCTGGCAATTCCTCAAGCAATGATTTGAGAGTTGTTCCGACATTCCCCTTGTGCAGCTTATATTGGGCGTAATGTATGTTTCCATGTGCATTTGTTGCCACAACTTTTATCGCAGAGTAACCGATGTCTATTCCGAGACTCAGCATGGTATGTTCCTCGTTTGGGTTTATCATGGTTTAGAGTCTAAACTTTATAGTCAAAAAAAAGCAATAAATTTTGTTTTAATTTCGTTCAGGGCAGGAGGAATATCGGAAGATTCTGTTTTTTGCTGTCAGGACCCGAACATCTCTTTCATTCTATCGCTGGCGATTCCTTCAATGACGGCCAGGATCGCTGAAGCTGTTGCCAGCTGCGGGTCGGAAAATTCTTCTAGCCGATGAAAGAGTTCCCGCATGTGGCGTTCGTGGAATTCTTCATGGATATCGAAGGCGTGCCATCCTGTTTTGGTAAGGAATGCCTGAATTTCCTTGTTGTTGTCCGGAGCCTTGTCCCGATAGGCAAATCCTTTTTTTTCCAGCTTGCCCACCATTTGGGAGACTGCGCTCTTGGTTACCCCCAAAGCGGACGCAAGTGTTTTCATGTTACCGCCTTTGTTTTGGCCTATAGCCTGCAAACAGTGGATTTCCCGGGCAGTCAACTCCACGTCGTCCGCAATGCGAATGGGCAGCTCTTCAATACGGGCGTGCTTGTTTATTATTCGCATGAGGCGGCCAGTCAGGTGTCTTATGGTTTCTTCGTTGCTACTCATAATAGATTGATAAAGTTGCTAAATGATGGTGTCAAGGAACTTAACGCTTTGTCCTTTTTGCCGGGATGAATCAGAAACTATAGCGTATTGATGTATATATGTTGGAGTTGTTGGAGAACTGTCCGAAAAATGTTTCCGGATTATTCCCGAAGAATATGTTGGCTCCAATGGTAGCAGTAGTTTTGTCGGATATCTTGTACTCAGCACGGGGACGCAGGTAGGCGTCTTCGTCCGACGGGGAATAGTAGCCGTCAAGCGCCAGAGTCAGTGTTTGGCTCATGAGTAACTGACTGAGCTGGACCGTGACGACATGCCTGAATTCATCCTTGGGGCGGCCACCGGTAAAGCGATCCCGGTATTCCTGGTAATCAAGCATTTGTTCCACATAATATTGGATGTCCACGTTGCAATCGGGCCAGATTTCCTGACCATATCCCACTACATAGCGCATTTGGGAGTTGTGAACTTTGGAATTGGTTCCGCCGTGACTTTGCGTTGAATCGTAAAAGGCGAACTCGGCGTTTCCTATTCCGGGGCCGACCTGACCGCGAGCACTGGCGCCGTACGTATTCAATTTCGGGAATGTCGCTGTTCCACGGTCATTTACCCCTTTGGGATCTTTCCAGTAGCCCCAGTAACCGTATAGTGCCAATTCGTAGTTGTTGATGTTACGGTATATGCGCATGGCAAATTCGTCGTCTTCAAACCAATCGTCCGGGGTGTCCGCGTCAAGAATGTCGTCTTTGCCAAGGCGTTTGTCTTCTTCGGTACTCCAATAGGAGATGTACTCTCCATTGATGTAGCGATCCGGTTCGAAACGCGGCGTATAAACGAGGTCCACATTGGCAAAATGACTAAAAAGCCCGACTTTGGCAGAGGTGCTCGGAGCCTTGAGGTATTCGGCATCCCGGCCAATGAAAAATGACTGCCAGTCCTTGGGGAACATGTCGTTCAGGAATACCAGTCCCCCGGTTCCCCATGTCAGCACTTGCCTGCCAACCTTGATGTCCACATTGTCGCCGGGACGGGAAAATATCCATGCTTCGCGGGTGTCGAAATCTACGGTTTCGGTAACGCCGTCCGTTTTCAGATCTCCCTTGAATTTGAAGTCTGCCCAGTCCGTGTAAGTAAACATTTCCAATTGCAGCGTCGCTTCAGCAACGGAAACATCTTTTTGTTCGGGATCGTTTCGAGTCCGCACCCCCATTCGTGTTTCAACATATCCATTGATTTCCACGGGAGCGAACTGTTCAATGAGCCAGTACAACGAAGACCGCGGAGGAATCTCTTCACTTTGAGCTTTGCCCGGTGCGGCCAGGGCTAAAAACAGCCCCAGCCACATGGCCGCACAAATACAGGCGGTCCGGTTCATCGCATCACTTCCCGGGGGGGCCTTCTTAAGTACCGCTCCCCGAACAGTTCTTCTTTCAAGGGAATGTCATAGACCACATCCGAGTACGTCATGGTCGTGGTACTGCCTGTCTCAAGGTTTCGTACCAACGAATTGATGACGGTGGGGTATGTTTGACCGTTTCCGCCATTGATGTCCTTTATCTCGACCACCTCCATGATTCGATATAACTGGTCGCCGTTTTTGTAGTATTCCACCAACATGGGAAGGAATGTTTTTGGATCTATATGAGCGACATAGTGTGAAAATTCGACACTGCTTGAATCGATAGGCGTGTTTTTGACAAGATATTCGCCGTCTTCGGTGCCAATGAATTCATGTGTGTCTTCGCAGAGGTTGCGTCCCGAAATGTCTTCGTACAGGAAGTCCGACCCGGCAAAGCTGGTGCGTTTGTCTCCTGCGGCGATGCGTTTCACAAGGTCCAGGCTGGGCATGTAGAGCCAACGGGAGTCGTCCTCACCCTGTTTTGTGGTCTTATGCACCAGAAAAACCATTTTGCGTACATCGGCAGGAGACTTGAAATAGGTCAGGTAGAGCTGTTCTCCGTCGCTATCATCCTGATTTTTGCGGATGATGTTCAGCGAGCGATTACGGATGCGTCCCTGGCTGTCCACTATTTTGAGCGCGACTTTTCCTTTGCATGTCGTTCCCTGATACAGGGATGCGTGGTTGGCACGTTTTACTATTTCGTTCCCATTAAGTTCTGTCGACGTTTCTGACGCATAGGATATTTCAATGAGCAGCAGAGTCGAAGCTATGACCACGGCCGCGATGAGGGTGATGATGAATGCCAGCAATCCGAGCAGGAATGACTTGATGTTCATGTTTTCCTCCTCTCCTTTTATTAAAGGCATTGTCGTTGTGGACATTTTGTATCCTCCTATTGTTGGGCGGTTTTGATCGCTTGCTTGCCGGAAAAGAAATGTTTTTCTGCAAGGGTTATTATTGCGGGCATGCCTACAAGGGTGAGAACTCCCGAGAGCAGCATGATGGATGAAAGCAGTAAACTTGTCGTTTTGTATGGAACCAGCGAAGAGGTCAGCAGAGGTAAAAAGCCGATGGCGATTACCATGATATTGCGGCTGATGGCCCGTGCCGGTGCATCGAACATCTGGGGTACGGTTTTTTTCCATGATCCCGTGTGAGGGTGTATGGATCGGCAGCGCTCTACAAAGTGGATGGCGAAATCAACGGACATTCCCAGTGTGAGCACGCCGAGCACGGCAACCGGCATGTCGTAGTCCTTGCCGATAATTCCGATGAAGCCATAGATGAAGGCGATGGTCATGGTCAGGGGGACCATGCATAACAAGCCCCACTTGAGAGAGCGGAACAGGAATACTGTCATGAACAGAACAATGCCGAAGCTGCCGATGAAGGACCGAAGCATGCCTTGTACCATCTGGTTTTGCCATGCCACGTTGATGTAAGTCAGTCCCGCCCACTTGTGGCTTATGGGCACGGGAGGCGGAGTGGTTTTGAAGTAATCATCCACGAAGCGCTCCACGGCTTCCATGACCTTGTTGTCTCCGCTGGAAAGTTGGACCACTACGCAGGCGTGACCGAAGTCGGGTGTCACCATGTGCCATAAGTCGTGCGGGCGATGTCCTTGCTGGAATTGCATATAGCATTCTCCCACACTTTGGAGTTTGTCCGGCACGCGGTAATTGGCAGGAGAGCCGTCCAGCATCTCCTGATTGATTTTGCTGACAACATCTGCTGCCGAATATGCCTTGCCCACAAGTCCGTTGCTTTCGAGTGTGTTTTGCAGTTTGGCCAAGTATTGCAAGACATCCGGCCTTTTGAAAGGCTTGAGCCGTTCCTGTTCCAGACTGAAGAAGCTCTTGAGTTCGTCATAAACGTAATAGTCCGCATCGGATGCTTTCTCTGCAATCCTGTCTGTGATGGCTATGGCCGAGTCCAGAAATGACTGGTCGAGTGTGCCTGCGGAGCTTTCCTTGCGGAGTTCGCTGAGCAGTTTGTTCGCAAGTTGTGGTGCATTGGGAGCATGTGATGAGATCTGCTGCGCGAACGTAATGAACCGCCTGGAAACGTCCTGCCTGAATTTTGCGGACCGTGTGTCTGTCTTGATGCTATCCAGAATGAGATAGGCCGGGTGCGTTCCGTTGAAATGGGTGTTGAGGTCCGTATCGGCCTTGCGGATAGGGTGATCCATGGCAAACCACTTTATAGGGTTGTCATTGATCTGGATTTGGGAAATGCCCCAGATTGAGATTGTGAGAAGGAGTAGCAAACCGGCAATAATAGGTTTTGCCTGACGGTATGCCGTGCGTCCTGTGGCCGAAAGCAGAGCGTCCATAATGGAATTTTTGTGTTCCGTATGGGCCTCGAATCCGAAATTGGTAAAAGCTTTCTTGGGGAGTACCATGACGTAGGCAGGAACGAATACAATGGTCAAAAACCATGCGACCATGATTCCGAAGCCCACGAAAACACCGAAGATCTGTACCGGAGGAATAGGAGTGAGGGCCAGCGAGAAGAATCCTGCGGCAGAAGTGAGCGAGGTGTAAAGCATTGGCATGAAAAGGGTTCCAAGAACTTCACGAACGGTCTCTTCCCGTCCTTTTGATGGCGTATAAGCATCGAAAAATTCCGAAAGAATGTGAATGGAGTCCACCACGGCGATTGACATGAGGAAAACCGGGATCATGGAGCTCATGATGTGCACGTCGAAGTCCATTCCGATCATGAGGCCCATGGCTATGATGACGGAAAATGTGGCGATTATCATGGGCAATATCGTCAGGGAGAGTTTTCGGAAAAAGTAGAAAAGCAAAAAGAATATGGTGCACATGGCCAGAGGCGATGCCACCATCATTTCCGTGAACATTTCCACGCCGATAGCGTCCTGTGCCACCGGGAGCCCGGTAATGTGGAACTGGTCGTCTCCAGTCATGGCCTCGATTTTTTCGTTGAGGGCTTTGTAAACTCGGTAACTCAGGTGTTTGTCCGTGAGTGGAAGGTAAAGGCATAGGGATTTGCCGTCTTCGGAAGCCATGCGTCCTGCGAGCATGGGGTTGGCCATGATTTTTTCCCGAACAGCAAGGGCCTCTTCCTGATTTTGCGGCGCTTTCGGCATGAGCCAATCAAAGGATATGGTTCCCGGACCTGCCTGACTGATATGCTCGACCATGGATGGAGCTACCATATCGACTTCGATGACCCCTTGCCTTCTTCCCGGTTTGTCAGGATCCTCCCAGTTGAGATTTTTGGCGAAGCTGGCCAGCGTATGAATTCTTTGCAGCGTTTGAGGGTTGAATATGCCGTTTGGGTTTTTGGAATTAACCACGCCAACCACAACGATTTCAGACAAACTAAAAGTTTTTTTCGCTTGGTTGTGGAAGACTCTCGATTTTTCATTTTCCGGAAGCATATGCTCCGGGTCCGTATCAATGTTCACCTGAGGGAAAAATGATCCCGTAATGATGACGGCGAGCAGGATAAACAGGATTGTTGTCCAGCTTCGGTGAATGGCAAAGGAAACAAGTGCATTTCTGATCCGTTTCATGAGGCTCCCCCCCCCCCCC
>Ga0207831_100499_pt1 | contig 13095 bp, 13 predicted proteins | sample TtanPargueraPR_7_FD_187741 | JGI IMG/M metagenome (GOLD analysis project Ga0207831, IMG submission 187741) | Aerobic enrichment media microbial communities from Bioluminiscent Bay, La Parguera, Puerto Rico - Tt and M1 (2) (SPAdes) | ecosystem: Environmental > Aquatic > Marine > Unclassified ... | reverse complement strand
TGTTGCCGGTGTTGTTGCCGGTGTTGTTGCCGGTGTTGTTGCCGGTGTTGTTGCCGTTTTCTACATCAAACAACGCACAGGGATTACGGTCTCGATCCATTACCTTAAGTTTTGGATTGGGTTCACTGATGGTGACCATCCAACTGTCGTAGACAAATCCATCACGGGCTATTGCTTTGATAAGCACTTTTGTACCAGATTCATATGGTTTGCTCGGGTCAAGGTCATGCCAGTCTTCTTCGATGTAGCTGCTAATATTAAAGTTCTCTGGGTCGTTGTAGTAGTCTGTTTTTGGGAAAGTGTCGTCGACGACAGCGATTTCCAGTCGTCCTCGGCTGTGGTTGAATTGGCTGTTGTAGGCAAGATAATAGTAGTCAATTTCTTCTGCATCAAAGAGGGGGTGTGGATGCCTAGTTCTGTCCATGTAGATGTATCGTGGGTTTTCTGTGTTGCCTGAGTTCCAACTGATGAATTCAAATCCAGGATAGGCGACTGCTTTGATGCTGACATATGTTCCAGCTGGATATGGTGTTGATGAATTATTTGGTTGATAAGTTTCTCCAGGTAGGAGGTTTCCTGAGTCGTCGCATAATGCTACTTGGAGTTCTCCTTGATTTGGATCATCAATTACTGGTTCGATGTAGTAGAATGTTTCTTCTTCATGGATGTTTCCAAAATGTATATCTTTTACTGGGGCATGCTGATCAATGTTAATGATTATGCTGAGGGGTGTGGTGTTAGTCCATCCGCTTTTGAGTGTCTCTGAAATTCGGTATGTTCCAAGTGCGAGAGGTTTGAATTTATATTTTCCGTTTGAATCGCTAGTTGTTTGGCCTATCGGTATCCATTGCGACTGTGTTTGGGTTTTGCTTGTGTCGAGCTGATAGATATTTATCGTCCAGTTGCCCAGTCCTTCTTCTTTATTATTGTAGATTCCATCGTAGTTGGCATCGTTGAAGATTCTTCCTCGGATAATGGGTTTTTGCGCATCTGCGTTTGTAAGTGGCACAAGTGCCGTCATAAGGAGTAGTGCGATAAGTAGTATGATAGCTCCTCTCTTCATCTGCTTTTTTGTGACTAATCCAGTTGTTTTGTTCATGGACTGAAACGTTAATTTACTGGTTTTTATATTTTTCTAATATATATTAATAAATTTAATAAATTTTTACAAATTAATAAAACAAAAAATTATAATTAAAACTATTTAAATATAAAAAAAGGTAAAAAATGAAAATATTAAATATTATTGTTATATTTAAATTTATTTTCTCCTTAGAGATGCTCTTTAAGCACCTGAGGTATTTTTTCAAGTACGTCTATTGCACTCATGCCATAGCTATTGTGTTCAAAAGCCAGGTTTCCAGCCGACCCATTAAGATATGCTGCGATGCGTATGCTCTCAAACGCAGTACAGTTTTTGCTTTGAAGGGCAGCAATGATTCCTGCAAGCACATCACCGGTACCACCAACAGTCATCGCAGGGTTGTGAATAGTGTTGTATTTGTGTGTGTCTCCATTGGTAAGAATGTCTGTTGGTCCTTTAAGAAGAATGCTCAGGCAATGTTTTTGTGCAAAAGAGATAAGTTCCTCTGTTTGACTTTCTAGCTCTTCAGAGAGTTTTTTGCCGGTGAGTTTTTTATATTCATTGTGATGCGGTGTGACAGTGATGCTTCCTTTGTGGTCGAAATCTATTGCGCCGTTTCTAAGAAGTTCTCCAAGTGTTTGTATTGCGTCAGCATCGATGATGAGTGTTTTATCTTCTTCTAAGATTTTTGGGATGAGACTTTTGAGTGCTTCTTGTGTCTGCTGATGAGATCCAAGCCCAGGTCCAAGTAAAATGGCATGATTTGCTTTGATGTACGGTTCAAGTGTTGCTATGTCCTCTTTGCAAAGATGGGTACTGCTAATAAGATCGATGCAGATAAGATCGGGACTATAACTTTTGATGGCATCATAAGTCCGCTTTGGGCTGGCAATGGTGATAAGATCAGCTCCGCTCCTCAGACTTGCCAGTCCGCTGAGTAGTGGTGCTCCGTTATAGGGCCCTCCTCCGATGATGAATACGCGTCCGTTATCGCCCTTGTGACTGTCTGATTTTGGCTTTGGGTAGAGGACTTGTAGGTCACCTGGTCCTAGGTGTGTCTGTGCTTTTTTAGGAATGCCGATATCAGCAACATGTATGGTTCCACAGCTGGTATGGTTCATCCCCGTTTTTTTGTCATGAAACGTGATGGTGTGTGTTGCTATGATTCTGGTGTCAGTTCCATGTCCCGTTGGGATGTCAACAGCAATCACGGGTTTGTGTTTCTTATTGGAATTAATAGTGGCGACAATGCTTTTGTAAGGTTCTTTAAGCTCTCCAGAAAGCCCAATCCCAAGCAGCGCGTCGATGATAATATCTGCATTGTCGATGAGACTGGGCAGCTCTTCAAGCTGGTCGCTGGTGCGTATCACGATGTTTGGTGGCAGGCTTTTATAGTTGTCTTTTGCAATCTGGGTTTTGATATCATCAGGCTGACAGCTCAGCTGTATTGCTAGGTTGTTTTCTTTGTTGAGATATCGTGCAGCGACAAGACCGTCTCCTCCGTTGTTTCCAGGCCCTATGAGGAGCAGTATTTTTTTGTTGGTGAGTTTGAGTGTCTCGGTTATGTAGTCAGAAACACTTTTTCCTGCGTTTTCCATGAGCTGTTTTGCTGGTACCCCGTGTGTTTTTGAGTTGCAATCAAGGATGTGTATCTCTTTTGGCTCTATCATAGGAGTTCTTCACCACAAATGTTAAAGTGTTGGTCTGCTTTATATGCTTTGTAGTAACTTGTAAGTGTTGGTTGGTTACGTAATTTGAGGTTTTGTTAGTATGATGCCTGGTATGGGCCGTATGAATTCGCGGCAGATGGCGCAGATGATGCGCAAACTTGGGATTAATGTCAAAGAGATTGATGGTGTTGAAGAAGTCCTTATCCGCACAAAAGACAAGGAGTATGTGTTTGGTGAGGCTGAGGTGACACTTATGGATGCTCAGGGCCAGCGCACGTTTCAAATCACGGGAAAATATGAAGTTAAAGAGCGTGAGGTTGTCTTAAAGGCTTCTGAGGATGATGTGAAGCTGGTGATGGATCAGACTGGTGTCTCTGAAGAAAAGGCAAAAGAAGCTTTAGAGCAGTGTTCTGGTGATATTGCTGAGGCGATTTTGAAGTTGTCTGAGTAATATTTTTTTTTATTCTTTTTTTGGGTGGGCTGAGTTGTGGATGAGGCAGCTTGTCTTGAAGAGTTAGAAGATGCTTTAAAAGTGTTAATTGAGACGAATTGTTCAGGCATTCCAGTGGTTGTTGAAGGTGAAAAAGATGTTGCAGCCCTGCGTAGTCTTGGACTTTCGGGTGAGATTATCAGTTTGAATGTGGGACTTTCTATCCCTGATTTTTGTGACAAACTCTCTGAGCGTTTTTCAGAAATCATCGTGTTGACTGATTGGGATAGAACAGGTGGCAGGCTTGCTGGTCTGTTGTGCTCGCAGCTAAAAGGTAGAGTCATCTGTGATATGTCGTTTCGTGAGGTATGTGTGCGGTGTTGTATGGTGAGGGTGGTTGAAGGCCTTCCAAGTTTTTTGCAGACTCTAAGAGACCGGGTTGAAAACAAGTAGTAGTTTTAGTGGTCTGTGCGGTAGTCTTTTTACTACCGTGTTGATATGTTTTGTTAGTAGTCTGGTTGTGTATGATTTATGGGTAGGGCTGTTCAGAAGCATTTGACTCCAAAAAAGCGTGTTGACCGGGTGAGCCGATGTGCGCTTTGTCGTGGAACAAAGATGTTGTGTGGCAAAGCAAGATGTCCTGTGTTGGTGCGTTTTTCTGCTACTCAAAAGACCCGATCAGCTGTATCTTCTCTTCATCTTGGTGGTGCGTCTCCTCCAGGGGTGTTTGTGGGTCGTTTTGGCTATCCAAAAGTAGCTCTTGGCCCGATGATTCCTCCAATTGGGGGAGATACGTCCTTAATTGATGCTCCAGAGCGTTGGCTGTCTCATTCTCTTGATGATATCGTGGGTTTTAGGTCTCAGTTGGTACGGGGAAAATCTGTTGTTGGGGTTAATGATGTTGAGGGTGGCGGAAAATTAGTTGAGTTTACTAGGGAGCTTTCTCTTGCAAAAAATCCTGTATTTGCTGAAGCAGTCTTTGAAAAAAAACCCAGGGGCGTTACCCAGTTTTTTTCTGATGCTCAGCCAATGGGTCCTTCTGCTCCAATGAAGTCTCTTGATATTTCTAATCCTAAGTATGAGCCTCATCTTGAGAAAGTGCTCTATGATACTGATCTTGGCTCTCGGCAGGGTCTGTTGGATGTCTACAAATCAGGTGTACCCTTGTCTCAGATGCAGCGGGCTTTTAGTATGGGTGTGTTTGGGCAAAAAAAGAATAGGCGTTTTGTGCCAACACGGTGGAGTATTACTGCAATTGATTCAACTCTTGGCCTTCAGTTGCTTGAAAAGACAAAGACCATGCGTCTACTAGATGAGTACTTGGTGTTTCGACTAGTGCAGTTTGATAATCGTTGGCTTGTGGTGTTGCTTCCATCGGAGTGGCGTTATGAGTTAATTGAGGCATGGTATCCTAAGACTGCGTGGAATCAGTTTGGCTCATCCATCTCTATTTTTAATAGTTATGAGTTTTTTGAAGGTCGTAAAGAGTATGCTGAGATTGGTGGCTGTTATTATGCTGCTCGTCTTGCAGTAAATGAGTATCTTCATAAAATAAATCGTCAGGCGGGTTGTGTGATTCTTCGTGAGGCTCATCCTGGCTATATCATGCCTATTGGTGTGTGGAATGTGCGTGAGTGTGTGCGACAAGCCCTTCGAGAAGAACCCTTGAGGTGTGAGTCACTCTCCGAAGTATTTAACCTAGTTTCAGAGGTAATGGATATTCCGATGAGCCGGTGGATGAGAAATAGTGCTGTTTTTTCAGATCGTATGCATCAGAGAAGATTGGAGGATTTCCTGTGAAGATTTCTGTTGTCTCTGCACGCTCTGCTCTGTCAAAGTCAAATCTTCCAGGGTTGGATTATTCGCTAAATCCCTATAGGAATTGTAGTCATGGCTGTGTGTTTTGTTATGCTCCATCTATTCTTCATCTTGATCGTTCAAATTGGGGGCAATGGGTAGAGGTGAAACAGAATCTGCCCAATCTGTTGGCTCGTGAGCTTAAAAAGAAGACACCAGGTGTTGTTGGCCTTTCTACGGTGACTGATCCCTATCAGCCAGTGGAGCGCAAGTTTCGGCTGTCCCGTTTTTGTCTTGAAGTGTTAAAGAGAGCAGACAAGCAGTGGTCTGTTTGTCTTCAGACGCGCTCTGAGCTGATTCTTGACGATCTTGAGTTGCTTGCATCTTTTGGTTCTTGTCTTGAGGTGTTAGTGAGTATCGGCTGTTTTGATGAGCAGTTAGTAAAGAGATTAGAACCAGGTGCTCCGTCTGTTGCAAGAAGACTTGAGATGATAAGGCGTCTTGTTGAAGCAGATATTTCTGTTGGGGTGTTTTTTGGACCAGTGATTCCTACTGAGAAACTAGAAGATGTTAAAGGAATTGTTGACTGCTTTATTGACCTTGGTGTGAGCAGGCTTTTTGTTGATTCCCTTCATCTAAAGCCTGGTGTAAGAGAGGCGGTAAGACATGTTCTTTCTTCTGATGATTCTGCATCTTGTTTTGCCTTGGAAAAGCTCTCAGATAAGACCTATTTTGAGCAGTTTCAGAAGAACTTTAAAAAAGAAGCGTCTAAAAAAGGTCTTCTCATTATGGATGCCTTTTAATCTTTTCTCCTTAGGATTGTGGGCGAAGCATATAAGTATAAGAATGCTATTACAGCAAGAATTCCCATTAGATATATATAGCATTAAAATCAAGAATGCAGAGTGGTACATATGGCAAAGGCACGAGCACGCGCAACAGCAAGAAAGGTCAAGGATCGATGGCGATCAAAGAGTTGGTATCAGATTCTTGCGCCGACATTGTTTAATCAGGTTCCAGTTTCAGAGACACTTTCTGAAAAACCAGAGAACATCATTGGTCGTACTTCTGAGGTTTCATTAAAGGCGGTGACAAACGATTTCCGTAAGTCTCATGTGAAGTTGTATTTCAGAATTGACCATGTTGAGGAAAATAAAGCTTTTACGACTTTTAAGGGTCATGAGTTGACTTCGGATTACATCCGTCGTATGATTCGCAGACGTAAGAGTCGTGTTGATGGCGTCTATGATGTGGAGACTAAAGATGGTGCGATTCTTCGTGTAAAGCCTTTTGCAATCACTGATAAGCGTGTTCGTACTTCTCAAAAGGGCATGGTGAGATCATCCATGAGCAAGACCATCTTTGAGATGGCAAAAAACATGACGATGAATGAGTTTATTCGTGCCGCGCTCGATGGTAAGATTGGCAGTGAGATCTATAAGGATTGTAAGAAGTTTTATCCTGTCAAGCGTGTTGAGGTTGCAAAGTCTCATGTATTCCGTCTTCCAACAGTTGTAATGGAAGATAGCGTTCCTGCTCCAGAACCTGAGCAAAAAGAAGAGAAGCCTTCTGAGGAGTCTGATAAAAAAGCCGATGAGCCAACTGAAGAGCCAGTAGAGTCTGAAGAAAAAGCTCCTGAGGCAGTTGAACAAGATTCTGAAGAAGAGGAAGTCTCTGAGCCAGAAGAATCTGAGGAATCTGAAGAGGAACCTGAGAAGGATGAATCTGAGGATGCTAAAGAAGAGTCCGATGAGGAGCCAAAAAAGAAGGACTCAGAAGAACCTGCGCAAGAGCAGTCCGAAGAAGAATCAGATGAGGAATCTGAGCAGGATGATGAAGACTCAGAAAAAGAGTCTGATGACGATTCCGATGAGAAGTCAAAAGAAGAGAAAAAAGAGTGATTCTCTTCTAAATTTTTTCTTTTTTTATCTGTTTTTTTATTTGTTTTATATAATTTTTTTGTTATGAGAAATTATTTATAGGCATTTTTTGTATTGTTTTGTGTAAGACCTATAGTGTTCTTACGTTAGGGGGTTGAATATGAGACCAGCTATTGGTATAATTGTTGGTATATGTCTGATTCTTCAGACGCAGATAGGAAGTGTTGGCTCTTTTGAAAGCTCGGTATCTGATTCTTCGGAGTTTTTTGCTCTTCTGATTGGTATTTCTGACTATGAGAGTGAGTCATGCGGTATTCCGGCTCCTCCCTTTGAGCCCTATCCTAATTGGACGAGCAGATATGTGTACAACACACTGATTGACGCGTCAAATTGGCAAAAGCAAAATATTGTGTTGTTAGTTGATGATCAGGCAACATTTCAGGGTATTGTTTCTGCTTTTGAAGAGTTGTCAGGAAGAATTGGCCCTGAGGATGTCTTTGTGTTTTGCTTTAATGGTCATGGTGCGCAGATAATAGATGAAGACGGTGATGAAGCAATAAGAAATGAGTCTGATAGATACGATGAGGCAATATGTCCGTATGATAGTTGTTTGACTCACTCAGGCATGATTAATGTTATTTCAGACGATATGCTTTCATCCTTAATTGATTCTATTGCAGCAGAGAGTATGGTGTTGTGTTTTGAGTGTTGTTTTAGTGGCGGTTTGGATGAAGAGCCAATTGGACATAAAGATGAGATTTGTTTTGATGTGCAGCAGTCTGGCCGTGCGGTGTTGATGTCGACTTGTGAGGAGTGTATCGGTTTTTCTTCTTGGGTTGTTGGATGGCCTTTGATGTTTTCGTTTTCAAAAGCCATCTGCGATGAGCGCTGTGATGTGAATGCGGATGGCTGGGTGTCTGTTCAGGAAGCATGGCCAAAGACATATGAGTTGGACTGGAAGTTGATTGCATTTCAGCAGTTTCGCTTTGAAGTTTATGGTAAGCTGATCAACAGGGCTTTTTTAATCTGTGATGAGCTGTTTTCTTCTTGGGTTGGGTCTGTTGGTTGTTCTTGTTTTTTTGATGCAGTAGATGTTTGGATGGATCAGTATGGTTCTTCTCATGTGACGCTGTGGCGCATTTGGCAGTCGGCAAAAGTGTTGTCCGCAGGGTCTGTGCGTAATGACCCTTGGATGTGTTATGGCTGCATTGAGCCGATTTGTCTTGTTGCTCTGGAAAAGTAAGTGTCGGATCCATCAGATTTTTTGTGTTTCGTCACCAGCATAATCGGTATTGGATTCAGTCATCATTTGGATCCAATTGCACATAGGCTTTGTTTGTTTTAAATATCTTGGTTTTTCAGGCTGATGCAAAGTCTTATTTAGAGGTGTTTTGCTACTGGGTGCCTGGGGTTATTTGTAATGAGTGATGAAAAAAGAATTGTTATTATTGGCTGTGGTGCCGGTGGCGGTACTGCTGCTCAGTTTGCACGAAAAACTGACCGTAAAGCAAAGATTACAGTGATTGAAAAAGGACCGTATACGCAGTATTCTAAGTGTGGTCTGCCCTATACGATTTCGGGGCGTATCCCTGAGTTTCTTGGTTTGATTGAATATTCTGTTGAATGGTTTGAGAAAATGAAGGTGGAGGTGTTGTTGGAAACAGAGGTTCTTGATATTGATATGGGGGGCCATGTGGTAAAGGCATCTGGTGCTGATGGGCAGTTGAGCCGTGAATTTGATGAATTAATTATTGCAACTGGTGCTGAGCCGTTTTTACCGCCGATTAAAGGGATTAAGGATAAGTCAGAAGGTCTTGTTGAAGGCTGTTTTGTGGTGCGTACAATCGATGATGCTAAAGCTATTTCCGCTCGGGTAAAAAAAGGTGAAAAAGCAGTAGTTGTTGGCGCAGGTCTCATTGGCCTTGAAGTCGGTGAGGCACTAGTTGAACGTGGCATGGATGTGACCGTAGTAGAAGCCCTGCCTCAGATTCTTGGTGGTACGCTTGATTCTGAGATGGGCGGTCTTGTGCAGTCTCATCTTGAGGACCATAAGATGACCATTATGACAAATTGTCTAGTGTCTGAAGCCCGTGTTGGATCTAATGGCGTGTCTGGTGTTCTCGTAAAAAAAGGCGAGGAGTCTTTTGACCTTGATTGCAGTCTTCTTATTGTTGCAACTGGTGTTCGTCAGACAACCAGCCTTGCAGAGAAGATTGGATGTGAGATTGGCAACAAGCATGGTATTGTTGTTGATGCGGGTAGTCGTACGAGCGTTGACCATGTCTATGCGGTTGGTGATTGTACGCAGTATAAGGATTTTGTAACAGGCGATGATATCCCTATCGGTCTAGGGAGTATCGTTGTTCGTCAGGCAATTGCAGCTGGAACTAATGCTGCTGGTGGGTCGTATGAGATTCCTGCTGGTGTGTTGTTGACTCGGACGAGTGAGTTTTTCGGCCTTCAGATCGGTGGTGTTGGCCCTTGTGGAGAGCGTTTTGGCGATATTGAAACGGTGTCTGGCAAGTTTGCAGGTAGTAGTCTTCCTGAGTATGTGCCAGATGGTAAGTCGATTGTAGTTAAAGTGCAAGCTGATGCTCTTTCTGGAGATATTGTTGGTGCTCAGACGGTGGGCTCCTCTGCTGCTCAGCGTGCAAATGTCTTTGCTGCTGCAATCCTTGGCGGATTATCTGTTGAAGAGTTTCGTAGGCTTGAGACTGCCTATGCTCCTGCAGTGGCACCTACTTTAGATGCATTGACGCTTGCAACTGATATGGTTGCAATGAAGCTTGCAAGAAAGAAGAGGAAGAAATGAAGATTCTGCATTGTGCTGATTCTCATCTTGGTTTTTCGGCATATCGCCGGGTGTCTGAATCTGGAGTAAATGTTCGTGAGTTGGATGTCTATGAGGCGTTTTCTTCTCTTGTCGACCGTATTCTAAAATTAAAGCCTGATGTGGTGATTCATGCAGGTGATCTCTTCGATGGTGTCAGGCCAAACAATAGGGCGTTGAGTCTTGCTCTTGAACAGTTGTTGCGTCTTGATGCTGCAGGTATTCCTTTAGTTCTTGTTGCTGGAAATCACGAGACGCCTCGTCTTCGTGAGACGGGCCATATCTTTAAGGTCTTTGAGCATCTAAAAAATGTGTATGCTGTTTTTGAAAGATATGAGCAGATATGCTTTGAGTTTGAGGGAAAAAAAGTAGTTGTTCACGGTCTTCCTCATATGCGTAATCGGCAGGAGTTTGAAGTTGAGTTGAGTCGGATAAGTCCTGTTGAGTCTGCTGATGTCAATGTGCTTGTTGCTCATGGTGGTGTGATAGAGATTCCTGAGTTTTCGATGCATGAGTCAAATGAGGCTTTGTTGCCAGTTGAACATTTTGAGTCGTTGTTTGACTATGTTGCTCTTGGTCATTATCATAATTATGCGGTGGTAAATGCACGTGGGAATGTGGTGTATTCTGGAAGTCTTGAGCAGTTGTCCTTTGCTGAGGCAAACGCACAAAAAGGCTTTGTGTTGGCAAGCTTTGAGAAGACAAGTGGTTTGTCGACTAGATTTATTGAGTGTGCTGTGCGTGGGATGATAGATTGCCCTCCGATTCGTTGTGAAAATCTTGATGCAAAGGCTGTGATGAAACAGGTGTTTGGATTGCTTGATTCTTTTGATTGCAAAGGCAAGATGGTTCGTTTGAGACTTGAGGAGATCTCTTCGTCAGTCTATCGGGGTCTTGATTTGCAGGCGGTAAGAAAAAAAGCTGCATCTTCGCTTCATCTTGAGATTCGTGCTGAGGTAGTTCGTGAGGGTGTGCGTAGGCTCTCTGGTGATCAGCGCCTTGAGTCGTTGTCTGAGGAGTGGAAGTCTTTTGTTGGTAAGAAAAAAGAGAAGAATCTTGCTTCTTTAAAGAGCCTTGGCTTGCAGTATATTAGTCGTGTGGAGGAGGGGTAGGTTAGGGTGCTTTTAAAGTCGTTGTCACTTAAAAATTATCGTAAGTTTGAAGACGTACTGGTCGAGTTTCCTGAGGGTGTGACAGGCATTGTTGGGTTGAATGGTGCTGGTAAAAGTACGCTTTTTGAAGCAATTGCTTGGGTGTTGTATGGTTCGATGGGCTCTCGTACTGCGGTAGATCAGATTCGTAGTCGTGGTGTCGATTCTTCTGAGGTCTGCAGGGTCTGTTTGGAGTTTGAGTTTGCAGACCAATCCTATTCTGTTACCCGTGAGATGCGTGGTAAAGGTCTTGTTGTTCATGCAATAGCGTTGGTTGATGGCAGTATCGTTGCAGAGGGCGGTAGTGCTGTTTCTGAGTTTATTGTAAAGACCCTTGGCATGGATTATCGGTCGTTTTTTACCTCGATTTTTGCTCGTCAAAAGGAGTTGAATGCGTTATCGTCGATGCAGCCTAGTGAGCGTCGTCCGTTGATTTTAAGACTTCTTGGTGTTGATAATCTTGACCGGGTTGTGGGTCTTATCCGTAAAGATATCCGTTTGAAGTCTGAGGTGTTGTCTCGTCTAAAAGAAGAGTTAGAAGACTCAAATGGACTCTCAAAAAAGGATTCTTTAAAAGAGGAGTTGGCAAAGCTTAAACAAGAGATTGCTCAAAAAAAGAAGAGTCTTTCAGATCAGAAGGCCATTGGTGAGGCCTTAGTTGCTCAGATTGGTGAGTGGGAAGATACAGTCCAAAGAAGACGTCGTGGCTATGAGGGTCTGCTGAAGCAAAAAGAGTTGTTGGAACAAAAAAAGAAGAAGCTTGAAACAAAGAAGCGTCTTGAATCTGAGCTTGAGTCTCTTGATGTTGAAAAATCAAAGTTAAAAAAGGAAATCGATGAGTCGACCAAAAAAACTGTGGACCTAAAAAGTGTTGAAGAAACGCTAAGAAAAGAAAAATCCTCTTTAAAATCTGTTGAGCAGAGTAGTGCAGATCTTTCTTCAAAGAGTAAAGAGCTCTTGGTCCGCTCTGAGCAGCTTGACCTTGAGAAGCGTCGTTTTGAGTCTCGTTTGAAGCGCTTATCTGATTTGGGCCCTGAGGCAGATTGCCCTACATGTGAGAGAAGGCTAGGCGATCAGTTTGAGACTCTTCAAAAGAAGTTTTTATCTGAAGTATCAGAGGTTGATTCTAAGAAAAAATCTCTTGAGAAGTCCTTGGATGCGATAAAAAAAGAGGAAATTGAAGTAAAGAAAAAAAGAGAAGTGCTGCAGAAATCAGTCCTTGAGTTAGAGAAGAAAAATACGCTTTTGCAGCGTCTTGATGGTCAGCTTCAAAGCCTTAAGAAATCCTTCTCTGAGTTAGAAAAAAAGATTGAGCAGAAAAAATCTGCTTTAGTTGAGCTTGGAAGTATTCGTTTTGATGAGAAGACCTATGAAGAGTTTCGTTTGGAGGTCCAAAAGAGTTATGAGTCGTGGCAGCAGTCATCAAAAAAGCTTCAGTCAATGCAAAAAGAGGAGACAAAATCTGGTGTGTTGGTGGAAAGGCTGCGTGGTCAAAGAAAGGTCTTAGACCAAAAAAGCTCTGAGATAAAGCTGCGCATTGAGGAGTTGAAAAAATCTGCAGGAAGGCTTGATGAATTATCCTCTGAGTTGTCCTCTCTTTGTAGTCTTGAGGATGTGATGAGTGATTTTCGTGTGCATGTGGTCTCTCAGATTCGTCCTGCTCTTTCAGAGTATGCTTCTGAGTTGTTTTCACTTCTGACGGAGGGTAAATATGGTTTTGTGGAACTTGATGAGCAGTATAATCTGGTTGTTGATGATGCTGGTGAGCAGTTTTCACTTGAGCGTTTTTCTGGCGGTGAGGTGGATTTAGCCAATTTGTGTGTGCGTCTGGCGATTTCTGAGGTGTTGTCTGAGCGTAGTGGTAGTGTGTTTAATTTTATTGTTCTTGATGAGGTCTTTGGCTCTCAGGATGTGTTTCGCAGGCAAAATATCATTGATGCGCTGTCAAGTTTTTCAGGCAAGTTCCGTCAGATCTTTTTGATTACGCATCTTGATGAACTTAAGAATCAGTTGGAAAATATCATTGAGGTTGTTGAGTCTGATGAGGGCTCAAGTATGGTGATTGTTCAGTAAGTTGTTCTAAAAAATTTTTAAAAAAAAAAAGGTGGGGTGAGGAAGAAGTGGTGTTTTATTTCCTCAATTTGAGTTTCTTTTTTGGTTTTCTGCTCATTTCTGGTTCTGGACGTACGGGGTTATCCATTGGTGCGTTTGCAGTATCATCTGCAAGGGTGAAATCGTTGGTGTTGGTGTAGG
>Ga0207831_100495_pt1 | contig 13130 bp, 9 predicted proteins | sample TtanPargueraPR_7_FD_187741 | JGI IMG/M metagenome (GOLD analysis project Ga0207831, IMG submission 187741) | Aerobic enrichment media microbial communities from Bioluminiscent Bay, La Parguera, Puerto Rico - Tt and M1 (2) (SPAdes) | ecosystem: Environmental > Aquatic > Marine > Unclassified ... | reverse complement strand
CGGGCGAAGGCGAAAGACCCTGTCTGAAAAAAGGCAGGTCCGCAAGTCTCCATCCGAGGTCAGGCGCAGCCGGTTGCAGGTGCCGCAAAAATGATTGCTGTATGGGGAAATCACGCCGATACGCCCCTTGCCTTCCACCAGATTGAACATGCGCGCAGGACCGGCATTGCGCCCCGAGCCGACAACAGGCTCCACAACCGCAATCTCATTGATTTCCTTGATAATATCATCGGCAACCCAGACGGAATCCCGTGACCAGCGTGTGCCGTCGCCGATGGGCATGAATTCGATGAAGCGGAAATCCAGAGGATTTTCCTTGGCGAACGTTACAAAGTCCGCCAGTTCATCGCTATTCACGTGGCCCATGGCCACCGCGTTGACCTTGAGTGTAATGCCAGCGGCAAGGCAACGGTCGATATTGGCTCGCACTTCGGGGAACATGTCGCGCCCGGTGATCTTGCGGTACTTTTCCCTTTGCAACGTATCCAGCGAGATGTTCAACCGCACGCCGGTTTCGGCAAGCCTGTCTACATGCTCGCCGATGCGTGTGGCATTGGTAGTAGCGCAAAGCTCAACATCGGGGAACTGCTCTGCTGCCTTGACCAGAAAATCGGCAAAGCCTTTGCGAACAAAGGGTTCACCGCCGGTAAAACGAATTTTATCCACGCCCATGGAAACGGCAAGATCCATGACCCGCATAATTTCCTCGTACCGAAGAATTGTCGGGTGAGGAATAAACTTCATGTCCTGGCTCACGCAATAGGTGCAACGAAGGTTGCACCTGTCCGTGACACTTACACGAAGGTAACTGACCCTTCGTCCGTGGTTATCCTGCAAAACATCGGATTGCATGATTTCCTCCCTATTTCCCGAAGGGACACTTGGGGAATGTGCATGTGCGGCAGCCGAGACAGAATCCGCCTTCCGCCATGCGCGCAAGATCACGACGCGTAACGGCGCAGCCTGCCAGCAACCGGGGCAGCAGCAAGTCCAAGCTGGTAGTTTTGTAGAACAGGGCACAGGCCGGAACGCCAAGCACCTGAACATCGCCGATGCGGCCCACAAGCGTCATGGCCCCGGGCAATACGGGAGCGCCGTAAACGAAATCGCTCAGCCCCGCGTCGATCAGGGCGGGACGCGTCACGTCATCCGGGTCCACGGACAGCCCTGCGGTGGTCACGATAAGATCGACACCGGCGTCAAGCATGGTCTGCACGTTTTCGACAATGGCCGATCGATCGTCCGGGGCAATGGCCGTTGCAACGACTTCCGAGCCGAGATGCTCGACCTTGCTGGAGATGATCGGGGCGAACTTGTCTTCCACAAGTCCCTTGAAAACTTCGGTTCCCGTAACCAGAACACCCACTTTGGCCTTGCGCAACGGCAGGAGTTCCAACAGCGGTTCCTCACCCAGCGTGGCGATCGCCCTGCTGAAATTCTCACGCGATATGTACAGGGGAACGGCTCGTGTCCCGGCAACATTCTTGCCTTTTTCCACCACGATGTCGCCCTGGCGGGTGGAGCACATCACGTCCGGCACCAGATTGAAAGCTTCCAGCTTTTGCCTGTCGATACGCAACAGCCCGGAACAGGCCGCGCGGAAATTGATCTTGCCCTCGGCCGGATCCGGGTCGTATTCAATGCCGTCGCCAGCCATGCGACCAGCGAAATGCCTGACCGCCTCGTTCTCATGAATCCATTCGGCGCCCGGATCAGTCAGTTCCTCGACAAACACATGGTGCTTGCCCATGCGGTGCAACCGGCAAAGGTCGCCAGCCGAAAATTCCTGACCAGCCTTGAATTCCGGATCCTTGGTCTCGCCCGGAGCAATTCTGGTCATATCGTGCAAAGCGGTCCGTCCGACCGCTTCCTTGGCGGAAATGGCCTTGAGTTCGGGAGAAGACTGCGACAGGGAACGCCGATCCAAAGAAACATAGGTGATCTCTCCCTGACATCCACGACAGATCGCGCCATCATTGGTAGGATAGGCTTCACCACACACCGGGCACAGGCCGATGACACGCATATGCTTGTGGCCCAAATATTTTTCCGGAACCACGATCCGCTCCATGGAACAGGTGCTGTCGCCAGCTTCCTTGATCTCGCGGAACAGAAGTTCCGTATCCTGATCTTTTTTGGGCCGTTCCTTCAAAAGCCATGCACGGGTTTCGGGGAATTTTTCCATTTTGGTGGCATCAAGCCACACGCGCACACCTTGGCCCGTAAATTTATCGAACATTATCAGGGCGTAGCGACCAAGATTGTTGACGCGCATCCAGCTGTTGCCGGTACTGCACAAAGTAAGCATCTGCACGGCGTCCGGCAGACATTTGTGCGTTTCGACAACGGCCTCGAAGAGTGTGCCCTCGGGCATTTCCCGTTTGGCCATTTCGACCATGTATGCGCCAATCAGCAATCCGGGCGCAGGATAACCATGGAATTCAGCGGCTTTTGCCTTGAATTCCTCAAATGTCAGCTCTCCAATGTTCATAAAATCTCCATTTGGGGAATAACCGTGAGCAGCACGCTTACACCGTACCATCACACCTTGAAAAAGCAACCCGCCGAAACTGCGTCGAGTTCGGCGGGTCGGGGGGATTCAGAAGAACACCGAAGGGCCGTTTACAGCCCCTCTCCGGTGGCGCTTTTATAACCGCCGGGAGCAGGAAACGCCTACTCTTTGGTGATGGTGACGAAGTGTTCCTGCATGGCAACGGCGCCACCGGCCTTGTCATACTTGCGAATGCCCTTCGGCATGAGTTCGTTATCCGCCACACCGCGTCCGCGCGCCCGGGATTCCGTTGGCAGCGTATGGCCGAAACCATGCAGCATGAAGACGGCTTCCGGGTGAATATAATCCGTAACAAAAGCACGAATCTTCCCGCCATGCAATCCGGAACCGATACGGACGTAGTCGTTGTCCTCAATGCCCAGTTCCGCAGCTCGATCCGTATGAATCCAAAGCACGTTTTCGGGCACACGTTCGGCCAGCAACTTGTTGTTGACCGTATGCCCCTGCGTATGCACTGCGCAACGGCCGAAGGTGATGCGGAAAGAACCCTCAGGCGGACATTCCGGGGACTCGTACGGCTTGAGCGAAAGCAGACCGTCCTTTTCCAGCTTTTCGTTGAGAATCTCGATCCTGCCGGACGGCGTCTTGAACGAACCTTCCTTGACCGGACGGTACAGGGCACTGTCGGCCAGCGAAACCATGCCGGTTTTCCCAAAGTCCGCGAGACTTACACCTGTGCCTTCCAACTGGAAATTCCAGATGTCCTCGATATTGTCGTAATCAAGCTCCTTGAGCCCCATACGGCGGGCAAGGCCACAGTAGATTTCCCACTCGGAGAGCGTGTCGTATACCGGCTCGATACACCGGGGACGGCGAATGAACGAAGGCCGCATACCGTTCTTGGCAGCCAGCACGGAATCCCGCTCCAGGTAAGGAGACAGGGGCAACACAACGTCCGAGAACCATGCCGTATCCGACCAGGAGAAGGTTACGGAGACCAGCAGGTCCAGCTTTTCCCAAAGTTTCTTGACGTCAGCAACATCGGGATAGGCCATGAGCGGATCATGACGATGCACGATGTAGGCTTTGACCGGGTATGGTTCCCCTGTGGCAATGGCGTCATACGCCAGATGCACCAGACCGGGACCGGCGTCGAAATGAGTACGCCCTTCCTGCCAGCCCACACCGTCCGCGCGCTTGCCTTCAGGCTTGGGATAAAGGTTCATGAAGCTGTTGAGTCCCTTTGCACCGACGTCACCGGGCTTGTTCATGAACGGAAGGCCGCCTTTTGCGCCGATGGCCCCCAGAAGCGCATTGATGATGTATGCGGTACGGGACATATAGAATGAATCGGAATAACGGGCGGTCATCCAGCCGGGATGCCAGATCACGGACGGAGCGGCCTCGGCCAGCTGGCGAGCCAGTTTGCGGATGCCCTCGGCGGAAACCGAAGTTTCCTTTTCCGCCCATTCCGGGGTATATGGCTGCACGAAGTCCCTGAGCGCTTCAAAATCCTTGAACCAGTCGGCAACAAACTTTTTGTCATACAAGTCCTCATTAATGAGCACGTTGATGACCGCGAGATTGAACGCATAGTCCGTTCCCGGCCGAATCATGAAAAAATTGTCGGCCTTGCCAGCGCTCACGTTGGCCCGGACGTCGATCACCGAGATCTTGCAGCCGTTTTCCTTGGCGTCCAGAAGATTGTTGACCTCGGATACGTTGATGGCCTCAAACAGGTTGCGCTGCTGCAAAACCACATGTTTGGCATTTTTGAGATCATAGGCGACCCCTTTGCGGCCAAATCCGAACAGAGACAGGGCCGAATTCTGCACGTTGCGGGCGCAAGCGGAATCGTGATTATTGTAATTGGGGGTGCCTATGCCACGAAGAAATGCGCGATAAAGGTCGCGGAACGGGCCGCCGCGATCCGAAAACAATACGGATTCCTTGCCGTACTTGTCCTGGATTGCCGTGAGCTTTTCCGCGACGTAGTCCAGAGCTTCGTCCCAGCTCACTTCGCGCCACTTACCCTCGCCCCGTTCGCCTTCGCGAATCATGGGGCTTTGCGGTCGTTCATGATCATATGTAAGAGCGGTCCCGGCTGCGCCGCGCGCGCACAGGGAACCCGTAATCCCCGAAGCATGGGGATTGCCTTGTATATAGGTCACGCGCCCGTCTTCCACCTCGGCAAGAATGGGGCAGCGCACCGTGCACATACCACAGATGCTGTAAACGTTCTTTTTGGCCATGATTCCTCCTGACTCTCTTCCTCGCCGTGCTGACGGACATTTTTTACCACTACGGGATATACGCAGCCAAAACCAGCAAAAGCAAGGAAAAACGGGCCACGTGAAAAAGGGAACGAAGTTTTTGCCTGCAGAATCCACCTCATGCACCACCTCTCCGTCAAGGCTTGTGAAAAATATCACACAATATTCTACCATTTGCCGAAGGATCTGCCGATCCAAATCAAAAAAAAGGTGAAAAAAATAACGAGCGGGAAATTAATTGACATTGTTTTGCGGTACATGATTCCTAGGCGTAACTGGAAAAGCCCCCTTACAGGGGAGCCCGTCGTATCTGCAATGAAACAGGAGACGCCATGGCGGCCTACAAAATCATTTTCAACAAGGAACGGTGCATCAGCTGCTTCGCATGCATGGTGCATTGCAAGGTCAAAAACGACATTCCCGACGGAGTGAGCCTGAACTGGCTAGGCAGCCACGGGCCTGTTCGCGGAGCGGACGGAAACCCCGTGTTTGAGACGCGGTATCAGCCGTGCGAGCAGTGTACTGATCCCAAATGCGTGCCAGTCTGTCCGTGCGACGCGCTCCATGTCGATCCGGAAAGCAACATCGTGCACCTGAATCAGGACGCCTGTTGCGGTTGTGGCAACTGCATTGCCGCATGCCCATGGCAGGTGCCGGTCCGTATTCCGGGCAAGAAACGCAAGGTCATGAAGTGTGACTACTGTGCCGACTGGGTGGAACAGGGGCGGGAGCCTGCCTGCGTCACCGGATGCACGTCCAAGGCTCTGACCTTTGTACGCGTTTAAACAGGTATTGTAATATTTCATCCGGGCGGATGAGATCATGTCCCGTAATTGAGCAACCTGAAACCGAGAGGAGGAAGCGGTGAAAAACAGAAAGTATTTCGCCATCGCGGCCGTACTGGCTGCACTCGTCTGCCTCATGGCGACCCCCGCGCTGGCCGACAGGCTGGCAGAGGCCATTGCCGAGGCAAAGCCCGCCGGTGAACCCGGCTACATGCAAATTCCCGGAGCACCCAACCTCAACGTCATCATCGGTCTTTTCTGGGCCGTGTGGGTAGGCTGGATTTTCTCCACCGTCGGCGCGTTCGGCGGCATCATGGCCGGTGTTGGACACATCACCATCTACGGCCTGGGCGACTACGCCAAGAGCTTCAAGAAGACCATGAAGCTGAACAAGGTGGTTACCGACTCCATCCGCGTGTCCAACCAGTGGCTCGTGGGTTGTTCGGCCGCCCTGTCTTCCTTCAACTACTTCAAGGCGGGCCGTCTGGTGGCTCCGCTGGGCATCGCCCTTGCCATCGGTTCGGTGGGTGGTTCCTGGCTCGTGCCCATCCTGACCGCAGGCAAGATCAGCCTCAAGGCATACTTGGGTTACTTCGGCCTGTTCGTGCTCTTCCTCGGCTGCTATCTGTTCTATGAAACCACCCCCGCGGGACAGAACAAGAAAAAAGCCGCCAAGAAAGCCGCCAAGGCTTTCCAGGATTCCGTCAAGAACCACACTGAAGACAATGTCGACCAGGGCGTCAAGGTTGTCACCTTCACCCCGACCAAGTGCGTGTTCACCTTCTTCGGCGTTGAATTCTCCTTCAACCCGCTGATTCCGGTCGTCGGTGGCTTCTTCATTGCCGCACTGGCATCGTTCCTCGGCGTTGGCGGCGGCTTCCTGCTGGTGCCGTTCCTGACCTCCGTGGCAGGTCTGCCCATGTATCTGGTTGCCGGAACATCCGCCCTTGCCGTGTTTGTGGGCATGGTCAACTCCATCGCTTCCTACATGTTGCTCAAACAGACTCCGGTGGAATGGTCCCTGATCGGCGCCGAACTGGTCGGTATCGTGATCGGTTCCATGATCGGACCCCGGACTTCCAAGTACATCCCGGACATCTGGCTCAAGCGCCTGTTCGTCGTCCTGGCCGTTTACGTGGGCGTGCGCTACTGCTCCAAGGGCTTCCTGGGCTATAGCATCGTGCCTCCGTTCTAGGCGAGACAAAGACAAAAGTATGTTCACACGGGAGGCCGTTTTGTGCGGCCTCCCGGCAAAAAAAACAATCGGAGACCACTGTGACCGGCACAGAACTGTACTCGATCCTTGACCCGTTCCTGATCTGGATTTTCCGCATCCCAAGCCAGGCTTGGCTGGGATTTGTCTTCGGCATCACATGGATATGTCTGCTGACGACGGTCATTGGCGAGTTGAGCATGGCCGGAGCCTATTTCATCAACAAGCGCCACTTTGCCGGAAACAGCCACGACATGGTGCAAAACCACAATCTTTCAGTACAGGCGCTGGGGTGCAAGAACAAGGAAGCGTGGAAGGCCTGCAACCAGTTGGCCAATGATGCATTTGGCAAAAATTTCTTTTCGCACATAGCCCTGTTCGCATCGTCACTCTGGCCCGTGCCATTTGCCATTGGCTGGCTGTACTATCGCTTCTCCGGCGTGAACTTCAGTGTGCCCTTTGCAGGCGAGGTGGGACCGTCTTTCATTTTCATTCCTTCATACATCCTGTTTCGCTATCTGTTCGGCAAGCTCAAGCCTTGGATTCCGGTTTTCCGCACCATCAAACGCAAAATCAAGGAAAATGAGGACGCAGGCGGAACCATGCTCAGTTATGCGGACCTGATGCAGGATTCCAAAAAGAAACAGGCGGAACAGGCAGGCTAGCCGACCTTGGACGAGCAATCTTCGGCAAGGGAATCCACTGCGGCCGGGCCTAGCAAATAGTGCCGGTCTCCAGCCACAAGGCAGACAACACGGCGGCTCCGGGTCAGCAGCACGGCTTCGGCCCCGCTTTTCAGCGTAACCAGTCCCGAACGGTACGCTCCGAATTTCATGATCCGCTTCGCTTCCTTCACGGCGAGGCGGTCGTCGCTTTCAAGGTCAGCCACGAATACCGATTCGATCGTGCCCCACGGTATGGCTACCTCGATGAACGGCGGGGCATTGACCAATACGCCTTCATCACTCAGGGCTATCTCCGACCGGGCCGGGTTCACGTACAGCATATACCAGTAGAAACCGCCCAGCGGGAGCATTACCGCCAGAATACAGATACCGGTCCATTTGATGCCCGAACTGAAGCTCCAGGCCACCAGCGCGGCTATGCCCGCAGCAGCCAGCAGAAAAAACAAAATGACAACCGGATTCATTGGTACACGATACGTTTTATGCATTGACAACTCCCTTGTTTGCGCGTTCTGCCCGGATGTATCGTTATTTCACACCGTGCTCAAGTAAAATCCCGTTGGAAAACCGCGTAATATGGTGTATATTTTTCTGGTTACAATTCACTTTTTCCGAGGCAAGAAATGCAATTGATCAGGTTTGCGACCATAGCACTTTCACTTTTCGCCGTCCTGTTGCTCGGCGCCTGCTCGCAGGAAGACAGCGTCGTGCATGTGGACATGAAAAAACGCGCGCGCGTCACCGCTTCCAAACCTGCAAAATCCATAACATACGCTTACCTGCCTCAATACTCGCACACCATTTCCTTCAAACGCCACAGAAAACTTCTCGAATATTTGCGCAATGAAACCGGACTGCCCTTGCGGCAGATCTTCCCGGACACTTTTGACGAGCATATCAAAATGGTGGAACGCGGCGAAATCGATATTTCCTACACCAACCCGCTCATCTACATTCGGCTTGCCGAACTCGGCTCCCGCGCTTTCGCCCGTATCATAGAACCTTCCGGCAACCCGGACTTCCGGGGACAAATCATCGTCCGGCGCGACAATCCCCTCATCAAATCACTGAAAGACTGCCGGGGAAAACGCTGGATCGCAGTGGACCCCGGTTCCGCCGGGGGCTACCTTTTTCCCATGGGCCTGTTCATGGAAAACGGACTGAGCCTTTCGGACTTCGATGAAGTCGCCTTCGCCCCCGGGCCGGGCGGCAAACAGGAAAAAGTCGTTTTGGCTGTCAATGCCGGGGCCTACGACCTGGGCACCATTCGCAAGGGCACACTCGACATCGTCCGCAACAAGACCGACCTGGACCAAATTCGGGTGCTGGCCGAAACCCGCTCCTATCCGGGGTGGGTCTACTCCGCACGCAAGGGACTGGACCCGGCCATCGTCGACCGTATCGCCCGGGCCATGTTCCGCCTGAGCATGGCCGACCAGCGGGAAGCGGATATCCTGCGCACCGCAGGCGTGCGCGGCATTATCAGCGCACAGGATGCAGACTACAACCCGGTTCGCCAGCTTGCCGACCGTCTGGGAATGGGAACCGGAGACAAATAACATGCGCATATTCAGCCGTCTGCGGTTCCGCACCAAACTCAATCTCGGCATAACCGCCATTGTCGTGGGCATGGCCGTAATTCTGCTGCCGTTCGTAGGCAACATGACCGCCAGCGCCCTGATCAAGGAAAACAAACAGCGCGGTTCCGCCCTTGCCGAAAGTCTCGCTGTGCGTGCGGTTGACCCACTGCTTTCGCAGGACTACCTGCGCCTGCGAAACATGGTGGATGAAACCGGGGATGTGGGCGACGTGGTGTATGCCTTTATCCAGAACCGTCACGGGCGGGTGCTGACACACACGTTCCACAAGGGATTTCCTTCGGACCTGATCGAAGCCAACCACGTAAAAAAGGACAACCGGGTGCGCATCCAGCTTCTGGATACCGGCACCGACCGCATTTACGACTTCGCCGCCCCGGTCATCGTGGCGGACGAACGTATCGGCACGGTACGCATCGGCCTTTCCAAGGCGCGCATCAACATGACCATCAACCAGCTGACCACCACGCTGGCAGGACTGTTCGGCGGTGTTCTCTTTCTGGTTACCGCATTAGGTACGGTATTCGCCCGTACGGTCACCAAACGACTGGGAACGCTGCGAGAGCATGCCGAGGAAATGGTTAAGGGCAACCTGGACAGCACGTCGGCCAGTCCTCCGGCTGTCCATTGCTGGGAAGCCATGAACTGCGAAATGACCGACTGCCCGGCATACAAGGATACCCGCCGTCGTTGCTGGTATCTCGCCGGAACCCAATGCGAATACCATGGCCGAAAAAACAGGGACGACGACACCGACTCCTGCCACAACTGCCAGGTCTTCCAGCAGAACGTGGGCGATGAAATTCAGGATCTGGCAGAAACCTTTGACCTCATGGCCCTGACCCTCAAAAATCACATTCAGGAACTTCGCGAGGCGGAAAGCAACCTGACCCATCAACAAAGCCTTATGGGCACTGTGTTGGACGTCAATCCGGACCGTGTTTCCATGGTGGACACACGCATGATCTATCAGGCTGCAAACCGGGCCTTTGCCATGTCCGTGGGTGTGCCGGCGGCAAAAATCCCCGGCGCGACCGATTTCAAACTTTTCCCTGAGGATGAGGCCGAGAGTCGCAACCTAGAAGCCCGCGAAGTACTGCGCACAGGCCGACGGGTGGACCGTCAGGAACGCATGGAGAACGAGGACGGCGAAGAGCAATGGTTCCATGTGGTGCAAATCCCGGTTCGTGATGACAAGGGCCTCATTACGGGGCTGTTGCGCACGGACCGCGACATCACGGATATCAAAGTCTATGAGGAACAGCTCATTCAGGCCCAGAAAATGGAATCCGTCGGTAAACTTGCTGGTGGCGTTGCTCATGAAATCAACACGCCGCTGGGTATCATTCTGGGGTATGCCCAACTCCTGCAGGACGATGTCGAACAGAATTCCCAAATCCACAAGGATTTGGCCACCATTGAAAAACAGACCAAGGTTTGTCGCAAGATCGTGGCCGACCTGCTCGGTTTCTCCCGGCAAACGGAATCCGCCAAACGGGAAATGTGCTTCAACAACTCCGTCATGGAAGCAGCCTCACTGGTCAAACACGCTTTCAGCCTCGACAAGGTGACCATCCTTTCCGATCTGGACGATCGATTCCCCATCATTTATGGAGATCCGGAGAAGCTCAAACAGGTTTGGATCAACCTGCTCAACAATGCCAAGGACGCCTTTGCCGAGGAAGGCGGTACCATCATGCTCCGTACCCGGCTGGACACCCCAAAGGGAATCGTGTCACTTCAGGTGGCGGACACCGGTTCAGGCATTCCCTCGGCAAATCTCAAAAAGATTTTCGATCCTTTTTTCAGTACGAAATCCGTGGGCAAGGGGACCGGCTTGGGACTTTCCGTTTCGTTCGGTATCATAGAAGACCACATGGGGACCATTGAGGCATCCAGCCCGGTTCCCGATGTTTTTTCCTTTCCACAGTTGCCCGACATGCCTCCCCCGGGGCCGGGCACGGTGTTCACGGTTCGCCTGCCGTTGGACCATTGCCCGGTCGACCAACCTGCTGACCCAAAAAATATGGAGTAGACCATGGCCAATATACTTGTACTCGACGACGTTTCGGATGCCGGAACCCTCATCAAACGAATTCTGGAACGAAAAGGTCATTCGGTAAATGCCTTTACAGAAGAGGAAGAAGCGATCCGCCTCATGGAAAACCAAAGCGTGGAACTCGCCATTCTGGACATCAAGCTCAAAAAAATGACCGGCGTGGAAGTGCTGGAGGAAATCAAAAAAATCAGCCCGCAAACCCGCGTCATCATGCTTACGGGATATCCGACACTTGAAACTGCGCGCGAGTCGCTCAAGCTCGGTGCGGACGAATATTGCGTCAAACCCATCGACAAGCAGGAACTGGAAACCAAGGTCGAAGAAATACTGACCAAGTAGGCTATACGCGCATACGTGAACCATCCGTCAGGAACAAGGGGAACAAGCGCAGGAGGGGCGACGTGTTCAACAAGGAATTATTCAGGCACTGGACCTATCAGGTCTTTTCCCCGGGCGCGCTTTTGCGCACCAAATACAACGCTTTCAAGGAGCTGTTGCGCCATGACGCCCGTGCCCTTGAACTCATTGCGGATCTGGAAGACTATTTCTACGGCCATGAATTGGCGGACCGTGCGCGCATAACCCGCACGGCCGAGGAACTTTCCCATGAAGTGCGCGGGTTGGTGGAAGCGCTGACCGCCATGAGTCCTTCCCGCTACATGGATCTTCCCGAGTTCTTCAAAAAAATAGATTTTTACGCCCGCATGCATCTGGAACTCGACCAACCGGATGTCGCTCCCCCCTATGTGCTGGAACTGGACGAAGTGGCAAACCTCCCCGGACAGGCAGGCGGCAAGGCAGCCAATCTTGCCACGGTCCGCAACGCGGGAATCCCCACCCCTCCGGGATTCGTGATCACCTCCAACGCTTTTCACTATTTCATGGAAAGCAACGAACTGCGTCCGCAAATTGAAGAACTTCTGTCCACGGTTGTTCTCTCGGACAGCAAAGCCCTGCTGCTGGCCATGCAGCAACTTCAGGAACTCATTCTGGCGGCCGAAGTTCCCGAAGACATCACGCGGGACATTCGCGACGCCGTCCACGATTACATGCCCGAGGACTGCCTGCTGGCCGTGCGTTCCAGCGCCCTTTCCGAAGACGGAAACGTATCTTTCGCCGGGCAATACGCCAGCGAACTGGGTGTTGAGCCAGATGACATTATCGACGCCTACAAGCGCATACTGGCCGGGAAGTATTGTCCCCGCGCCGTGACCTATCGCATCCGTAACGGCCTCTCGGATGCGGACACGGCAATGGCCGTGCTGGTTCTGCCCATGCTGGATGCCGAAGCCGCAGGAGTGGTCTATACGGTTGATCCGGCCTGCCCGGCTCTGGGCGGCGACGCCATGGGCGTCTATGCCGTGCAGGGCCTTGCCGCAGAACTGGTGGACGGCAGTCGCACACCGGACAAATATTTCATGAGCCGCGAAAAAACGCCCCGCCTGCTGGAAGGATGCGCACAAGGGGGCACGCTCCTGCCGGAAAAAACCTTGCAGGAGCTGGGCAGGCACTGCGCCGATCTGGAAAAAATATTCAAACAACCGCAGGACGTGGAATGGGTCATGACCCCAAGCAAGGGCATTTCCATTCTGCAAACACGTCCCTTGCAACAGGAAAAGGACGAGCTTCCCGAGCATGAGGCCAAGGAATTGGGTAAGGTACTCTTTTCCGAGTTGGAACGGGCCTCCGGCGGCGCCGCCTGCGGCGAAGTGTTCCATGCGGACACGGGCGCGGACTTTACCGCCATTCCGCAGGGAGCCGTGGTGGTCACTCCCACGCTGCGCCCCGCCCTGACCCAGTTTCTGGACCGGATAGCCGCTCTTGTGGCTGCACAGGGAAGCCGGGCCAGCCACTTTGCGTCGGTGGCACGCGAACACGGCATACCGGTTCTGGTGGACAAGGAAGCGGCACAGGGCCTGACTTCCGGCCAGACCGTGACCGTGGACGCCGTGACCGGAGCTGTCATGGAAGGCTGTGTATCCGAAGTGTTGCGACAGGCCGAGG
>Ga0207831_100493_pt1 | contig 13141 bp, 12 predicted proteins | sample TtanPargueraPR_7_FD_187741 | JGI IMG/M metagenome (GOLD analysis project Ga0207831, IMG submission 187741) | Aerobic enrichment media microbial communities from Bioluminiscent Bay, La Parguera, Puerto Rico - Tt and M1 (2) (SPAdes) | ecosystem: Environmental > Aquatic > Marine > Unclassified ... | reverse complement strand
TGCTTGTAGGAAGTCCAGGCAAGCCCGGCCTTGTTATTCAGAATGTGAGTCAGGGAAACGGTCAACGGCTCATATCCGCCATACAGCAGATAGCTTTCCTTGTCCTTGGCCCCTTCTTTGTCTCCCTGCATGGAGCGCTTAAAGGAAGCCAAAACCATTTTACGTTCATAGGGAGCCAACACCAGAGGATCTTTCTTGGCATCGCCGTCAAACTTCAAACCGAAGTTGGCGGTAATGATGGGCTTCATTTTGTCGAAAGAAGCATTAACGCCGTTGTCAGCCTTGAACTTCTTGATGATTTCATCCGAGAATTTCTGGAAAGATATCTTCTGGGAGTTGAGCAATTTGAAATTCGAAGCATATTTGGTTCCGGCAAAACCGAGTGTCAGGCCACCGCATTCGTGGTCACCGGTAACAAGAATCAGAGTTTCGTCGGGATGCTTTTTGTAAAAGTCCATGGCAACCTTGACGGAATCATCAAAGGACTGGGTGTTGATCAACGATGCCGTAGCATCGTTGGCGTGACATGCCCAGTCGATCTTGCCGCCTTCGACCATCAGGAAGAAGCCTTTGGGGTTGTCCAGCATTTCAACAGCCTTGCTGGTGAATTCCGGAAGCGTGATGTCCTTCTTGCTCATGTCCATGACATACGGCATGGCCTTGCTGTCCTGCAACCATTCGTTCCAAGCCAACACCTTGCCGTCGCCAGGCTTCAGTGCCATGAAATCGCGCTTGTTGTTGATGATCTTGTATCCGTTGGACTTGGCTATTTTTAGTGCATCACCTAACGGCTTCTTGGATTTCTTGCCAGTGGGATCCTTCAAGCCTCCGCCGCCAAAGAAATCAAATCCGCTGTTAGCCAATGCGCAGTCGATTTCATGGTACATCTTGCGAGTCTTGACGTGCGCATAAAAAGCGGCCGGAGTTGCGTGGTCAATGGAAACGCTGGAAACGATGCCAACCTTCTTGCCTTGCTCCTTGGCCATTTCCGCTACGGTCTTCACAGCCTTGAACTGCGGGTCAACACCAATGTAATTGATATTGGTCTTCTGGCCGGAGGCAAGCGCAGTCGCGGACGCAGCCGAACCGGTGATGAAACGGTCATTGGCGTAGGTAGTGGTAATACCCTGTGCTGGCATACTATCGATAAGCAATTTCTTGCCCTGGAACTCTCCAGCCGCAGTACGCTGGGGAATTCCCATGCCGTCACCGATGAAGAAAAATACATACTTCGCAGTCTTGGCGGCCCGGGCATCAAGGCTCCCGGAGACCATGACCGCAGCCATGATCAGAATGGCAATGAAAGATTTCATTGTCTTGGTGCCGATACTCATTAGTTCAACCTCCATAAAATCAGTTTGAATGGGATTTTTTCTCATGGGGTCAAGTATCAATTCAATGTTACAGGATGACGCCTCTATTGTATCGACATCGTTACGCATCTGTATAAAAAAGTATATAGGACCATTTTTCGGAATCAAAGCCAAACGGAGTGCCAATTTTTGCCTTTGCCAAAACCTTGTGTTCCCTCTCCTGAAAGACCGAAAAAAAAGTATAAGATTATCCATTAAAACAAAAAACCGCTTGCCAACGTAAAAACCAACGTATATAAACCTCTTCCTGTTGGGCGATTAGCTCAGTTGGTTAGAGCGCCATCTTCACACGGTGGAAGTCACAAGTTCAAATCTTGTATCGCCCACCACCCCAGCAGACAAAACCCCGGCCACAGGCCGGGGTTTATTTTTTTGTTTCTCTCTTGCTCTTTTCCGCTCTTGGGTTCGGAGACATCACGCCATTGAATCTGGCTGATCAGATATGGTTTACGTTGGAAGTTATACTCGGCTCCATCATGCTCGGCGGCCGGATAACCTTGTTCACCACCAAGATGGTATGGCAAAGCGGTTAGAATGCATCGATAGTAAAATTTCTATCCCTAACAGGACGCTACATATTCACCCGTTTGCCCAATTCACAGAGAGTACAATCTCCCCTTCCGACTGTTGAAGCCGTTCAAACATTTTACGGCTATCTTCATTCATGCTCTCCACACTGCATCGCAATAAATCCGCCGCCTTGGCGGCATCAATCACGATACCGTGCGCCAAGGCAAAACGTACCAGTTCCGGAACGACCACATTAAAGCCCTTGATGGATACTTTTCCAAAAACTTTTTTCGATTCTTTACGAGGTTTGCTGCTGATGTCTTCTCGAAAGCTTCCCACAGGGCTGTTGCGTCCCATGGCGATACCCACCAGCCCTGGCATGGCTCCAGCCAAGGCCACCATATCCCCGTCCGCAATAGTCACTTCCGTCAGCGAATCCACAGGACTTGAATTATGAAACACGGTCCTAACAACCGTTTCCACGTAGTTAGAATCCATACCCAGCTGCTCGACAAGCAGCTGGTCCAGAGTTTTTCCAACTCGGCAAGGCAGTGAAAAGCCTTTTTGCGCACAGGAAGACCATGCGGCAACAACCGCGGAATCAAAAAATAAATCTATATATATGGTGTCTGCCATTGTCTGCCTCCAAGGCCCATCATAACACGTCACAGCATAAGCATCATTATGCTCAACTGGACACAATACATTGTTTTTTTTGACATTTTTTTTGAAAATCAGATATAGTTCTCCATGTGGGGTCATACAGTTCAACAAATCCCTAAAATTTTGGAGCAACCATAACAGGTGAGGTAGGCATGAGAATTTTACGTATCAATACCCGGACAAAGGAATACTCCTTTGAGGATATGGGGCAATATGCAAACCTTGGCGGACGGGCTTTGACATCCCGACTCGTCAATACAGAGGTTCCGGCAGACTGCCATCCCTTGAGTGCAGAAAACAAACTTGTCATTGCGGGAGGCCTCCTGGCAGGTTCCACGGCGGCAAACTCCGGCAGGGTTTCCGTGGGTGCTAAATCGCCGTTAACCGAAGGCATCAAGGAATCCAATTCCGGTGGATTGTTCGCCCACAAATTGCCCAAACTCAACCTGCTGGCTATCGTATTCGAAGATAAGCCCGACCCCGACACCCCCTTCTCTACAGTTTTCATTTCCACGGACAAAGTCGAATTCAAGGACGCTTCCGATCTGGAAGGCATGGACAACTATCCTGCCCATGAAAAACTTCTGGAAGAATACGGAGACAAGCTCGTTGCGGCACTCGTTGGACCAGTTGGCGAAAAATGTGGCAAAACCGCGACCATTCAATTCACGGATCCTTATAAGCGCCCTGCCCGTTCAGCAGGACGTGGAGGTATGGGAGCTGTGCTCGGTTCCAAAAGAATCAAGGCCATCGTTCTCGATCCCGAAGCCAACGAAGCCTACAAGCCGGTTGATGCGGAAGCCTTTAAAACGGCACGCAAGGAATGGGTAGGCATCCTCAAAGGGCATCCGGTTACAGGACAGGGACTTCCCGGATTCGGAACCTCGGTTCTGGTCAACGTCATCAACGAGGCCGGGGCCATGCCCACCAAGAACTTCCGTTATGGACAATGCGATCATGCCGCAGACATTTCCGGCGAAAAAATCGCGGAAGTTATTGAAGCGCGAGGTGGCAAGGTCAAGGAAGGCTGCCATACTGGTTGCATTATCCAGTGTTCCCAGCAGTACAACGATAAAAATGGAGATTATCTTACCTCCGGGTTCGAATATGAAACGGTTTGGGCTCTTGGCGCAAATTCCCTGATCAACGATATCGACGCCATCGCTACTATGGACCGCATCTGCGATGAAAAAGGCATGGACACAATCGAAATCGGCAACTCGGTAGCTATCGCCATGGAAGGCGGCGTTATTCCGTGGGGTGACGGGCAGGCCGCAATCGAAATGCTGCAAAAATGCGGCTCTGACGATTATCTTGGGCGTATCATTGCCAACGGCGTGGATTTCTGCGGCGGAGCTTTTGGCGTCGACAGACTGCCGACGTGCAAAGGCCAGTCTTTACCAGCCTATGACCCCCGCGCGGTCAAAGGCGTTGGCGTAACCTACGCGACTTCCCCCATGGGTGGCGACCACACGGCCGGTTATGGAGTATGCCAAAACGTGCTTAAGGTCGGTGGCGATGTCGACGGTCACAACAAGGAAGGCAATGTCGAAACCTCCAAGAACCTGCAAATAGCCACCGCCTCCATCGACGCGCTGGGCATGTGCTTGTTTGTAGCCTTTGCGGTTCTGGACTCGGAAAACGGTGCGCAGGTCATGGCAGATCTCGTTGCTGCTCAAACTGGCAAGCCGTTCAGCGTAGACGATTTCCTTGCTCTCGGCGTTGATAGTCTCAAGGATGAGTTAGACTTTAACAAAAAGGCCGGATTCACCGAGGCCGACGACCAACTGCCTCGCTTCTTCTCTACAGAGAAACTCCCGCCGCATAACGTGGAATGGGATTTCTCCACTGAAGAGTTGCAGGGAGCCAAGGTTAAATAACAAACACTTCCAACGGACCGGGCCGCTGGCACTATGCTTCGCGGCCCGGTCACTTACTTTGCGGAAGCAAATGACAACCTAACGTCAAGGCCATGGTCCTCACAATTGCATTGCGAAAGAATTGTCTGAGATGCTAACATCGACTCATGAAAATCACGTTAAAATGCTTTGCTACATTGGCCCCACACCTGCCGGACAACGCGGACGAATTTCCTATTGAACCAAATGAAACAGTCGTTTCCGTGGCTCAACGAATCGGTATTGCACCCGACGAAATCAATCTGATTTTCGTCAATAGTGCCCGCGCTTATCTGGAAACAGAGCTTCAAGATGGCGACAGGCTTGGCCTCTTCCCTGCCGTTGGTGGTGGATGATGAAAGCTCAGCAACTCGCCCACCTCATCCGACAGTTCTCCGAGGACTTGCCCACAAAAGGAAAGACTCTTCCCCCGAAAGCCATTGCGCAAATAGCCGCGGAAACAAATTTGAGAGGCTGGCAGATAGAAAGCCAAGCCTTGGAACGTGGTGTCATGCCATTGCGTTATAGCCGCAATGCGCAGTCAATCACCATAACCGACCAACGAAAGCTCCTTGAATCCAGTGTGGCGATAGTCGGGCTTGGTGGGCTTGGCGGCATTACTGTCGAAACTCTGGCTAGACTCGGTGTGGGAAGAATTCGCGCCGCAGATCATGATTCCTTCGAACCCGGCAATCTGAATCGACAAGCGCTCGCTTCCATGGACACATTGGGACAACCAAAAGCTGAAGTGGCACGGCAGCGGATTGCGGAAATCAATCCTTCTGTGGAGTTTGAGGCTCAAACCGTCCGCCTCGATGACGAAACCATGACCGATTTTCTTACCGATGCCGATATCGTTCTGGATGCATTGGGTGGACTGGAAATGCGCCGTGCTCTCGAACAAGCGGCAAGCAAGACAAATGTCCCGTTGGTCAGTGGAGCTCTTGCCGGATGGACCGGATATATCGCGACGATCATGCCGGACAATTCTGGTCCCGCCCAAATAATGGGAACGAACAACGCCGCAGAAGAAAAACTGGGGTGTCTTCCCATGACAGTAAACTACGTAAGTGCCCTCATGGTCAATGAGTGCGTCCGCCTTCTTTGTACCGGAAAAAGTCCTGTTTCCGGCCACATGCTTTTAATCGATCTTGCAACCCTGACACAAGAACTTGTCCTGATTTAACAGCCTCTTGGCAAAAAACTCGGGAATAGTGCGTTATTTTGAAGGAAACCAGTCAAAACCGACATAATACTTCAAACAACCCTACAAACACGCTACTGACATAGTATGAAAAAAAAGCATTGCAATACCATTGATTCAGAAAAGGCAGCCCTTCGCCTGCGCGTATGGATCGAGCGGGAAAACAACCTGTATATCGGAATTGGGAGCACCTTGTTGCTTCAAAAACTGGATAAACTCGGTTCACTGAAGCGTGCGGCGGAAGAGTTGGGTATGTCCTACAGACGAGCTTGGGGCAAGCTCAAGACAATAGAACAAAGAATGGGCACCCCTTTGGTTGAAAAACGAAAAGGGCAGGGTCAACGTTTTTCTCTTACCCCGCAAGGAAGGGAAATCATGGATAAATTTTTATACTTTTATTTGGATGTTGAACAGTACGCACTGGAACGTGCACGGGAAACACTAGGCATGGAAGTCGAAAAATGCAGTGAGTTCTATGTCGACGACATGGAATAAAAATATCCCAAACCGATATGGAGGAAGCCTTGAAAAAACTGCTTTATGCTATTGCTGCACTGACGTTGATGCTGGGCACCCCGGCGTATGCCGCCAAGACAATGATATTGGCAACAACGACCAGCACGGCCAATACCGGCCTGTTGGACGAACTCATCGTGCCACAATTTGCAAAGGACACGGGTATTGAAATCAAATTCATAGCCGTTGGCACAGGAAAGGCCCTGAAAATGGCTGAAAATTGCGATGTGGATGCCGTCTTGGTCCATGCCCCGGCTGCTGAACAGAAATATGTTGATGCCGGTGTGCTTATTGACCGAACTCAACTGATGTACAATGACTTCGTCATCATTGGCCCGGCTTCAGACCCGGCCAGGATAAAAGGTAAAAAAGTCGTTGAGGCCATGAAAACCATTGCCGCAGCCAAAAGCGTCTTTACCAGTCGAGGCGATAATTCCGGCACAAACAAAAAAGAAATTTCCTTGTGGAATGTTTCCGGAATGGCGGTTCCGGACAAGGAACAGTGGTACGTCCAAACAGGACAAAACATGATCTCAACAATCAACATCGCCGCAGAAAAAGGCGGCTACACAATGACGGATCGTGGTACCTATATCAAATATGAAGCGAACCACAAAGGAAACGCGCCGCTCAAAATTCTGGTGGAAGGGGAAAAAGTGCTCTTCAATCAGTATAGCGCATTGGCGGTCAATCCTGAAAAGTGCCCTTCAGTCAAATATGATCTCGCCACCCGGTTCATCAAGTGGATGGCTTCCCCCAAGACACAGGAGGCCATTGGCAAATTCAAGCTGCTGGGCAAAGTGCTTTTCACACCGAACGCAACCCAGTAACCTACACATTCATGACAGGTGGGCCGGATTGCCAAGTCCGGTCCGCCAACAAGGACTTGCATGGATTTCCTGCTGCACGGTTTTTTTCAGGCATTTCATCTTCTTTGGACAGGTGATCCCGAAACATATTCGGCCATCTGGACGACGGTGCTGGTTTCCACCATGTCCATGGCCGCAAGCCTGCTCATTGGAATTCCCTTGGGCTTCAGTTTAGGCATCAATGATTTCAAAGGGAAAAAAATTCTGCGTACGCTGGTGGACACTCTGCTCTCTTTCCCCACTGTCGTTATTGGCCTGCTCGTTTATGCATTCCTATCACGCCAAGGTCCGCTGGGAGACTTCGGCATCCTTTTCACCTTACCCGGAGTTGCGGTTGGACAAACCATTCTCGGACTTCCGATCATAATAGCCCTGACGGCTACTGCCGTAGAAACTCTGGATAAAAGACTAAAACCAACATTAACAACTTTGGGAGCGACTCCTCGCCAAATGCTGTTCACAACCATTCTGGAGGCCCGTCACAGTTTGATGCTTGCTGCAATGGCCGCATATGGAAGGATCGTATCCGAAGTCGGAATTTCCATGATGGTAGGCGGCAATATCAAATGGCATACCCGCACTATCACCACGGCAATAGCCTTGGAAACCGGAAAAGGTGAATTCTCGGTGGGCATAGCTTTGGGCATTGTACTCATGGTGGTGGCACTGGGAGTCAACATGTGTGTTTCCGGACTTCGCAAGAGGGCCCGGTAATGAATACCTCTTTATGTGAAGTACGCAACGTACACCACACCTATGGTTCTCGCACGGTTCTAGACATCGATTCTTTCTATATAAAACCAGGAAGCATTACCGGCATTACCGGGCCTAACGGATGCGGCAAATCCACCTTGCTCAGGATGCTTGCCTTTCTGGAAAAGCCGGATAGAGGTGTCGTTCTTTTCAACGGTGCGGAACACGACATACGCCCGAATCCGGTACATCGGGAAGTCTGTCTTCTGGGGCAGGAGCCTTATCTGCTAAAACGCAGCGTCAGAGCCAATGTCGGTTACGGATTGAATGTCCGAAACACCGACGACATTGAGCCTCGTATACGTGAGGCTCTGCACATGGTCGGATTGGATGCAGATGATTTTCTCCGCCGCATGTGGCATGAACTTTCAGGAGGAGAAACACAGCGAGTCGCCCTTGCCGCCCGTCTGGTTCTCCGACCAAAACTCCTTCTCTTGGATGAACCGACAGCCAATCTTGACGAAAAAAGTTCCACCACCATACGAACGGCTGTTGAGCAAATCCGAAAGACCGATGGAACGAGTCTGGTCATCGTCAGCCACGACCTGAGGTGGCTACGTTCAATATGTTCACCGCTGATAATCATGGAACGTGGAGAAATGGTGGAAACGGCATAACAGACAGGAGATCAAAAAAATATGCGAGCCATATCTATAGTCGGACCAAAAAAATCCGGGAAGACGACTTTAGGGCTTCGACTAGCAGAAACATTACAACAAGAGGGAATGACCGTGGCTGTTGCCAAATCGACCCATCACGGGTTCGATGGACAGGACACAGACACAGGACAATACGCCAAAAAAAAAATTACCGTCGTGGGCATGGGGCCGGATGAAAGTTTCATACGGTGGCCCGACAAAGCCAACCTGCTCTCCTTGTTGCCTTTGATAAAGGCCGATATTCTTCTTGTCGAAGGCGGAAAGGGAATTCATTGGCTGCCCAGAATTCTCGTTCTTGACGCAATCCCTGAAGAAGGTATCGATTGGCTCTCACCTTCACTGGCGATAGCAGTCTATGGAAGATTAACTCTTCCTAATATACCGAACATTTCTTCGGTAACCGAACTAGCCTCATTGATTCAAAAAAAGGCGTTTATTCTTCCCGGTCTAGATTGCGGATCCTGTGGCCGGGATGATTGCGCGGCTCTTGCCCAGGAAATCGTATCGGACACAGCTTCTCTCAAAGACTGTGCAGCCTTGAATTCATCCGTAAACATAAAAATCAATGGTCACCAATTGGGCATGAACACGTTCTCGGAGCGTATTGTAGCTTCCACAATCAAAGGGTTGTTGCAGGAGTTGAAGGGCTTTGCCCACGGCAAGGCAGATATCGAACTGGACGTCTAGGCTCCTCAAGGCTATAGATTGCCCTTTTGGAGCAAACCACTATGAGAATAGTACTGTATCATCCTGAGATACCGCCCAATACTGGAAACATAGCCAGACTTTGCGCAGCCACAGAAACCCCCTTACACCTAATTGAACCGTTGGGATTCAGTGTTGACAATAAACACCTGAGACGTGCGGGACTTGACTATTGGCCCCATGTTCAAGTTACCATCCACCCAGACTGGGATGACTTTGCTCGGCATAACTATGGACGTATTGTCCTGACCAGCGCACGCAAGGGGAAAACATATTGCGACTTCTCTTTCCACGCTGACGATTGTATTGTTATGGGACCGGAGACGACCGGGTTACCTGAAAAAATGAAGACGGAATACCCGAATATTATCAATCTCCCGATCAAAGGACATGTGCGCAGCCTCAACCTTTCCACAGCAACTGGCATTGTGCTTTACGAAAGTTTGCGGCAAACGGATGGCTTTTAGCCCTCCTTGTCTTGCGGCAAGCCAAACGCCCGGCTATATTTATGACACCAGCAACAAGGACACTGCCAATATCGGCAGAATAAGGACTTTCCAATGAAACTTCTGATCACCGGAGGCTGTGGCTTCATAGGCACCAATTTCATCCGCCTTATGCATCGAAGCCATTCCGACTGGACTCTGATTAATCTGGATAAACTTACCTATGCAGGCAACCGAAACAACCTGGCCAAGCTTGAACAGGAAGCTGACAACTATCATTTTATCCAGGGCGATATCGGTGATCGGGAACTCGTACGTTCTGTACTTGCGGATTACAAAATAGATGCTATCGTCAACTTTGCAGCCGAATCCCACGTCGACCGCTCCATCAATGATCCATCACCGTTTGTAACGACAAATATCCAAGGAGCGCAAAACCTGATGGAATGCGCTCGGAATCACGACATTGAACGTTTTGTTCATGTTTCGACGGATGAGGTTTATGGAACACTCGGTCCCGAAGGCAAATTCAAGGAAACCACCCCCCTTGCTCCCAATAGTCCCTACTCGGCAAGTAAGGCCGGTGCAGACCTCATGGCACGAGCCTACTTTGAAACATATGGTCTTCCCATTCTTATCACCCGTTGCTCTAACAATTACGGTCCTTACCAGTTTCCGGAAAAACTCATTCCCCTTATGTTCCTGAATGCAAAAAACGACAAGTCCTTGCCCGTGTACGGCGACGGGCTCAACATAAGGGACTGGATTTACGTGGATGATCACTGTCGGGGAGTGGAGCTCACCTTGCTCAAGGGACGGGAGGGGCAAGCATACAATTTTGGTGGCAATGCCGAAGAAACCAATATCAATGTGGTTAAAACCATCCTTCACATTCTTGGAAAGCCAGAATCCCTGATATCTTTTGTTGCCGACCGTCCAGGTCACGACAAACGTTACGCAATGGATTTTTCACTGGCAAAACAGGAGCTCGGGTTCAGTCCGTCAGTTGATTTCGCACAAGGCATGAAAGAAACCATCGCATGGTATGAGAAAAATGCGAAATGGCTGGAAGCTGTCCAAAACGGTTCATATAGAAATTTCATGAAAGACTGGTACAAGGAGCGCAAGGCATGAACCTGCATGGGGCCAAAACCGTCATTCTTGGTGGAGCAACTGGTTTACTTGGTCAGGCACTGACGCGAGTCCTTGAAAAGGAAGGGGCTTCAGTATGCGCCCTTTCCAGCAAGGACGTAGACATTCTGGACCAGAATGCTATGAGCATGATTCTTGAACGGGAACAGCCTGATATAGTATTCAATGCTGCAGCATATACTCAGGTGGACTTGGCAGAAGAACAGGAAGAAAAGGCTTTTGCCCTCAATGCCACGGCTCCGGTACTAACGGCTCAGCTTGTTGCAGCGCGAAACATTCCCTTCGTTCATTTCAGTACGGACTTCGTCTTCAACGGCAAAAAAAACACGCCTTACCACGAAGAAGACCGCCCCAATGCCAAATCAGTCTATGGTATCAGCAAAGCCAGTGGCGAAAAAAGTCTTTTGGAATTTGGGTATGAAAAAACACTTATCATCCGTATTTCATGGCTGTTCGGCCCAGGTAAAACAAATTTTGTTGAAAAAATACTTGAATTGGCAAAGCAAAGGGACACGTTACGTATTGTGAGTGACCAGACAGGTTCTCCGTCTTACACTCCTGACATCGCGAAAAACACACTCGAACTGATAAAACGGGATCAATACGGCATAATACATTTGGCCAATTCAGGTGTGGCTACATGGTTTGATCTGGCCAGCGAGGCTGTTTCTCTCTCAAACATTAACTGTGAAATCAAACCGATCAGCACCGAGGAGTACCCGACAAAAGCCATACGCCCCCCCTATTCTGTCCTGGACCTGACGTTATTCAGCAAAATCACAGGAACAACACCTCGACATTGGCGAAAAGCCTTGCAGGAATATGTAGCCACTCTTTAAAAAATATCACTACCGAAGTTCCAGAGCCTTCTTGTTGGCCGTAACAAGACGTTCGGACAAAACGTTGACCAGATAACGATTGAAAGCCGTGGCAAGTGCAGGAATACGTTTTTCCAAAAGGGCCATTTTCTTTCGATCCAGAAGATATAAAACGCACTTTTCAGCAGCTTGTACCGTAGCGGATCTTGGAGAATCCGTATAAAATCCCATTTCCCCAAAAACAGCACCCGGCCCCACTTTTTTTACCCGCTCAGCCTTGTCGCCATCCGATTTAATCAAGACATTCAATGTTCCGGACTCCACGAAATACATAGTGTCAGAATAATCTCCTTGTTCCATGACCACCTCGTCTTTTTTTACATGCACCTTCTTGAGCACTTTCAAAAGAAGCGGAATATAACGAGGATCATGAAAAACGGGAGCAAGCAACTCCGGCAACGACTGTTGACGCATGTCGGCATGATTCTCACCATCAAGAATCTGGTTCTCACACCATTCGAGAGCGTAATCCAAGTTCATAAAAATCTTGAACGATCCCTCCACGTCGTTAAGAACATATCCGGCTCGCTCCAAATGATCCGCCAGTTCAAGAGGCGGACTGGTCAAAATAATATTCACCTCTTCTTCAAGCGCAAGATCGCGGAGCAAGGAAAATCCCGTATCAGTAGCTGATGCAAATCCGGAAACAAGAGAAAAATCCAAAACTATATATTCCATTGGCAGCTGATCTGCAGAACGAATCCTACTCCTGATTCTGTCAATAACATCATACAAAGTCCCCAGGAACATGAAACCTTTCAAACGCAAAATATAAATATGGTCACCGTATTCCTTGAGAATACGCAACTGGGCTGGAGCACGATCAACATTGCTCCTGTAATAAGCGCCCGACAATTCGTTTTTGATGGCTCCGTCCCTGCTGTATCGGCTTACGGTCAATAACATGGCAAGCGCAACGCCAATACCAATGCCAGCCAACATGCCGAAAACAAGTGCAATAAAAAACACCAGCAAGGCCAATCGTCTGTCGTCCCGGCGGGTAAATGTCGTGACGGTATCAAACAACCACGCCTTGATAAGCCCCAATCCGATATAAATAAGCAACCCTTCTGCGACAAAACGCGGCACCATGGAAAGGGCCTGTCTGGAGTAAAAAAGCAGAACCATACAGACAAATACGCTAACGACCCCAGACAAACGGCCGCGCGCGCCTAGTGCGTAATTCCCCATGGTTCGCCCGTAAGAAATGGACCCGGGCATTCCTCCAGCGAAAGCGGACAACATCCCCCCCCCGCCAACGACACTGTACTCATTGGCCAAATCGACACGAATATCGCAAAAAGCTTCAATGTGGGAGCTTCGAGCCATCATGCGCAGTAATGTTAGCCCGGCCATTGTTCCAAGGTACAAATTTTGTTGCGATATGGCATGCCAATCAATACGGCTCAAAACATGCGGATCAAACATGGCGATCAGATAATCGATCCCACCAAATGACGCCGACAATGATGACCCCAGCATGACCCCGACATGAGGAACATTAAAAAAGACAGC
>Ga0207831_100488_pt1 | contig 13224 bp, 11 predicted proteins | sample TtanPargueraPR_7_FD_187741 | JGI IMG/M metagenome (GOLD analysis project Ga0207831, IMG submission 187741) | Aerobic enrichment media microbial communities from Bioluminiscent Bay, La Parguera, Puerto Rico - Tt and M1 (2) (SPAdes) | ecosystem: Environmental > Aquatic > Marine > Unclassified ... | reverse complement strand
TATCTTCACGGCGCTCATTGTAAAGAAACTCATCAATACGCTGTCCGAAATAATCCGAGGGAGTGCCTTCGATCTGCAAAAGCGTCAGCAACGGCTGGTTTACAAATAAAAGACGCATCTCCGTGTCCGTAACCACGACCGGCGTGGTCATGCCATTGAGCATGCCATCGGAAAAACCAAGTTTGTTCTTGAGTTCACCGACCATGTCACCGAGATTTCGCGAAAGCTGCCAAAGCTCGTCCTCGCCGCCGACGGCGAAATCCGCATCGTAATTTCCTTGCACCACGGCATCACTGGCGCTGGCAATGTGCAGCAGACGGCTGAGCACGGATCGGCGCACGAAAAAAAGCACTGAGCCAAGCAGGAGAACCATTCCGGTCAGAGACAACCCGACCCCGGTCAGCGTATTGGAATTCATTTGCGCAACACTCGCACTGACATCCTGAATAACTATCATCTGGCCGAGAATCGGCTCGGAGGCTCCATGGCAATGGTGGCAGGATTTCTCGTTTGTCACGGACAAAGTCCGGGCATAAAAGTCGCCTTGCCCCGAGCTGAAACGCAACGTCGATGTTCCAGCGTTCTTGAGTCCATGGTCTGCTGCCTGTAGCAATTCAGGAGCATTGACTACGGTCTTGAAGTCCTTGCGGACCAAGGCCGGGTCCGTGCAATAGGTTACATTACCTTTGTAGTTGGTCATGAACAGACGGACGTCCCCATACTCTTTGGCAAAAAAGGCGAACTGGGCCTTGGTGCCTTTGTCATCACCAGTGATCATGGGTTTCTCGATGGCCTGTCGCATAAGGTCCGAGGTCCGCGCCAGATTCTTCTCCATTTGTCCGTAGAATGCAGTATGCTGTTCCATGGAATTAACCACGGCGATAAGCGAAAACACTACCAAGGCTATGGCGGTAAGCAACAGCGATATCCTTACGTTGAGTCTTTTCTTGAACCAGTCCATGCCGCCCCCCTAATGTGCGCCGCCAAACAGAAGCGGCTTGAAATTGAAATCTCCTACCCGCTCCTCGTTGTGGCACTTGCGGCACTGCTCGATGGTCGGAGTCCGTTGGATCAATTCAGGGTCGCCGTCTTCGGCATGCAGGCTGCCAGGCCCGTGGCAGGTTTCGCAACCGACTTCGGCCTGATCCGGCGTTTTTTCAATACTGATAAAACCGCCCTGCTTGCCATGGCCCGTTGTATGGCAATCATAACACTGTTCAGCTTCTGCAGGCTTCAAATCGGAAAGCATGATTTTCACGCTTTCCCACGAATGTGCTTTCTTGGAATATTTCTTGTAATTTTCGAATTGCTTTTCGTGGCATTCAGCACACGTTTTGCTTCCCACGTACACGGCATCCTGTGCCATTGCTGCCCCGCACGGCAGCAATAAATAAAGGGCCAACCAGACCCCGACTGAAAAAAATTTCATGACTCCCCCTGTCATTACTCCGAAAAATTGAACCTTCCTCCAGCCTTAACTGTATTAGAATACAGGTTTTTTCCTATTCTTATTATTTCTTGAGGTCAAGTACACCACTTTCAAAACACTATTCTTCACTAAAAAAATTCATTTTGCGCTTGACACTGATTGATTGATCAATATACTCAATTTCTACATTGATTGGGGAATCAATCTGATTCCCGTAAACAAGAAAATGGCAACAGTAATGACAAAAAAAGACGCAATACTTGTAGCAGCCCAAGAAGCATTCGGTCAGCTCGGATATTCCGGAACGACCATGAAGGATGTCTCCAAGCGCGCAAATGTGTCTTTTGGCCTTGTCTCCCATTATTTTGGCAATAAACACGACCTGTTTCTAGCCGCTGGATTCGACATGGTAGACCGGCTGATCAAAACGTTGCGTGCGGCCACGGCAAAGGAAAAATGCGGACTGGATGCTGCATATGCATATATGGTTTCGTATTTTGAATTTACCATTGAGCACAGGGAAACATTCCCGGTGCTGCTTCGTTGCTCACCGTTCAGCCACATAGAGCCGGGCGTTAACGCAACAAAAGTGGCCGAACGTTTTCAGGACATTATTGATGCCATACGGGAAGCCGTCGCTCGCGGTGTCGAGGACGGATCGATCAGGGCCCTTCCCGTAGAAGAAACCGCCCTGATTATTTACGGCAATATCATCGGTGGCGTAAGGACCAAGCTCCTCACACCTTACGACACAGAGAGGATATATGCCGAAACTATCAGGCACGTTATGCGCAGTCTTGAGTGTGGCTCCTCCCCACAAGACTACGGCGTTCCTGATAACCTGTAGACCTACGTCACCCCTGGACTGCGGAAGACCCCCCGTTTTCCGGAGTCGCCTGAGGAAGACTTGAACACCCTTCCTCAGACACAAAGCTGGAGCGTGGACAACACCTCCAAAAACAGGATTGGACCGCAAACCGACCTGTGCCACCCCACTGTCCACACCAGCGAGACGCCCCGGAGTAAGTTTGCCTATCCCGGGACCAAGCACGGGGGCCGCGGACGCGGCCCCCTTGTTTGTTTTCTCGTAACCTCCTGAAAATCTAACAAGTTCATGCAACACCATCCTCAAAAAAAAGAACTAAAACTTCGCCGCCTTACAACAATACGTTAAAATCTGTTCAGACCATGCGACACTTTTGTTGCACGCGACACTTCTGCTGTAACTGTCGCATAAAACGCTAAAATGCGACACTTGTACAAAACACTACACGTTCTGCTTCCAAAAAAACTAAACATATGAAATCATGATAATTGTCATGGGAGAGCATTAGAATCTCCCCTCATGGCATGCCGTTTGCTTTGTTGACTTCGGGTGTTGAAATTTAATGGCACAAACCAAAGCGGAGGGCAAAATCGTGTTTGGAAAAAGCGTAACCAAAGTGGTACAAGATTGCATTCTCGACAGCGGGATTCAGGCCAAGGTCGTGGCCGAAATGATCAACAAGCCGTATTCCACGCTCATGCGCGAAATCAACCCGTTTGATTCCAGTGCCAAGCTGGGAGCCGAAACCCTGCTGGACATTATGAAGGTAACCAAGGATACCCGGCCGCTCAAATTCATGGCCGCTGAAATGGGCTATACGCTGGAAGCCCTCAAGAATGACAAACCGCAAGAATTCCGGAACAGTTATCCCGAGCGCTACGACGCTGTAGAAGCTGGCTAATCAGGCAACAACGGGGAGGTTCCGAAAATGGATCTCCCCTTTTTATTCTCTTCACGGGAGAGAGCCATGCGCAAGGCCGTATCCATAGCCCTTGCACTGTTCCTTTTGTATCTCCCGGGATGCCAGGGCAACAAAAAGGAACAACGGATAGATCGTGCCCATGGTCATTTACGCATTGTTGCCGCGCACATTGCAGAAGCCTTCAACCCCATGCAAGGGGAAGTCATCCGTGTGGCTATAGCAGCCAGGGATGCGTACCTCAATAAAGACTCCTTTATTCCGTCCGTAAACCGTAAAAAATACGGTTTGGCCTCAACCGGCATATTTTATAAAAAAGTACAGGACGAAAATCCTTCGATGTTCGTCTCCGCTCTGACTCCTGTCACAGATTCTGTCAGGGAGACAGTCTACTTGACCGAGGCTTTGGACCAGGCCCTCATTGCGGCCTGTAAACATCCCAGTATTGTACAGACATACTACAACAGCAGACTCAACCTGAGCAGGATATACCCTCCGGTCGATGTCCTGAACCAGTTTGATCCCCACATCGATATCCTGAAATTCGCCTTCTATTATGAGGCGGACGCCGCGCATAATCCGGGAAAGGGTCCGGTCTGGCTCCCAAATCCATATGTGGACCCTGCCGGACGTGGATGGATCGTCTCCCTGATCTGCCCGGTGTATGTCCACAATCGGCTTGAAGGTGTTGCAGGTCTGGATGTCGCGGTTTCCACGGTGGCGAAAACCTTCCCCACGCTTCAGGACAAATCGGTCCTTATGATTGACCATGAAGGGGCGATCATAACCGGCAACGACGCACTCACGTCGTTACTCTCCATGCCGCCGGTTACACAGGAAAAATACCTCAAATCCATCAGCGACGACCAAGGCAGCCCCAAAGGCCATTCGCTGCTGGAAAGCCGATCCCGCGACGTGCGGGAGATGGCAAAACGAATCCTGCATCATAACGAAGACAGGGCAAACATCACCATCAGAGGCAAAAAGCACACTGTCATAGCCGCAGCAATTCCTGAACCGGGGTGGACTATTCTTCGCATAATGGATTAGGATAAATTCGATACTCTTTCACCCGGAGCAATAAAGTGAGCGCGGCACCAGTATCGAAAGACAGCAGGGTTACGCCCTATGCACGAATGGCATTGGTCATTTTTCTGCTCCTTGCCGCTTTTGCGGGAGCAGGAGTCATCATTGTCTCGAACATAGTGGAAGACACCGCTGCCGTCCGCAAGGAAAGCCTGCTCAAGCAGACACGTCGTACCGGTATAAACATGGAACGACGGCTGCGCTCATTCACGGAGGACTTTTCAAACTTCGTTGCACTGACGCCCTTCTCCTCGTTTACGGATTGGCAGGAAGGCTCTCCTGCCGCCCTGGCCCAAATCAAACGGTTTTATACCCGCCATCAGGAATTCATCCGGCGCATAACCATTCAAAGTAGCGATGGGCGCTGGCTCAGTGTTCACAGATCCCCGGACAACTATTTCCTCACCAATCGAAATCCCATGCCGGGGAAGCTGCTCTTTGACACGGACAAGCCCATGCTCGTTCGGGACAAAAAACTCTTTCACCACGTCAACCCGCTCCGGGGCCCGACAGGAAAAATCGAACTCAGAATCATTGTTTCCACCAGTCTCTCCGACCTGTTTGCATCGGAAATACGCGGAACGTACCTCGGCCCGGAGAGCTGGATGACCTTGATGGATACACAGGGGAACATCCTGTATTCATCCGCCCAAAACGCCATCACGCCGGGCATCGTCAGTATGGAAAAAATGAAGGCCATCACCCTGGAAGTGAAAAACGGACTCGAAGGAGTGACAGAGCAGGAGCTCAGGGACAACACTGCCACAGATGCGGTTTCGGCATATTACCCTGCACATTTGCTTGGGCAAACGTTCGGCATAGTATTTTCCCTGAGTCGCCAATCCGTTCGTTCCGGCATCGTGGACACAGCCCTCATTCTGGGCAGTGTCTTCACAGTGCTTCTTCTTCTCTATTCCATAGTTTTCTTTACGACATTGCGCCAACGCACGGCCGCTGTCCGTGCAGCCCAGGCAGCCAATGAGACAAAAAGCATGTTTCTGGCAAACATGAGCCACGAAATCCGCACACCGCTCAACACGATTGTCGGTATGGCCCAATTACTGGAACGCGCGCCAAGCATGCCAAAAGAACACAAGGATGACATGCGGCTGATCATGACCGCTTCAGACAATCTGCTGCAAATCATCAACGACATTCTGGATGTCTCCAAGGTTGAAGCCGGTTTGCTCAGTCTGACTCCGGCGCCCCTCAACCTGCGCGAAATGACCATTGAGCTTGCTGAAATGCATGGAATTCCTGCCCGTCTGAAAGGGCTTGAACTGCGGACACAGTTTCTTGATGCTCCGGAATGGGTTCTAGCCGATCCCGTTCGACTGCGTCAGGTGCTCATCAATTTGATGGGCAACGCCGTAAAATTCACGAATCAGGGGTCGGTGACTCTGACCATCACGCAGGCCAGAGGTACGCCAAAACCAAACACCACCATGGTACACTTTGAAATTTCCGATACGGGGATAGGTATCAATCCCGACAACATAGACAATATCTTCGAAGTATTTACCCAGGCCGATTCATCCACGGAACGCACATTCGGAGGAACCGGGTTGGGCTTGACCATTGCCAACGGGTTGGTCATGCTCATGGGAGGCAAAGGCATCCAGGTCAAAAGCCACCCGGACGTGGGGAGCGTATTCTGGTTCGACCTTCCCATGACCGAAGCGGCACCTTCAACACCCTCTTCCAGGGAAAGCAACGATATGACCGATACTGACGAAACGCATTACCCTGACACGTATGTTCTGGTGGCAGAAGACACGAAAATGAACCGTGTTCTGCTGGAAAAGGTGTTTGCGAATCTGACGGTCAAAGGAGTTGATTTCGTGGTCAACGGGCAAGAGGCCGTCAGGGCCGTAACCGACAACCAGTTCCCCTACTCGTTAATACTCATGGACATACAAATGCCGGTCATGGACGGGCTTGTGGCCACGCGGACAATACGGGAGGCCGGCATGGACATTCCGATCGTTGCCCTGACAGCCCATGCCAGAGAAGAAGACCGGCAACGTTGTTTGGACGCCGGGATGAACGACTTCATCACCAAGCCCTACAAACTGGAAAAACTTCAAGCCATTCTCAGGCAATACGGAAAAGGGCCGCACAAATAAAATCATACCGCCCAAAGGCTGGCGATGGTAGAATAAATACAATGCGGTCCACCCGCGCTTTGAACAACCCCAAGCAAAGGTCTGCAACCATGCTCCGAAACATTTCCAAACGATACTTTGCCGAAGAATTCGAGCTGGATGAGTCCGATGTGGACGAGCTCATAGAAGAAGCATTGACCACTCTCGTCAACGGTATTGAGAGGCTCGAACAACGCTTTGCCCAAGCTAGCGATGTCGCCGAACTCAAAGAGGTGGCGCACGCCCTGAAGGGCAATCTGTTGAACATGGGGCTGTCCGAACAGGCGCAAAAGGCTCTCGACATGGAAGAGGAGCTGTCACACGATTTGGATAGAGCCCACCAGTATTTTCTGACCTTGAAAAAAGAACTGGAAAGCTTCTAGGCGCGTAAAATGAAAATTACCCCGAAAATACTCATCGTGGACGACCAACGATTCACTCATGTTCTGCTGACCAAGGCCCTTAAGGAACTGCATGTGGAACCTGTTTCGGCTTTTTCCGGGCAGAAAGCGCTGGATCTGGTTGAAACAAACGATTTTTGCGTCGTGCTCATGGACTTGCGCATGCCCGGCATGGACGGTTTGGAGACTGCCAGGCGGGTTCGCATGGGCAGACACACGGCAGACCTGCCCATCATCTTTATCACTGCGGCCACTGGCGACGAAGACAAGGCCATGCAGGCATACAGATTGGGAGCGGTAGATTTTCTCTACAAGCCGGTTTCCGCGCCGGTGCTCAAATCCAAAATCAATACGTTTGTCGAACTGTACCGCCGTCGCAAGGAGCTGCAGCAGCGTACGGAACAATATCGCGACATCCTTGAGTCCGTTGCCGAAGGGCTTGTAACCATCGACATGAACTGGCGCATCGTGGAAGCCAACGATTCGGCCTGCGCCCTGTTCGGTTACGGGCATAAGGAACTCCAGGGCAAACCTGTCTCGGAAATCATGCTCGAAACGAGTCCCACTCTTGAAGAAGCCATCAATGAACAACTGGAAACCAATGTTTCCTTTCAAGTGGAGGCGCAGGGAAAACGGCGCAATGGAAAACTCTTCTGGGTGGACTTCCGCGGGACAATTCTCATGCATCGCGGCGCCCCGCATATCCTGGCCGTAACACAGGACATCACCGCAAAAAAGAAAAACGAACAGGAATTGCAGGCACTCAGAATCCAGGTTGCCGAATCTGGAGGGACTGCGGAGTCGGCAACGATCATGCAGGAATCCGTTCTGCCAGAAAATGGAGATCCTCTTTTCCGCTCGGCCTTGCAAACCGCAGGCAAAGCCATTGTTGACGCGTTGGATATACCGGCATGCATCAAAGATACCCAGGGATATTTCCTGTGCTGCAACCAATTATTTGCCGACCTCTACAGTACGACGAGCGAAGATTTGGTAGACCGGGATTCCATGACCATCCACCCGGGGGAGTTGGCCGAGTACATTCGCGAACAGGATCGCAAGATGCTCGATGACCAGCAGCCTCAGGAATTCACGGCACCAATGTATATGCCGGACGGTAACCGGCAAGATCTCCGCCACATGAGAACGATGATATTCGATCAAGCCGGAACCCCGGCGGCCATGGTCTGCCTGTTGGCAAAAGCAGAAGAGTGAAAAAACGCAAAATCCATATGCCAGCCTTTTCCCTGCAACTCTTTCATGGACTGCTAATAGCCTTCAGTCTGGCTCTTTTTCCGGCTTCCCCCTGCCAGGCGCATCACTCAAAAAAAATCGTCCGCATTGCCACGCTGGACAACTATTATCCCTACTGTTTTCGGATTACGGACTCTCCCCGTCTGGCTTCGGAAATCATCAAACCGGGAGAGGATTCCTCCCAATTGGCAGGTTTTGATTGGGACTTTGTTCGCACCAGCCTGCATAATGCGGGCTTTACCATCGATCTTCGTATAGGCCCTTGGGCCAGGGTCGAGCACTATATACGCAACTATCGGGCAGACATATACTTCCCCGCGATCATTACACCCAACCACTCAAAAGAACTTGCCTTTTCAAGAGTATCTATGGACAGCGTAAACATCGTTATTTACGCAAATGTCCCACTGGCCCCTTCAGAAGACGTAATGAAAGGAATCATCGGCAAATCCATCGGCGTCATGAGAGACTGGTCATTCGGTTCCCTCTGGGAAATGAGAAGCGACGTTTCAAATCATCCGGTGGACTCCATTGGACAGGCTTTCCGGATGCTTGAAAAAAAGCGGCTGGATGCTGTCATCGGTTACGAAAAGACCTTTGACCATTTTCTGGCTAACAAGGGAAAATCCGGACACTACTGGAAATCCACTCCTGTTGAAATTTTGCGGGGGTATGTGGCCTGCCGTGCCTCGGACAAATTCGGGCAAGCCGTTCTTTCCGCCTTCGACGCCCAGGCCATGCGTCTTATTGGCGATGGTACGGCAGAACACATGGCCCAAAAATGGCGTGTTCCCGTGCCGGTCTTCTTCCGGGAACGCCCCTGAAGGCAAAAGATAATTGCCATGTTCGCATACACCTTCTAAAAATAGTATACGGACATGAACAGATGGCAAAACCGGCACCGGGAAAAGGCATGAATCCAGACACACGCACTACACCAGCACCACGCCAACGAAACTCGCTGAACCGAAAATTCAACCTCGCGCAAACGGGTATCGTCGCTTCGGTGGTAGTGATTTTTACCCTGACAATCATCATTTTCAATGTGGCCGACATTCAGAAACAACTGGAAAGGCGCTTCAGCGAACTCTCCAGTCTGGCTCGCAGCAGCCTTGCCACGGCTGTGTGGCAACTGGACAAACCGTCGGTTGCCGATTTCATTGACGCCGTTTTTCAGGATACCAACATCGTATTCGTTCAGGTGGTTACGGATAACGACACCATGGACATGCGAACCCGGGGGGATTTCAGCAACCCCAGCATCGGGTATTTCAGTGAGCATCCTGAATTCAAGACGCTCACCGTCGAAATCCATAAATTCGGGGAATGGATAGGAACGTTCAACATGGCTTTCAGCCTCAAAGCCATGCGGCACCAGATGATGGTCAGCATCGGCATATATCTGGCGCTGGCGCTGGCGCTGATCCTGAGCATTTCGGTCACAACCATGATCTTCACCCGTCGATACATCTTCACGCCGCTGCGCAATCTGGAAGAATCAGCTACAGCCATTGCGGATGGCGACATGGAAACGCCCATCGACACCACGGCGCAGGATGAAATCGGCAATCTTGCCCGGGCATTTCACAACATGCGTATATCCATCCGCCAATTGGTTCAGGATCTGCGCACCGCAAACCGCAAGCTGGAAAACCACAGCGCAACACTGGAAAAAAGAGTTCGAGAGCGCACCGAAGAACTCGACGCAAAAAACCAGTCGCTCAATCTCGCTCTGCAACAGGCCAGCGAAGCCAAACACCAGGCAGACATCGCAAACATGGCAAAAAGCCGGTTTCTCGCCAGTATGAGCCATGAAATCCGCACTCCAATGAACGCCATCATGGGCATGGCGGACGTGCTTTGGGAAACGGAACTCGACGACGAACAACGAAGATACGTTCAGGTTTCCCGTTCTGCAGGCGAAAATTTGCTGGAACTTATCAACGACATTCTCGACCTCTCCAAAATAGAAGCCGGGCACATGGAATTGGAGAGTAAGGATTTCGACATCCGGGAACTGGTTGAGCGGACAGGTAGCGTCATGACCATCAAGGCCGAAAGCAAAGGACTTGAGCTCACCCACAACGTAACCAAAGACGTGCCACACATGCTTTGCGGTGACGCCATGCGCATTCGTCAGGTGCTCACCAACCTGATCGGCAATGCAATCAAGTTCACCAAGACAGGCGGTGTCAGAATCACCATAGACATGGCAGAACAACAACCGGAAAAAGGCATTGAGCTGCTTGTCGCCGTCGAGGATACAGGTATAGGCATCGCGCCTGACCACATTTCGCGCATATTCGATTCTTTCACACAGGCTGACGGCTCCACCACAAGGGAATTCGGCGGCACAGGGCTGGGGTTGGCCATTTGTCGTCAACTCACGGGAATGATGGGCGGGAGAATATGGGTGGAGAGCCACCTTGGCCAGGGCAGTACATTTTATGCCTCGTTTGTGTTGGGTCGAGCCAGAGCCAACGCATCACTCAAGGAAGACCATTCTGTTTCGCCATCTCCTGCCGACAGGGAAACATTGCAGGTTCTTCTCGTAGAAGATTCCCAATACAACGCATTTGTCATCGAAACCTATCTCAAGGACGAAAACTGCCAGGTAACAATCGCCGTCAACGGACAGGAAGGCGTCGACCGTTTTCTGGAAACTCATTTCGACATCGTACTCATGGATATGCAGATGCCAATCATGGACGGATACCGTGCCATGCAACTCATTCGCACTCATGAACAAAGCAAGGACATGAACCGTACACCCATTATAGCGCTCACGGCCCATGCCCTGACCGGCGACGCCCGCAAATGCATGGAAGCCGGGGCGGATTATCATCTCCCCAAGCCAGTCAAGCACAAGGATCTCATGGAGATCATGCATACTGTCCGGAAACCGGAAAATTCAGGAGAACTCCCCAACTTCCATGTTCCGCAGGAAATTCGGCAAATTGCCGAAAACTTCCTGGAGAATTGCACCGACCAGATTTCCGAGATGGCCACGGCACTTACCGGCCAGGACTACGAAACAGTGCAGGCCATCAGCCACAAACTGGCAGGCGAAGGCGCTGCTTTCGGCTTCGATCCCATCAGTCAGTTGGGAGCGGAATTGAACAAGGCCGCGACATCTGAAAATCAGGAACGGGCCGTGGAACTCCTTGAAGAGCTGGATGATTTCCTCAAGAACATCCATCTTGATAACGCTGGAGACACCTGATTTTCCCCGCAGCCAGGCTGCACAGGCCGTAAACGTCGATAAAAAGGAGTTCGACATGACAAAGGCACATCTCTTTTGGTCCCACGGATTGGAAGCGGCCCCCTGGGGAGAAAAGAGCAAAACCATGGCCGAGGTTGCGAAACAGGCCGATCTGACGCTGGAGGCTTTGGACTATCGGGATACCAAAGATCCGGAACAACGCGCGGCACGCCTGCTGAGTCACCTCGGGGAACCGGAAGCTCCGATCATTCTGGCCGGTTCAAGCATGGGCGCTTATGTCAGCCTGTCCGTTGCCGGAGAAATCCCGGTCGCCGGACTCTTTCTCGTGGCTCCCGCTCTCTATCTTCCCGGCTACAAAAAACATCTTTTCTTCAATCTGCCCAAAAACGTCGAAGTCATCCACGGTTGGCACGACGACGTTGTCCCTGTTGATAATTCCATTCGATTCGCACGATTGCACAAGACAAACCTGCACATATTGCCAGCCGACCACCGCATGACGGGACAGGCAGCACTGATCGGGCAACTCTTCGCCCGTTTTCTCGAAAACATCATTCCTTGAACCGCAAAAATACTCTGTCCTTCGGCAGTCTACGGATATTTTCGATTAGACCTTTTAGAATGATTATTTTTCAACATCGCAACATTTGGCGTATTTGGTTGTCATTACAGAGAGCTACGTTCAAAAGTGTCCGGCAGATTCAAAAAATCGATGCTTTTTTTCTTGGATTGAGTTGACGCAAAATCGATAATTCCTCTACTGTCGATATAAGTCTCAACATCTCAACCGTGGAGGATGGAGCAATGTTCGAAAAGAGCCTGACCAAGAAAATGCAGGACGTGGTGTTGGAAGGAAAGATCCCGGCTAAAACCGTTTGCTCGCAGATCAAGAAACCTTATTCGACTCTGCTGCGCGAACTCAACCCGTTCGACACGCATGCCAAGCTCGGCGCGGAAACAATGTTTGAAATCGTCAAGGTCACCCGCAATGTGGCCGTTCTTGAATTCATGGCCGAGGAACTGGGATATACGCTGCAACCCAGAACTCCCAAGCCAGTCCGGCAGGTGTCACACGCCTCGCAACGAATGGAGGCTGGACTTTGATCAAAAATCGATACCAAAGGCCAAACGATATCCCGGGTATGCTTTGACTTTTCCCGGGGTTTCGTTTTTATTGGCCTTTGCATCGATTTCAATGAACCTCAGGAGGAAGGGCTATGTCCCAAAATAAATTCGAACAGGCGCTGGCAGTGGGCCGTCCGCCGAGCGTGGTCAAAAATTTTCCGAATTCCAACGCCTTGATCGTCAGCGGCAAGGTTGTGGACCGGGCATGCCTGGCTAAGGGTGGTTGCATGAGCATCGCCGCCAACGGACGCAACATTTTCATTATTGAAGGCACGTTGAGGGCCGCACAAAAGGCCAATGCCGCGGTGATCATCGAAATCGCGCGCAGCGAGTCCACCTACTGCCCGACAACCATGTGGAACATCGCCCGCCGGGTGGATTATGTTTGCAACAAGCTGGGCATCACCATCCCGGTTGCCATCCACGCGGACCACTATTTCATCAAGAAATGGGACCACGTTGCCGAGGCCAAGGAGGAAATCCCCACCCTGTTTGACGCGGGTATCACTTCCATCGCCATCGACGCCTCCCACATGCCGGATGACGACAACCTGCTGGCCAACCTCGCGCTGGCTCCGGTTATCCCCTCATGGGCCGGCTATGAAACGGAGATCGGTGAAATCAAAGGAAAATTCGGTCTCTCTACCCCGGTGGAAGCCAAGTACCTGATGCAAGGCCTCAACGCCTTTGGATTCTGCCCGGACTGGATCGCCCTGAACAATGGCACCACCCACGGCATTGAAGCCTCTGGCGAAGGAATCCAGGTGGGCCTGACCGCAGAAATCCACGATGCGCTCAAGCCTTACGGCACATCGGG
>Ga0207831_100487_pt1 | contig 13234 bp, 12 predicted proteins | sample TtanPargueraPR_7_FD_187741 | JGI IMG/M metagenome (GOLD analysis project Ga0207831, IMG submission 187741) | Aerobic enrichment media microbial communities from Bioluminiscent Bay, La Parguera, Puerto Rico - Tt and M1 (2) (SPAdes) | ecosystem: Environmental > Aquatic > Marine > Unclassified ... | reverse complement strand
CCCTCTCGCAGTGGTAGACGAAAACAACAAACTCAAGGGCGTCATCGTTCGAGGCCGTTTGTTGGCTGCTCTTGCCGAAAGGGGGAACATCGATGCAGATTCCTAGACTGCCCCTTGGAGAAGGTATTGAATTCATCATTGACTTTTTGGTCGACCACTGTGCGTTCGCCACAAAAGCCTTGTCCGCATTTCTTGAACATGGACTCGATTTGCTTGAGGACGGCATGCTTGCCATCCCACCCATCGTCTTCATCATAATAGTAGCCCTGTTGGCATGGAGGCTTTCCCGCAAGAAAAGCATCGGCCTGTTTGCTTTGCTGGGACTGCTGCTCATCCTCAATATTGGATTGTGGAAAGCCACGGTCAGCACCATAGCATTGGTACTCATCGCGACCCTCATAGCCATCGCCATCGGCGTCCCTCTGGGGATTGGCGCTGCAATGAGCAAGCACCTGCACAAAATCATCATGCCGACACTGGATGTCATGCAGACCATGCCTGCATTTGTATACCTTATCCCGGCGATCCCCTTTTTCGGATTAGGTAAAATCGCAGCTATTTTCTCCACCGTAATTTTCGCCATGCCGCCTGCAATTCGCCTTACGTGCCTGGGCATCAAGCAAGTTCCCCCGGAACTTGTTGAATGCGCCGAGGCATTCGGCTCAACGCGCTCGCAACGCTTGTTCAAACTGGAGCTGCCGCTGGCTATGCCTACAATTATGGCGGGAGTTAACCAGACAGTCATGCTGGCCCTTTCCATGGTGGTTATTGCATCCATGATTGGAGCCAAGGGACTTGGCGGTGAAGTATGGAAGGCAATCCAACGCCTCCAGATGGGCAATGGATTTGAGGCTGGAATAGGTATTGTTATCGTAGCGATGATTTTGGACCGCGTATTACAAAAAGTAGGCGCGAAAAAGAGAAGTTGAAACAGAACAAAAACACGGAGGACACCAATGAAACTGACGAAAATGCTTTCGATAGTGCTGCTGATGCTGGCGCTTTCCGTGCCCGCATTTGCAGGCAAGGGTAAAGTTAAAATCGCCTATGTGGAGTGGGATTGCGCCGCAGCAAGCACCAATGTGGTCAAGGCCGTGTTGCAGGAACGCATGGGCTATGATGTCGAAATTCTTCCCGTTGCTGCAGCCGCCATGTGGCAGGCTTTGGGAACCGGAGACACCGACGCCATGGTTACCGCATGGCTGCCCGTAACACATGCGGCTTATCTCAAAAAGGTTAAAGACAAAGTTGAAAATCTCGGCCCCATCGTTGGTGGCGCCAAGCTTGGCTGGGCAGTCCCCTCTTATGTAACCATTGACTCCATCGAACAGCTCAACGCAAACGCCAAGAAGTTCGACGACAAAATTATCGGCATCGACCCGGGCGCAGGTCTGATGGGGCTCTCCGAAAAAGTCATGAAGGAATACGGACTGGACAAATTCGAACTTATCGAAGGCTCCGGCGCCACCATGACAGCAGCCTTGGGCAATGCCATCCATGACAAAAAATGGGTTGTGGTCACAGCATGGTCCCCGCACTGGATGTTCGGAAAGTGGGATCTCAAGTACCTGAAAGACCCCAAAAAAGTTTTGGGAGAAGAAGAACATATCGATACCATCGTTCGCAAAGGACTGAAGAAAGATATGCCTGAAGTCTATGCTTTCCTGGATAAATTTTCTTGGAAAGATGCTAACCAGCTGCAAATGGTGATGGCGTGGAATCAGGAAAAGGGAGCTGATCGTTACAAAAACGCCGTCCGTTTCATCAATGAAAACAAAGAACAGGTTGATTCCTGGCTCAAGTAACTCAAGAGCTTATAAAAAAGGCCCGGCATCAAATTGATGCCGGGCCTTTTTTATACCCCAAGAATCAGTTGCGCTGTGGTGAAATATATCAGCAGCCCGGTTATATCCACCACAGTAGTAAGCGCAGGGCTCGCAACCACAGCCGGGTCCATATTGAACCTCGCGGCCGCCATTGGCAGCATGGCCCCAACAAGAGTGGACGTGACAACTTGTACTCCCAAAGCCAAGGCAACGGCTGTGCCGACGGAATACAGCGAAATCCCTGCAGGTAAAGACACTCCATGTGAAAGTAGCAACACTTTACCAAAGGCCATAACGGCAAGTACGGCCGCGAGCAAAAGAGAAATTTTCAATTCCTTGAACAGAATACGTATGGCGTCCCCCCTGCTGACCTCTCCCAAGGCAAGAGCCCGGATAACCACGGTAGCGGATTGACTCCCTGTGTTTCCCCCCGTATCCGCAAGCATGGGCATGTACAGGGCAAGAATGACCAAATGCATGAGGGAATCCTCAAAACTATGGATTATACCGCCTGACACCAACCCCAGCACAGCCAACCCCATGACCCATGGAGCACGGTTCATGAAGTGACGCCACGACGGGGTGCTCACGTAAGTCCCACTGTCATGTCGACCACCGATAGCCATGATCTTTTCCATGTCCTCGGTATGTTCGTTCTGCAAAACGTCCAAGGCATCGTCGTGCGTGATAATACCGACCAGCCTGTTCTGATCATCCACAACGGGCAAGGCCAGGAGATTGTAGCGAGCAATGATTTCAACGGCTTCTTCTCTGTCCTGATCGGCACGGACTGAGAGGACACCAGTTTTCATAATGTCGTGAACGGCGCTGTCTGCGCGGGCCAATATCAATTCACGCAAAGAAGCAACACCTACCAACTTCCGTTCGTTGTCCAACACATACGTGTAATAAATCGTTTCACGATCCGGAGCCATAATCCGAATGGTATCAATGGCTTGACGCGCATCCATATTCGGTGAAAGTGAAACATATTCCGAAGTCATGACCGCTCCGGCCGATTCCGGAGGATATGCCATGAGGCTCATGATATCGTCCCGCTCTGCCTGTGCAAGCCCAGGCAAAATGGCCTCGCGACATTGATCCGGAACAGAACGCAAAAGCACGGCACGATCGTCCGGAGGCATGGCCGTAACCAGTGCGGTCAACCGACGTCTGGTCAGCCCCTGTAACGTGCGGACTTGTTGCGATGTTTGAAGAAGGGAAAAAATATCAGCGCTTAATTGAGCAGGCAGGCGCTCAAAGACAGCTGCAGAATAGTTGTCATCCAGTTCGGAAATCGTTTGGGCAGCAGCAGCCGGGTGTTCGGCTCCGCAAAGGCTAGCAAGCCCTTTGTCGTCATGGGAATCGAGCAGAAGTTCAAGTTCTGCCGGGGAAATGGTGTTTTGCATGGTATCCGCCTCGCACTGCCGGAAGCGACCGGCAGCAGCGGAAACCCCGCATGCAACGGAGGATCAGCTACAGCGCCGGAATGGCACTCCCGAATATATTCTTGTAATGGCAACTACTGCCGGGTTCGGACATTGTGTTCCTCATTGCTATTTGATCACGAACAATGGTGGGGATACGCCTTGAACAGCGATTTTGCAAGCAAAAAAAGGGCCGCCCAAAGGCGGCCCCTTGATATACCATGAATACCACTAAATACGGACTGGCAATTTTTTGAGCAGTTCTTCCAAAACCATCTTATGTTGCTTCTCGACTTCCTTATCCTTAAGCGTCTTTTTCGGATGCCGGTAGGTCAGACGAAAAGAAAGGTTGCGCTCATCACTGGCATCTTCCGGGGCATATTCTGCAACCAGATGAATGGATTCCAGCAACGGCACATTGATTTCATTAATAGCGTCACGAATTGCGCTGGCAGGCAAGGTCGCAGGTCCAATGACCGTAATATCTCGACGGCTTGGGGGAAACTTGGGGAGTTCCGTGAAACGGATTTTCTGCTCCCGAACCATATCCCACAACTTTGCAGCATCCATGTCCGCCAACCAAACAGGCTTACGGGCATGATAAAAGTCTGCAATATCAGGGCGGATTTGCCCCATGAAACCGACGAGTTCTCCCTTGACCAAAACATTAATGCACGGCTGGAGGTATGGATGGTCCTGGACCAAAACGCAGTCTGGCTCTTTCAGCTTGAGATGGTCATCCAAAAGATGTTCCACGTGCCCTTTGATATCAAGGTAATCCACATCTTCCTGCGGCCACGGCCAGTCCGCGGCATGACGGGACCCATAAAGAAGCATACCCAAACGCAGCTGTTCTGCGGTTTCCGTATCGGATTCAGAATCGGCTATAAACTTCTTGGCAACCTCAAAAATACGAATGTGACCATTCCCCTGGGCAAGGTTATTTTTAAGCGTGTTCAGCAAGCCTGGAGCAATATCCGTCCGCATGACATTCTGATCTTCGGAAAGCGGGTTGGCAATGGCAACGCGCCCTTCAGCAGGGAGATTAAGACGGTCAAGGTCATCATCGCCCACAAAGCTATAGTTGATAGCCTCGTTCAGACCAGCTCCCATCCCCCAATGCTTGAGAGCGCGAACAAAGCCGTATTCTGTATCAGCGGTGACATTCCCACCTTCAAGAGATTTGGAGACACGGGGAAGAACTGCGGGTATACGATCCAATCCATGAACCCGACCGACCTCTTCGTAAAGGTCAACTTCGCGTTCAAGGTCCAAACGATGGGAAGGAGATGAAACTTTCCACTCTTCCTTATTGGAATCATCAACCTTGCAGCCTTCAAGTACGAAAACTTTTTTGGCAAATGCCGGTTCAAGATCCAGACCCAACAACTTCATGCAACGGGCATGACGATAGGTATGGGTGCGATCCTGCCAAGGGGTCGGCTCGCTTTTGGCTATCCCGGAGGTAACCTTCCCGTCGGAGGTCTCAGCCATAAGCTGTGCGGCCCTGTTCAGGGCAAAGGTGTTCAGCACCTGATCCACACCGCGCTCAAAGCGGTATGAAGCTTCACTGGGCAAGGAAAGCCTGCGCGCAGTCTTTCGAATCGTTCCAGGACGAAAAACAGCGGCTTCAAGCAAAACATTTGAACTGGACGCCGTCATTTCCGAATTGGCCCCCCCCATAACACCGGCAAGCCCCACAGGCTTGCCCCCGTCCCATATCAGCAGGTCGCGATCAGTCAGGGTGCGTTCCACATCATCCAGTGTGGTAAATTTCATACCGTCCGGGGCCGGAGCCACACGTATGGCTGCTTTCTCAATTTGATCCAAATCAAAAGAATGCAGAGGTTGTCCCAGCTCAAACATGACAAAGTTGGTCACATCCACGATATTGCTGATGGGACGCTGCCCCATGGCCAACAACTTAAATCGCATCCAATCCGGAGACTTGCGGGTCTCAACATTACGGATGATCCTGGTTTGATACAAAGGGCACAGAGCGGGATCGTCAATCGTAATGGAGATTTCATCGGAGGCATTGCCACCAGCTTCCACAAGGTTCAACTCGGGCAAAGTCAGAGGCAAATCAAAAGCCAGAGCCGTTTCTCGGGCAAAACCAAGAATGGACAGAGCATCGGCACGATTGGGCGTAATATCAAAATCAAGTACGGTACGCTCAAGGTTCAATGCATCAACCAGACGGTCACCAACCGTAAGATTTTCAGGGAGAACCCAAATTCCGTCATGATCCTCGGAAAAACCAAGTTCTCTTTCCGAGCAAATCATGCCAAGCGACTTGACGCCTCGCAACTTGGCTTTCTTGATCTTCATGCCATCCGGCATGACGGTGCCCACCTTGGCGACAGGGACCTTCTGCCCCTTGGCGATGTTCGGAGCACCACAAACAATATCCAAAACTTCGTCGCCCACATCCACGGAGCAGACGGAAAGCTTTTCGGCTTCCGGGTGTTTGGCACACTCCACAACATGCCCTACCACCAAATCCTTGACCGCTTCAAACGGATCATCGATGGATTCAAGTTCGAGGCCAAGCATGGTCAGGCGATCGCCTAACTCCTGAGCCTCCCCCTCAAAGGGCACAAATTCACGCAACCAATTGAAACTGACAAGCATTGATGGTGCCTCCGCCCACTTCGCCTTTCCCACATATCGAAAAAAACGAAGGGTTGGGTTCTCTAAAATATAATTATACAGCTCTCTCGAAAGACGCCCGAAGCGTATTTGCACGAAACCAGAGATCCCTGCCAGCAAGGACCTCTGGCCGCACAAAAAAATCTAGGCAAACTGTTCGAGGAAACGAGCGTCGTTCTCGAAAAACATGCGCAGATCGCCAATGCCGTACTTGAGCATGGCGGCACGTTCGATGCCAAAACCGAAGGCAAAACCGGAGTAGACTTCCGGGTCATATCCAACGGCCTTAAAGACGTTAGGATCTACCATGCCGCAACCAAGGATCTCGACCCATCCGGTCCCTTTGCACACACGGCAGGTGCTGCCATCCTTGTTTCTGCCTTCACCTCCACACATGACACAGGAGATATCGGCCTCTGCGCTGGGCTCGGTGAAGGGGAAGAAACTGGGACGGAAACGCACATCGGTCTTTTGACCGAAAAGCTGACGGACAAATGCCGTCAAGGTTCCTCGAAGGTCACTCATGGAAACGTTGTGGTCCACAAGCAGCCCTTCGATCTGATGAAACATGGGAGTATGCGTCAGATCGGAATCACGCCGATAGACCTTGCCCGGGCAGATCACCGCAAGAGGCGGCTTCTTGGCCAACATGCTGCGGATCTGCACCGGTGAAGTATGCGTACGCAACACGATGTTTTCGGAAACATACAATGTATCCTGCATGTCCCGAGCGGGGTGTTCGGGCGGAATATTCAGGGCTTCAAAGTTATGCCAGTCATTTTCCACTTCTGGCCCGGAGGCGTGCTCGAAACCGAGACCCACCAGAATTTCGCTGACTTCGTCCATGACCAAGGTCACAGGATGCAGCGAACCGGCCCAAGGTTTACGACCAGGCATGGAAGGATCGAAGCGTTTCAGCCGGGCTTCATCCTGAGCGCGGACCAAATCGGCCTGCCACCCGTCGATGAGCGAAGTCATAATCTGTTTGACTTCATTGGCCTTACGGCCAGCCTCGGGTTTTTGCTCATTGGGCATTTTGGCGAGTGCGCCCATGCATTGGGCAAGACGCCCCTTGCGACCCAAATATTCGACCCGAATTTCCTCAAGCTCACTTAATGAAGCAGCCTGGCCCTTGCATGCTTCGCACTCACGGGCCAGGCTGTCGAGACCTTCCAAGAAGGTCTTCAATTCGTCACTCACGGTTAGCCAACCTGTACTTTGGCAGCCTCGGCAACCTTGGCGAACGCTTCCTTGTCGCGGACAGCCATGTCAGCCAGGACTTTGCGGTTCAGTTCGATGCCGGCCTTGGAAAGACCGTTCATGAAACGGCTGTAGGAAAGGCCGTGCAAACGCGCGGCAGCGTTAATACGCATGATCCACAGCTTACGGAACTCGCGTTTCTTGCGCTTACGATCACGGTAGGCTTTGCACAAGGCCTTTTCCACACGTTCACGAGCTGTGCGGTAAAGTCGGCTGCCTGCTCCGCGATAGCCTTTGGCAAGCTTCAGATACTTCTTGTGGCGCCTGCGGGCGGCCACTCCACGTTTGACTCTCATGTCATACCTCCATCGCTTACTACCCTCCGGATGGACCAAAGTCCCCGGCAGGGCGGAATGGGGTTAAAAGGTTAGAAATCTGCGTCAAATGGAAAAGGCCGACAAGCAATCGGACGGCCCATTTCAAAATCAGCTAGGCGTAGGGCAACATCCGGCGGACAGCCTTCTCGTTGGTCTTGTCCACAGTAGTAGCCTGGCCCAGACGACGCTTCCTCTTGGCATTTTTCTTGGTCAAGATATGCCTGAGGTTCTTCCTGCGGCGCTTGAATTTGCCACTTCCGGTGGTCACAAAACGCTTTGCGGCACACCTTCTGGTCTTAATCTTGGGCATGAAGTCCTCCTAAGGATTCTATCCGGCAAAGCCGGAGAAATATTCGAGACCCGCTCCCGGCAGGAATCAAGCCTTCTTGACCGGGGAAAGCATCATGGTCATGGTGCGTCCCTCGCTCATCGGCTGGCTTTCCACCTTGGCGATGTCCTTGGTGTCTTCCTGAACTCGTTCAAGCACCATGAGTCCACGGTCCTTGTGCACGATTTCCCGTCCGCGGAAAAACACGGTTACCTTGCAGCGATCTCCGCCCTCAAGGAACCGGCAAATATGCTTGAGCTTCGTTTGGTAATCATGATCATCCGTCTTGGGACGAAACTTGACTTCCTTGATCTGGATTACGGTTTGTTTCTTCTTCGCCTCTTGCTGGCGTTTCTTTTGCTGATACTTGAACTTACCGTAGTCCATGATCTTGCAAACGGGCGGATCAGCATTGGCTGCGACCTCAACAAGGTCCAGTCCTTTTTCCTGGGCTATCCGCAAGGCTTCGCGGGTATCCAAAACGCCCAGCTGCTCACCGTCGTCGTCAACAACCCTTACCTTAGGAATTCTGATCCGTTCGTTGCGCCGAACGCCGTCATCCCGCCTACCGCGGGTACGGTCATGTCGTCTAAAAGCTATAGCTCATTCCTCCGCGTTTGAAAGGTTCCCGTGCCGCGGCCAAAACCATTTTGGCCGCCTCCTCCAGCGACAGCAACCCAGGGTCCTCCCCATCTCTGCTCCGGACATTGACGCTTTCAGCCTCAATTTCCTTGTCTCCGATCACCAGCATATAGGGGATCTTTTCCACCTGGGCTTCCCGAACCTTGTAACCGAGTTTCTCGTTTCTAAGATCCGCTTCGACGCGGATGCCCTTTTCACGGAAAAATTGCAAGACTTTTTCAGCAAATTCCCGCTGAGAATCGGTAACGGTCAGGATTCTTGCCTGAACCGGAGCGAACCAAACAGGAAAGGCTCCGGCATAATGCTCAATCAAAATACCCAAGAAACGTTCTACAGATCCCATGATGGCACGGTGCACCATGACAGGGCGATGGCGTTCACCATCGTCGCCGATGTAACTCAAATCAAAGCGGTCAGGCAAGGTGAAATCCACCTGAATCGTAGAACATTGCCATTCGCGGCCCAAACAATCACGTACTTTAACGTCGATTTTCGGGCCATAGAAGGCGCCATCACCTTCGTTTATCTCATATGGAAGGTCCATATCTTTCATGGCTTCTTCCAAAGCCACGGTGGCGCGCTCCCAATCTTCGTCGGAACCAATGGACTTGTCGGGACGGGTGGACAATTCCATGGAATATGTAAAATCAAAAAGCCCCATGAGATCCTGCACCCACCTGACTACACCCTTGATCTCTTCCTGAAGCTGGTCAGGACGGCAGATAATGTGGGCGTCATCCTGCGTGAAGCTGCGAACCCGAAGCAAGCCGTGCAAAACTCCGGACTTCTCATGACGGTGTACGACACCCAACTCAAAATAGCGCTGGGGCAAATCACGGTAGCTCATAAGCTTGCGATTATAAATCAGCATATGAGCCAGGCAGTTCATGGGCTTGACGCCGTATGCCTGCTCATCAATTTCCGTAAAATACATGTTTTCACGGTAGTTGTCGTAGTGCCCGGAGGTTTCCCAGAGGTCACGTTTCAAAATTTGCGGTCCACGCACCAACTCGTATCCACGCTTGAGCTGCTCCTTGGTCACGAAGTCTTCAAGTATGGTACGGACCAACGCTCCCTTGGGATGCCAATAAGCCATTCCGGCACCACCCGCTTCCTGAAAGCTGAACAAATCAAGTTGGGTACCCAATTTACGGTGGTCGCGTTTTTTGGCTTCCTCAAGCTGATGCAAATGTTTTTTTAGCGCTTTGGGATCCTGCCATGCAGTACCATAAATACGCTGCAACTGTTTATTATTTTCGTCACCACGCCAGTAGGCGCCAGCAACGTTCAGCAGCTTGAAGGCTTTGAGCATCCCGGTACGCGCAACATGCGGTCCCCGGCACAGGTCCGCAAAATCCCCATGCGTATAAATAGAATAGCTCTCTTCCCCGAGATCATCGATAAGTTCCAGTTTGTACTCTTCGTCCCGCTCAGAAAAAAAAGAACGGGCCTCATCCGCACTTACGGAACGACAGGAAAAGGGCTTATCGGCCCCGACGGAACTATTCATTTCCTTTTCAATGGCTTCCAAATCTTCTGGGGTGAAGGGACGCTCAAAGTCAAAGTCATAATAGAAGCCGTTTTCCACGGAAGGCCCAATGGTAACCTTGGCGGAAGGGAAAAGTTTTTTCACGGCTTCAGCCATAAGGTGAGCCGTGGAATGGCGGATGATGTCGAGACCTTCGGGAGAGTCGGCAAAAACCGGCTCCAAGGCCTCACAGGTAGTAGGGACGGGCGCGGTCAGGTCGAGCATGGTCTCGCCACATTTGGCAACCACGACATTTTTGAACTGCTTCTTTGACAGCCCTTCCTTGAGGACGTCGCCACATGACGAACCGTCTTCAGCATCTACCCGCTTCCCAGCCACTTCTATCTGCATGGCGACATCTCCTGCGAGGCGTTTGTGTATTCAAAGTAAAGAAGGGAGGCCCCTAGGCCTCCCTTCCGGGGATTTTCTGGTAGGCACGAGCAGATTTGAACTGCTGACCCCTTGCGTGTCAAGCAAGTGCTCTCCCCCTGAGCTACGCGCCTTCAGTTCGCCGCTTTGCCGCGACGAGGACGAATTTCTATATGGACCTCGCCATGTTGTCAAGCGGCTTTGCACCACTTTTTTAGTTTTTTTTATTTTGGGACTTCGGCAATGGCGTCAAGAGCTTCCTGAGCCATGGCAGAAACCGTAGTTTCACGAACGGAATCGTCTTCAAAAATCCTTACGGAACCATTATCCTGCAAGAGCTTATTCACCGAAGATACCGCGTTCGAAGCGCGAAGAATCCCCAAAGCCCGGGCTGCAAGAGCCCGGTTATGGGCATCTTGATCGGCAAGACCTGCCAAAAGGAATCGCTCCGAAGGAAGAACCAATTCGGGGCGAACTTCCCCCAATCGGCCTAGCCCCCAAAACACTCCACGGCGCAAATCGGCATGATCAAGGTAGTTACCGTCACACTCGCTATCACAGTATACATAAGAAGCGAGAATGGACGAAAACTCGTCTGCAAGGCGGGTATTGTTGACCATGGCTTCAGCCATGGCCTCAGGGATTCCCCACCCCAAATTGCCGGACTCTTCATTCATATGCCACATGAATGTGCGCATCAGCACCCGGGCTTTTTCCATGTTCGCTTCGGCAATACGACCTGCAACAAGGCCGAAAACAACAGCCGTACGCCAGCGAACATTCTCATCCCGGTCAAGACGCAATGAAAACAGCGGCGAAACAAGATTCCCCGGTTCCCACTGCTCAAGTTCTGCAAGATGCCGCCGCCAATCCGCAGCAGCAAGCAAAGTGCGCAGTTCTTTTTTAATCCTGCGAAATCGAGACATAACGCCCCCTCTCGCCAGAAGAACCGGTCCGGCGTCCGCTATAAGTTGGCTTCGATTTCTTTCATAAAATCTTCGGGAACATCAAAAAGCGAGTCCTTGGCCTTGCCAGCATATTCCTTGGCCTTGGACCAGTCTTCGTTGTTGGCCGCAATGATGGCCATGTTATTCCATGCCGGACCGAACTGGGGCTCCAGGTCTACAGCTTTCTGCAAGACTTTTTCGGCCTCTTCATAATCACCCACGGCAATATATGCACTGCCCAGGGTTGAAAGAGCCTGCACAAAGTTGGGATCATATTTGATGGCACGCTTCAGACTCTGGACGGCCTTCTCGGTTTCTCCCATCTGCAATTGGACAAATCCGATATTGCCCCAGGGAACCGCAAAGAAAGGCCGGGCTTTCGACGCCTGCACGTTATAATTCAGACAACCCGGAAGATCTTCGCGCTGCATGGCGATTCCACCCAGTTGGACGTAGGCCTCAGCCATGCTCGGAGAATTCGCCACAGCGTCGAGCAGATAGCGTTCGGCATCCATGAATTCCCTTTTGGACAGATGCGCAACTCCCAAATTATACATGGTGTTTGCACAGGTCGGGCTCTTTTCAAGCTTTTGTTTGAGATCGGCAATATAATCATCAATGTTGTCGAATTGTTCCATGTCAAACCCCTCGTTTGGTTAAGGCTCTACGCCCCGCTCTCTGCACAATTTCTGATACCACAGGCAATAATCGTACAAAGGCCTAACTTTTTCAAAATTCATGACCAGCATCACGTTGAACTCGTTGACGGCTTCCAAATATTCGTCATTCGGCTGCTCGTCCATGCTGCCCATAAACAGATATGTCAATTGATGGGCGGTATGCCCGGTTATATCGGTACGGATGTCAATGGGATCAAACGGCTTGGCAAACGGATCCCAATTCTCGTAGCCCATGCGGTCCACGAACTTGCGCCTGCGCGGATTCATCTTTTCATAGATGGCCCGCTTTTGAGCTTCCAATTCCTTGAACGAGAGCTTTTCATCCATGACCGCTACTCCTCACCTGCGCCTTTCCCTCCCAGAACAAGACTGAAAGAATTCTCGGAACAGGTTTGGCACTTGGATTTATCCTCGGAGCAGGATGCACATGCTGCGGAAACCGGAGCCTTCTGTTCAGGCTGTTCGGCCTGAGGCGGCTGCTTCGGTGTTCCGGTTCGCACCCCCAAAAACGAGTCGGTAAATTCTGTCATGATAGCCGTAGAAACAGGCATAAGCATATCGCCAAGCTGTGCATACTGGGTACTTATGCTGTCCGCAACTTCCTGGCTGATAGCCAACAGCCGATCATGCAAGGCATCCATTTGCACCGTAGGATATTTTTCGCCAGCGACAAAGCCGGACTTGGCACAGGTATGTCCAGCGCCGGCAATGGCCGTGGGGACTCCGTAAAGACGGCAGGTCAACGGACGCCTATCATATAAAAGACACAAGTCATTCTCTCCCAGCATGGGACAGCGGATCCGGGTACGAGCAACTTCTTCCATTATCTCCTGCGGAGAAATGCCTTTTTGACTGGACTTGAAAAGCTTCCGCTTGAGTTTGAAGACCTGCCGGTCATACTTGTCTGCGGCGTCCATAACCTTTGAACGTTCCAGTCCGCTGAACGTCTTGGAAAAGTGATGATTTATATACAGGGCTTCTATCAAAGACAGGTCAAACAGCGCGTAACAACAGTCACAGCACCCTTTCTCACATTTGACCTTGTCGGAAAAATCTTTCCCGAAGCGATCGAAGAGGCTGTCGACCTCAGCGACCAATTCTTCATATTTATTGAAAAATTCAGTAAAATCCAACGCCATTGCTTGCTCCTTGAATATCCCGAGACTTTACGCTGCCACCGGCATCCGTAATTCCCCATAAATAAGTTCCCATCACTGTTCGTCAACCCGAAAAAAAGACCTTACATTTCATAAAGGGG